>Ga0209378_1002852_pt1 | contig 11796 bp, 10 predicted proteins | sample GraSoiAngelo_156_FD_186170 | JGI IMG/M metagenome (GOLD analysis project Ga0209378, IMG submission 186170) | Grasslands soil microbial communities from the Angelo Coastal Reserve, California, USA - 14_1009_13_40cm (SPAdes) (version 2) | ecosystem: Environmental > Terrestrial > Soil > Grasslands ... | reverse complement strand
GGTGATCCATGGCCGGTAAGAAGATCGTCATTCTGGGCGGCGGGTTCGGCGGCATCACGGCGGCGCTCGAGCTGCAGCAGGCGCTGCCATCCGAGCATCAGGTCACTCTGGTGGACCGGGGCGGGGCCTTCATGATGGGGCTGCGCAAATTGTGGGTCCTGGTGGGCCGGGGGACCCGTCAGGAAGGGACGCGCTCGCTTCAGGCGCTGGCGGCCAGAGGCATCCAGGTGCACCGCGCCGCGGTGACGGCGATCGATGTCCGCACTCGCGCGGTGCGGACCGAGGCCGGATCCATCCCGTTCGACTATCTCATCGTGGCGCTTGGCGCGGAGGCGAGGCCGGACCTGGTTGCCGGTTTCGGCCCTCCTGCCTTCAACCTCTACGATCCCGACGACGTCGAGCGCTTGGCGGCGCGCGTCCGGACGTTCCGCGAGGGACGCCTGCTCGTCGCTGTGCTGGGCGGCCCGTACAAGTGCCCGCCCGCCCCGTTTGAAGCGGCGATGATGTTGGACGATCTCTTCCGCAAGCGGGGCCTTCGAGACAGCATCGAGATCCAGGCGTCCACGCCGCAGCCGATGTCGCTGCCGGTCGTCGGGACCGCCGGCTGTGCGCAGGTCGAGGGGCAACTGGCCGGCAAGGACATTCGATTTACACCGAACCGCAAAGTCGTCAAGGTGGACGGGCACACGCTGGTGTCTGACGGGGCAACGATCCCGGCCGATCTCCTCATCGGGGTGCCACCGCATCGCCCGCCGGCGGTGGCGCGTGAGAGTGGACTGGCGATGCGCGGGGAGTGGATTGCCGTGGATCCCGGGACGCTGCGTGCGTCCGCCGATGGCATCTTCGCGATCGGCGATGTGGTGGAGATCCCGCTGGCCAACGGCATGCCGCTGCCCAAAGCCGGCGTCTTTGCCGAGGAACAGGCCAGAGTCGTCGCCGCGCAGATTGCGAGTGAGCTGATTCACCGCCCACAGCCCGCGCCATATCGCGGGCACGGGTACTGCTTCATCGAGACGGGCAACGAGCAGGCGTCGATGGTGCAGGGCGACTTCTTCGCCACGCCCGCGCCTGCCGTGCAGGTCACGCCACCCAGCGCGGACGCGTACCGGCAGAAGGTGGAATTTGAACAGTCGCGACTGCATCGCTGGTTCTCGCGTTAGCCGCGACCCCCACATCTGGTAGTTTGTCTTCCCGCCGACCCCCGATGTAGGGGTTTTTGCTCCTCGACGAGATTTCTTCAATTTCCCCAGGAAACGCGGGTCTGATGGAAGGAGTTAGAGGGTACGAGTGGAATAACGGTGGAACGAAGTGGGGAATGGTGGGGAGCTTGTTCAGAGGCGAACATCGTTACTCCCTGGACGACAAGGGGCGGCTCGTCCTGCCCCAGACATTCCGCGCCGCCCTCGGCAGCAGGGTGGTTGTCACGCGGGGGCTCGATGAGTGCGTGGCGGTGTACTCGCCAGCGGAGTGGGCGAGGAACGAGAAGAAGCTGCGAGGGTTGTCAGTCAGCCGGCGCGACTTCGTGCGCTTCGTGCTGGCCAGTGCGGAAGATGTAGCGCTCGACCGGCAGGGGCGGATGACGATTCCATCGCACCTGCGCGAGTACGCCAAGATCGAGCGCGAGTCGGTGGTCGTCGGGGTGGGCAGTCGCCTGGAGATTTGGAGTCTGGTGAACTGGCAGCGATACCTGGCGCGGGTCCAGGCCGAGGCGACCTCGATCGCGTCTGAGTTGAAAGACCTGAGCCTGTGATGGCATGAACCGGTGGGACGATCGAGCACGTACCGGTTCTCTTGATGGAAACGCTCACGTGGCTACAACCCCGGCCCGGCGGGGTGTATGTCGACGCCACCCTGGGCGGAGGGGGACACGCCGAGGCGATCCTTGACAGCATCGTTCCAGGTGGGCGGCTGATCGGGATCGATCGGGACGAGCAGGCGCTGGAGCAGGCGTCCCGGCGGCTGGAGCGGTTCGGCGGGGCCGTCACGCTCATCCGCGAGAACTTCGCGGCACTCAAAGTGGTTCTCCAGTCGCTGGGTCTCGACCGGGTCGACGGGGTGCTGTTCGATCTCGGTGCCTCGATGATGCAGTTCGCGGATCCAGGGCGGGGGTTCTCGTTCGCGGCGGCAGGACCGCTGGACATGCGGATGGACGGGCGGCAGCCGCTCAGGGCGGCGGATCTGGTGAATGAGCTCCCGGAGCGAGAGCTCGCCGACCTGATCTGGCGATACGGCGAGGAGCGGTGGTCACGGCGGATCGCCCGCGCAATCGTTCGGGCGCGGCCCCTCCTGACCACGGAGGACCTGGCCGAGGTGGTCCGCCGGGCTATCCCACGGCGGGCGTGGCCGCGGACGATTGATGCGGCCACCAGGACGTTTCAGGCACTACGCATCGCGGTGAACGACGAACTGTCGAACCTTGAAAACGCCATACCAGCTGCGGCGGAGGTACTCCGGGAGGCGGGTCGACTCTGCGCCATTACCTTCCACTCCCTGGAAGATCGAACCGTCAAACACACCCTCCTGCGCCTCTCCCGTGGGTGCACCCGATCTCCCGGGTCCTCCGCCTGCACGAATGGGGAAACGCGATGGTTGCGCGTCTTGACCAAGAAGCCAATCACGCCGACCCCTGCAGAAATCGCGCGCAATCCCCGCGCGCGCAGCGCAAAGCTGCGCGTGGCGGAACGAATGCCAGACGATTCAACTGAATAGAGAGTTGGGGCTGGGGCGTTCGGGGGTCGGACTTCGCACCTTCACACACACCCCGAACATCCCCCTATACACCTCACGAGCACCTCCGGCAACCGATGCCCGGCGCCCTGCCCCAGCAGAAACGGCAAGTTGGAGAGTTGGAGAGTTGAATAACAACATCGTCTCTCCAACTTTTCTACTCTCCAACTCTGATGTAGGAGTAGCGGATGTTTGCACTGGCACCTCGATCACGAACCTATCCGGTGCTGTTGCCGGACCGCCCCTCGATTGAGCGAGAGCCGGCCCGGCGGCGGACCCGTCGCCGTCCCCTCCCCACGATTGTGGCGGTGGCGGTCATCGCCGTGCTCCCCGCCGTCACGCTCGTCTCCCAGCGCACTGCGGCCGCACGGACCGGATACGTCATCCTGGGCTTGCGACAGCAAGTCGAGGAACTCGAGGCGGAACACGCCCGGCTGGTTGCCACCGCTTCAGCGCTGCGCGCGCCCGACCGGATCGAACGCATCGCCCGGGCGGACCTGGGGATGCTGACCCCGCGGCCGCAGCAAGTGGCAGCACTGCCAATCACCACCCCGGCCCGCGCGATCGCCGGTCCCTCCCCATCGGCCTGGGATCGCCTCGCCGCCTGGTTCATTCGCAGCGAGGCGGCAGCGGGCGAACCCTCGCAGTGAGCACGGGTGCGCCTCCCGTCGCGCGGGACACGCCGGCGCTCTAACACCCCTCGCGCTGGTCGATTCTTCAGCGGACGGGGGAGCCGTCCTGTCCCGGGATGGTTCCAGACGCGCGCCGACCTTCTGACTGAGCACCGGACCGTGATCCGCCGCCGCACGATGGTCATGACAGGCGTGGTCTGTGTGGCACTGTCCGTGCTCGCGCTGCGCCTGGCCCAACTGCAGGTGATCCAGGGCGGGCGCTTGCAACACTTGGCCCAGCGCCAGCAACTCGAAGTGATCGCGATCGAACCTCACCGCGGCCTGATCTTTGATCGGCGTGGCCGCCCCCTGGCTATCAACGTTGAGGCCACGTCGATCTACGCTGTGCCCAGCGCGATTGCTGATCGCCAGGCGTTCGCGGCGCGCGTGGCCCCGCTGCTGGGCCAGCGTGTTAATGAGGTGAAACGTCGGCTGGCCGCGGGCCGGCACTTCGCCTGGCTGGCCCGCAAAGTGAGCCCGCAGATGGTCGCCCGTGTGCGCGCCCTGGGGATGGCAGACCAGATCGGGTTTCTCACCGAGGACAAGCGCGCCTATCCGAACGGCCCCCTTGCCGCCCAGCTGATCGGGTTCGCGGGAATCGACAATCAAGGGCTCACCGGAGTGGAGCTCTCCTACGAGCACGTCCTGCATGGCACCATCGGGCGCGCCATCGCGGCGCGCGACGGCCTGGGCCGCGTGATGGTGGAGACCCAGCAGGTGCTGGGCACGCCACAGGACGGACAGGACATCCAGCTGACGATCGATCAGGTGATTCAGCACATCGCCGAGCGCGAGCTGAGCGCCGCCGTGGAGCGTACAGGCGCGAAGGGCGGGTGGGGGGTGGTCATGGATCCGACGACCGGCGAGATCCTGGCGATGGCGACGGTCCCCTCCTTCAACCCCAACGCCGGCCCAGATCTGGACGCCCGGCGCTGGATCAATCGGCCGGTGGCTGAGGCGCAGGAGCCCGGTTCCACGTTCAAGATCTTCTTGATGGCCGCGGCGCTGGATTCCGGCGTCGTGCCCCCGACCGAGCGCTTCTTCTGTGGTGGATCGCTGCCGGCGCCGGGAGGGACGGTGCTGCGCGATGCCGGCGGGAGGGGGCATGGGTGGCAGACGATGGGCGAGATTGTGAAGAACTCCTGCAACATCGGGGCAGCGCAGGTCGGGACGAGGTTGGGCAAAGCGCTGTTCTTCCATTATATTCGCGCCTTTGGGTTCGGCCAGCCGATAGGGATCGATCTGCCGGGTGAGTCGGCCGGGATCGTGCCTCCGCCGTACGCGTGGCGGGGGCCTGGCCTGCAGACGATCTCGTTCGGCCAGGGCATATCAACGACTGCCATCCAGATGCTAGCCGCGGCCACGGTCCTCGTGAACGACGGCACGATGCTCCGCCCTTACATCGTGCGCGCCGTGCGCGACCACCAGGGCCGGCTGACCGAGGCGGCCGGGCGCCAAGTGGTGGGCCGTGTGATCAGACCCGAAACCGCCGAAGCGGTGCTGCAGATGATGGTGAGGACGACCACGAGCGGCACCGGCACTCAGGCGCGTATCGACGGCTACACGGTCGCCGGCAAGACGGCGACGGCGCAGAAGCCCGCCCGCCAGGGAGGGTATGACCCCGACCGCTATGTGGCGTCCTTCCTGGGGATCGTGCCCATGCCCAATCCTCGCCTGGCGGTGCTCGTCGCGCTGGACGAACCGCGCGGAGCGTACTCCGGCGGCGAGGTGGCGGCCCCGGTGTTCCGGCAACTCGCGTCGCAGGTGTTGTGGTACCTGCGCGTGCCGCCGCTGATTCCGTCGTCGACGCCATCAGGCAGCGCACCGCGCCTCCCAGCGGCCGCAGGCACGCGGTAATGGTGGGAGGCCGCCGTTAGGCGGCTTAATCCTCTTCCCCCTCTCCCCATGGGAGAGGGGGCAGGGTGAGGGGTGAGTGCCTCTCTGTATAATGACCTTGAGACCCACGATGATGACCCTCGGCGAGTTGCTGCGCGGTCTTCCAACGACACGGGTCGTAGGCTCAACGGCGACCCCGATCACAGATATCGCCTACCATTCCAAGGCGGTCCGGTCCGGCGGGCTTTTCGTGGCCGTTCCAGGCCTGCAGCACGACGGGCATGCGTTCGTCTCGGAGGCGATCGCCCGTGGCGCCGCGGCGGTGGTCGTGCAGCGACCGACGGAGGTGCCCCCAGGGGTGACACAGGTCATGGTCGCCGACTCCCGCATCGCCCTGGCCTCCCTCAGCTGCGCCTTCTTCGGCGAGCCGTCCCGCGCGTTCTCGCTCATCGGCATCACCGGCACAAACGGGAAAGGCACGACCGCGTATCTCCTCGATGCGGTGCTGGCCCGGGCCGGACGGCGCACCGGGGTGGTCGGCACCCTTGGGGTGAAGGTCGGCGCGCGCACAACCCCGCTCGATCGCACCACGCCCGAGGCACCGGACCTCCAGCGTATCCTGCGGCAGATGGCAGACCAGCATCTTGACTGCGTCATGATGGAGGTCGCCTCACACGCTCTCGCCCTGCACCGCGTGGACGGGTGCCGGTTCCGCGCGGCCGTGTTTACCAATCTGACCCAGGACCATCTAGATTTTCATAAGACGCTGGACGCCTACCGCGCCGCCAAGCGCACACTCTTCGAGATGGTGGACGCGGATGGGAACGCCACGATCAACGCCGACGATCCCAGCGCCTCCGCCATGGCCGCATCGAGCCGCGCGCCGGTGATCACCTACGGAATCACTAGCCGCGCCGATGTCCGCGCGGAACGCGTGCGCCTGCACCTGGGCGGAAGTGAGTTCATGGCGGTTACGCCCCGCGGACGGCTCCCCGTGCGCCTGCGGCTGCACGGCCGGTTCAACGTCTACAACGCTCTGGCGGCCATCGCCGCTGCGGATGCCCAGCAGATTGCCCTCGATGTGATCGGACAGGCCCTGGAAGGATTTGCCGGGGTGCCGGGGCGGTTTGAGGCCGTGGACGAAGGACAATCCTTTGCCGTGATCGTGGACTACGCGCACACGCCGGACGGATTGGAGAATGTGCTCCAGGCGGCGCGTTCGTTCGCGAGCGGCCGGACGCTGGTCGTCTTCGGTTGTGGGGGGGACCGCGACCGCACGAAGCGGCCGGTGATGGGGAGGATCGCGGCCCAACTCGCCGACGTCGCCATCGTCACCTCCGATAACCCGCGCAGTGAAGAGCCCACGGCGATCATTGAGGAAATTCTTTCCGGGATCCGGGATCCGGGATCCAAGATCCAGAATCGTCGGGCGCGCATCGAGGTCGAGCCGGATCGGCGCAAGGCCATATCTCGCGTCCTCGAACTGGCGCAGCCGGGCGATGTCGTGCTGATCGCGGGCAAAGGGCATGAACCGTATCAGGAAATCCATGGTGTGAAGCATCCGTTCGATGATCGCGTGGTGGCGCGGGAGGCTTTGCGGAACTTACGGGCACCGAGAGAAGAACGCCGATGAAGTTTACACTCGATGACATCGTCAAAGCAACGGGCGGTGTTGTGACGAAGCCCGAAGCCCGAAGCCCAAAGCCCGTCATTGTCACCGGCGTGAGTACGGATACCCGCACCCTGCAGGCCGGCGACCTCTTCATCCCTCTGCGCGGGCCGCGGGCCGATGGCCACGATTTCATCGCCGCCGCGTTCCAGCGAGGCGCTGCGGCCGCCCTGACCACGCGGCCAACCAACGGTCTTCCGTCCGGTGCCGTGGTGATCCGCGTGGATGACCCGTTGCGCGCGCTGGGCCAGATCGCGCGCGCCTACCGCCGCACGCTCGCGGTGACGGTCGTCGGAGTCACGGGGAGCGTCGGAAAGACGACGACCACGAAGTTGTGCGCGGCAGTGCTGGCCCGAGCATTCACCGTCGCCTCCACGGCAGAAGTCTGGAACGCGGAAATCGGCGTGCCGCTGACGCTGCTGAGCCTGGGGCCGCAGCACGAGGTCGCGGTGATCGAGATGGCGATGCGGGGGATGGGCCAAATTGCAGAGCTGGTCGAGATCGCCGCCCCCTCGGTCGGCGTCGTGACCTGCATCAGCGACGTGCACCTCGAGTACCTGGGCAGCCGGGAGAACGTCGCACGAGCCAAGGGCGAGCTGGTCGCCGGTCTCCCGGATGACGGCGTGGCCATCCTGAATCGCGATGATGAACTGGTCGGTGAACTGGCGCGTCTGTGCCGGGGACGCGTGGTGACGTACGGGCTGGCCGGCCCGGCGGACGTGCGGGCGGATCAAATCCGTTTCGAACGCGCGGGCATGGCGTTCCGTGTGCTCGCTGGCCCGAAGCGCGCGGAAGCGCGCTTGCCTGCCTGGGGCCAGCACAACGTGGCGAACGCGCTGGCCGCGACCGCCGTGGGGCTCGAGTTGGGAATGGATCTCGACGCCATCCTCGCCGCCATGGCCGGATGGACGCCGCCGGCCAAGCGCCTTCAACCGGTCCAGCTGGGCACCATGCTGGTCATCAATGATACGTACAACTCCAGCCCCGCGTCGGTGCGCGCGGCGCTGGATGTCCTCGAGCACGTTGGCCAGGGACGCCGGCTGGTCGTCGTGTTGGGGGAGATGCGGGAACTCGGTGCCCGCTCCCCCCAGCTGCACAGGGACGTAGGACGTGATTTGGCGCACCGGAAGATTGCGCTGGTGCTCACCGTTGGTCCAGGCGCCGAGGCCATCGGCGAGGGTGCGGCGGCAGCCGGCGTCGCCCCCGACTGCATCGAGCATGTCCCGACCGTGGAAAAGGCCACCACGCGCCTCCGCACCATCCTGCGGGCGGGAGACGTCGTGTTGATCAAAGGGTCGCGCATCCTGCAGATGGAGAGAATCGTTACAGCGCTCGCGCCGACATGATCGAGCGAATCGTTCTCGCCGCGATTCTCGCCGCTGTCCTCACGCTAGTGTTCTGCCGGTGGGGGATTCCGCTGCTCGCGCGTTCCCATGTTGCTCAGCGGATTCGGGAAGAAGCGCCCACCCAGCATCGCGGAAAGGCGGGGACGCCCACGATGGGCGGGTTCCTCCTGATCCCCCCGGCCGCGATCGCTGCCGTGCTGGCCGCTCCCCAAACCGGGTGGCGCCTGTTCCTGCCGCTCCTGGCGATGGTCGCGTACGGTGCCGTTGGAGCTCTGGACGATGCCCTCGCCATCCGGTACCGCCGAAACCTCGGTCTGCGGGCGAGAGAACGGCTGGCGGTGCAAGGGGTCCTGGCCGCCTGTCTTGCGGTGTATGCGATGCGGCGGCCGGAGGTGGGGGCCGCGCTGACCCTCCCGGGTCTCGGCCTGGTGCAGCTTGGCTGGGCGTACGCCATCTTTGCCATCCTGTATGTCGTCGGATTCACCAACGCCGTTAACCTTACCGACGGGCTCGATGGCCTCGCGGCCGGCACCGTGGCGATTGCCTCAGGAGCGTATGCGGTGGTGGCGGCGAAGATGGGGCGGCCCGAGGTCGCGGCGCTGGCGGCTGCGGTGGCGGGCGCCTGCGCGGGGTTTGTCTGGTTCAACGCCCATCCCGCTGCGGTCTTCATGGGCGACACCGGGTCCAACGCGCTGGGTGCCGTTCTGGCCGGGATGGCGATCGTCACCCAGACCGAATGGCTGCTCCTCGTGATCGGGCTCGTCTTTGTCCTGGAGGCCGCCTCGGTAGTGCTGCAGGTGGTGTACTTCAAAGCCACCGGGGGCCGGCGGATTTTCCGGATGAGCCCGCTGCATCACCACTTCGAGCTCTCTGGGTGGACGGAGACGCAAACGGTGACACGACTGTGGATCATCGCCGTGTTTGCTGCGCTGCTCGGACTGACAATGGTTTTCTAGGAGCAATCTGTTGAATCTATTGAATCTGTTGAATCTATTGAATCACCGGCAATCAGAGCAGAACGCATTTGATCCAATAGATTCAATAGATCCGATAGATTCAATAGATTATGTGAGCATATGAGCGTCGACGACGTCATCCAGAATCTTAAAGGAAAGAACATCCACGTCGTCGGCTTGGCCGGCACCGAGGGCGCGGCGGTTGTCGACTTCCTGGTGGGGAGGGGCGTGACCGGCATCACGGCCCACGACGTGCACCGGCCCGACGAGTTCGCAGCCGAATTCACCCGCACCCACCAGTGGCTGCCCGCGGACCAGCGCGAGCCCGCCTCCCGGCGGGTCCGCAGCCACCCCATCCAGATCCGCTGGGCCGACCGCTACCTGGACGGCATCGATCGGGCCGACGTCGTCTTCGTGCCCCAGTCATGGTTCAGATATCCGGTCAACGCGCCGCTGCAGCGATTACAGGAGCGCGGCAAGCGGTTCTCCTCGATGACCCACCTGTTCTTCGAGGTCAGCCCGTGCCCGATCGTGGGCGTCACCGGTACCAACGGCAAGTTCACGGTGGCCTATCTGATCCATCAAATGCTCGTGCGCAGCGGGCTCCGGGCGTTCTTCTCCGGGAACGACCGCTCGCATGTCCCCATGTTGTACTACGTCGACGAGTTGGCCCCGCAGGACTGGCTGGTGCTGGAGCTCAGCAACCGGCAACTGATTGACCTTCCCTACAGTCCGCGCATCGCCGTGATCACCAATATCGTCCCGCACCACCTCGACGATCACGGCACGATGAACGCTTACATCGAGGTGAAACGCAACATCATTAAGCACCAGGGCCCGGACGATCTGGCGGTGCTGAATGCCGACAACCCGTACACGCAGGCCATGGCCAGCGACTGCCCCCATCCGTATCTGTTCAGCCGCACCCACGGAGTGAGAGAGGGGGCGGCCCTCGATGGCAACGCCATCGTGATCACCCGCAGCCGCCTGCAGCAGGTGATCCCGCTCGGTGCGGTGCAGCTGCCCGGGGCGCACACCGTTGAAAACGCGCTCGCCGCCTGCCTGGCCGCCGCCCTGGCCGGCGCGTCGGCGGGGGCGATGGTGGAGGCGCTGTCGGCGTTCCGCGGGTTGCCATATCGCTTCCGCCTCGTGGCCGACGCCGGCGGGGTGCGGTACTACGAGGATTCCCTGGCCACCAATCCAACCGCTGCAGCGGCGGCCATTGCCAGCATGGACCGGCCCTTCGTGCTCATCGCCGGTGGCGCGCGTCCCAACGCCACCGCCGCTGATTTTGCCTCCATGCGCGCGGCGCTGCAGGCGTCCCCCGTGAAGGGTGTGCTGCTCATCGGCGCGACCGCGCCGCAGTTGCAGGAGGCTCTGGCCGGGTTGCCGGTGTCTGCCGTGGGAACGCTGGAGCGCGCCGTCGCGGAGGCCAAGCGGATGGCACAGTCCGGGGATGCGGTGTTGCTCTCCCCCGGCTGTGAGAGCTTCGACCAGTTCCGCGACTACCGGGAACGCGGTGACCGCTATACCCAACTGGTGGCCAGGAATGGCGGCGCAGGAACTTGCTGAGAGGGGACGCAACATCTACTACGCACGGGCGGATGTCCGGACGACCGGTGGAGGTGAGCGGGCGGCAGGGCGCTAGCCAGCCTTCACGTAGACATCGCAGCGACTCATCGGACTAGACGACACACCTTGGAGCGCGATGGACATCGTCCCGAAGCGAGCACCAGATTCGTGGCTGTTCTGCACCGTGGTTGCGCTGGTGGCCACCGGCGTGGTGATGGTGTACAGCGCCAGCGCGATCGTGGCCCAAGACCGTTACGGAGATGGTGCGTTCTTTTTCAAGCGGCAGGTGGCGTGGGCGGGTTTGGGCATGATGGCGCTGCTGATCATGCAGCGTACGCAGTATGCGCGCCTGCGCCGGCTGACGCCGTGGCTCCTGATCATGGCGATCCTTTCGCTGACGCTCGTGCTGTTGCCCGGTATCGGCCGGGTGGCCGGGGGGGCCCGGCGCTGGATTGTCCTGGCTGGGCCGAAGGCGCCAAGCTGGCGTTGGCGCTGTACCTGGCCCACGTCCTGACCAAACGCGGCCCTGGGCTGGGTGACCCCCGCGCGGTATCGTCGCCACTGCTCGTCACGACGCTGATCTCCGGTCTGATCCTGCTGCAGCCGGACATGGGGACCTCGCTGCTCGTCGCGCTGCTCGCCGCCGCGCTGTTGTTCATCGGCGGCGTGCGCTTGGTCCACCTGCTGGGGCTGAGCATGGCCAGCATCCCGCTGCTGACGGTGGCTGCGCTGGGCGAGGAATACCGGCGGCAACGCCTGCTGGCATTTCTGGATCCCTGGCGCGACCCTCAGGGCGCGGGCTTTCACATCATCCAGTCACTGCTGGCGCTTGGATCGGGCGGGGTGCTCGGCCTGGGGCTGGGCGAGAGCCGGCAGAAGTTCTTTTACCTCCCAGAGCGCCACACAGACTTCATCTTCGCGATCCTCGGGGAAGAACTCGGTCTGATCGGGACGGTGGCGGTGCTGGTGTTGTTTGGTATCCTGGCTGTGCGGGGCCTGCGTATCGCGCGCGAGGCGCC
>Ga0209378_1002851_pt1 | contig 11798 bp, 11 predicted proteins | sample GraSoiAngelo_156_FD_186170 | JGI IMG/M metagenome (GOLD analysis project Ga0209378, IMG submission 186170) | Grasslands soil microbial communities from the Angelo Coastal Reserve, California, USA - 14_1009_13_40cm (SPAdes) (version 2) | ecosystem: Environmental > Terrestrial > Soil > Grasslands ... | reverse complement strand
CGAGTCGTATCCCCTGGAGCACGCGAACGAGGCACTCGGGAACCTGAGGGCGGGAAGAGTCCGGGGGGCGGCGGTGCTGAAGATCTGAGTGGCTCAGAGCTTGCTCCGCAGCGCCTGAAACCGCGGATCGCCGCGCAAGGAGTCGAGATCGGAGTCGTTGTCCAGCCACTCGCGGTGCCCGAAGCCGTTCCGGATCGCTTGCTCGAGGCACGCGATCGCGTCGTCGCTCCGCCCCAGCAGCGCGTACGAGCACGCCACGTTGTAGAGGACTCCCGAGTCCTCCGGGTCGATGGCACGCGCCCGGTCGGTCCATTCGAGGCCGCGCTCACGCTCGCCGAGCTGCACCAGCGCCCCACCCCCCAAGTAAAGAGCGCGGGCGTCGTCCGGATTGAGCTCGAGGTGCTTCTCGGCAACCTCCAGCCCCCGGCGCATGGATGTCTTTGCGTCCGCGTGGCGGCCCAGCCCTTTGAGGGGGACCGACACCAGGATCAGCGCCTGATAGTCTTCGGGGCGGACGCGCGACGCATCCTCGTAGTGCCGCACGGCGTCCTCCAGCTTGCCCTCCTGGAAGCACGCCCGCGCGAACAGGTAGTGGGCCTCGTACAGCTTCGGGTCGAGCCGGATAGCCACGTCGAACTCTCGCCGCGCCTCGTCGTACTTCTTGCTCAGGGAGACGGCCAATCCTCGCGATGCGTGCGCCTCGGCCAGCTCGGGATCGAGCTCCAGGGCCCGGCGGCTGGCGGACTCCGCGCTCTCGAGGTTGGTCTTGCTGCCGTCCCAGTACATGTAGAGGAAAGAGCAGCAGTCGGCCACGCCGGCGTAGGCGAGGGCGTAATGGGGATCGATTTCGATCGCCCGCTCGAACATGCGGCGGGCGAACTGGATTCCGGTGCGGCGGAACTGGTGGAAGAACTGGCGGCCGCGCAGGTAGTACTCGTAGGCTTGCACGTTCTCGGTCGGCGCCTTTTCGATCGCCCGTCGCTCTTCATCGCTCAGTACCACCCGCAGCGCCTTCACGATGTTCCCCGCGATCTCGTCCTGGATCGCGAACACGTCTTCCAGGTCGCGGTCGTAGCGCTCCGACCAGAGATGGTAGCCGTCGGCGACGTTGACCAACTGTGCCGTCACCCGCAGGCGGTTCCCCGCCTTGCGCACACTCCCCTCCAGCACCGTGCCCACGCTCAGCTGCTCGCCTACCTTGCGGATGTCCTGGTTCTTCCCCTTGAAGGCGAAGGCCGAAGTCCGCGACGCCACGCGCAGGGCCTGGATCTTGGTGAGCGCGTTGATGATCTCCTCGGCGATCCCGTCGGTGAAGTATTCGTTCTCCGGGTCGGCGCTCATGTTGACGAACGGCAGCACGGCGATCGATTTCGGAGCTGTGGCCGTCACCACCGGCACGGCGCCCGGCGGCGTCGCGCCCGCCGGCTTGAGCGCCTGGGCAAACTGGGCCGCCGTCGCGAACCGGTCCGCCGGCTCCTTCGCCAGCGCCCTCATGACCGCCTGCTGCACCCAGGGCGGCACGGCGTCTCGCACGGAGCGGAGCGGCGGGACCGGCTCCGTGAAGCACTTCACGATGATCGCCTGGGCGGTGGGCCCGGTGAACGGCGTGCGGCCGGCCAGCATCTCGTACAGCACGCATCCCAGGCTGTACACGTCGCTCCGCCCGTCCAGCTCGACCGCGCCGCCGGCCTGCTCCGGGCTCATGTACGCGGGCGTGCCCACCGAGGTGCCTGTCTGGGTCAGCGTGTCCGCTGCCGCGGCGCTGACCGCCTTGGCGATGCCGAAGTCGGTCACCATGGCCTCGCCTTCGTGCAGCATTACGTTCTCGGGCTTGATGTCGCGGTGCACAACCCGGTGCCGGTGCGCGTAGTCCAGCGCGGCCGCGACCGCGCGCGCCACCTGGAGTGCCTCCTCGAGGGGGAGCGTCGTCTCGCGCTCCAGCCGCTGGCGCAGCGACTCCCCTTCCACGTAGGGCATGACGTAGTAGAGCAGGTCGTCGTCGACCTGCCCCGAGTCGTACAGCGGAACGATGTGGGGATGCTGCAGGCGCGCCGCGATGTCGATCTCCCGCAGGAACCGCTCGGGCCCGAGGCTGACCGCGAGGTGCGGATGCAGCACCTTGACCGCCACCGAGCGGCGGTGCCGGCGGTCCTGGGCCACGTACACCGTCGCCATGCCCCCGCGGCCGATCTCCCGCTCGATGCCGTACCGGCCGGCCAACGCGGTGCGGACGCGATCCGTCTGCTCGTCCATCAGCTCTTCGCCGCCTCCTCGAGCTCCTTCCTCCGCGCCTCGACCACCTTGTGCACCGCTTCGGGCGGGACCTCCTGGTAGACGTGGAATTTTTGCCGGTATGTCCCCCGCCCGTGGGTCAGTGAGTGCAGGGCCGTCGCGTACTTCTCGAGCTCCGCCTCCGGGACCAGCGCCCTCACTTTGGTGAGCCGGCCGTCCTTCTCGGTGCCGAGGATCTGGCCGCGCCGCGACGAGAGGTCGCCCATCACCGCGCCCTGGTACTCGTCCGGCGTCCACACCTCCAGCTCGAGGATCGGCTCGAGCAGCGTGGGCCTCGCGTTCGGGCTCACGTTCCGAAACGCGAGGATGCCGGCCATCTTGAACGACTGCTCGTTCGAATCCACGTCGTGGTAGCTGCCGTCGTACAGCTCCACTTTGAAATCCACGACCGGATAGCCCGCCACCGGGCCCCGGGCGGCCGCCTCATGGATGCCGCGCTCGACTGCCGGAATGTACTGCCGGGGGATCACCCCGCCCACGATCTCGTCCACGAACTGGACCCCCGACCCGCGCGGCAGCGGAGCGATCCGGATCCAGCAGTCGCCGTACTGGCCGCGGCCGCCGGTCTGCTTCTTGTGCTTCCCCTGCCCCTCCGCCCTGCCCTTGAACGTCTCGCGGTACGCGATCTTCGGCTTCGTGATCTGGGCGTGCACCCCGAACTTGCGTGCCAGCCGCCCCACGATGATCTCGAGATGCCGCTCGCCCAGCCCGCGGATCAGCGTCTGCTGCAGCTCCCCGTTGTACTCGTGCTGGAAGGTGGGGTCTTCCTCATGCAGCTTGTGCAGGCCGTTCGAGAGCTTCTCTTCCTCGCCGCGCTGCTTCACTTCGATCGCCACGGTGATCACCGGCTCCGGGAACGGGATCTTTCGGAGCACGATCGGCATCTCCCGGGTGGAGAGCGTGTCGTTCGTGTGCGTGTCGCGCAGCTTCGCCACCACGCCGATGTCTCCCGCGTGCAGCTCGGCGATCTCGCTGCGGTCCTTTCCCACGGCGACGCACAGGTGGTTCAGCTTCTCCACGGCGTCGCGCGGCGCGTTGTAGACGTCCTGGCCGTTCCGCACGGCGCCGGAATAGACCCGGAAATAGGTCACGTCGCCCACGTGCGGCTCGGAGATGGTCTTGAAGACCTGGGCGACGAACGGCCCGCCATCCTCCGGCTTGACCATCAGCCGTTCCGCGCTCCCCCACTTCTGCCCTTCCACCGCCGGGCGCTCGTGCGGCGCGGGAAACAGCTCGACCATCTTCGAGAGCAGCGCCCGCAGGCCGTACGTCAGCTCCGCCGCGCCGCAGAATAGCGGGAATAGCTCGCCCCGCAGCATGCCGGCCTTCATCGCCCGGATTGCCTCGTCGCGCCCGATCTCTTGACCCCCGAGGTAGCGCTCCAGCAGGGTGTCGTCCGTCTCCGCGATCCGCTCGATCAGCTCCTTGGAGTAGCGCTCGAAGCGCTCCTGGTACTCGGCCGGCACGTCCGTCTCCTGGTACTCGCCAGCCTTGGTCCCCTTCTTGTACAGGTGGCACCGCTTCGAGAACAGACTGACGACGCCGTGGAAGTCCGGCCCCTCGCCCACGGGGATCTCCACCGGGATCACCTTGGGCGTCAGCACCTGTCTGATCTGGTGGTAGACCTTCTCGAAGTCGGCGTGCTCTTTGTCCATCAGGGAGACGAACAGCAGCCGCGGGACGTCCCGCGCCTCGCAGTATTCCCACACCTTTTCCGTCCCCACCTCCACCCCGCCCGTTGCCGAGACGACGACCACCGCTGCGTCCGCCGCGTACACGCCGGCCAAAGCCTCTCCGGTGAAGTCGAGATAGCCGGGGGTGTCGATCAGGTTGATCTTGGTGTCCATCCACTCGGCCACGCCCAGCGCGAGGTTGATGGAGTATTTGCGTTCGATTTCGTCGGCGGTGTAATCGGTGAGGGCGGTGCCATCCTTGACGGAGCCGTGGCGCTTGCTCGTCCCGGCCACGAACGCGAGGGCATCGACCAGGGAGGTCTTCCCGCTCGCGCCGTGGCCGACCACGGCCACGTTGCGGATCTCCGATGTCTTATACACGCGCATGGGCGCCGGCAGCTCCTGCTGGGGGTCAGGAGAATATGAAGTGGCAGGGGGTGAATAGACTAGACGGCTAGACGTCGACGGCCAGACTAGACGTCCAGACGTCCAGACGGCTAGCGGCGGTCAGGTGGGAGCAGTGAGTTCGGCCTTACTGGCGCCTCCCTCCTCACACCCGCTAGCCGTCTAGACCTCTAGCCGTCTGCCCCGGGGTCTCCCTTCCTGCCGCCTTCAGCTCCAGGCTTGCCAGTCCTCCCACCATCATCACCGCGCCCGCCAGCAGGAATGCACCCTGCTCGCCCAGGCCGTCGTAGGCCCAACCGGCCGCGAGGGGGCCGAGGCTGCGGCCGAGCGCGGCGAAGGCCTGGGCCGCACCGAGGATCGTGCCCTGTTCCGAGACGCCGGCGTAGACGGAGACCAACCCCGACGCCGCCGGTGCGAAGATGCTGTTCGCGAAGGCGAGCGGGACGGTCCAAGCGTACACCAGGAGGCTCGTTCCCGCGTACGGCACGGCGGCGATGCTCAGGCCCATCCCGAACAGGCCGAGGATGAGCAGGGCGCGCGCTCCCGTGCGCCGCTCGAGGCGACCGAACAGGAAGCCCTGCACGACCGCCGCGACCGCGCCGATCACGACGAACAGCCAGCCCAACTCCTTCGCCCCCCAGCCGAAGGCCTTGCTGACGTGGAGCGGCAGCGCCACCGTGTAGCCCGCGAAGGCGAACGGGGCGAAGAACCAGACGAGCATGAGCGGCCGCAGCTCGTGGCGCGCGAGCGCCTCCGCCATGTGACCGAAGTCGAACAGGGGTCGTGCCGCGCGGTGCTCGGCGGCGAGCGACTCGCGCAGGATCGTGCTGGCGGAGAAGAAGTTGATGACGGAGAGCGCCGCAGCGATCAGCCCCGGCGCGAAGGGGCCGAGGTAGTGGCCGGCGAGCCCGCCGATCAGCGGGCCCAGGACGAACCCGATCCCGAACGCCGCGCCGATCAGGCCCATCCCGCGAGCCCGCTCCGCCGGCGGCGTGATGTCCGCGACGTACGCCTGCGCCGCCGAGATGTTGCCGCTCGCAAAGCCCGAGATCACGCGGGCGACGAACAGCACCGCGTAGGACGGGGCGAACGCGAACAGCGTATAGCCCGCCGCGTTGATGAGCATCGTGGTGAGCAGGATCGGCCGGCGGCCCACCCGATCCGAGAGCCGGCCGAGCAGCGCCGTCGACAGGAATTGCATCGCCGAGAAGACGAACACGAGGGCGCCGTACCCGATCCCATGCGCGCCGAAGCGCTGGGCGTACATGGGCAGGATCGGCAGCACGATGCCGAAGCCGATCAGGTCGATCAGGACCGTGACGAAGATGACCGCCAGGCGCGAGCGGCCGGCCGTCACGGCGCGCTCACCGGGCACCGGGGGCGCGCGCCCTCGATCTGGCAGGCATAGGGGCTACAATTTACGCTGCTCCCAAGCAGCGCAGGGTGGTCGTAGGGGCGCAGCATGCTGCGCCCATACTTTCTTGTAGAGCATTGTACGGCAACGGCTTCACAGTTGACTTAGTCATATGACTAAGCTAAGATTACATCCATGAAGTACAACGTTCACGAAGCCAAGACCCACCTTTCCAAGCTCCTGGACCGCGTCGCCGCAGGCGAGGAAGTAATCATCGCCAAGGCGGGGGTGCCCGTGGCCCGTTTGGTGCCAGCCGCCCCGGTGGTGAACGAGCGGCCACTGGGCACGGAGAAGGGTCGCGTCTTCGTCGCGGACGACTTCGACGCGCCGCTTCCCGAGGACATCCTCAAGGCGTTCGAGGAGTGAGAATCCTCCTCGACACGCAGGTGTGGCTCTGGATGCTCGCAGCGCCCGAAAGGCTCGCCTCCGCCACCAAGCAGCTCGTTGTCGCACCCGACAACGAGTTGCTGCTTTCGGCGGCGAGCGCCTGGGAGATCGCGATCAAGTACGCGTTGGGGAAGGTGCGTCTGCCCGACGCTCCCGAGCACGTGGTGCCGCAGCTGATGGCCCGGACGGGCGTCGTTGCGCTTCCGGTCCTCCATCGCCACGCCTTGCACGTCGCGACGTTACCGCAAAAGCACCGGGACCCCTTCGACCGGCTGCTCGTCGCGCAGGCCCAGATCGAAGGGTTGCCGATCCTCAGCTCCGATCGGGCCTTCGGGCTCTACGACATCACGGTGTTGCCGGCCTGACGGGATCGCGCTACGCGATCGCGTCGAGCCTCCGGTCGTTTCTCCGCGCCAGCCGGTACAGCGGCAGCCCGAACAGCAGCGTCACGCCGCTCCATGCCCAGGCTTCGCCGATCGAGCGGACCCGGGCGAGCCACCCCCAGCCCGACTGTCCCAAGACCCCGCCGACGTTCGCGAACATCGAGTCGAGCGAGATGATCGTGGCCCGCTGCGCCGACGGGATGTGCGCGTTCAAGTAGGCCTGCTTCACCGGCATGGCCACGCCGACCGCGAGCCCGTACACCAGGTACAAGGCCACCACGACGTAAAACCTGTCGGGGCTCCCTACGCCGCGCCCGACCATGCCGCACGCGGTCGCCATCGCGGCCTGAACTACGACCGACAGCATCAACAGCCCGGTGCGCGAGCGCACCAGCCGCGACAGGGGCGCCACCAGCGCGTTGCCCGCGATCAGGCTCAGGCCAAGCAGCGAGCTGATGAGGCCGTCCACCCACACGAGGTCGCGCCCCAGCAGATCGAGGAAGTAGCGTTGCCAGCTGTAGAAGCCGAAGATCATGAAGCTCATCGAAACGAGCGACGCGAGCATCACCGGGCGGACCACAGGGTGGTGCAAGCCGTACTCCATCCCTTCCACGAACACCCGTCGCATCTCCACAGGGACCCGCTTCAGCTCGAGCGCCCGCGGCGTGTAGCCGAGCTCGGGCATCGCGTACCACGCGAGGGCGAAGAGCGGCACCACGATGGCGGCGCGGACGACATATGGAATGTACAGGTGGATCTGCCCCAGTAATCCGCCGCCGATCGTGCCCACGAGCATGCCCGCCCCGAAGAACATCTGGCCCTTCGCGAACACCGGCTCGAGCGGCTCGGTGTAGCCCGTCGCCTTCAGGGCATCCACGAGCCAGGCATCGACCGCCCCCGTGTAGAACGTGAAGCCCAGGCCGAGGAACACCGAGATCCACACGAACGCCCAAAATCCCCAGCCTCGCCAAGCGCTGGCGACGTACAGGAGCGTGGTGGTGAACAGGGTGACGAGGCACAGGAGCAGCGAGACCCGGCGTCCCAGCGTGTCCGCCACGACTCCGGTCGGGATCTCGAAGATCATGGACCCGAGCGTGAACGCGGCGTTGGTCAGCAACACCTGCTGGATGTCGAGGCCCGCGCCCATCTTGAACAGGGTGTCGATCCCCCAGATGAGCGACATCGCCAGGTTGAAGAGCCCGGTGATGGCGAAGTAGGTGCGGATGATCCGGCTGCTCATGTATTACGTTCGCGCCCTCATGGCAGGGCCGCGTGCAGCCAGTCGCGCGCGAGCGTGGCGATATCACGGTGCCGCACGTCCGCCTCGGCGTTGAGGCGCCGCATGTCGGCGTCCGAGATCTTGCCGGCGAGCTCGTCGAGCGCCGGGCCGATCGCGGGGTGCAGCCGCAACAGGCCGGCCCGCATCACGGGCGCCGCCTGGTACGGCGGGAAGTAATGGCGGTCATCCTCCAGCGCCACCAGATCCAACGCCTCGATCTGGCCGTCCGTCGAGTTCCCGGCGATGACGTCCACGTTTCCGTCGGCGAGCGCGCGATACGTGAGCCCCAAGTCCATCGCCGTAGGCGGCGCCGCGAACGCGAGACCGTAGGCCCGCGCGAGCCCCCGGAAACCGTCCGCCCGCTCGAGGAACTCGTAGCCGAACCCGGCCTTCCAGCGCGGCGCCACGCGCGCCAGGTCGGAAATGCGCCTCAGGCCGTAGCGTTCGGCGTCGCGACGCCGCACCGTGATCGCAAACGTGTTGTCGAAGCCGAACGGCTTTCCCCATACGAGCCCGAACCGCTGCGCGTAGTCGCGCACGACGGTGGCATACACGCTCTCGGCACCGGCGATTGGGGGGGGGGGACGCTTCAACACGGCGGTGTACGCCGTCCCCGTGTACTCGACGTACAGGTCGATGCGGCCGGAGGTGATCGCCTCGTGACAGACGAACGTTCCGCCAAGGTGGAGCCGGCGCTCGACGGGGAGGTGCGTGCGCCGCTCGATCTGCTGCGCCACGATCTCGGCGAGCAGGTCGGACTCGGTGAAATTCTTCGCGCCGACGACGACGCGATCCCTACGCCCACATGCCGCCGCGAGCAGCAGCGCCGTGCCGGCGACCGCGAGCCACCGTCCGCCGGTCCGCCCGTCCGCCCGTCCGCCCCTCATTTCGGCCGCCACGCGAGCCGCCGCTCCGCGAGCCCGAGCAGGCCGTCGGCCGCCAGCGCCATCAGCGCCGCGGGGAGCGCCCCGGCGAGAATGAGCGCGTCGTTCACCATCGCCACGCCGCGGAAGATGTAGACGCCGAGCCCGCCCGCGCCGATCGCCGCCGCGATGGTCGCGGTCCCGACGTTCACCACGGTGGCGATACGGACGCCCGCGAGAATCACCCCGAGCCCGAGCGGCAGGTCTACCATGAGGAGCAGCTGCCGGTCCGTCATCCCCATCCCCCGCCCCGCCTCCCGCACGGCGGGGTCCACGCCGGTGATCCCCGTGTAGGTGTTCCGGACGATCGGCAGAAGCCCGTACAGCACGAGCGCCACTACGGCGGTGCGCGCGCCGATCCCGCCGATCAGGGGCAACGGGATGAGGAACCCGAACAGCGCGAGGCTGGGAATCGTCTGCACGACGTTGGCGAGTCCGAGCACCGGCCCGCGCCACCGCGGCCGGCGCGTGAGCGCGATGCCGACGGGAAGACCCACCGCGATCGCCACGCTTGTGGAGATCGCAACCAGATAGAGATGCTGGCCGATGAGCCCCAGGACTTCCCCGGAGTGCTCAGCGTAGAACTGCACCAGATTCATGTGGCTCCCCGAGACTCGCGGCTGAAGCCGCGGCTCGGCACCTGCCGCTAAAGCGGCTTCAGCCGCAGGGGCCGAGTCGCGAGTTCACTCGCGGACTCACGCGGCACTCATGAACGCCTGACACTCCGGGTGATCGGAGCCGCGGAACTCGTCGGGCGTTCCCAGGAATGCGAGCCTCCCCTCGTGCATCAGTCCGATCCGGGTGCCGAGCAGCAACCCTTCGCGGACGTCGTGGGTGACGAAGACCACACCCTTGCCCAGCCGCCCCTCGAGAGTGCGGAACTCGCGCTGCAGCTCCACGCGGGTGATCGGGTCGAGGGCGCCGAAGGGCTCGTCCAGGAGCAAGAGCGGCGGATCCGCGGCGAGCGCCCGGGCCACGCCCACACGCTGGCGTTGGCCGCCGGACAGCTGATGCGGATACCGCGTCGAGAACTGGCGCGGATCCAATCCCACGAGATCGAGCAGCTCGCGCACGCGCTCTGCCGTACGAGCGGGCGGCCACCCCTCGAGCCGGGGCACGAGGCCGACGTTCCGCTCCACCGTGAAGTGCGGGAACAGCCCGATCTCCTGGATCACGTACCCGATGCGGCGCCGGAGCCGGGTCACGGGGAGATCGGCCGCCCGCTCGCCGGCGAGGTGCACCTCGCCCGCCGTCGGCTCGAGCAGGCGGTTGATGAGCTTCAGCGTGGTGGTCTTCCCGGAGCCGCTCCGCCCGAGCAGCACGAGCGTCTCGCCGGAGCCGACCGTGAAGGAGAGATCGTTCACCAGCACGCGGCCGGCGCCGGCATCCGGGAGGGCATAGCGAAGCCCTCGCACCTCCAGGGCCGGGGTCACGCCAATCCCGCGAGGACCATCAGGAAGCGGCCGTCGAGGCTCCGGCTTTGCCAGCGCGCCGCGAGCCCCGCGTCCGAGAGGATCCGGAGGAAGGTGTCCGGGGCGTACTTGTAGGAGTGGCTCATGTCCAGCCGATCGTCCTGGCTCAAGCGCAGCAGCTCCCCGCCCATCAGCGCCGCGATGTCCCGACCGGCGTGGAAGTGCTTCGGGATGAGATGCAGGCCGGGAAGACGGGGGTCGTCCTTGGCTTCAAACCGCAGGTCGCCGTCCTCGTCCCGGACGCCGACGGCGTGGAGCGGCGCCCAGGCGAATCGGCGATTCAGCGGGTTGTCGTAGCCGGCCATGGTGGCATCCCCCGCGTACAGCTCGCCGTCCACCAGGAGCAGGTCGCCCGCCCGCAGCAGCCGCGCGAGCTCGCCGGCCGCGGCGATGGGGTCGAAGGCGCCGAGCGTATTGCCGATGAGAATCACGAGCCGACGCGGGGTCTCGGGCTCCGCCGCCAGCGCCGCGCGATGCTCCAGTCTCGTGAAGTCTGCCTTGATCGCCTGCGCGGCGAACCCGGCCCGGAGCGCGCCGCCGCAGGCCATCTCGAGGAGCGCCTGGCTCGTGTCGACGGGGACGTAGGAGATGCGGATGCCGCGCTCGCGCAGGGCCTCGAGCAAGATGAGGTCCTTGTCACCCTGTCCCGAGCCGAGGCTCAGCACTTCGAGCGGGCCAGGCGGGAAGAATGCGGCGAGCTCTTGCGCGGAGCGCGCGATGAGCGAGCGCGAGCGCACGAAGTTGCGGTATGCGCCGTCCGAGCAGAGCGCCAGCCAGGCGCGGACGGACAGCGGGAACCAATAGAAAAACTTCTCGGCCAGACGCCGCGCCTGGAACGACGCGACAAACTCGTCGGCGAGATCGTTCTCCGTGAGCAATGCGTAGACGGGGATCACGCGGTCTCCGTACGCGCGGTGTGTTCGCGGCCGGAAGACCACGCTCGGCGCGATTGTGGGGGCGCAGCATGCTGCGCCCCTACCTTCGCGTGCTGCCTCCCCACCTGAGTAAGGGCACACACGCGCCGAGCCCGGGAACAAACGATCGGGACTGTTTTGTTTCTTGTCATTGGGGCTGACAGTACCGGTTGACGGGCTCCACAGCAACCCGTAGGATTCACGAAGGGCCGTCGCAGTCGTTACTCTCTCCTGGAGGATTCAGATGCAAATCGTCGAGACGCAAGAACTCGTGCCCAGCTGTCACCGTCCCGAGATCATCGAGACGAGCGAGCTGGAGCCGACCTGCCACTCCTGAGGGTGCGGATATAATGCGCCCGGGGGCCCGGACTGACATCGGGCCCCCTCCGCGTTTCATAACATCCGAGCCGCGTCTCGGGTTCGGCGCGTGGGCGGTGGGGGGCGAGGGATGGGGGGCGCCGGACGATGAGGGCCCGCGCCGCGCCGCGGTCGAGCGCGCCGTCGAGCGCGGGATCACCTTCTTCGACACCGCGCCCTCCTACGGTCACGGCGGCTCGGAAACGCTGCTCGGCGCGGCCATCAAGCCGTTCCGCGAGCGGGTCGCGATCGCCACCAAGGTCGGCCCGCTCGATGATCCCCGCAAATCCCTCGACGCC
>Ga0209378_1002849_pt1 | contig 11802 bp, 11 predicted proteins | sample GraSoiAngelo_156_FD_186170 | JGI IMG/M metagenome (GOLD analysis project Ga0209378, IMG submission 186170) | Grasslands soil microbial communities from the Angelo Coastal Reserve, California, USA - 14_1009_13_40cm (SPAdes) (version 2) | ecosystem: Environmental > Terrestrial > Soil > Grasslands ... | reverse complement strand
CCCAGAGCAAGTAGCCTGGACCTGCTTTTCATCATCGACCCGCTTGATTCGCTCAAGGCGTACAAGGACTCGAGCGTAGCGATGATGCGCGCCGCCCAGGCGCGCGGGCACAGCGTGCATGTCTGCGAGCAGGCCAGCCTGCATTGGGCGAAAAATCGCGTGGCGGCCGGCGCCACGCGCCTCTCGCTGACGGACAACGACGAGGACTGGTACCGCAAGCACGAGTCTCAGATCAGGCCGCTTGCCGAGTTCGGCGCGGTGCTGATGCGCAAGGACCCGCCGTTCGATCTCGAGTACGTGGCTAGTACCTGGCTTCTCTCCGCCGCGGTGCGCGAGGGCGCGCGCGTGTTCAACGCGCCGCAGGCGCTGCGCGAGCACAACGAGAAGTTCGCGATCGCGGAGTTCGCCAGGTTCACGGTGCCCTCCCTCGTCGCGCGCGAGATGCCGAGGCTGCAGGAGTTCATCGACGAGCACCGCGATACCGTGCTGAAGCGGCTCGACGGAATTGGCGGCGCCGGCGTGTTCCGCGTCCGGCACGACGACGCGCGCGAGATGCCGAGGCTGCAGGAGTTCATCGACGAGCACCGCGATACCGTGCTGAAGCGGCTCGACGGAATGGGCGGCGCCGGCGTGTTCCGCGTCCGGCACGACGATCCGAACCGCAACGTCATCGTCGAGACCATCTCCGAGCTCGGCACGCGCAGCGTCATGGCGCAGCGCTACATCCCCGCGATCGCCGAGGGCGACAAGCGCGTGCTGCTCATCGACGGCAAGGTCGTGCCGCACTGCCTCGCGCGCATCCCCCGCCAGGGCGACTCGCGCGGCAACCTCGCCGCCGGCGCGCGCGGCGTGGCGCAGCCGATCAGCGCGCGCCACCGCGAGATCGCCGAGGCGCTCGGCCCGGTGCTCGCCGGGCGCGGGCTGCTGCTGGTCGGCCTCGACGTGATCGGCGACTGGCTCACCGAGGTGAACGTGACCAGCCCGACCTGCTTCCGCGAGATCCAGGACCAGACCGGGTTCGACGTCTCCGGGATGTTCCTGGGCGCGCTCGAAGCGCGGATCCGATGATCGGCATCCTGATCGTCACTCACGGAAGCATCGGCGAATCGCTGCTGGCGAGCGCCAAGCAGATCCTCGACGACGAGCCGCCGCTTACCGCCACGCTCGGCGTTTCACGCAACGACGACCCCGACGACCTGATCCTGCGCGCCAAGCGCCTGCTCAAGCAGCTCGACACCGGCGACGGCGTGCTGGTGCTCACCGACATCTTCGGCGCCACGCCGGGCAACGTGATCGCGCGCCTGCTCGAAGACGGGCGCGTCGAGGGGGTGTCCGGGCTTTCGCTTCCCATGCTGCTGCGCGTGCTCACCGGCCGCAACGGCTCGCCGAACCTATCACTAAGCGGGGCGGTACAACGCGCGCTCTCGGGCGGCACCGAGGGCGTGGTGCACATGAATAGCGACCGGTGCCTCGATGCCTAGCATCGCCTGCGAGATCGTCAACAAGCTCGGCCTGCACGCGCGCGCGGCGGCGAAGCTGACGCATCTGGCGAGCGGCTACCAGAGCGACATCTGGGTGTCGCGCAGCGGCCGGCGCGTCAACGCCAAGAGCATCATGGGCGTCATGATGCTCGCCGCCGGCCTGGGCGCCAGCGTCACCATCGACGCCGACGGGCCCGACGCGGAGCAGGCGCTGGCGGCGCTGCGCGAGCTGATCGCGGACAAGTTCGGCGAAGGCGAGTGAACTTCATCCTCTCCGGCTCGACGGTATCGGGCGGCATCACCGTCGGCTACGCGCACCTGGTGTCGACGGCGCGGCTCGAGGTCGGGCACTACGAAGTACCGGAGGAGGACCTGGAGAACGAGGTCGCGCGCTTCGACGAGGGCCTGCGCCGCGCGCGCGACGAGCTGGGCGCGCTGAAGGCGCACATCGCGCCGGACGCGCCGCCCGAGCTCGAGGCCTTCCTCAACCTGCACCGCATGATCCTCGACGACTCGGCGCTGTCGCGGGCGCCGCGCGAGCTGATCCGCACGCGGCGCTACAACGCCGAGTGGGCGCTGCTGCAGCAGATGGAGAAGCTCACCGAGCGCTTCGACGAGATCAATGACCAGTACCTGCGCGAGCGCAAGGCCGACGTCCAGCAGGCGGTCGAGCGGGTGCTGAAGGCGCTGATGGGCGGGCACGTGCTGCCCGAGCCGGCGCTGTCGCAGGAGCAGCGGCTGATCGTGGTGGCGCACGATCTGTCGCCCGCCGACATGATCCTTTTCAAGCGCCATCACTTCGGCGGCTTCGTCACCGACGTCGGCGGCGTCACCTCGCACACGGCGATCGTCGCGCGCAGCCTCGGCATCCCGGCGATCGTCGGCCTGCACCACGCCTACCAGACCATCAGCGAAGGCGAGCTGCTGATCGTCGACGGTGTGCACGGCGTGCTGATCGTCAATCCCGACCCGCTGGTGCTCGAGGAGTACAAGAGCCTGCAGTCGCGGCTCGGCCTCGAGCGCAAGCGGCTGAAGCTGCTCAAGTCCACGCCCGCCGCGACGCTCGACGGCACCCCGATCGAGCTCTACGCCAACATCGAGCTGCCGCAGGACATGGCCGAGGTGCTGGAGGCGGGCGCCGAGGGCGTGGGCCTGTTCCGCACCGAGTTCCTGTTCCTCAACCGCAGCGACCTGCCACGCGAGGACGAGCAGTTCGAGGCTTACCGGCAGGTGGCGCAGGCGATGGCCGGCCGGCCGGTGGTGCTGCGCACGCTCGACATCGGCGCCGACAAGGCGATCCCTGTCGGCGACGGCGGCGGCCGCACCATGCCCAACCCGGCGATGGGGCTGCGCGCCATCCGCTGGTGCCTCGCCGAGCCGCAGATGTTCCTGACGCAGCTGCGCGCCATCCTGCGCGCCTCGCACTACGGCAAGGTGCGCATCCTGCTGCCGATGCTCGCGCACCTGCACGAGATCGAGCAGACGCTCACGCTCCTCCGCCAGGCGAAGCAGCAGCTCGACGAGCGCGGCGAGCCCTACGAGCGCGACATCGAGGTCGGCGGCATGATCGAGATCCCGGCCGCGGCGCTCGCGCTGCCGATTTTCATGCGGCGGCTCAATTTCCTGTCGATCGGCACCAACGACCTGATCCAGTACACCCTCGCCATCGACCGCACCGACGACTCGGTGGCCCACCTCTACGACCCGCTGCACCCGGCGGTCCTGACGCTGGTCGCGAACACCATCCAGACCGCAACGCGCGGCGGCGTTCCGGTTGCAGTGTGTGGCGAGATGGCGGGCGACCTGCAGCTCACGCGCCTGCTGCTCGGCCTGGGGCTGCGCAACTTCTCCATGCACCCGTCGCAGCTCCTGCCAATCAAGGAGCGCATCCTGCGCACCAGCCTCGCCGAGGTCCAGACGCACGCGCAGCGCGTGCTGCGCGCCACCGACCCGGCGAAGACGCGCGAGCTGCTCAACGAACTGAACGCGTGAGCGGTCCGCTTCACGGCGTGCGCGTGCTCGATCTCACCACCGTGGTGATGGGTCCTTACGCGACCCAGATCCTCGCCGATTTCGGCGCCGACGTGATCAAGCTCGAGCCGCCCGAGGGCGACGTCATGCGCTACGCCTGGCCGTTCCGCAATCCTGGCATGGGGAGCATCTTCCTCAACACCAACCGCAACAAGCGCTCGCTCGCGCTCGACCTGAAGCAGGCCGCGGCGCGCGAAGCCTGCCTCGCCCTCGCCGCAAGATCGGACGTTCTGGTCTACAACATCCGGCCGCAGGCCATGGCGCGCCTGAAACTCTCTTATGAAGAAATAAAGAAAATAAATCCGAAGATCATCTATGTGGGTTGCTTCGGCTTCAGCCAGCGCGGGCCCTACGCCGCCAAGGCGGCCTACGACGACATGATCCAGGGCGCCGCCGGGATCCCGTGGCTCCTCAAGCGGCAGGGCGCGAGCGAGCCGCGCTACGCGCCGATGATCATCGCCGACCGCTCGGTCGGCCAGCAGGTGGCGAGCGCGGTGAGCGCGGCTCTGTATCACCGCGAAAAGACCGGCAGCGGGCAGCGCGTCGACGTGCCGATGTTCGAGCACCTGCTGCAGCTGGTGCTCGGCGACCATCTGGGCGGCTATACCTTCGAGCCGCAGCTCGGCGAGCCCGGCTACCACCGCATCCTCGCCCCGGACCGCCGTCCCTACGAGACGAGCGACGGCTACGTCTGCGCGCTGATCTACAACGACAAGCAGTGGAAGGCGTTTTTCGACATCCTGGGCAAGCCCGAGATCTTTTCCCTGCCCGAGTTTTCCACCCAGGAAGCGCGGAGCAAGAACTACAACCGTGCCTACGCCATGGTCGCCGAGGAAATGAAACAGCGCACCACCGCGCAGTGGGTCGAGGCGCTCGGCCGCGCCGACATCCCAGTGCAGCGCATGAACAGCATCGACGACATCGTCGCCGACCCTCATCTTGCGGCGATCGGCTACCTGGGGATCGTGGAGCATCCCACCGAGGGCCGGATCAAGTCCCTGGCGGTGCCCTCGGAATGGTCGCAATCCTCGCCCGAGTACCGGCGCCACGCGCCGCGGCTGGGCGAGCACACGCGCGAGGTGCTGCGCGAAGCGGGCCTGCCGGAGGAGAGAATCGAGTCCCTGCTGCAATCCGGAGCGGCAAAAGAACCTCCGCTATAATTCGCCGCGCGCCGATTTGACGTTCAGCTTGCGGGCGCCTAACAAATGCCGCTAAAGAGACCCTCTTGAACGCATCTCCTGAGCCATCGTCCGTCGGCGCCGTGAGCGCGCGGATGGCGCACTTCGACCAGCCGCTGCGGCTGCGCAGCGGCGCCGAGCTGCCCGCCTTCGACATCGCCTACGAGACCTATGGCACGCTGAATGCGGCACGCTCGAACGCGGTGCTGGTGTGCCACGCGCTCAACGCCTCTCACCATGTTGCCGGGTTCTACGAGAGCGACCCCGGCAACGTGGGGTGGTGGGACAACCTGGTCGGCCCGGGCAAGCCGCTCGACACGCGGCGCTTCTTCGTCGTCGGCTCGAATTATCTGGGCAGCTGCTTCGGCTCGACCGGGCCCGCCTCGCTCAACCCCGCGACCGGAAGGCCCTGGGGCGCCGATTTCCCGGTGGTGACGATCGAAGACTGGGTCGAGGCGCAGGCGCGGCTCGCCGACCGTCTCGGCATCGAGCGCTTCGCGGCGGTGATCGGCGGGTCGCTGGGCGCCATGCAGGCGCTGCAGTGGACGCTTTCGTACCCCGAGCGCATCCGCCACTCGATCGTGGTCGCGGCCGCGGCGCGGCTCACGCCGCAGAACATCGCCTTCAACGAGGTCGCACGCCAGGCGATCATGACCGACCCGGATTTCCACGGCGGGCATTACTACGACAAGGGCGTGGTGCCAACGCGGGGGCTGCGCCTCGCGCGCATGCTCGGCCACATCACCTATCTCTCGGGCGAGGCGATGGCGGAGAAATTCGGCCGGCTGCTGCGGCGCGGGGCGCCAGGCTTCGACTTCGACATCGACTTCGAGATCGAGTCCTACCTGCGCTACCAGGGCGACAAGTTCTCGACCTACTTCGACGCCAATACCTACCTGCGCATCACCAAGGCGCTCGACTACTTCGACCCGGCCGCCGACTTCGGCGGCGACCTCACCGCGGCGCTGGCGCGCGCGAAAGCCGCGTTTCTCGTCGTTTCGTTCAATTCCGACTGGCGCTTCCCGCCGCCGCGCTCGCGCGAGATCGTGCGCGCGCTGCTCGACAACCGGCGCATCGTCTCCTATCTGGAGATTGCCGCGCCCGGCGGGCACGACGCGTTCCTGCTCGAGGATCCGCGCTACCACGCCGCGCTGCGCGCCTATTTCGCCAACCTGGAGCTATGACCCCTTCCGGACAGGCGTTGCTCGCCGCGCGCCCCGATTTTGCCGCCATCGCGCAGTGGCTCGAGCGCGGCGCGCGCGTGCTCGACCTCGGCTGCGGCGACGGCGCGCTGCTGCGCTACCTGTGGCAGGCGCGCGCGGCGCCAGGCTACGGCGTGGAGATCGACGACGACAGCGTGATCGCCTGCGTGGCGAACGACGTCAACGTGCTGCAGGTCGACCTGGAGAGCGGGCTGTCGCTGTTCTCGGACCATTCGTTCGACTGCGTGATCCTCTCGCAGACGCTGCAGGCGGTGCGCCATACCGAAGGCGTCCTGCGCGAGATGCTGCGCGTCGGGCGCGAGGCGATCGTCAGCTTTCCGAATTTCGGCCACTGGAGCGCCCGCCTGCAGGTCGCGCTCGGCCGCATGCCGGTGTCCGAGGCGCTGCCCTACGAGTGGTACGAGACGCCGAACGTGCACCACTGCACCGTCGCCGACTTCGAGGACCTGTGCCGCAGCCTGGGCTTCAGGATCCGCGAGCGGCTGGTGCTGCACCGTGGCAAGCCGGTGACCGTGCTCCCCAATTTGCTGGGCAGCCTCGCCGTGTACCGCTGCACCACGCAGTGAACACCCAGAAAAGCGCGCTGCGCGCGGTGGCGCTGTTCGAGGCGTTCAAGGGGGCGCTGGTCCTCGCCGCCGGCTTTGGACTGCTTGCTCTATTTCACGGCGACGCGCAGGGCTTCGCCGACGAACTGGTCGGCCGCCTGCACCTCAACCCGGCGAAGAACACCCCGCAGGTGTTCCTGCGGCTGCTGGAGAATGTTTCCAATTCCCAGCTCTGGGCGCTGGCCGGGTTTGCCGCGCTTTACGCGAGCCTGCGGTTCATCGAGGCCTATGGCCTGTGGCGCGGCCGGCGCTGGGCCGAGTGGCTCGCGGCGTTGAGCGGCGGCATCTATGTGCCGGTCGAGATCTACGAGCTCACGCGCGGCGTATCCTGGATCAAGCTCGCCGCCCTGATCCTCAATGCCGCGGTCGTCGCCTACATGTGCTACGCGCTCTGGGTGTCGCGCGAGAAGGCCAGAACCGGCTAACTGCTTTCTTTGCCTGCGGAGCCGATCGACAAGTCGGCGAGCCCGGAGCGGATCATGAACCAGAAGAGGACCACGCCCGGCAGCGCGACGATCGTCGTCAGCACGTAGAAGTTCACGTAGCCGATCGCATCGATCAGCGCCCCAACTGTGGTGCCGGTGATGAAGCGGCCGGCGATGCTCGCCAGCGCGGAGAGCAAGGCGTATTGAGTGGCGGTGAAGCGGAGGTTGCACAGCGCGGAGAGGTACGCGACCACGGTCACGCCGCCGATGCCGCTGGCAAAATTCTCAAAACCCACGGCCGCGGCCATTCCGAGGTTGGTGTGGCCGGCCGCGGCAAGCGCGGCGAAGCTGAGATTCGACACCGCCATCAGGATCAGGCTGATCAGGACGGCGCGTTTCATTCCCAGCCGCTCGTAGATGATCCCGCCGACGAAGATGCCGATCAGCAGGGCGACGAAGCCGATACCGACATCGTAGAAAGCCACCTCGTCGTTGCTGAAGCCGAGATCCTGGAACAACAGCCGCAGCGTAAGGTTGGCGAGGGTGTCGCCGATCTTGTGAATCAGCACGAACAACAGGACGACAAGCGCTCCCTGGCGCTTCAGGAATTCCATTAGAGGGCTGAAATACGCGACGATCGCCTCGACAACGCCGCGCGCCTTGGCGGGCTCGCGGTGCCGCGCGGGCTCACCCATCACCATGCCGACCAGCATCGCCGGGAGCGCGAAGGCAGCGCAGGCGAGATAGGCGGCGGTCCAGCCGAGCCGGGCGGCGAGGACCAAAGCCAGCGCGCCGGTCGCGGCCGCGCCGATGCGCCAGCCGTACTGCGACATGCCGGACCCGACGCCGAGCTGGCGCGGCTCGAGCAGCTCGATGCGGTACGCGTCGATGATGATGTCGAAGGTGGCTCCGGCTACGCCCATCGTCACCGCGGCGACCGCGACGGCATAGAGAGATCCGCCCGGGTCGGCGATACCAAGAAACGCGACGGCAGCCATCACCAGCACGCCGACCAGCCATAGCCAGCTGCGCCGCTGCCCGAACCTGCCGATCAGCGGCAGCCGCACGTTGTCGACGATCGGTGCCCAGAGGAACTTGAAGTTGTAAGCGAGAAAGGTGAGCGCGAAGGCGGTTACCGCGCTCTTGGTGATGCCGTGCTGGGCGAGCCGCGTGGTCAGGGTCGCGCCGATCATCGCGAACGTGAAGCCGGAGGAGATTCCCAGGAACAGCGCCGCGAGCGGCGCGCGTTCGAGGTAGGGGCCGATCCCACTACCCCAGCGGATAGTCATAGTCGATGGTCAGCGGCGCGTGGTCGGAAAAGCGCTTCGCCTTGTAGATCGATTCCCTGCGCGCGGTGGCGGCGATCCCGGGGGTGGCGATCTGGTAATCGATGCGCCAGCCGACGTTCTTCGCCCAGGCCTGCCCGCGATTCGACCACCAGGTGTACTGGCCGGGCTTCTGGTTGAGGCGCCTGAAAACATCGACAAAGCCCAGCCCGTCGAACACGCCGGTGAGCCAGGCGCGCTCCTGCGGCAGGAAGCCGGAGTTCTTCTGGTTCGACCTCCACCAGTTCCTCAGGTCGATCTCCTGGTGCGCGATGTTCCAGTCGCCGCACAGGATGATCTCGCAGCCGCGCTGCCTCAGCTTCATCAGCTGCTCGAGGAAGACCTTGAGGAAGCGGAACTTGGATTTCTGTCGATGCGGCCCTGCCGAACCCGAGGGCAGGTACACGGAGACCACCCACAGCCTGCCGAAGCGCGCCTCGACGTAGCGCCCCTCGGCGTCGAACTCGCGGCTCTCGAAGCCGCGCCTGACCTCCTCCGGCGCCCTGCGGCTATAGAGGGCGACGCCGCTGTAGCCTTTCTTCTCGGCGAAGGCGTGGCAGGCCTCGAACGCCTTCAGGCCGTGGAGCCTGGCGTCGAGGTCGGTCTCCTGGCACTTCATCTCCTGCAGGCACACCACGTCGGCGCGCTGCGCCGCGAGCCAGCGGAACAGGCCTTTTTTCGCCGCCGAGCGGATGCCGTTGACGTTGAGAGTGACGACCCTCAAGACGATGGAAAAGCGGAGACCCCGCCGTGCGCCGCCGACCACTGCGCCGGCGCGTGCAGAAACTTCTCGACTTCGCCGATCTGCGCCGGCTCGAGGTAGCCGCCCTTCTTCACCAGCGCGAGCACGTCCCACCACGTGGCGAGATGATGCAGGCGCACGTTGAGCTCGGCGAGCGTCTTCTTCGACTCGGGGAAGATGTCGTAGTAGAAGTTGACGAACACGTGCTCGACGATCGCGCCCGCCTCGCGCAGCGCCTTGCAGAAATTGATCTTCGAGCGCCCGTCGGTGGTGAGGTCCTCGACCAGCAGCGTGCGCGCGCCCTCGCGGATGTCGCCCTCGATCTGCGCGTTGCGGCCGAAGCCCTTCGGCTTCTTCCTCACGTACTGCATCGGCAGCGCGAGGCGCTCGGCGATCCACGCCGCATACGCAATGCCTGCCGTCTCGCCGCCGGCGACCACGTCGAACTGCTCGAAGCCGACGTCGCGCGCGAGCGTCGCGACGGCGAAGTCAACCAATTGACCCCGGAGGCGCGGATAGAAGATGAGCTTGCGGCAGTCGATGTACACCGGGCTCGCCCAGCCGGAGGTGAAGACGAAAGGCTTGTCCTCGAAAAACAGCACCGCCTTCACCTCGAGCAGCATCTTGGCGGTGGTCTCGGCTATGAACGCCTGGTCGGCGAAGTGCATGAGCGGCGCGAATTTTAACAGGTTAGAATCCGCCTACCTCGCGCTCCATGGAGAATCATGCGATGGTACGGGAGCTAACAATGATCGCGGCAACGGCGCTGATCGCCGCATCGCTCGCCGCGCACTCTCAATCCACGCCCGGCCAGCTCACCTACCGCTGCGTCGGCAAGGACGGCAAGAAATACTACGGCTCGACGGTGCCCATGCCGTGCCTCGGCCAGCCGATCGAGCAGCTGAATACTTCCGGCATGGTCGTCAAGCGAATCAACCCGGAGGGCGACGAGAAAGAGCGCGCGGCGAAGGAAGCCGAGGCGAAGAAAAAGCGCGAAGACGACGCTGCCCGCCGGGAAGCCGTCCGCCGCAACAGCGCCCTGCTCGCCACCTACACCAGCGCGCAGGACATCGACGAAGCTCGCTCGCGCGCTCTTGCCGAGAACCAGAAGGCGGTCAAGGAAGTCGAGCTGCGCATCGAGGCGATCAAGAAGCGCCAGGCGAGCTATGACAAGGAGCTCGAGCTCTACAAGGGCGACAACAAGCCGCCGGCGCGGCTCCAGGATGACATCAGGGACGCGGAAATCGACCTGAAGGCGCAGGAAAACCTGCTCGCGGCGAAGAAGAAGGACATCGATACCATCAACGCCAGGTACGACCAGGACAAGCAGCGCTACCTGGAGCTGACCGGCCGCAGGTAGCTCAGCCCGAGAGCTTGCGGCGCAGCACCCGGTTGACCAGCTCGGGGTCGGCCTTGCCTTTCGTTGCTTTCATGACCTGCCCCACCAGGGAATTGAAGGCCTTTTCCTTACCCGCGCGGTAGTCCTGTACTTGCTTCGCATTCGAAGCGAGCACATCGTCTACTAATTTTTCAATCAGCGCAGAGTCGCTGATTTGCCTAAGGCCGCGTCTCTCGATTATCTCGTCCGCTCCTCCCTCGCCGGCCCACAGGGCGTCGAACACCTCCTTCGCCATCTTGCCCGAGAGGGTGCCGTCGGCGATGCGCTTCAGCAACCCGGCAAGGGACGCAGGGCTTACCTTCGATTCGCTCACCTGGAGATCCGCCTCGTTGAGCGCTGCACTCAGCGCGCCGGTCTGCCAGTTGGCGCACAGCTTCGCATCGACGCCGGCCGCCCGGACCAGCGCCTCGAAATAGTCGGCCGCGGCGCGCGATGCGGTCAGCACGCCGGCGTCGTACGCGGGCAGCGCGTATTGGCGCGCGAAGCGCTCGCGGGTTGCATCGGGCAATTCCGGCAGTTCGGATGCGATTTTCTCGATTTGTTCCTCGCGCAGCAGAAGCGGCAAAAGATCGGGATCGGGAAAGTAGCGATAGTCGTGAGCGTCCTCCTTCGTGCGCATGGAGCGCGTCTCGCCGCGCTCCGCATCGTAGAGCCGCGTCTCCTGCTCGACCTTGCCGCCTTCCTCGAGCAGCTCGATTTGGCGCCGCGCCTCGAATTCGATCGCGCGCTCCATGAAGCGGAACGAATTGAGGTTCTTGATCTCGCAGCGCGTGCCCAGTTGTTTCTCTCCTGGCTTTTTTACTGAAACGTTCGCGTCGCAACGAAACGAGCCTTCCTGCATGTTCCCGTCGCAGATGCCGATCCACATCACGAGCCCGTGCAGCGCGCGCGCGTACGCGACCGCCTCCTTCGCGCCGCGCAGCTCGGGCTCGGAGACGATTTCGAGCAGCGGGGTGCCTGCCCGGTTGAGGTCGACGCCGGTCATGTCCTGGAACAGCTCGTGCAGCAGCTTGCCGGCGTCTTCCTCCAGATGGGCGCGCGTGAGCCGCACGCGCCTTTCCTCCCCGTCGACAAAAAACTTCACTTCCCCCCCGGCGACGATCGGCAGCTCGTACTGGCTGATCTGGTAGCCCTTGGGGAGGTCGGGATAGAAATAATTCTTGCGCGCGAAGATGGAGCGGCGGTTGATTTGTCCCTTGACGGCCAAGCCGAAGCGGATCGCATGCTCCACGGCCTTGGCGTTCGCCACCGGCAGCGTACCCGGCAGCGCGATGTCGACCGCGGAGGCCTGGGTGTTCGGCGGGGCGCCGAACGCGGTCGAGGCGCCGGAGAACATCTTGCTCCGCGTGGCGAGCTGCGCGTGCGTCTCGAGGCCGACGATGATTTCCCAGCC
>Ga0209378_1002841_pt1 | contig 11823 bp, 10 predicted proteins | sample GraSoiAngelo_156_FD_186170 | JGI IMG/M metagenome (GOLD analysis project Ga0209378, IMG submission 186170) | Grasslands soil microbial communities from the Angelo Coastal Reserve, California, USA - 14_1009_13_40cm (SPAdes) (version 2) | ecosystem: Environmental > Terrestrial > Soil > Grasslands ... | reverse complement strand
CGACCCGAACAAGGTCGAGGCCCACTTCACGAATGGCGTGCTCGAGCTCGCCGTGCCGAAGGCCGAGAGCACCAAGCCGCGGAGCATCAAGATCAACGCGACCACGAGCGAGAACAACAAGTAAGGAAATAGAAGTGACCGACCCCGAGACCAAGACCACGACCACGAACATCGACCCGCAGGGGAACATCTTCCCTGCCGACCTGCCGCTCGTGCCGCTGCGCGAGGCAGTCGTCTTCCCCAAGCTGGTGGTACCGCTCGGGGTCGGTCGCGAGAAGAGCGTCGCGGCCATCAACGCCGCGATGGCCGAAGAGAAGCACTACGTCATCCTCGCCGCCCAGAAAGATGCCGAGATCGACGACGTCACTCCTGACCACATCTACGCGACCGGAACTGTGGCCGAGATCGTGCGCTTGCTGCGGATCCCTGACGGCAGCGCGCAGATCATCGTCCAGGGTCTGCACCGCGTGCGCATCAACGAATACCTGCCTGAGTCGCGCTATCTGCGCGTCCGGTTCGACATCGTTCCCGACGACGCGGGCAACGCGGTCGAGCGGGAAGCGCTCCTGCGGAGCGTGCGGGCGCTGTTCGAGAAGTACGTCGACAACGGGGGGTCGATCCTTCCCGAGCTCGCGATGACCGCGAAGAACACCGAGGACGCCTCGCACTTCGCAGATCTCGTCGCTTCGAGCCCCGACCTCACGCTCGAGCAGCGTCAGCAGCTTCTCGAGACGAAGTCGGTCGTCGAGCGGCTCAAGTTCCTCTCGGTCTTCCTCGCCAAGCAGAACGAGATCCTCGAGCTTAAGGCGAAGATCCAGAGCGAGGTCCAGCAGACCCTCGACAAGACCCAGCGCGAATACATCCTTCGCGAGCAGATGAAGGCCATTCAGAAGGAGCTCGGAGAGGACGAGGGCGGCGCGGAGCTCAAGGAGATCAAGGACAAGATCGAGCAGGCCGGCATGCCTGACGTCGTCAAAGAGAAGGCACTCAAGGAGGTCGGACGGCTCGAGAAGATCCCGCAGGCTTCACCCGAGACCGGCGTCATTCGCACCTACGTGGACTGGCTCGTCTCGCTCCCGTGGAACAAGGCCGCGAGCGACGACTGGGACATCCAGCAGGCGGCGAAGATCCTGGACGAGGACCACTACGGTCTGCCCAAGATCAAGGACCGGGTCATCGAGTACATGGCGGTGCGCAAGCTCTCGCAGAACCTGCGTGCGCCGATCCTGTGCTTCGTGGGTCCGCCCGGCGTGGGCAAGACCAGCCTCGGCAAGTCCATCGCGCGGGCAATGGGCCGCAAGTTCATCCGCATGTCGCTCGGCGGCATCCGTGATGAGGCAGAGATCCGCGGCCACCGGCGCACCTACGTCGGCGCGCTGCCGGGCCGCATCCTGCAGAACATGAAGACGGCGGGCGAGGTGAACCCGGTCTTCATGCTGGATGAGATCGACAAGGTCGGCGCGGACTTCCGCGGCGACCCGAGCTCGGCGCTCCTCGAGGTCCTTGACCCCGAGCAGAACAACTCGTTTAGCGACCACTACCTCGAGGTTCCCTACGACCTCTCGAAGGTGATCTTCATTACCACCGCGAACGTCGAGGACACGATCATCCCGCCGCTCCGCGACCGCATGGAGATCATCCGACTCCCTGGCTACACCGAGGACGAGAAGATGCACATCGCGACCGGCTTCCTCATGCCGAAGCAGCTCAAGCAGCACGGCCTCGAGGACGGCAAGCTCGTGCTCGGCGGCGAGACCCTGCTCAAGCTCGTGCGCGAGTACACGCGCGAGGCCGGCGTCCGCAACCTCGAGCGCGAGATCGGCACGATCTGCCGCAAGGTGGCGCGCGCGATCGCCGAGAAGAAGGCGGAGACCGTCGAGGTCAAGCCCGACGACCTGAACACATACCTCGGTCCCGAGCGGTTCGAATACGGGCTCGCCGAGAAGGAAGACCAGGTCGGCGCGGCCACCGGTGTCTCGGTGTCCGAGCACGGCGGCGACGTCCTCACCGTCGAGGCGACGATCATGGATCAGGGCAGCAAGAACGAGGAGTTCGTGCTGACCGGCCAGATCCAGAAAGTCATGGAGGAGTCGGCGATCGCCGCGCTCAGCTACGTGCGTGCGCACTACGCCGAGCTCGGTGTGCCGAAGGGCTTCTTCAAGGACCACGCCATGCACATCCACGTGCCGGCCGGAGCGATCCCCAAGGACGGACCGTCCGCCGGGGTGACGATGGCGACGGCCATCGTTTCGGCGCTCACCGGGCGGAGGGTCCGCAAGGACGTCGCGATGACCGGCGAGATCACGCTCCGGGGTCTCGTGCTTCCGATCGGCGGCGTGAAGGAGAAGCTGCTCGCGGCGCACCGTGCCGGGATCAAGATCTTCCTGCTGCCGAAGAAGAACAAGAAGGACCTTGTGGACGTGCCGAAGGAAGTCACGGACACGGTCGACATCAGGCTGACGGAGACGATCGATGACGTGCTCAAGGCCGCGCTCCTGCCAGGGCCCCACGTGACCCCGGCGCAGATCGAGGCCGCACGTCCTTCGATGCCTGCGACGACGCCGCCAGCGCACTAATTCGCGGGGGCCTAACCGATGCCGGTCGAATACAAGGACTACTACAAGACCCTTGGCGTTCCGAAGAACGCCTCGGCCGATGACATCAAGAAGGCCTACCGCAAGCTGGCGCGCCAGCACCACCCTGACGTCAACAAGAAGCCGGAGGCCGAGCGGCGCTTCAAGGAGATCAACGAGGCCAACGAGGTCCTCTCCGATCCCGAGAAGCGCAAGCGGTACGACACCATCGGCCCGGACTGGGAGCGCTACGCGCAGGGCATGGGCGGTCAGCCCGGCGGCAACTTCCACTACGTGTACACGGGCCCCGGCGATCCGTTCGGCGACGCCGAGGCCGGCTTCTCGGATTTCTTCCGGACCCTCTTCGGGCAGGCGGCCAACGGCGGGTTCGCGGATCAGGCCGAGGATCTCTTCGGCCGCGCCCGCAGCCGGACGCGAGCTCGCGCGCGTCCCGGCGAGGATGTCGAGGCCGAGGTCGATGTGACCTTGCCCGAGGCGTACAAGGGGAGCGAAAAGATCGTCCAGGTCTCGCGGTCCGGCGAAGGGCCGAAGCGGCTCACGGTGAAGATCCCGCCCGGAGTGCGGGACGGTCAGCGCATCCGCTTGGCTCGTCAGGGAGGTGCGGGCGCGAACGGTGGCCCTCCCGGCGACGCGTATCTGCGGGTGCGCGTGAAGCCGCATCCGGTCTTCACGCGCGACGGCGACGACCTGCGCATCGAGCTTCCGGTCGCGCTCCATGAGGCGCTGCTCGGCGGCGAGGTCACCGTGCCGACGCTGAAAGGCAAGGTCTCGCTCCGGATCCCGCCGGAGACGCAGAACGGACGGACCATCCGGCTCGCCGGACAGGGGATGCCGCGTCCCAATGGCGGACACGGCGACCTCTACGCCACGCTGAAAGTGGTCCTGCCCACCAAGCTGAACGAGAAGGAGCGCGAGCTGGCCCGCCAGATCGCCGATTCACGCAGTGCCGAGAACGTGAGGAGTCATCTCTTGTGATCGATCCGAACAAGCTCACTGAGAAATCGCAGGAGGCGCTCGTCGCCTCGCAGCAGGCGGCGCGCGAGCTCGGGCACGCGCAGATCGACGTCGAGCATCTCGCTGCCGCACTCGTGGATCAGCCCGGCGGCATCGTATCGAGCGTCCTGACCGCGCTGGGCGTGCAGCCCGCGCAGCTTTCGACCGGACTAGCGACGGAGCTGCAGCGTCAGCCCAAGGTCAGCGGCAACGTCCAGATCGGCGCGTCGCCCCGACTCGGCCGCGTCCTGCAGCAGGCCCAGAAGGAGGCCAGCTCGCTGGGCGACGAGTTCGTCTCGACGGAGCACTTGCTCCTTGCGATGACCGCGGACCAGGGCTTTACCGGCTCTGCGCTCCAACGTCTCGGCGTGACGCGCGAGCGCGTGCTCAATGCGCTGAAGGATGTACGCGGCAATCAGCGCGTGACCGACCAGAATCCCGAGGGCAAGTACCAGGTCCTCGAGAAGTACGGGCGCGACCTCACGGACCTCGCGCGCAAGGGCAAGATCGATCCAGTCATCGGCCGTGACGAGGAGATCCGCCGAGTCATCCAGGTCCTCTCGCGGCGGACGAAGAACAATCCCGTGCTCATCGGCGAGCCGGGTGTGGGGAAGACGGCGATCGTCGAGGGTCTCGCCCAGCGGATCGTGAAGGGCGACGTGCCCGAAGGGCTCAAGGACAAGCGTGTCGTCGAGCTCAGCATCGGTTCGCTCCTTGCGGGGGCGAAGTACCGCGGCGAGTTTGAGGAGCGTCTCAAGGCGGTACTCAAGGAGATCGCCTCGAGCGAAGGTCAGATCGTCCTCTTCATCGACGAGCTGCACACGGTCGTGGGCGCGGGCGCGGCGGAAGGTGCCGTCGACGCGGCCAACATGCTGAAGCCGATGCTTGCCCGGGGCGAGCTGCACATGATCGGCGCCACGACGCTCGACGAATACCGCAAGCACATCGAAAAGGATGCGGCCCTCGAGCGGCGCTTCCAGCCGGTCTACGTGGGCGAGCCGTCGGTCGACGACACGATCTCGATCCTGCGCGGCCTGCGCGAGCGCTACGAGATCCATCACGGCGTGCGGATCCAGGACGCGGCGCTCGTCGCCGCGGCGATCCTGTCGAACCGGTACATCACCGATCGGTTCCTTCCGGACAAGGCCATCGACCTGGTCGACGAGTCAGCATCGAAGCTCCGTATGGAGATCGACTCGATGCCCGCGGAGCTCGACGAGGTCGAACGCCGCATCCGCCAGCTCGAGGTCGAGCGCGAGGCGCTGCGCCGGGAGACCGACCAGGCCTCGAAGGATCGTCTGGCCCGGCTCGAGCGCGACCTCGCGGAGCTGAAAGAGAGCTCGTCCGAGCTTCGCGCGCACTGGAAGCAGGAGAAGGCGGCGATCGACGAGATCCGCGAGAAGAAGGGCCGCCTCGAGGCGATCCGTGCGGACATCGACCGGGCCGAGCGCGCGGCCGACTTCGCGAAGGCCGCGGAGCTCAAGTACGGCACGCTGGCCAATCTGGAGAAGGACGTGCGGACCGCGGAGGAGCGGCTCGCGTCGCTCCAGAAGGGCCGCAAGATGCTCACCGAGGAGGTGACGCCCGAGGACATCGCCGAGGTCGTCGCGAAGTGGACGGGCATCCCGGTCACGAAGCTCCTCGAGGGTGAGGTGGCGAAGCTCCTCAAGATGGAGGAGCGGCTGCACGAGCGTGTCGTCGGGCAGGACGAGGCGGTCACCGTGGTCGCGAACGCGGTCCGGCGCGCGCGCGCCGGCATGCAGGACCCGAACCGCCCGCTGGGATCATTCCTGTTCCTCGGTCCGACCGGCGTCGGTAAGACCCTCCTCGCGAAAGCGCTCGCGGAGTTCCTGTTCGACGACGAGAAGGCGATGGTCCGCCTCGACATGAGCGAGTACATGGAGAAGCACACGGTCGCGCGGCTCATCGGCGCGCCCCCCGGCTACGTCGGCTTCGAGGAGGGCGGGCAGCTCACCGAGGCGGTGCGCCGGCGGCCCTACGCGGTGCTCCTCCTCGACGAGATCGAGAAGGCGCACCCCGATGTCTTCAACGTCCTGCTGCAAATCCTCGATGACGGTCGGCTGACCGACGGGCACGGCCGCACGGTCGACTTCCGCAACGTCGTGATCATCATGACGAGCAACGTCGGCTCGACCTTCATCACCGAGCTCGCGAACAACCCCGAGCAGATGCGCAAGCGCGTGATGGATGCGGTGCGTGGCCAGTTCCGCCCCGAGTTCCTGAACCGCGTCGACGAGATCGTCATCTTCTCGAACCTGGTGAGCGAGCAGCTGATGGAGATCGTCGAGAAGGAGACGCAGCAGCTCGCCAACCGGCTGGCCGAGCGGAAGATCATCCTCGAGCTTTCTGAGAACGCGAAGGCGCTCATCGCGAAGGAAGGCTTCGATCCTGTCTACGGCGCACGCCCGATCAAGCGGACGATCCAGAGGCTCGTCCTCGATCCGCTCGCGCAGAAGGTGCTCGCCGGTGAATTCAAAGAAGGCGACACCGTCTTCACCGACGCCGAGAACGGAAAGATCGTCTTCTGGAGCGAGCAATACGCGCAGGAGAAGGCCGACGAGAACCGCGGGCGTGAGCCCGCGGTCGCGGGCGGGCGCGGTAGGAGGACGAATTAGCCTTTACTTACCTCGAGCTCGTGCGCGACGCTTCGGCGGCGCCGCCGGAGTCCTGAGTCGCTCCACTAGGGTCGTCTTCAAAAGCTCGTACGCGCGCGCGGACTCGCCACGCTTGGACAGGATCTCGGCGTACTCCGTGGTGACCTGCGCGTACGCGGGACCCACGCCCGTCTTTGTGAGAGCGGCGATCGCTTCGTTGTAGGCACGGTCGGCTTCCGCGGTGTTGCCGAGCGCCTCGTGCACGGAGCCGATGATCGTGAGCGCATCGGCCCGCTGCGTATTGTCGACGCCGGCGAGCGCCGCAGCCGCTCCGGATGCGATGCGAAGCGCTCCCTCACGGTCACCCTCGGCTTCAGCGAGCCGCGCGAGAGTGAGGTCGGCGGTCGCCACCGCTTTGGGTACACCCGCCGCGATCGCCCGAGCCTTGCAGCGTTCCGCAAGCTCCCGCGCCTTCGTCAGATCGCCGGACTCGAATGTCACGGCGGCAAGTGACTGCAGGGTCGAGAGCTCATACGTGACCGTCGAGAGCCGTTCGAAGAGCTCGAGCGCGCGCGCATAGTTCGCGATCGCGCCCTCGAGCTCCCCGCTGTCATAAAGCGCGGCCCCGACGCCCATGAAGCTTTCGGCCGCGACCCGGAGCTGTTCGGACTGCGCGCCGAGAGCGAGCGCGGCCTCATATGTCGCGATCGCCTTCGCCGTCCGGTTCGAGCGACGGTACGCGGTCCCGAGCGCCACGAGGAGGCGACCACGCGCTGCCGGATCGCGGACCTCCGCGCGTTCCATGATTTCGCGCCCTCGCTCGAGCTCCTGGACCGCCAGGTGGGTGTCTCCCGTACGCCCGTACGCGACGCCGCGCGCGTGGTGGGCCTGCATGATCTCGAAGGCATCCGCATCCGGGTCGGCCTCGCGGAAGAGGTGATCGGTTAGGTCGAGGGCCGCTTCGAACCGTCCCCCTTCGACCTCCGCCCAGCTCTGAAGACGCAGGAGCGTCATGCGCTGACCGTGCGGCGGATCCATCCGGAGCGCCGCCTTCGTCCGGAGTTCGACTTCATCCCACCGGCCCTGTGATGCGGCGGCCGCGGCGGCAAGAAGGTCTGCGGCCACACGCTTTTGGCGAACCTGGGGATCGGCTTCGTCGAGGAACTCATGAACATCGCGACCGAGGCGGGGGGCGATGACATGAAGCGTTCGTAGTGATGGCCTCACCCTGCCGTGCTCGATGTGACTGATGAGGGCCTTTGTCATCTCGGCGCCGGCGAGCTCGGCCTGGGTCAGCCCGGCCGCCAGCCGCGCTTGCCTGACGAGTCCGCCCACGGGGGCTGCTTGCGCGCGTTCGCGCGCGGCCGCCGGACGAGCACGTTTACTCACGGTTGCGTCCCTTTCGCCAAACGGGTCGAAAGTATACCTTGCGCCTTTTTCGGTATATCGCAGTATCCTGCCGCGGGCGTTGAGTCAACCGGTACGAACGGGGGCGTGAGATGGTCCTGACCGAGCGACGCGAGGGCCAACGAATCACACGAAGACAGCACGCCGTCCTCGATCTTGTCGCGCGCGGCTATGCCAACAAGCAGATCGCGGGCGAGCTCGCGATAAGCGAGGGCGCGGTGAAGAAGCACGTGTCACACCTCATGCTCGAATTCCAAGCGCCAAACCGAACCGCCCTGGTGTACGTGGCCGTCGGTCGAGGGCTAGCTGCGGCGCGCATAGATCTCGTCGACTCGAACGGCAGAGGCGAGGCGCACGACTCGCCGCTGTCCTTCAAAAATGAGGCGAAATCGCTCGAGATGAAGCCGACCTGCGCGAGCATCGGGCCGGTGTTGGCCGCCGCATGAAGGCCGACCGCGGCTAGGTAGGCGCTGATCGTGGCGCGCCAACCGCGCCAGAGACCCACGGCAACGATGCTGGTCAGCGCGCCGTGTATGAACGTGGCAGCCATGCGTTCGCCGAGGAAGGGAAAGAACGCGTACCACGGCAACGCCGCGAGGTCGGTGCGGAGGCCGAGGGCAAATCCGACGTACGCGGCCTCGCCCAGACCGAAGCCGAGCCCGATCGCAGTGCCGATCAGCAGGGCGGACTCGCCGTCTTTCATGAGTCGCCGCACGACGGGAAGGAATAGCGTCGCGAGCTTGACGCTCTCTTCGGAAAAGGGTGCAAGCAGCCACGCCGCGACGATGAACCAGAGCGGGGAGGTCGGACCAACCGCGCTTGTGCCGGCGGCCGCTGCGAGCGCGAGGAAGATGGGTCGCTTCACGAGCAGGTTCACGGCTGCGCTGAGCGGCAGCGGCATTGCGAGAAGCCACAGCGGCACCGGTCGGCCGATGGCACGGAGAAGGGTGACTGCGAAGCCACCGCCCGCCGCCAGCGTCAAGACCGTCATGACGTCGATGCCCGGCACGGGCGTTACGGCGGCAGACGAGCCATGATCGCGTCGAGGAACAAACGCTCCTCCGCAGGGGTCAACCCATACGTGGCGCGCGTGGTGCGGATGAGCAGGATATCTTTCGCTGCACGCGTCGCGCACATGCGCACCGGACCCACGTCGTTGTAGGGGACCACGAAAAGCGCGAGCCCAGGCAGGCGCATGCTCGACCACACCGGGACGCTCAGGTCGCGCCGCTGCATTCCCTGGATCTCGGAGTAGGGGATGCGATAGCGGAGGACGGGACCGTACCGGAGGGTCAGTGCGTCGGCGTCGAGCTCGTACCGCATGGTCGGAAACAGCGCGGCGAGCGCCAGGAACGGCAAGCCGATGAGGATGCTCGGCGCGATCGCGATGAGTGTGATGAGGCTGGGTCCTCGCGCCCCGGGAAGGACGATGGCGAGAGTCGGCGCGAGCACCGCCAACGCGACCGCGATGAGCCAGAGGTATCCGTGCGAAGGGCTTGGTCGGAAAACCAGGCGTGACGTCGGGTCGTTCGCACCCATCGCGCCCGCGTCGATCACCGACTCTGCGCGGGGACCGACCCCCGTCGCGGCCACTCTCCGAACCGTAGCCTGAAGATGCGAAGCGGCGCACGACCTCGCACGTCGAATTCCTGCCGCATCGGGCGAAGGAAGAGTATGAGCGCCGCGCACATCGCGATCGCGAAGCTGACGAGGCCGATCATCACGGCGATGCCGGCATGAAACCCGATCCCCAGCACCAGCAGGCGCGAACGCGCCCGCTGGTCCAATACGAGTCCGAGCGCGATCGCGAACTCGAGGGCGAGCGGCCCCCACGTGAGCAAGGCGACGCCGAGCGAGCTCGTGATGACCGGCTCCATGAGCCCGCGCATCCACCATGGCGTACCGAAGGCGGGGTCGGTCGACCAGTAATAGAACGCGGTGCCATCGGCCCACACCGGTGTGGCGAGCTTCGCGAGGGACGAATCGAGGTAGATGCCCGCCACCTGAAGCCTCGCGACGAACAGCGCCGACCACGCGACGAGCGACGCGATCGGCCGCGCGGTCGGTGGCGCGCTCTGCCAGTGCCAGCCGCGGGGGTCGGTCAGGGTCACGGGTACCAGGAGCAGCGCGAGGATCTGGGTTACCTGATCTCCTCCATCCGGGATCGTGGCCGACACCGCGAAGCTGTAGGAGATCCACCAGTGCGGAACGCCGGTCAGACGCGGGCGCCAGCCCGACGCAACGACGAGCAGGATCGCCGCCGCGATCGCCTGGGCGAGCGCGAGATCCGCCCGCGGGATGAGGCAGAAGAAGCTGAGCCGCCCTGCTCCGACGCACGCGGGGACGCCGGGAAAGCCCAGCGCCGGCCGGAAGAGCGTCTCGGTAGAGCTCGTGATCAGCGTGGCCGCGGTGGCGAGCGCGAGCATGGTCCGAGCCATGCCGTACACGTTCGTCCACGGGCTCGTCATTGCGAGTGCCTCGGCCCATATGCACAGCCGACTCAGCACCGGATCTCGAGCCTCACGACCGTGCTCGGCATGGTGGTCTCGCTCTCGACCCGCGCCCACGCCCATGGCACCGGCTCCTGCCGGACGAGTCCCACATCACCGCAGAGGGTCGGAGCGGGCGAGCGGTTCGTGATCGAGATGGTTCGCGGGAGCCGGTCAAGACAGAGCGTCGGCGCGTCCGCGCACTGCTGCCACGCCGTGTCGGCGAAGTCGCCGAGGAGCAGTCCGATCTCCACGCCCTGCGCGCGCGAGATCCGATCCAAGCCGAAGACGTTCCGAATGTCGGCGTGCGGACCGGCGTGGGCGTACGCCCACATTCCATCCGTCCCGTGCCGGTAGGGAAGGAGGTGCGGCTCGCGTGGGTCGCGGGTGAAGAAGGCCCAGCCTTCCGGCGCGAAGAATGGGATCGCGGGCTTGAGGACGCGCTCAAGCGGGAGCTCGAGGACGTTGCGCGGGATCTGCGCGTGCACGACGTAGAGACCAGCGGTCGCCCACGCCACACCGAGGAAGAGGAGCATCGCGCCGAGGGATCGGCGCGATGCTCGACGGGCCGCCGAGACGTCCCGCCTCTTCCGCAACGCTACGCCTTGAGGGTGCGCGCGATCGAGTCGATCCAGAGGTCATTGGCGAGCGTCGACGTGGAAGGCGAGCCCGCGAGAACGTAGTCGACGTTGATCATGACGTTGCCGGTGACTTCGAAGTTGACGACCGTGACCGCGCTCACGACCGCCAGGAGCGCGACGACCCCCGCCGCCGTGACGACGAGGACGACCGATATGAAAATGCAGTCCGGGCCGGTCGACTTTGCTTGATTACTTGCGCCGAACTCTTGCTGGATGGCTTGTTCGGTGATCGTGCGCGCGTTGTCGATGGCGGCGCGGATCCGGACGCGGTCACCTTTTTGGATCGCCGAAGCGAAACGCGGGAAGAAGGAAGGCTCGATAGTCCGGATGCGAGTGACGATCCGATCGACGATCGCGACCGCCTCCGCGCTGGCGGGTGGGAGCGAGGCGAACTCGGGGAAAAGTGCCGCGACCGGGCCCTGGGCGAAGGCCAGGCCACGGTAGAGGGTTTCACCGTCGAAGCGCGGGGCGGCGGTGGAGTGGTTCGCGGTTTGTGCGCTTACCGACGCCGCGGCGACGTCGGGATGCACGACGAGAAGCGTGAGGACGAGGAACATCGCGAGTCGGAATCGACCGCGTGGGGTGATGCGCATGTTGGCCACCTTTCCTGGCGGGACTGAGCGCCTCGCGAGGTGATACGCCGCGCAACGTGGCCCGAATAGGGGGCCGTTCGGCCACCGTCTCATCGTTCGTCGATGCCATCGCCATCGGCAACGACGACATCGCGAAGGTCCTCGACGAGATGGCGCGAGACCGACACCGTCTCGTTGACGTGCACAACGGAGAGGTCGTCGTCTGGCCGGATCCGCCTTCGACGCACCGATAGCCCTCGCCCGCGATATACCGTCGTGGTGCGGCGGCCTCTCGCTCTTCTTGCGCTCGTGCTCGCCGCCTGCGGCGGCGCGGCGGCGCCAGCCCCCGAGCAGGCCGCGACTGCCTCGACACCCTCGCACCCCGCGTCGGCCGTGACGAGCGCCGCGCCGTCGGTGACCGTGATCTCCACGCCCGCGCCCACGGCTAGACCCATTGCCGCGGTCCTCGAGCGCATCGACCCGGCGAAGCTGAACGATCACATGGTCGCCCT
>Ga0209378_1002837_pt1 | contig 11828 bp, 15 predicted proteins | sample GraSoiAngelo_156_FD_186170 | JGI IMG/M metagenome (GOLD analysis project Ga0209378, IMG submission 186170) | Grasslands soil microbial communities from the Angelo Coastal Reserve, California, USA - 14_1009_13_40cm (SPAdes) (version 2) | ecosystem: Environmental > Terrestrial > Soil > Grasslands ... | reverse complement strand
GCCGAGCAGGTCGCCGCCGCGAGCAGCAACAGCTCCACGGGCGAGGTGGCCGCCGCGCCGTCGCCGTCCACCAGAATGGCCGGCCGCCCCGGCGCTCCCCCCTCGAACAGCAGCTTCTCCCGCCACCGCATCGTGACGTCACGCACGCTCCCCGCCACGGTCAGTTCCCCCGCCGCGTGGTGAGTCCCAAGTGGACCCGGCTGTGCCGGAACATGTCCATGCCGTGGAACTCGAGCAGCCAGTTGAAGGTCGAGCGGTAGTGCAGCTCGAACCCCAGCAACGCGTTCGCCCAGAGGGCCGGGCAATCCGGGTCCGAGCCGCAGCCGTCGTGCCCTGCGAAGCTGAACCCGAAGCCGGCGTACGGCGTCACCGACTCCTCGTCGCCGGTGAAGCGATACAACGCCTCGAGGCTGCCCGCGTACGTGTTGGCCCCGTTGAACAGGCCGATCTCGCCCGAGGGGCGGATACGCAGCCGGTCCACCAACAGGTCGCCCCCGTCGAGCGTGACGCCGACGACGAGCTGCGTCGAGCCGGACAGCGACACTCCACCGCGCGTCCCGAAGCCGAAGAGCCCGATCCGAGTGCCGCGGGATCCGGAACGCCGCACCGGCGGCGGATGGAACTCCTGTGCCGGGACCGGCGTCGCCGCCGCCACCAGCACCAGCCAGACGTTCCGCATCATTGTGGGCTCCCGTTCACCGCCGTGCTCCCCCTCCCCCTCCCCCTCCGACGCGCGCCGCCGCGCGACCGTAGTCCCAGATCGCGTAGAGCCCGACCGCCGCGGTCGCCCACGCGAGCGGCCGCACGAAGGACGACTCCGCGATGAACGCCACGAGCGTGAGCAGCTGCAGCACGGTCACCGCCTTCCCGCCGGCGCGCGCCGGCAGCGCGACCGGGCGCCGCAGCACCAGGGTTCCCAGCCACCCCAGACCGGCCACGATGTCGCGCGCCAGCACCCCGAGTATCTCGATCGGGTGCAGCCGGCCCCGGCCCGCAACCGTGAGGAAGGCCGACGCCACGAAGAGCTTGTCGGCGACGGGATCGAGCAGGGCGCCGGCGCGCGACGGCCCCAGTCGCCGGGCGAGCAACCCATCGAAGAAATCCGATGCGGCCGCGACTCCGACGATCGCGAGCTGCCAGGCCGGATGACGCACGAACGGAAACGCGATCGCCAGCGGCACGCGAAGCGCCGTCAGCAGGTCCGCCCACGTCACCCACGGTTTCACTTGCCCCTCCCTCCCGCGCGTCGTAGCTTGAGCCCGTGGACCTCAATCTGTTGAAGCAGGCGGCGATCTTCCAAGACCTCGATGCCGGCGAGCTCGCGCGGGTGGCGGAGGTGTGCCGTGAGCACAAGTTCACCGCCGGGGAGTACGTATTCAAGGAAGGCGAGCCCGGCAATCGGCTGTTCATCATCTCCGAGGGCGAAGTCCGGATCTCCCGCACCATCCCCGGGTCGGGCGAGGAGGCGCTGGTCGTCCTGACGCCCGGCGCGTGCTTCGGCGAGATGGCGGTGTTCGATCGTTCCGAACGCTCGACCGACGCGATCGCGAACTCGGCCTGTACCCTGATCACCATCTCCCGGGCCGACTTCGAGCTGCTCCTCGACTTCAATCGGGACATCGCTTACAGGGTGCTCTGGGCCGTGATTCGGCTGCTCTCCGCGCGGCTCCGGGTGACGAACGACAACCTCCGGTCGTTCCTCGCCATGTCCATGTTCTAGGTGACCACCGCCGTCATTCCCTGCGGCGGCCGGGGTACGCGCGTCGCGTCGCTCGGCGGCGCCGTCCCCAAGGAGCTGCTCCCCGTCGCCGGCAAGCCGCTGCTGCAGTGGACGCTGGAGGAGGCTGCCGCGGCCGGGATCGAGCGCACCGTGGTCGTGACCAGCCCGGCGAAGCCCGAGATCGCCCGGTTCCTGTCCGACCGTGGGTCGGTCCGCGCGCCCACCGTCGTGGTGCAGCCCGAGCCGCGCGGCCTGGGCGACGCCGTCACCTGCGCCCGGGCAGTGGTCGGGACCGACGCAGTCGCGGTCCTGCTGCCCGACAACCTGTTCCGTGCGGCGCCCGGATACCCGATCGCCCGAGTGCTCGACGCCCAGCGGTGCACAGGGTTGACCGCCGTGCTACTGGTCGAGGTCCCGGCGGACGAGGCCGCGACCAAGGGCCCCACCGGCCGGGCGCGCTACCGGCTCCGGCCGGACGGCCTGTGCGACATCCTCGCCGTCGCCCCCAAGGGCCCCAAGCTCACGCACTTCGACCCGGGCCCGAGCCCCTCCGCCGTCACCCCGATCGGACGCATGGTGTTCGATGCGTCGGTGTTCGAGCTGTTCGAGGCGGAGCGGCGCCGCCTGCCCGCGGGCGCCGAACTCGACGACGTGCCGGTGCTCCAGCACCTCGCCGCGGCGGGGCGGCTCATCGGCGTGCTGCACACGGCCGAGTTCTTCGACGCCGGCGTGCCGGAAGGCTACCGGGCCGCCCTGGCTGCCCACGGGCACGGCGCTTACCCTTAAGGCCTTGTTTATGAGGGCGACCCTTCTCGCGGCGTTGTGCGGCGCACTCGCCTGCTCCCTCGGGGACGTGTCCGCACCGGCAAGGCCGTACGTCGCGCTCGCTCCCGTCCTCGACTCCCTCTTCGTCGGGGACGCGAGGTTGTTGCCGTCCGTCACCTACTTCGACGGGCGAGGGAACTTCCGGACCCCCTCGCCCAATGAGATCCGCTGGCAGAGCTCGGACACGACAGTCCTCCGTGTGGACACCATCAGCAGACGCATGACTGCCCGCGGGCGCGGGATCGCCATCGTCGTGGCCACGGTGAATAGCGTTCCGGGGCAAGCACTCGTGGCCGTCTCCAACACGCTCGACCTCACGCTGCTGCTGGACACGGTGTACGCAAGGCGAGGCGACACCCTCATCGTGCCGGTGGCGGTGAAGAACAGGCCCCCGGACCCGGTCGTGTGGTACGAGGCGTCGCCTTCGACCCCGGTATACACCATTGACTCGGCGACCGGTCGACTCATCGCGACGGCGCCGGGCGGACCGGTGCCCTACATCGTACACGCCGACACCATCGCCGACACGGGCGCGGTATACGTCCTGAGCCCGTCCGACACGACCGGCCGGTTCTTCTTCAGCGTCCTCGGCACTGCGAACACGCATGTCGGTGGCTCGATTCGGGCGCTCAACTACACGCGGAGCAACGGCAACCTCGCGTTCGAGCTGCAGGGCACCTACGCCCCGAGTGGCACGACGCTCCAGACCGTCGAAATAATCCTGCCGGACTCGGTAATCGCTCCGGGCGCGTACGTCATCGATTCGTTGAACCCGGACGAAACCATCGCCGGAGGCAGCCAGCCCCTGGTGATCTGCATACCCCCGCGCCCCTGGGCGCTGTGGTCCGCCCAGAGCGGGTCGGGGTCCATCGTGGCCTACTCCCGGCGGGGCGGCACGCTCACCATCACCCAAATCGACACCGTGCCGAACGTGCTGGCGATCAGCGGCGTCTTCACGTACGCGGCGCAACGGAGGGACCTGTACCTGGACCCGCTGGGGGTGCTGAGCATCCACGGCAGCTTCGTCGCGCCTCTCGTCACCGACCGCACGATTTGCCGGTAGCCCCGACGCAACTCAACAATCCGGAGGGCAAATGAATCGGCTCGCCCCCTATGCGGCGTTCTTCATGCGGCTCGCCGTAGGCGGCGTCTTCCTGCAGCACGGGGTGACCAAGTTCCACAGCGGCATCCCTGCCGTCGCCGGCTTCCTGCACGGCATGGGATTCCCGTTCGCGAGCATCGGGGCAGTGATTCTGATCGTGGTCGAGACGATCGGCGCGGCCTGCGTGCTGCTTGGGATCTTCACGCGCCTGTGGGCGGCGTGCATGGCCGTGGAAATGGCGGTGGCCATCTTCGCGGTGAAAGTGCCCCGAGGCGGGAACATCGAGCTGGAAGCCCTGCTCCTGGCGGGCGCGCTCACGCTCGTTGCGCTGGGCGACGGACCCCTTTCTGTCGCGATCGGGTTGAAGCGCGGGCGTTCGTAACAGCGTTAGTGCAGGATTCTCAACAGTCCCGCGTCGGCGCTCCCCCGGAGGAAGCTCTCCGGGTCGGTCGCCGGGATGGCCACACCCGTCTCGCGCCGCCCCCGTCGCGCTGTGGCCGCCATGTACTGCTCTAGCGAGCCCCGGGCCCACTCGCCCGCGTCATCCTTCATCTGCCGCACGATCTCCTCCCAGGTGCCGACGTAGGTTGCACCGCTCACCGTGCTCACCCGGTGGATCTCCCGGCCCTCCCCGGGGCTGGGGCGCGCCTTCATGCCCTGCAGCTCCGCGAGCAGGGTACCGAACATCTCCAGCTGCCGCGGGTCCCGCACCCGGCCGGCCGGCCCGAGCGCCGCGATCTCCGCGAACAGCAGGTCCTCGGGCTCCGCTCGCGCCAGTTCGTCCAGGCGCCGGTGCCACGGGACCAGCTCGGGGTCATGGTCGCACAGGCGATAGACGCTCTTCTTCAGCTCAATCAGCCGCCAGATCCCGAGCCCGTCGAAATGGTCCTCGGGCGCCGTGCGCTCGAGGTGGAACAGCGCGGCCTCGTACTCCCCCCGGTCGTACAGCAGGTTCGCGAGGTAGATGCGCGCCTCGGCGTGTGCCGGGTCCAGCTCCAAGGCGCGGCGCAGCCAGTCGAGGGCACCGCCCTCATCCGTGCGCCGGTGCGCGGCGTACGCGACGCAGGCGGCGGCTTCGGCCGACTCGGGATGGGCCGTGGCCGCGACCTCGAAGAAGCGCCGCGCCTGGTCGAGGATCCCCTCGCGGAACAGCGCGCGCCCGATCTGTAGCATCAGCTCCTGGTCGTCGCGCAACCCGAGGGCGAGGATGCGGTCGAAGCAGGCGAGCGCGCCCGCGCGATCCCCGAATTTCAGCAGCACCTCGCCCCACCCGGCGAGGGCGTCCTCCTGGTCCGGGTCGAGGGCCAGCGCCGCTTCGAAGGCCCGGCGTGCCCAGAGGTACTCCTCGCGGGCGAGCCGGGCGTAGCCCATGCCCACATGCAGCTCGACGGCCTGCGGATAGATCCCCAGGCCCGCTCGCAGCGTCTCGACCGCGTCGTCGTAGCGTCCCTCGGTGTAGAGTTGATGAGCGCGTTCGTCGTAGTCGTCGGAGTTCAGGAAGGGTTCCGACATCGAACGGGCCTCCCGGGAAGGTTGCGCTATGATAAGGATCGCCGGGCGGTTACACAAGCGACCGGGGCGGGCTATCTTGACCGCTGATGACCTCGGATCTCGTTCCGGTCTCCGACGGCTCCGTCACCTCTCCGCACGGTTTTACCGCCGCCGCCGCGCACGCCGGTCTCAAGGCCGACGGCGCGCTCGACGTGGCGCTGCTGGTGAGCACGACGAGCTGCGCCACCGCCGGCGTGTTCACGAAGAACGCAGTCCGCGCGGCGCCCGTCGTGTACGACGCCGACCTCTTGTCCGAACGCCCCGGCCGGATCCGCGCCGTGGCGATGAATGCGCGCGTGGCCAACGCCTGCACCGGCGCGGAGGGGCTCGCCGCGACGCAGGCCATGGCCCAAGCCGCCGAGCAGGCGGCGGGCGTTCCGCCGCGCACGGCGCTGGTGCTCTCCACCGGCGTGATCGGCATGCCCCTCCCCGTCGCCCAGATCGCCGAGGGGCTGCGGGTGGCCGCCGCCCGGCTCGCGCCTCAGGGCGGGGTGGACGCGGCACGCGCCATCATGACGACGGACACCCACCCGAAGCACTGCGCCGTCCAGTTCGAAACGCCGGCCGGGATGGTGACGGTGGGCGGAATCGCCAAGGGAGCGGGGATGATCCATCCCGAGATGGCGACGCTCCTCGCCGTGCTCACGACCGACGCCGTTGCGGAGCCCGCCGCTCTCCAGCCGCTGTTCCGGCGCGTGGTCGATCGGACATTCAACGCCATCTCGGTGGACGGCGACACCAGCACGAACGACACGGCCCTGCTGCTCGCCAACGGGGCCTCGGGCGTCGATCCGGCGCGCGACGGCACGCTCGCACGGTTGTTTGAAGACGCGCTCCAGCATGTCGCCCGGACGCTCGCTCTCGCCATCGTCGCCGACGGAGAAGGCGCCTCGAAGCTCGTCGAAATCCGCGTCGTCGGAGCCGTGAACGAGGCGGCGGCGCGCGACGTTGGGCGCGCCATCGCACGCTCGGTGCTCGTCAAGACGGCGATCTACGGCGCCGACCCCAACTGGGGTCGCATCCTGGCGGCTGCCGGGGCCGCGGGCGTTCCGCTGTCGCTCGAGCGCCTCACGCTCGAGGCCGGGGCGTTCGGCGATTCCTCGGTGCCCGCCGACGCTGACTGGTTGATGCTCGCCGCGGGCGGGGCCACGGCGCACCCGGACCTCGCGCGCGCGCGCGCGATCTTTCAGCAGAAGCAGATCCGCCTCCGTATCGACCTTGGCATGGGTCGGGCGGAGGCGGTGGTGTGGACCTGCGATCTCACTCCGGACTACGTCCGGATCAACGCAGACTACACTTCGTGATTACGGATTCATCTTGCTCGTGTCCTTGGCAGCCGGCTTTGCCGCAGGCTTGGCGCCGGCCTTCCGGGCACCTTTCTTCCCCTTTTTCTTCGAGTGCGTGGCCGCCTTGCCCTTCGATGTGTCGGCCGCCGGCACCTGTCCCTGCATCGGCGATGGCTGCTGCGCCACGACGATCGCGGGAGCGGCGAGGAGCGCCAGCGCAAGGAGCGTGCGACGGATCATGCGTTCATACCTCCGGGAGGATGGCGCGGACCACCCTGGTCCGCTTCACGGTTGAGACCCGCTTCGCCACTCACGGGTCACGAGCCCGAGTGCCTTGGGAAGCCGCCGGGCGTGTCACTCTGCAACACTGGGTCAGGGCTGCGGCGTCGCGCCGCTGCTCGCTCCGGGCCGCCGGGCGCCCGCGACCGAGGCCTTGGGTGGCTTCGGCGCGGGCGGAACGTTGGGGAGCTGCAGGCGCACCAGCGCCAGCGCCTCTGGCCGCGTGTGCCCCCGCTGCAGCTCGTGGAGCACCGCAGCGGACACGTCGAGCAGGCGCCCGCCGCGCAGGCTTCGGCGGGTCGCCTCGACGAGGAGGCCGGCCGATGAGTCGGGGTCGAAACCGTGCGCCACGAGGTCGGCTTCCGCATGCAGGGCCGAACCACGCGACTCGTTCGGCAATGCCACCACGAGTCGCTCCACCACCGGCCCCGGCACGCCGCGCTTCAGCGTCCCCGAAACCGCCATGACCTCCGCAGCGGTGAACGGCCCGTGCCCCGCGCGCACCAGCAGCGTGCGGGCATCGCGCATCTGGACCAGCCTGAGCTGTACCGCCGCCACGATCCGCCCGGCGGACACGTGCTTCGCGCCGCCCTCGAGCGCTTTCTGAACGAGGGGCTCGGTCGGCAGATCCTCCTGCGTTGCCTGTTGCACCAACGAGTCCACGATCGCCATCGCCGCGGCTGGAACGCGGCCTTCGAGTCGGACCCGCACCGATTGGGCGGCGAGGGGACCGGTCAGGAGTGCGAGCCCGAACCAGAGCCTCATCGCGCGGCCGGCCGGACGATCACGACGGAGTTCTCCCGACCGAAGTCGTCTTCCACCGTCCGATCCGCCAGGTGGTCCGGCACCCAGCGCTCGCCATCCACCACGAACATGTATTCGTAGGCGCCCGCCGGCAGGACGACGGCCGCGCGCCACACCCCGTCGTGATCAGCATCCCGGAGCGGAATTGTCCCCGAGCGCCAGTCGTTGAACGATCCCGCCACGTGAACGGAGTTCGCGCCTGGGAAGCGGGCGACGAACTGGGCGATCCCCTCCTGCTCCCCGACGCTGGGGGTCTCGTCGCCGGCCGGGAGCAGCGTGACCAGCGCGACCGCCGCAGCCAGCGCGAGGCTCCACGCCGGCCGAATCCGCAGCGTGACGGAATGCGGTGCCGCGAGCCAGCGGGCCAGCCGCCACATCCGGGACGGCGCCGGCCGACGGATCGCGGCCATCACGCGCGCCTCGACGCTCCCTCCCGCCCACTGCGAAACGGCCGTGCCGAGCACGGCGGCCGCGGCCTCCAGCCGCGCCACCTGCAGCGCCAACTCGGGCGGCAGGCCCTCCCGGGCGATCTCGCGGTCGAGCGCCTGATGAACCCTCGGATCGATCGGCTTCATGCTTGCTCCTCCAGCGCTTGCAGCAATGCTTCGCGCGCGCGGTGCACGCGCATCTTCAGCGTCGGGATGCGCTCGCCGGTGACGGCGGCCATCTCCTGGTAACTCAGCCCCTCCACGTGCTTCAGCAGGAATGCCTCGCGCTTCTCAGACGCCAGACGCGCCAGCGCGCGCTCCACGAGCCCGAGCTGCTCGGCCCGCTCGAGCGCGGCCTCGTTGTCCGTCGGGTCCGCGACCGGTGGGGCATCGTCGAGGGGAACGTCTGCCATCCGCCGCCGCGCCAGGTAGCTCTTGCACCGGTTGGCGACGATCCGATACAGCCACGTTCGCAGTCGCGCCGGCTCCCGGCAGCTCGCAAGGTGCCGGTACGCTCGGATGAAGCTCTCGGCGACCGCATCGGCCGCGACGTCCCGGTCTCCGAGCATCCGCGTGGCGAACCGCAGGAGGCCCGCTTCGTAGCGACGGATCAGCAAGCCGAACGCCTCATGATCGCCGGAGAGGACGCGGGCCACCACGTCCGCATCGGAGGGGTCACCCCTCACTTCCATATGACCTGCACGCAGATTAGGGCGTCACGCGAGCGGCGCGGCCGGGCGGCGCGCCAAGGGGCCGGCCCACAGGAGGGGCGGCGCGGTGTTTCGAGGGGGAACCTGCAGCTAGTGACGTTGCAACCAATCGTGCCCGTGCGCGTCGAGCGCCTGCTCCGCGGCGGCAAGATAGCTCGCGGCGCGCGTCCCCTCACGCGAAACCGCGCCCGCGAGCGCTTCAAGCGTGGCTTCGGCCCGCTGACGATAGCGCGCGTCGCCCGTCGCCTCGGCAAGCTCCAGCAGAACCTGGGCCGCCGATGCGTTGCCGCCGGGAAGCAGGCCGTCGAGCACGGGCTTCGCGCGGTCGGGGAGCGCCGGCGCCGTTGGGTCACCCGTGGCCGAGTCGAAGTAGCCGCCCACCGCTGAATCCGCGAAGTCGCGGTCCAGCACCGAAGCGAGATCTTCCGCTACGAGGAGGTAGCGCCGCCCGCCGGAGCGACGATAGGCGGCGAGGCATGCTCCGGCCAGCTGCACCTGGTCCTGCAGCAGGACGCCCGGGCCGGCGGTGGCGCTGTGCCGCACGCCGCGGCCGGGAGCGTACGCACGCCGCAGCAGCGCGTCGAGCGCGCTGAGCGCGCGCGTCGCCGGCGAAGCGCCGAGGCCGGGCGGGCCGTTGAGCACTGACCCGATCACGTACGCCTCCTGGTCGGCGAACGTGGTGCGGCCCACGTCTCGGGTGAGACGGTTCAGCAGCGCAAGTAACGCAGCGCCGTACCGGGCCTCGCCGGTGAGCGCCCACGCCGGCGCCAGGGCGCGGACCAAGCCGGCCCGCACCAGCGTCGGCGGCTCGTCCCGGGCCCCGTCCGCGCCGGTACTGTCAGCGAAATCGACCATGAGGTCGAGCGCCGCACGCGCCGCGTCGAGGTAGCTCGAGTCGCCGGTCCGCCGGTAGGTCACGAGCATGAGGCTCACCGCTTGCGTGTGAGTGAAGCTCCCGAGCGCGCCCCGGCTCGCCACCGCGAGCCGCAGCGACCCCCGCACGGCGTTCACCTCCGCCTCGATCGCCGCCGGTCGCAGCACGCTGCGGGCCTGCGCGTCACGCGTGCGGGTGAGCTCACGCACCAGCGCGGCGTGCTGCACGATGAACGCGCGCCGCTCGCGGTAGCTCTTCGCGACCTCGGGGAGAATCTGCTTGAGGCCGCGGCCCGTCACGGGGTCGTCGGCCGGAAAGTACGTGCCGCCGAAGAATGCGGAACCGTCGGGGGTGAGGAACGCCGTGACGGGGTAGCCGCTGAGACCCGCCAGCCAGCGCACCGCCGCCTCGTAGCGCTCCGCCACGTCGGGTCGCTCGTCGCGATCGACCCGCACGGGGACGAACAGCGAGTCGATCATCGACCCGAGCGCGGCGTCCTCGTACACCTCGCGATCCATTGCGGCACACGAGCGACAATCGTCGGCTCCCACGTAGAGCAGCACCGGCCGGTCGAGGCGAGCGGCCAGCGCGAACGCCTCTCGTCCCCACGGCTGCCAGCTCACCGGCTGGCGTGCGGCGCGCGTGAGGTAGCGCGTGCTCGATTGGGCCATCCGGTTGGTCAAGGGGCCGTGCTCCGAAACGCAGGCGAGCGCGACGAGGGCCAGGGGGAGGGACGGAAAAGCGCGCATGTGGCGGGCGCTCACACATACCCTACCGTTGCGCGGCGCGTTCCCTTCGGAGCGGCTGCGCGCGGCGACGCGACGAATGCCCGGCGAGAGTTCGGTGAGCGCAGGGACGGCGGCGGCGCACCGGGGGGGGTTATAATTCCCCCATGGCTGAAGCCACCACCATCACCCCAAAACCCAACGGCCCGCTCGTCGTCCAGGGCCCCGTCAAGATCGTCGCCCCCGACGGTCGCGAGCTGCCAGTGCCGCCACGCAAGGACGGCCGACCGGCGGAAGTCGTTGTCCTGTGCCGTTGTGGGGGCTCGGCGACGAAGCCGTTCTGTGACGGAACGCACAAGCGGATCGGCTTTTGCGACACCCCTCCGGCGGGCCCCGCTCCCACGACCTGAGGAGGGGGTATTATGTTGTGACCGTCCTGGCGGGGTGGGGCCGGAGGCGGGGGGCGGAGGGAGCCGCCCCTCGGACGGTGTCGGCGCCCACCTCTCTGCCCCCTGCCCCTGCCGCCCCCGAACGGAGGAGCGAAATGGCGAAGGTTGGAAAAGCTCCGATGGCCGCGGATGAAGGCTACTGCGTGAAGTGCAAGGCGAAGCGAACGATCTCGAACGCACAGCAGGTGAAGATGGCCAACGGCCGGCCGGCCCTGAAGGGTGTGTGCCCTGTTTGCGGCACGGGGATGTTCAAGATCCTGCCGCCCAAGTGAGCTGATACCTGCTCCGAGACTACGAGCCCCCGGTCGGTCCCGGCCGGGGGCCTGCCTTTACTGGGAGCGGCACTACGGGGCGACCCGCCGGGTGCCCTTCCCCTGATAGGCGTACCGGAAGGTGACGCACGCCGTCCCCACATCCTTGCAGTAGTAGGTGAGCAACTCGAGCTTGGCGTAGCTCCCCCGGGGCGTCCGCACGCCGTACACGTGACCCCGGGACGTCAGGAGGTGACTGAGCGTGCTGTAGCTGTACCATTTCCCCACGCCGGGGTTGGTCGTGTCCGGACCGGGCGAATTGGCGATGTAGCCCCCGGCCGGAAGCTCGGTGACGGAGTCGAAAGGGACGGCGCCCAGGTCAACGATCCCCCCACCGGGAGCCGTGATGAGGTGGAATCGCCGGAACGCGATGTCCCACGAACCGGAGTCCACCGCGGCGTTGCGCGCGAAGTCGAAGTAGCGCCAGCGATCGGTCGCGGAAGCGTCGACGGTGTACGTGGCAGGCCCGACGAGCGACTCTCCCACCGTGACAGGAGCCGGCACGGTCACCGTGTAGGGCGGAAACTCCGGGCGGGCCAGCGACCCGATGAGCAGGGACGCAACGAGCAGGAGGAAGGCACCGCCCGTCACCAGCACCAGGATGGGGGGCCGGGCGGCACCGGCCCCTCCCCTGCCTCCGTTCACGGCTCGGCCATGAACGGATAGGTGAAGCTCTTCGGTGGAATGAAGCTTTCCTTCACCGCCCGCGGGCTCACCCAGCGAATCAGGTTGAGCAGGCTTCCCGCCTTGTCGTTCGTGCCACT
>Ga0209378_1002836_pt1 | contig 11831 bp, 10 predicted proteins | sample GraSoiAngelo_156_FD_186170 | JGI IMG/M metagenome (GOLD analysis project Ga0209378, IMG submission 186170) | Grasslands soil microbial communities from the Angelo Coastal Reserve, California, USA - 14_1009_13_40cm (SPAdes) (version 2) | ecosystem: Environmental > Terrestrial > Soil > Grasslands ... | reverse complement strand
GATTCCCTCGACGTCTTTCGCGTCCATGGTGTCCTCCCGGGGCGTGACACTACCGAGTGCTAATTCCACCGAGCTGCCGTTCCGTATCGCAAGAGATGACAGTATCCGCTATTGGCGATCGTCAGATGCGCCAGCACCACGGTGCCACCTGGCTCGATAGTGAACATCACCCCGCCAAACGCGTTACAACCTCCCTCCCGCTTCATGGTCAGCGTCACCATGTCGCCGCCGTGGATTTTCGTACTGTTGGGGATCACAAGAGTGTATGCAGTCACGAATATCGTGGCCGGAGTACTGCCGCAGTTGAACCGGATTGTCGCCCCTCCCCCGCTCCGGCGCGCGCAATGGCCCGGGAGAGAGCTTCCTCCGTACAACTCTCCGCGGTGCCCGTACCGACTGTTTGGCGCCCGCAGCCGCCGGCGGCGCGAGTACCAACACGGCCGTCGCGAGGATAATGAGCAGCCCAACCGTGCATCGCATGTAGGTGGTCGTCCTATCGATCTGCATGTCTCGTCCCCGGCACATCACAAAGAATCACCAAGTGCTCAGTCCGTGGCTGCCCCACACTTAGTGACGAACCGATTCTCCGTCCAGATGTTGACGACCGTCGCGTCCGGGTTGTACTGGGTCGTATCGTTAATGTCACAACCGACATTCTCGACGGCCGTATTGTTCTGGATCTGGTTGGCAGAGGACGGGTTGTATCCATCCACCGCGATGCCGTCCGCTGGACTGCCCGACACGAAGTTGGAAGTGAGGTTGTTGCCGGCCGCGTAGAAGGTCAGCCGAAGCCCGCCGCCTCTTATCACATTGCTCCGAATGACGTTATCGAAACCATGGGGGCCGGCGCCCGAGATATCCCCCCCAATCACCACGTTCAGTTCCACCGTGCTCTGCGACGTATAGCGTCCGCCCAGCGCGAGTCCGCCACCGTAGACCACGTTGTTCCGGATCGTAATTTGAATCGACTCCTCAGTCCGGATCGAGCCCCCGATCAAAGTGTTTCCTTGAATCAGGGAATCAGAACCCCCCAACCAGGCGAAAATGCCTGGCCTGGAACCCTCCCCAACGACGACGTTGTCCCTCACCGTCCAGGAGCTAGAACGAAGCACAATGCTGCCGATCACGTAATTGCCTTGGATGACGGCACCGCCTGAAGCCCCACTCCCGAACACTTCACCCTCGATGACGAAGTTCAAAACCTGTACATTCATCGACCGGATAGTGACTCCGAACTCGCCCCCCGGTGGAGTTGTGAGTACCGGTTTTAGTGCCGGCGTGTGAGCTCGAAGCACGAGGCCGTCTTTGGAGGCAATCACGACCTCCTCACGGTAGACACCCGGGAAGACACTGATAGAGTCGGACGGCGCTGCAGCATTGACGGCGTCCATGATCGTCGTGTAGCAAGGGCCCAGACCGTTACACGTCTCGACGTTGTCCACATAGTGGACAATCTGGGCTCCAGCTTGCGGTGACCAGAGAAGCGCACCGAGTACGACGAAGCCGATGGCAGGAAGGATACGTCGGTTCATTGCTCGTGCCCCTTTCTCGCGTGCAGCACATCGACATGGTCGTGAGCGCAGCATCGTCGGCGCTCATTGACGCAAACGCCGTTGAAACACAGGTCTGCCTGGGCCCGCGAGGCGGGCCCATCCCCCGACGCGCGAGGCCGCATCATCCATGCCACGGCGGGTCCCCTTTTGTTCTGGTCCCTTGCGGTGGGCGGGTGAGTTAGCCGCCACGCGCGAATGTGCAAGCTCGCCGTCGATGTGAAGGCTACTTGCGCAGTCTTTCGGCCCGAAATGCGGGGGCGCGGAGCGTGTTGACCCCGTGGCCAGGCTCGCCATGAAGGATCGGTCGGTCGAGGAGAGAACGCCGAGAGCCCGCCTTAACGCTAATCGAGGTGAAGCCGGACAGCTCGCCCGGCTCAAGAGCGCGGCCCTGCTCGTGCGCGTCGGCCTCGACCACGAGCCGTGGCTGCGCCGCGCGCTGGCGAGGCTGGGCGACGGAGCACCGGCGCCCGGCGGGCCCCGCGGTCTCGATCTCTCGCGCAGCATCACGCTGCTGCAGACGGAGACGCCGCGGCTGCGCGCCGACGCGGCGCCGCACCAGCACGGCTTCGGCAACCCGCACGACTGGCTCGATCCCGAGAACGCGCGGCCCAGTTCCTGGCCGGGCGCAGCGAGCTGGTCGCCGGCGACCGCCTGGTGTTGCGCACGCTGCGCGCGAAGGCGCGAGAGCGTCAGCGCTACTGGCTAGGGCTGCCGCTCCTCGCGCTGGGCGGCGTCATCGCGATCAGCGTCTCCCGGCGTGCGCGCAGCCGGGCCAGCAGCTCACCGTAGTCGCTGCCGCGACTGAGGTGGGTGACCTGTCACGCAAGAGGCCTCAGGCGCGCCGGACGGACACGAGCTGCTCGCGGATCTGCTGCGACGGGCCAGCGCGGCGGCGAGCTCGGCCCCGCCCTCGGCAAAGTCGAGCGCGCGAGCATATTCCTCGACGTTGGCCGGTGCCGGCTCGCCGAGGCGCGCGCAATGCTCGCGCAGCGCCCGCTCGAAGTCCGGAGCGGCCGCTCGGCGCGCGCGGCCGTCCGATGACGCTGGGGCGGCGAGCCGCCGCTTGAGACGCGGGTAGAGGCCGCTGAGCCGGATGGCGTCGTGAAGCCAGCACACGGGCTCGATCGTCTCGATGAGACCGAGCGTATACGTCCGCGACGCCTCGCAGAGGATCGACAGCCGGGCCTCGGCGGCGGCCAACTCGGCGTAAGAGTCGACGTCGAGGTCGTTTCTGCGCATCCAGTCGAGGGTGACCCGCTCGGTGTGCAGACCGCGCGCTCGGCGGAATTCGTCGCACACGACCTGTCGGTCGTCTGGAGCCTCGACCCCGAGGATGCGACCGGCCTCGTCCAGCACGTGCCACAGCTTCGCGCTTCGCCGATAGAGGCGGAAGTCCTCGCCACCTCCTCGCTCGGCATTCCTCAGGACCTTCGCCGATAGAGGCGGAAGTCCTCGCCACCTCCTCGCTCGGCATTCCTCAGGACGGCCCAGCCGGGGCTGACGCCGGCCGGAACCGTCGCCGGGCGCCAGTGCTCGTACCGGCCGTCGATGCGCATCAAGGCCAGCAGGTGCGGTTCGTAGACCGGCGTGGGCCGGCCGTGCCGGCCGCGGGCCTTGCCGCTGGCTTCGAGCAGCGCCCGGATCGTGGCCAGCCGGCGCACGTAGCGCTTCAGGCCGGCATCGTCGAGGTCGCGTGCGCGGGTCCAGCGCGCGGCTCTCGCGGCCGGCCCCAGCCCGAAGTCGTCCGCGTCGAAGGAGCGCGCCATGTGTCGCGGGGCGACGTCGACTCCCCGCGCGCGGGCGAGCGCCTCGGCCATCGACATCAGCAGCGCCAGCCTCCGGAGCAGGCGGTACGTGGGTCCGAGGAGCCTGGCCTCCAGCGCGACCTTCTCCTCGCCCGGCAAGTCCGGCTCGGCGGCGGTGAACGGCCGGCACATCACCTGGTGCTGGAGCTTCATGATGAAGCAGGAACGGTTGACCTCGATCACGCAGCTCTCGCGTGTCCGCGGCGCTCCGTAGACGTCTGCCAGATGTCGCAGCAGTGCCAGGGCATCGAGCCGCTTCTGGTCCACATAGCCGCCCTGCTCGATGAACCGGCGGAAGCGCACCGCCTCGCCGGTGCGCGACGTGCCCCACGCTCGGTCCATCGCCCTGGTCAGCGACCGTTCCTGATAGAACGTCTCCTTGGCGCATTGAATGACCTCGCGCGCCGACTCGGCGCCGATCACCCCGGCCTCGACAGCGCGGGCCACCGTGGCTCTGACGTTCACCATCGCATCCGACCGCGCCCGGAATCCTTCGGCGGCCGGGCCATGCAACACGGCGACTTCGTCGTCGTCGGTGTACACCCCGTCCCGGTACGCCTCGAAGATCGCTCCGACGCCCACCATGCCGAACGGCGCCAGCTCCGCCGCGCGCAGCGCTCCCATGCTGGCGGCCCCGAACACGGCGATGCCGTCCTCCAGCGCCAGCAGGATCTCCTTGTGCCACACGGCAGCCGTTGTCTCGAACAGCCCGTCGATGATGGCGATCACGCGCGGCTTCAGCCGCCGGACACGAAGCACGTCGCCGCAGCGTACCGGCGAGAGGTACCGCGCGGGAAGCACGCGCCGCGCCTCCGCGACGGGCAGCGACGGGCCGAGGAACACGATGACTGGTTCGTCGCTCACCGCCTTCATTCCTCGGCCACCTCGTGCAAGCCGGGAACGATCACGGTGACGACCGGGACTCCGAGGTTGGGCTTCGTGTGCTCGACCGCGATGACTTGCGGGAACCCCGCGTCGGCGAGCAGACCGAGCGCCGTCTGCAGATCGTCCTCGAACGTTGATCCGGGCGGCGGTGATGGGCGTTTGCTGAAGTCTCCCCGCGCGCGGGCGCGAACCTCGCGCGGCCTGGCGTATTTCATCCGCTCGTACAGCGAGGGGAAGACGTCGTCGCGGGATCCCGCGATGAAGGTGAGCCGGCACTGCGCGGCTTCGGTGAGCGCCCGCGCGAGCGCGATCTCTTTCGACAGATGACAGCCGGCGCCGTAGACCGGCTCGAGGCCGCCCAGCGCGAACGGATCGCTGATCGTACAGTGGTACGCGGGGATGCCGATGTCCGACGTCATGTCCCACAGGCGAGCGAGGATGTCGGCGGCCGCGAACCGGTCCAGCAGCCGCCGCAGCAGCGGCGACGCGACCGTCGCGGGGTCGAGCTCCCGCGCCTGCTGCGCCGCCGCGGAGAGCCGCTCCCACCGCCACTCGCTGTCGCGCTCCACGACCTCGAAGAGCCCGTGGCAGATGGCTTCCAGGCGATGGTTCCCCGAGGCCAGCCCCGTGGTCGTGACGACGAACAGGCCCGCGTCGGGGTGAGGCCGGCTCCAGTTCTCGTTCACCCGGACGTGCGGCACGAGGACCGGCTCCCCGCTGCCGAGCTCCGTTCCGCGGATCCACGCGATCTTTCGATCGGGGCCGTACGCGCGCCCGCGGACTCCCGGGGCCAGCCGTGCGGGATTCATCACCGCGTGCCGCCGGCGCGCCTCGCGGTAGGAAGCCACCATGTCGGGCGGGGCCACATCCTCGGCATGGTGGAGCTCGATCGACTCCATGACCGCCGAGACACGCGCGAGGTCGTCGTCGAGGCCCTTGCCTTGCGACACGGACAGGCAACGCGCATTGGGACGGATGCATAGCCAGACGGGGATCCCGATCCGATCGAGCCCCGTGACGTTGGCCAGGCGCGTGATGCCGAACATCGGGAACAGGGGACGGACCCGAGCCAGCGTCTCCTGCGGACTGCAATGACGGATCGTCCCGCCGAGATCGAGCTTCGTGGTGCCGGCGACGTGGCCGTCGGCGGCGCCAGGTCGACCGGCGCCGCTCGCGGAGCTGACCGCCATCGCCGTGGGAGGTGGGAACACGGGGCTCTCGGGGCACATCAACGCGCTCCCATCGGGTCCGGCCCGCTGCCCGTTGTGAGCCGCGTTGATGCCGCCGCCGACGATCAGCTTACTGCGCGCTGGCCCGGCGCAGTGCGCCGCCCTTCACAGCGGATCCCTTCTTGATCGGCAAGTCCTTGATCTTGACCTTCTTCGACCACTTCTTCTTTGCCATCGCCCACCCTTAGGGCTCGCGATCACGTCGGATGCCATGCGAGCCGCTCGATGCGCCGGATGATCTGCGCAAACCGACGCTGAGTCTACTGGCAGCGTAAGAACGTCAGCAGTTGCGATCAGCGAACCTCCTCTTCGCGAGCCCCGTGTCCGACGTACTCGAACGAGCCCTTTCTGATGTTCTGGAAGAACAGCTCCGGAAGGCTAAAGAACGCTCCCCTGAGACTCGCGCGCAGGAGTTTGCCCCTGTCGAATGGGGCTGTCACGAGGCCGACGGCGCTCGCTGCCACGCCGGCGACCAGGTTCGCCGCTCCGAAGACAGGCCGCGTCACCACGACGTCGTCGGTGAAGAATACGAAGGTGGAGTCGCGGGAGTTTCGCCAGTAGAGGGTCGACGTGATCGTGTTCGACTCCCGCAGAAAGACCCGAAGGGAGTTCTCTTCCTCGTAGAGCCGTGCGAGGCCCGCCCGGCGATGCGACAGGATCCGGAACACGTCCGAGACCCCGTAGCGCTCCTTCACGATACTGGCCGAGAGGGCCGGGACAAAGCTGAGCGAGCCGTCCATGTCGACACGCTCGCCGAAGAGCGCGACGTCGAGCTCGCCGAGGATCTCCGAAACGCAATTGCGCGTGACGATGTGATAGCCGTAGAGGCGTCTGAGGACACGGCCGTATGCCTCCTCGCGCTCGCGGGCGGCGACGAGCCGGGCGGCTAGGGCCGTCGAGGACGGGGCGAGCACGAGCGGACGCAGGTCGCTTCGCGCGGGCAGGAACAGGTGGTGAGGCACTCGCAGGTCACGTCCATCGTCGAGGGCGCGCCGGATCTCGGCAAAGCGATTTCCCGCGTCCTCGAGGTCAGCGAACTCGCCCTCCTCGAACGTATCGTCGCTGCGCAGGCGCGAGGCGAGCCGAACGCGCGCCACGTCGAGAGCGGAATGCGCGTCACTGAGCATGGCGTCGATCACCTCGGGACGCCTCGCTACGCGCGCCCGCTCGATCACCTCCGCGCTTCGAGGGAACGCATCGAGGAACACCCACTGCCGCGACTCGCGCGAGCGCTCGAGAGTCGCGAGGCGAGCCATACCGAGGAGGAGCGGAAATCCCCAGTCGGGCCGGGGCGAGTCGAGCAGCCGGACGAGGCTAGCAGCGAGCGCGTCGGAGAGCCCGCGGAGCCGCAGGGCCTCGTCGGCGTCGAGACGCAGCTCCCTGACGGCCGCCGTGATCGTGACCTCCGGCCGCAGGGGCCGGGCGGTCGCTAAAACCTCGAGGGCAGCGAGCGCGGTGAGTGTGTCACGGTAACGCCGAGAAAAGCCGTACGCGGGAGACGGCGTCTCGTCGACGGAGGCCCCGCGTGGCGGCTCAGGCACCTCCGGCCCATCGAGCGTGGCGAGACGCCGCCGGAGTGTTTCCACGCGCTCCGTCAGGAAGTTCGCTCCGTGAGTGTCGAGGACGCGTTGGCGGAGTGCGAGGAGCGCCGGATCGGGCGCGCTACCTTCGCCGAAAAAGAACCCTGCCCCGTCCACCTCGACGCGCCCCTGCAACATCTGCTCGAGGATCCGCCGCTCGGTCCTGAGCGTCTCGAGAACCTCGAGCTGCCGCCGCTGAACGAAGTACCGCCGTCGGAATCGTTCGCGCACCAGACGGAAGGTCTCTTCGCTCACCGGGATGCGGCTCGCCTCGATCGTGCGATTCTCAAGACCGGCGTACTGATGACGGAACTCGCCGAACGTCTCACGCTGGAGGACGAGCATTCCTGGCCGGCGGTACTCGAAGTGGAACACGTCGTCATCCACACGGAGCCCGACATGGCCGCCACTGGAGCCGCCTTCATTGGCGTCAACGTAGAGGTAATCGATGAAGCGGTCTGAGGCCCATCCGGGCACTGGGAGGAGGACCGCGAGGAGCGCCGCGAGGGCTGCCCGCCTGGCGAGGAGACAGATCACTGCCGCGTGTCGTAGCCCCGCTGGATGGCCTGCATCTTGACGGGATCAGATCGGGAGAAACTCGTCTTGTACATCTCGAGCTGGGCCTCGCCCACCGCGGCGTCGCCCAGCCCCTCGCCAATGCCGACGTACGTCGTCTCGTCTTCTTCCCAGTGCGTGAGGCCGTGGCTGCGAGCCAGCTCGCCGAGCTCCTTCTCGAATGCGTCGAACTGCACGCCCGACCTGACGTAGGCGGCAGTGTAGCTGCGCACCTCCTCACGGTAGCGGGTTTGTCGCTCGGCGCTCGTGCTGGAGCGCGAGCTGCTCGTCAAGAAGCGCGAGCTGCTCTCCGAGGAGGCAGAGATAGAGGTGGAGCTATCAGACACGCTCTGGGAGCTTGTCGAGAGAGAGGTCGAGACCGAGCAGCCGACGAGAACGAGGAGCACCGGGATCAGCACGACGCGGGCGGAACCGGAGCCGAGCAATCGCATGTGCACACTCCATCGGAGCGCACTGAGGCGCCCGGTAAGGTGTTGAACGTGATGGAAACCGATTCGACTTAGGATGTTCACGCCGGTGAGCTCGTTGCACGGCAGGTGCCAAGCGACACCGCACGTTACGTCAGCCTTTTCAAGGAGGGACGGTGTTGAGCGTGCTCGAGGCGCACCGGATGGCACGTCAGACTGACACCGAGTGTGGGTGACGACAGGATTTCGGAGAACGGTCGATATCGCTGCTCTCGAACAGCGACGCATCCGATGATGCCGACGAAGCCCGACAGACACGGCTCGAGGGCCTCGCGACCCACGCGAGGCGTAACACGATGGCGTGGCCTGATGGATAGGGTAGCATCGTGGCAAACACAGCCTCATAAGCCAGAGACGAAGCGTTCACGAAGCTCGACAGACACGGCTCAAGGGCCTCGCGACCCACGCGAGGCGTAACACGATGGCGTGGCCTGATGAATAGGGTAGCATCGTGGCAAACACCGCCTCATAAGCCAGAGACGAAGCGTTCAAGCCCGACGACGGTGGCTGGATGACCCGGCGTTGAAGCGCTGAGGCGCCCGCGCCGCGAACCTCGGGTCTGGTGCCCACCGGAGCCATTGAGCATGGCAAAGACGACGGGGCGACGGGAGTGGCTGTCGATGGTCGCGCGGGGGGCCGCCGCGGCTACGGTGGGCGTCCTCGGGCAGCCACGCTCGGCGCGGTCGGACGGCGACTGCGGGCATCCCTGCATCAAGCACATCGTCGTGCTCATGATGGAGAACCGCTCGTTTGATCACATGCTCGGGCTGTTGATGAACGAGATTCCCGACCTGCGCGGCGTCCGCGTCGGTGACTGGAGCAACGTCGACGACAAGGGCAACGTGCACACGCTGACGGCCGACGCGGAGTACCAGGGGCAGTTCCGCGTCGATCCACCGCACGATTTCTGGAGCGTGCACCAGCAGATCTACGCGCACCCTGGACAGCCGGCGACGCGGCCGCCGCAGCCGGACATGCGGGGATTCGCCGCAACCTATGCGCGAGCCGGTGGCAACCCGGCTCACGTCATGAAATGCTTCAGACCGGAGCGACTGCCGACCATCCGCGCGCTTGCCAAGAATTACCTCGTGTGCGACAACTGGTTCGCCTCGGTGCCGGGCCCGACGAATCCCAACCGCGCCTTCGCGCACTTCGGCACGTCCTTCGGCCGCGTCGACAACGGCCCCGTGTGGTTCATGATGGTCGACCGGCGCCGGGAACCGGGCATCTACGGTCGACTGCGCGATCGCGGCAGAACAGCAAAGATCTACTACTACAGCCAGCAGAGCGGGACGATCGCGATGACGTTCCTCCCGTCGTACTACTTCGGGCTCTATCGCGATTTCGTGAACGACTGCAGGAACAACGCGCTGCCGGACTATGCGTTCATCGAGCCGCCGTACGTGGATCAGGACGACGGCACGATGGCCGCCGACCATCATCCCGACAACTTCGTCCTCGCGGGCGATCAGTTCATCCGGAACGTGTATGAGGCGATCCGCTCGTCTGACGAGGTGTGGCGCTCGACGCTGTTCCTGATTGTCTGGGACGAGCACGGCGGGATCTTCGACCACGTGTCGCCGCCGACACTGCCGTATGGCGACAGCTTCCGGTCGGCGGTGGGCTTCAACTTCGACCGGCTCGGCGTCCGCGTCGGGGCGATCGTGGTGTCGCCCTACGTGACGCCGAGCGTCTCGCACGCGCTGTTCGAGCACGCGTCGGTTCCCGCCACCGTCACGCAACAGTTCATCGGACCGCCCGACAAACACGCGCGGTACCTCCGTGAGCAGCACGCGCCGACGCTGCAGCAGCTCCTGATCGACATGTCGCCCCGCATGGAGCGTCCCGACTTCGGCCGGCAGCCACGGCGGAGCGAGTGGGGGCACGAGCGCGTGATCCCGGCCTCGCTGTCCGAGTCTCATCCGCCGGACCGCCTGACGTTCGGACCGACTCGACCGGCGTCATCGCTGCAGATCCAGCACGTCCGCGACGTGCATCAGCTCCTGGCGTCCCGGAAGCCGAAGCTCGCGCGCGCGTTCGATCCCCGTGGCATCACCACACAGCGCGAGGTCGCGCAATTCATGCGCACGGCGCTGGCGGCCCTCCATCCCGAGCTGGAGGGCCGTGATTCCTAGGCGGCCGTCCCGCCGTCATCTGACGGTCGTGGTCGTCGTCTGGGCGCTGACGGTCCCCGCAGTTCCGCACCCGACCGAGGCGCAAGTGACCATCGAGGCACCGCCCGAGTCGTTCGGTCTCTCCGTGTGTTCGAAACCGCCCGTGGCGCAGAGCACCAATCCGGTCCTGCGCGATCTACGGACGGAGTTCAGGGACCTGCTCTTCGACGTCTGTCGCGTGAAAGAGGACTACAAGGAGGGCGGCTTCCGCGGCATGCTCGAACGCCAATTCGGGACGGTCCAGGATCTGATCGCCGACGTCTTCACCGGCCCCGGTCTGCATCCGACGATCGGCGGCATCGTGCCCGAGAGCGGGACCGCGTTGGGCGCCGCGCTGAACGGCGAGTTGGACCGCACCGAGGCGCCCCACCTTCGGTTCACGAACAGCGTCGAGGCGCGCGCATCGGAGAGCGGTTTCTGGGCGGCCGGCGCGGTGTCCCACATGCAGTTCGACTGGTACCGCGTGTATGACGTTGGCTCGTTACGGATGCCCCAGGTCACCGTCGCAATCAAGCATTTCAATCTTCCCGAGATGCCGTTCTTCGGCCTGGGCGACCAGACGACGCTCCGCAACCGGTCGTTGTTCAAGCTGACAGAGACCGAGCTGCCGATCCTGGTGGATTTCCCCGTGGCGTGGGGACTGACGTTGTCGGCGCAGGCGACCACGCTTTACGCGACGTCGGATCCGTCCCGGACCTTCATCAGCCGGTTCTCCGAGTCGTCGGTGCCGGGCATCCGGGCGCGCACGACGTACGTCGTCCCCGGACTCATCGCGACCTATCGCTCTCCGGACGTGCTCTACGGGCTGTCCGGCGAGGCCCGCGTGAGTTACGAGGCGTACGAGGCGCTGGCGGGAGGACCGTTCTCGTTCGAGCGATTCGAAGCGCGCATGGCGGTGCACTACGGCCTCGAGGATCGCCCGATCCTCCAGGGAAAATTCTCTTACTTGCAAAGTCTGGTTCGCACGAGTCGGTTGAGTGGCGAAGCGAACCTCGTCATCAGTGAGCCGCGGGCACACAGCGCCGTGCCGTTCTATCTCCAGCCAACATTGGGCGGCGGCGACATCCATAACGAAAATTGGCTCAGGAGCTATACGAACTACCGGTTCAGGGCGCCGAACGTGGTCGCGTATGCCGTGACCTATGAAAAGCGACTCGTCGATCCGTTCGGCCTCTTCATCTACGCGCAATGGGGGAAAACGGGGCTGAACCCCCATGAGCTCGGTTTCGACCGACTGAAGCGCAGCATCGGTGTGGGCATGACGTTACGACTCGGCGGCAGATCGGTGGCGGAATTTTCGTTTGCGTGGGGCGGTGGCGAAGGCAGTCACATTTACTCGACGGGCAATACGAACAACGCGATCGGATTCGGAGCGCGCGCGGCTGGCACCGTCGGTCTTCGGGGGGTGTTCTAGAAAGGCCGGGGGGCGCCGCGCCGCTAGAATCGCTCACCGGGCGCCGTTGCTCCCCCGAGGTAGATCAGTTGGTGTCGTCGACACGGATCAGCTCGCCGACCAGCGGCTCCACCCGCCGCGCCAACTGCGAGAAGTTGCTCTCAACGGT
>Ga0209378_1002831_pt1 | contig 11860 bp, 10 predicted proteins | sample GraSoiAngelo_156_FD_186170 | JGI IMG/M metagenome (GOLD analysis project Ga0209378, IMG submission 186170) | Grasslands soil microbial communities from the Angelo Coastal Reserve, California, USA - 14_1009_13_40cm (SPAdes) (version 2) | ecosystem: Environmental > Terrestrial > Soil > Grasslands ... | reverse complement strand
CCGGCACGTCCTGCGCCGCCGCCGCGCTCATCAACCGCTGCACCGCCGCCACCAGGCTCCGCACCGAATCGGCAGGCCGGTCGGCGAGGTAGTCGAGGAGCGGAGGCTCCGGCGCCAGGTCCTGCTGCGTCAAGATTCGCTCGACGACCGCCCGCTTCACGTCGCGGTCGGGCGCCTTCAGTTCCACGACCAGGCCGCCCTCCAGGCGCGACGCGATGCGCTCCTCGATCCCGGCGAGCGTGTTCGGGGGCGCGGGTGCCGTAAACACGAGCTGGCGCTCCCGATCCTGGAGCAGGTTGAACAGGTTGAACAACTCCTCCTGCGTCCGCTCCTTCCCGGCGACCAAGTGGACGTCGTCGAGCAGGAGCGCGGTGACGCGGCGATAGCGGGCGCGCCACCAGTCCACCCGGTTGGCGTCGATCGCCGCAATCAGCTCGTCGATGAAGGCTTGAGTCGAAAGACACGCCACGATTGCCCCGTTGGCGTGCGCGAGCTCGAGGCCCAGCGCGTTGAGCAGGTGCGTCTTGCCGCAGCCGCTGTGGCCCACGAGAACGAGGGGACTGTATTTCTTCCCCGGCCGCTCCAGCACGGCGCGCACTGCGCTCACGGCGACCTGGTTCGACGGGCCGACGGCATACGCGGACAAGGGGAACGCGGGCGACGGCGCCGGCGGCGGTGCGGCGCCGGCGCGCGCCCGCGCCGCCTCCTCCTCGGCGTCGCGGATCCGCTCCGGGTCGCGGAACACGCTCTGCCCCGCCACCGCCGGGTCGAGCTGCGCGACCTCGAGCTCGAGCACCTTCAGCCGTTCCACGTCGCGGACGAATGCGGCGATCGCCTCGTCAACGGCCGCCGGGGAGTTCTGGTCGAGCAAGGCCTCGAGCCGGTGCGTGCGGTAGCCCTCACCTTCCCAGCGCAGGATCTCCTCGGCGACGCGTGTCCGCCACGCCTCGACCGCCCGCCCCACGGTGACCGCGACATCGGCGAGGAACGCGCCGAACTCGTCCACCGCCGGCGGGGAAGGCGGACTCACACCCGCCCCCCCCCTCCCAACCGCGGCCGACGGCGCTCCGGGGGGGGGGGCCGCGGCGCCGATCCCGAGCAGCCGCTTCGCCGCCTCGCCGTCGATCGGGGTGTCGTTCACGGCTTGATGGGCCATCAGCCGGTTCACCGCCCCCATCAGCTCGCGCACGTTGGTCAACGGCGCGTCCGCGACCGCCTCGAGCACGCCCGGCCCGAAGCTCGCCCCCCGCTCTTCGGCTTTGCGCCGCAGGATGGCGACGCGAGTCTCGTAGTCGGGAGCGCCGATGTCCACTACCAGGCCGCCCGAGAGCCGGGAGATGAGCCGCGCGTCCAGGTTCCCGATCTCCGCCGGGGGCCGGTCGCTCGTGAGCACGATCTGGCGGCCTGCCACCTGGAGCGCCTCGGTGAGGCGCAGCAGTTCCGACTGCATCTCCTTGCGGTTGCTCAGGAACTGGACGTCGTCCACCAGCAGCACGTCCACGTTCTGGAAGCGGCGGCGGAAGGCGTCCCCCTGCCCCGCGGCGACGGCGGCGTGGAACGCTTCAACCCACTCGTCCAGCGTCAGATACTCGATGTTGAGGCCGGGCGTGAGCTGCTTCGCGGTGTGGCCCACGGCCATGAGGAGGTGCGTCTTACCGAGGCCGGGGCCGCTGTAAACGAACAGCGGGTTGTAGGCTGAGCCGGGGTTCTCCGCGACCGTGCGGCCCGCCGTGGCCGCCAGCCGGTTCGCCGCGCCCACGACGAAGTTTTCGAAGGTGTATCTGGGGTTGAGGGCGCTGGTCACGCGGGGCTCCCCGCGGCGAGCCTTTTGAGCACGAGCTCGGAGATCCCCTTCAGCGTCTCGAACACCCCCGCGCCGTGCAACGCGTCGGCGCCGAAACTCGGCACGCCCCGGAAGTTCAGCGCGTCGTCCAGGTCCGCCGGCGCGAGGATCAGCTCCCGGGGCAGGTCCTGCTTGTTGTATTGCATGACCAGCGGCAGGCTGCGGACGTCCACGCCGTGCTCGAGCAGGTTGCTCTGCAGGTTCTGCAGGCTTTCCAGGTTCTCGTCGAGCTGCTGCGCCTGGCTGTCGGCCACGAACACGACGCCATCCGCCCCCTGTAGCACCAGGCGCCGTGTCGCGTTGTAGTAGACCTGGCCCGGGACGGTGTAGAGCTGGAATCGGGTCGAGAACCCGGAGATCTGGCCCAGGTCGATGGGCAGGAAGTCGAAGAAGAGGGTGCGGTCGGTCTGGGTTGCGAGCGACACCATTTGCCCGCGCCGTGAATCGGGGACGCGGTCGTAGACATAGTGCAGGTTGGTCGTCTTCCCTGAGCGGCCGGGCCCGTAGTAGACGATCTTGCAGGCGATCTCGCGCGCGGTGAAGTTGACCAGGGACACGGGCCCTACCTCCCAAACAGCGCGTTCAGGCTGTTGCCCAAGTCGCGCTCGAAGTCCGCCGCCAGCACCTGCTTCGGCACCTCCGGCTTGGGACTGGCCGCCCGCAGGTCGGCCGCCAACTGTCCAAAGAATAACTGCACCAGCCCGAGCGACGAAACATCGAGGTCGTAGACGACGAGCACGACCAGTCTCCCGCGGTTCGTCGGGACGGCCGCGAGGAAGATGCCGTGCCGCTCGCCCTGATGATTCAGCGCCGCGAACGGCGGCTGGTCGAGCTGCCGGGCGATCTCGTCAGTCGACGCCATGATCGCCGCGCCGAGCGCGGCCGCCGACATCACGTCCATGGCGCGGGAGAAGCCATGCTGGGCGAGCACCTGGCCCGCCGAGGTCATCACGAGCACCAAGCGCGCGCCGGCCTCCTGCACGAACCCGACCATGGGCTCGAGGGTCCAGGGCTCCACCGCGCGTGTCGTCACCCCACCCCCTCTGCCGCTCGCAACAGCTCCAGGCGCACGAGGCCCACGTTCACCTCGGGCTCGGCGACCGCCACGACCAGGAGCCCGGACGGCGCGGGGACTACGAGCAGCGCGCCGCGTTCCGCCTGCAGGTGCCAGAACAGGGTCGCGCCCACGCCGGCCGTCTCCATGGCGCGTCCCAGCCGCCGGGCGACGCTCGCCGCCAGCGCCGCGACTGCGGGGCCCTTGATCCCCTCCATCAGCTGCTCCGCAACCACGAGCCCGTCGTCGCCCGTGACGAGCATGGCGCCGCGCACGCCGCGGACGCGCGTGACGAGGTCGAGGGCGCGGGCGAAGCCTCCACCAGCCGGCGCGATGGTCACTGCCGCTCCAACCAGCGGCGTGCCGCGAGCGCCGCCCGCTGGGCGAGAATCGCGAGCCGCCCCATCGGCACCGAGCGGTCCCGCACGACCAGGAGCAGGGCGTTTCCGGTGGGGGGCGTCAGATGGACGTGCCCGATCGTCCCCTCGGCGGCGAGCCCCGTCCACGCACCGAAGTCGAGCAGCTTCGCCGTGCGCGCGGCTTCCTGCGAGACGCCGGCGAGATATGCGGCCACTGCGTCGGTCACATCCCGGCCGTGGGGATCCTTGAGGCCGCCCCCCAGGACCCGGCCCGAGGGGTCGAGGAGCAGCAGACCTTCCTGCGCTCCTTCGAGGCCCGCGAAAACACGCGCCTCCTCGAGCGGCGCCGCAGCCGCGGGAGCCGCGGCCACCTCCTCGGTTGCTGCGGCGGCACCGGTGGCTGGGGCGCCGCCCCCCCCCCGTACCGCCGCCAGAGCCTGGACGATCGCGGGGTCGTCGGGCGCCGCCCGTCGCGCCGCCTCGAGGTGCGCCACCGCCTGTGCGAGGTCGCCAACCGTGAAATAGAGGAAGGCGAGCCCCTTCAACGCGCCCACGTGGGTCGGCGCGATGCGCAGCGCCATGTCCCACTCGTCGAACGCCCGCTCGTAATCGCGCTTGTCGGCGAGGACGCGGGCGTACAGGTCGTGCGCGTCGGCGAGGTGCGGGTGGCGCTCGAGGCCGGTCAGGGCCACCCGGTGGGCCGCCTCGAGCTGGCCTTTCCGGCGCAGCAACTCCCCAAGCCGGAGGAACACCAGGCTGTCCGGGTCCTGGGCGAGCTGGCTCGAGAGCGTCTTGATCTCGTCAAGCATTGAGCGCCGCCCTCGTCCCCGCGAGTGTCTGTGCGGCGGCCTTGGCCCGCCGCACTTGGTTGAGCTGCGCCGTCTCGCTCTCCGAGTGCGCCGCGAGCCGCTCCCACTGGTCCCACTGCTCCACGGCCTCCGCAAAGCGGCCGGTCGCGACCAGCGCGTATCCGAGCACGCGATACGCCGCCACCAAGAGCGGGTCGAGCCGCTGCGCGCGGCGCAGCTGCTCCGCCGCCTCCACCGGCCGCCCGGCTGCGACGCTAATGCGGCCGAGCAGCAAGTGCAGCACGGCATCGTGCGGCCCGAGCGCCGCCGCCTGCTGGGCCGTCGCGCGGGCGAGCTCGAGGTCCCTGCGGTCGAGCGCGTCCTCCGCTCGCGCCACGAGCTCGGCCAGGTCCCCATGGAGGGTCGCGCCATCGCGCTGGACGGTCCCCGAGTCCGTGAGGATGATCACTCCCGCACTGTCGAGGCCGAACAGCGTCTTGGCGACTTCGAAGTCGGAGCGCCCGAGCTCGCGGGCGATGGTGCGGACGTCGCGGCGCCCGTCCACCATCGCCAGCGTTTCCCACTCAGCGGGCAGGAGGTCGAGCCCGCCCCCCCCGCCCCCCCCGCCACCCCCGGCCGCCCCACTGTTCTTGTCCAGCGGCGCCAGCGTCGGCACCACGCCGAGGTGTGGGATGCGGCTCTCCATGCGCGACCACTCGTCGATGCGTCGCGCGCCTTCCATCAAGAGCGCCTCCGTCGGAATCCGCACCGTGGCGCCGCTCGGCAGGTCGGTGAGCGCCCCGTCGGTGAAGGAGAAGTAGCCCTCGCGCCAGCTCATCACCTCGAAGACCACCTCCTCGATCTGGAAGCGTACCTGCCGCTGCAGCTCGCGCGCGGTGATGGCGCCGAGGGACACGAGGATATCCCCCAACCGCCGCTTGTCGCCCAGGCGCTCCTGCATGTCGCGGGCGCGGTCAAGGTCGCCCTCGGTGATCTTGCCCGCGCGGAGCAGCGCCGCGCCCAGGGGGTGCGGGTTCGACCGGATTTCGGCGAAGATGATCGCGCCGGCCTCGAAGTAGAGCGTCCCCGCGTTGTGTCGCAGCTCCGAGTTGACGCGCAGCACCCCCGTCTTCCGGCTCAGGTCGAGGAGCTGGAAGACATCATGGATGCCAAGCTCGCGAAGCGGTCCCTCGATCGCCATGGACTAGGCCGCGTCCGAGGCGAAGATGTGCTGCAGGTCGAGGGCGGTGCGGGCGTGCGCGCGCGACGCGTGGGCAAACGGGCCCCCCGGATCGACCCGCGTGACCTTCTCCCACGCCTGCACGGCCTCGCCGTAGCGGTGCAGGCGCGCGAGGGCGACGCCCATCTGGAACAGCGCCTCCACGTGATCCGGGTCGAACTGGAGCGCCCGGCGGAACGCCTGGAGCGCCTGCTCGTCGCGCTTGTCCTCGAGCAGCGCGCGCCCGAGCAGGAGCAACGCCTCGAGGTCGTAGGGATCCTGCTCGAGCAGCTCGACGAGCCGCGCCACAGCCAGGCGCGGGCGGCCGGTGCGGCGCAGCAAGTCGGCGAGCGCCAGGGCCGCTTCGTTGAAGGTCGGGAGGGCCTCCAGCGCCCGCTCGTACGCGTGCTGGGCGTCGCGCCACGCTTCCCGGTCCTCGTGCAGCCGGCCGAGGTCGAGCCAGACCTGCACGTAGCCGGGATCGAGCTCGAGCGCCGCCCCGTAGGCGGCGAGGGCGCCGCGCTTGTCGCCGACCTGGAGGGCGATGTCGCCCTGGAGCTTGTGGAGGTCGGCGCGGGCCGGGGCGCGCCGCTGCGCCTGCTCGAGGGCGGTGAGCGCGCCCGCGGCGTCGCCCGCCGCCGCGCGCCCCTTGGTCACCGCCACGAGCGCCTCGACGTCGTCGGGCCGAAGCTGGAGCAGCTCCTCGGCCAGCGCGCGCACCTCCTGCCCCCGGCTCCCGCCCAGCGCCAGCAGCGCCTTCACCTCGCCCAGCAGCGCTTCCGGGCGCTTGGGGTTCCGGGCGCGGGCCTCGCGGTAGCGCTCCAGCGCCTCGCCGTGCAGGCCGCGCAGCGTGAAGATGTCGCCCAGGAGCAGCGCCGCGTCGCCCTTATCCGCACCGCGCTGTGCCGCCCGCCCCGCCTCCGCCGCCGCGGCCTCCAGCAGGCCCTTGCTCACGTAATCCCGTGCCAGGGCAAGCGGATCGTCGGCCGGCTTCGCCGCCGGCGGCGCGGCCGCGGGCGGCGCGAGCTGCTCGAAGATGTTGTCGAGCAGCCGCTGGTCGAAATGAAATTCCTCACCGAGCGTCTCCGTCACGACGTCGGCCGAGATGTCCGGGGCGATGCCGATGGTGGCGCTCTCGTAGTGGAGATCGATGGTCAGGGCGAACTTCTGGGAGACGTAGTAGGGGTCGAGCTCGAGCGCCCGCTTGGTGGCGCGCAGCGCCCCGTCGAAATCGCCGAGATTCGAGAGCGCGAAGCTCAAGTTGTAATGGGCGCCGGCGTGCTGCGGGTCGGCCTCGACGGCGCGGACGAAGGCATTGCGCGCGTCCGTGAACCGCTGGAGCTCGACCAGCACCAGCCCGATCCCGTTCCAGGCGGCGGCCGAGCTCGGCTCGGTGGCGAGCACGTGGCGGTATGCCTCGAGCGACAGGTGGAAGCGCCGCAGCTGGTACAGCAGCAGGGCGAGGTTCAAGCGGGCGGCGCCGAGCGCCGCCTGGAGCCGGAGCGCGGCGCGGAACGCGTCCATCGCGCTCTCGGCGTCGCTCTGGTGCGCCTGGAGGACGCCGAGATTGTTCCAGGCGAGGGCGTAGCGCGGGTCGATCTCGACGGCCCGCCGGTACGAGGCGAGGGCGTCGTCGCGCTTCCCGGCCTGGTGCAGCACCACGCCGCGCTCGTTCCACAGCTTCGGGGAATCGGGGGCCTCGCGGAGCAGTGTCTCGTACAGCTCGAGCGCGGCGCCGAAGTCGCGCTTCAGGAGATGCACCTCCGCCATCGCCTGCAGCGTGAGGCGGCGGTCCTCACCCCGCTCGAGCGCGAGGCGGTACTCGCGCAGCGCCTCGGTATAGTAGCCCTTCTGACGGAATGCGAGCCCGAGGTTGTAGTGCGCCAGCGCGGTGCCCTCAACCACCTGCGGCACGGGGCTGCGCTCGTGCGCCTCGCGGCTCTTGCGCTCCGCGTCGTACCGCTCGAGCGAAAGGTTCGTCTGCGCGCGCGCGAGGGGCGGGTTGAGCTGGATGGCCAGCTTCGACGCGGCGCGCGCGTCCTGGTGGCGCCCCAGGTCGCCGAGCACGAAGGCCATCAGGTAGTGGGCGTTCGCGTGGTCGGGGTTGAGCTGCACGGCGCGCTCCAGGGCCGAGAGCGCGTCGGTGTCGAGGCCGCGGTTGTAGTAGATCTCGCCCAGATAGAAGTGGACGACGCTCGACTCCGGGTCGAGCTCGCGCGCGTGCAGGAGCCATTCGGTGGCGGCATCGGGCCGCCCCCGGTTCTTCTCCGCCAGCGCCAGCTGGATCATCGCGGCGACGTCGTCGGGCCGGTGGGCGAGCAGCTGCTCGAACTCGGCCGCAGCGTCATCGTGCTGGCCCAGAATCGCATAGGCGCGCCCGAGCTCCCAGCGGGCGTCGCGGTCGTCGGGGGCCTGCCGCAGCCGCTCCCGCAGCTGCGCCACCCGCTGGTCGTAGTAGCCGGTGTTGTGGTAGGCGATCTCCAGGTTGCGCTGCGCCACCTGCATCTTCGGGTCGAGCTCGAGCCCGCGGGTGAACTCTCCGATCGCCTCCTCGACCAGGCCTTTCTGGTAATAAAGGACGCCGAGGTTGTTGTGGGCCCCGGCGTCCGACGGGTCGATCCGGCGGGCGAAGGATCGGAGGACGGCGAGGTCGCGTTCCGAGAGCGCCGGCGCCGTCACGAGTCAGGTCAGACGGATGGCGTCGAAGATCGCCTTGAGTGACGCCAGATCGGGGAGCAGCAGAAAATACCCCCGCAGCCCCTCGGCCGACTCGATGCGGAGCTCGGTCTCGACGCAGAACACGAAGTCGCGCTCATTCCCGAAGTTGAGATACGTCGTGGTGAGCACGGCGGCGGCGAGGTCCACCACGAGGCTCGGCACCGACGGCAGCAGCAGCATGCCCATGAATTCCGAGAGCGCGTTCATGTAGGCGCCCGACAGAATGTTGCCGCACTCCTTGAGGCAGGACTGCTCGAGCGTGTCGAAGCCGGTCGTCGTGCCGAGCGGTCGGCGCAGCAGCATGTCGCACACCTTCCGGCCCGCAGCCTCGGGGAAGAGCAGCAGCGTGCGGCCGGTGAGGTCGCCGAGCATGTGCATCAACACGGCGGCCATGACGTCCTGCGGGTCCCCCAGCAGCTCGGGCACCTCTTCAAGGCGCGCGATGTTGATCTGGGGCACGCTGATCATGACCCTGCAGTTGGTGAGCTGCGACAGCGCCGTCGCGGCGTGCCCCGCGCCGATATTCGCCACCTCGCGCAGCGCGTCGATCTGCAGCGCCTTCAAATCCCGGACATCCTGCATGTCCCCCCCCTACAGGAGCCCGCCCGCGTCCAAAATCAACGCCGGGATCCCGTCGCCCATGATGGTCGCGCCGCTGAACACCGGCAGCGTTCCCTGCGGCGCGTCGAAGCTCTTCACAACGATCTCCTGCTGGCCGAGCATCCCATCCACCACGACCCCCACGCGTCGGCCGCCCATCTCGACCACGATGATGGGGCGGCGGGCCGGTGGGATCTCGCCGGCCACCCCCAGCAGCTCGCGCAGGTGCACGAGCGGCACCACGCGGTCCCGCAGCACGATCGCCTCGCGCCCCTCCACCGTCGTCGTGGCCGCCGTTCCCAGTTCGACCGTCTCCGAGACGTAGGTGAGGGGCAAGGCGTAGCGCTCGCGGCCCACGCCCGCGATCAACGCCCGCACGATGGCGAGCGTCACGGGCAGCCGCAGCACGAACGTGCTGCCCTTCCCCAGCTCGGAGTGGAGCTCGATCGAGCCGCCCAGGGCGCGCATCCGGGTCAGCGCGACGTCCACGCCCACTCCCCGGCCCGACACGCTCGTCACCCGTTCCGCGGTCGAGAACCCCGGCCGCGCGAGCACCCGCAACAGCTGGTCGTCGCTGAGCGCCTCCGCGCGCGCCTCCACCACGCCATCGCGTCTCGCCCGCTCGAGGATCCTCGTCCGGTCGATCCCGCGGCCGTCGTCGGCGACGCTGATGGCGACGCTCGAGTGCTCACGCACGGCGGCGAGCACGACCTCGCCTTCCGGCCCTTTCCCCTGCCGGCGCCGCTCGGCGGCCGTCTCGATGCCGTGATCCACCGCGTTGCGGAGCAGGTGCAGCAGCGGGTCGCCGAGCTCGTCCAGGATCGCCCGATCGAGCTCGATCTCCTTCCCCTCGACGCGGAACGCCACCTGCTTCCCCAGCTCGCGGGCGAGATCCCGGATGAGGCGCGGAAAGCGGTCGAACAGCTGCCAGACTGGCGTCATCCGCGCCTGGATGATCTCGGTCTGGAGATCGGATGAGAGACGGGAGATCTGGATCGCGACATCGTCCACCGCCGGGTCACGCCGCTCGGCCGCGAGCTCGCTGAGCCGGCCGCGCGCCGTGACGAGCTCGCCGATCAGGTCCATGAGCGCGTCGAGGCGCCGCCGATCGACCCGGGTGTGCCGGCTGCGGACGACCTCACCTGCTTCCACCGCGCCGGAAGCCGCCTCGCGCGGCGGTCCCGGAACCTCAGCGCCGCCGACCGTGACCTGCTCAACATCGCCCGCAGCCCGCAGCGTCGCCTCCACCTGCTCGGCCGGAGCCGACGACTCGAGCCGGAACGCCAGGCTCCCGTCGAAGTCGTCCGCTTCGAGCTCCGGCGGTGACGGCGTCACCCCATACACCGCGCCCAGGCTCTGAGCCTTGCGGAGAACGAGCAGCGCCCGGCCGCCTTTGAGCGGCGCCTCGGGCCGGAGCACGACCCGCACGAGACGTCCCTGAGCGGGCGCGGCGGCGGGGCCCCCCGGTGCCTGGGGAGTGGGGGGCGTGGGGGGGGTGGGAGTCGGGAGAGACGACACGCGCCCGCCGGGCGCGGCGGAAGCGACACGGCCGGCGGCGGCGTCCAGCTCCGCGATGATCTCGGCGAGCGCGAGCTCCCGCTCGCGGCCCTCGACCGAGAGCTCGACCGCCTGCTGCAACGCATCCCGCGCGCGGAACAGCAGCTGAAGCACTTCCTCACTGGCAGGATGAGCCCTCCGGCGGAACAAGTCGAGCAGGCTCTCGATGCGGTGAGCGACATCGGTGACGCCGGCGTAGCCCATCGTCGCCGCCATGCCCTTCACCGTGTGGACGGCGCGGAACAACCCGCCCACGGGCCCGGGGTTGGTGGGATTCCGCTCCCATTCGAGGAGCAGCTGGTTGCAGGCGCTCAAGTGCTCGCGGGCTTCCGCCAGAAACAGCTCGGCGTACTGCGACAGGTCCATGCGCTATCCCAGCACGCGCTGCACGGCTTCGAGCACGCGGGAGGGCTGGAACGGCTTCACCACGAAGTCCTTCGCACCCGCCTGGATCGCTTCCACCACCAGCGCCTGCTGCCCCATGGCGCTGCACATGAGGATCTTGGCGTCAGGGTCCAATCTCACGATCTCGCGCACGGCGTCGATGCCACCCATGTCCGGCATCACGATGTCCATCGTGACGAGGTCGGGCTTGAGCTCCTTGTACTTGGCGACCGCCTGCACCCCGCTCTCCGCCTCGCCCACGACCTCGAAACCCGCCTGCGCCAGGATGTCGCCGATCATCGTCCGCATGAAAATGGCGTCGTCGCAGACGAGGACAGTGTGGCTCACACGCCCTCCCTAGGAAGCCAAGATGGGGGTTAGCAGCGCGTCCGTATCGAGAACCACGAAGAGCTGACCGGCGCGGCGGCCCACGGCCTGCACGAGCGACGGATCGACGCCCGGCAAGGCCTGCCGCCGATCCAGCGCCGCTCCGTCCACTGACACGAGGTCCGTCACTTCATCGACGGTGAAGCCGACGACCTTCCGGCCCCGGCTCACCTGCAGCAGCACCGTGCTGCCGCTCTGGGTGCCCGCCGGAGGCTCCGGCTGGCGCAGCGCCCGCCATCCCTCCACCACCGTCACCAGGGTCCCCCGCACGTTTATGAGCCCCGCCACCGCCCGGGGCGCTCCGGGGATTCGGGTGGGTTCGAGCCGCGGCAGGATTTCGCGAACCATCGTCGCCTCGGCGGCCCAGGTGAGACCACCGACGCGGAACAGGAGCAATCGGACGATGCCGGCGTCACTCATCCGATGCGAAGAACCCAAGATACCGCAACGGGTTGCGTTCAGCAAGCAAACTCGGGTCACCCGCTGCTTCCGCAAGCGGGGGAACGAGATCGGCAGGCCACTCGGAAAAGAGCCGCAGCGACCCGCCGCTCACGGGGTGATCGAGCACCAGCTCGCTGGCGTGCAACAGCTGACGCGGCGCGAGCGTCTCGATCCGCTCGGCGGCGTGCCGCTCGGACGGTGTGACGCGCCGGGCGCCGCCGAGCCCGTACTCGCGGTCCCCCACGACGGGATGGCCCACGTGGGCGAGATGCACGCGGATCTGGTGCGTGCGGCCCGTGCCCAGCCTGATCCGGAGGAGATCGGTGTGGGCGAAGCGCGCCACCACGGCGGCGTGCGTAATCGCGTGGCGGCCGCCCGCGAGCACGGTCATGCGCTTGCGCTCGGTGGGATGCCGCGTGATCGGCGCCTCGATGTCCACGGGGCTGTTCGCGAGATGGCCCCACGCCAGGGCAGCGTAGATCCGCCGCACTCGGCGCTGCTCGATCATCC
>Ga0209378_1002830_pt1 | contig 11861 bp, 13 predicted proteins | sample GraSoiAngelo_156_FD_186170 | JGI IMG/M metagenome (GOLD analysis project Ga0209378, IMG submission 186170) | Grasslands soil microbial communities from the Angelo Coastal Reserve, California, USA - 14_1009_13_40cm (SPAdes) (version 2) | ecosystem: Environmental > Terrestrial > Soil > Grasslands ... | reverse complement strand
GGCGGCGAGGGGCGGCGAAGGGGCGGCAAATACCACCCCATGAGCTTCGTCCCATCGTGCATCCTCAATTCGACCTGCTCTCCATGACCCAGAGCCTTGAGCGGATCCGGTAATGCCGCCCGCGGTGCTGGGAACGTGATCTTCTCTTGCAGCGCCCACAGCACGACCGAGAGGACGACGTACACCCCCGCGAGTCCCAAAACGATGGCCATGGCCGGTGTTAATTTGTGGCCCAATGGACCGAGAGGACCCACAGCTCGTCTCGCGCGCCCGAGGCGCGTTGCTGGGCCTCGTCGCCGGCAATCAGTTGGGCGTCCCCACCGAGCACCTGGGAACGCCGGAAGCCATCCGGAAGGCATTCCCCAATGGGGTGGTCGATCTCGCCCCACCGCCCAAGAACTCTCCCTACGACGACGACGCCGCGATGGCCTTGCTGCTCGGCGAATCGCTGCTCGCGTCGAAAGGATTCGACGAGAACGAGGTGGCGCGGCGTTGGGTGAAATGGATGAAGGTGGACGGTCGCGGCATCGGCATCACGACCAGGCGTGCGCTGACGTTGATCGACCACGGCAAGGAGCCGTTCGAAGCGGGCCGGCTCGCAAATCAGGAAAACCCGGGCCGGTCGGCCGGGAACGGCGGTGTCATGCGGTGCATTCCCGTCGCGCTGCGCTACCATGACGATCCCGATCGCCTGATTCGCGTGTCGACCCAGCAGGCGGCGATCACGCACGCCGATGAGCGGTGTACCTGGGGCGCTGCCGCGGTGAACCTCGCCGCCCGGGAGCTGTTGCACGGCAACATCTACTTCATCGATGAGGTGATGCATCGCATCGGCGACCGCGCGCCGCGGGTGCTGCGCGAGGCGATCCATCGGGTGCCGCGCGAGCGTGACAGCGATCTCCCGATCTCGCGGCCCGGCGAGGCCGGTTACGTGGTCCATTGCATTGAAATCGCATTCTGGTTCGTGACTCACGACCGTTCGCTCGAGGAAGCGCTCATATATCTCGCCCAGGCCGGCGGCGACACCGACACCAATGCAGCCGTCGCGGGCGCTCTGCTCGGAGCGCGGTACGGCGAGGTCGCGTTGCCGCCGCGTTGGGTGGACCAGATCACAGGAGTGCAGGGAATCGCGCAGCTCGCCGAGCGCCTGGTGTCAGCGCGTTGAGTTAAGGCTTGGTCGGGCGGGGTGCTGCGGGGTTGGGGCGCGGGCGATAGCGGGCGATCCGATCCATCACGTCGCGGTCGTTGAGCGTAATCGAGATCACGCGCCAATTCGGGCCGCCGCGCCAGTTGAGCCGGATGAACCGTCGGCCCTTGGTCCATTCCCACATACTGCGCTCGCGGCGCTGCGGGAGACCCAGGTGCCTGCGCATGTCGTCCTGTGACCGCCGCACCAGCGCGACCTTCCCTGAATCCAGGAACGCAATGACGGACGTCCGTCCCTCGATGACATTCGCGCTCAAATAGAAACGCGCGCTGTCCACGGGATCGCGCACGCGCACGCCGCAGTCCATCACCTGCGCGGTCCGTCGCATCGTCTGACACGCCAGGATATCGCTGTCGCCTTGCGCGATGCTGCGGGCGCGGGTGGCAAAATCACGGTACGACATGCCCGGCGCGAATCCGCGATAGGCAAACGGTCGGGGCGCCGAAGCTGGGGGCGCCTGGACGAGAAGAACGAGGAGGATGGCGGGAGTCATGGCGCCAATATATGAAAAGCAAACGGGCCCGGTGTGACCCGGGCCCGTTTCTGTAGGGGCGCAGCATGCTGCGCCCCTACACTGCTCAGACCTTGCGAACGTTCTGCGCTTGCAGCCCCTTTGGACCCTGGGCGACGTCGAACTCGACGTTGTCGCCCTCGGCGAGGCTGCGGAAGCCCTCCGCCTGGATCGCTGTGAAGTGGACGAACACGTCTGGACCCGACTCCTGCGCGATAAAGCCAAAGCCTTTCGCGTCGTTAAACCACTTCACCTTACCCTTAGCCATACTGTTAAGACCTCAGCACAATGGGGCACGGCCCCGGACTGGAACGACCCAGGCCACCGCGGACTGGGACGGGCTCAAACAAAAATCCGCGAGACATTTGGTCCTCGCGGAGCGCAGACATCCGGTGACGGTGCCACGTATGCTTGAACCGCGGGCTAAGGTATTGACACCCCCATACCCTGTCAATCGCGACTGCCTTTTCGTCCTGATTTCAGTATGCTGACACTTTCGTGACACCACGAGCTGGAGCAGACACTCTTCCGTTCTCCCTGCCGCGCCGGTAACCTCAGTCTTCCCTTTTGCGCCGTCAGATGGAGGCCTTCCCATGTTGGTGCCAGCGTTACTGTCGTTAGTCGTGCTGCAACAGCCCACCACTACAACCGCTCCGCAAACCCAAATCGCCAGAGTGGACGTGCAGCCCTCGGGCGGCGAGGTCCCCATCGGGGGCAAGATGAAGTTCACCGCGCGGGCGCTGGACGCGACGGGGCAAGTGGTGCCGGGCGCCGAGATCGGCTGGTTCGTCGGCGGCGACATCGGCGACGTCGACTCGACGGGCGAGTTCACGGGCGGGTACCAGGGCTACGCGCGCGTCACGGCGGTGGGATTCATCCGCGGCGTGCAGGGCAGTCAGGTGTTCGGCGCAGCACTCGTGCACGTGCTGCCCGAGCCGCCGGCGCGCATCGTGCTCGATCCGCGGCCGGATCGGCTGGTTGCCGGCTCGCGACTCACGGTATCGTCGGCGGCGTTTTCGCGTCATGGCGATCGCCGGTCCGATCCTGTGACGTTCACCTCGAGCAACCCACGCGTCGCCACGGTGACGAACGACGGTCGCCTGCGTGCCGTGTCCGCGGGCCGCGCCACTATCACCGCGACGGCAGGCCCAGCGACCGAGACATTCGCGCTCCAGGTGCTGTCTAATACCATCGGCCGCATCACGATCGAGCCGGGGACGTCGAACGTGCGTACGGGAGACGTCGTGAAATTCTCCGCCGTCGCGCGCACGGCCGCCGGCCGTCCGGTCGGCGACGTCGCGACCGACTGGGCGGTCGCGGCCGGCCCCGGTGTATCGGAGATCGACCCGAGCGGCACCTTCGTCGCCGAGGTCGCCGGTGACTACACCGTCACGGCATCGATCGGCGGGAAGGAAGTCGACGCCGTCGTGCACGTGGCGCCGCGTGAAGTGGGACGCGGCATCGAAGTCCGCGGCCGCGTCCCAATCAAGATGAGCGCGGCCGAGGTCTGGGTGCATCCGTCCGGCACGTGCGCGTACCTCTCCACGATCGCCGACCGCGTGTACGCGATCGACATCACCGATGTGACGCATCCCAAGATCGTCGACTCGATGATGACCAATGCACGCATCGTGAACGACGTGATGACGACCGAGGACGGGAAGTACGGCGTCTTCTCGCGCGAGGGCGCGTCGGACCGCAAGAACGGCATCGTCGTCTTCGATGCGAGCAACCCCTGTCATCCCAAACCGGTCTCCGAGTACACGCAGACCGTCTCCGGCGGCGTGCACAGCTCCTACGTCTACAAGGGATACGCGTACATCACCGACGACGCGACGGGCTCGATGCGCGTCATCGACATTCAGGATCCGCAACACCCCAAGGAAGTGGCCCGCTGGCAGACCGAGCAGACCGAGGCGGGTCGGTATCTGCACGACATCATGGTGGTCGACGGGCTGGCGTATCTGGCGTACTGGAACGATGGGCTCGTGATTCTCGATGTCGGCAACGGCATGAAGGGGGGAAGTCCGACGAATCCGCAGTTGGTGTCGCAGTTCAAGTACGACCTGACGGCCACCTACGCGCGCGTCTGGCAGCTATTTGGGCAGGGATTCGTGCGCGGCACACATACGGCATGGCGGCAGGGCCGCTATGTGTTCGTGGGTGACGAAGTCTACGCGGCACATCCGTATAAGGGTCTCCAGGACGGCAACAACCTGACCTTCGGCAGACTGCACGTGATCGACGTCTCGGACATCACGAAGCCACGAGAGGTCGCGTGGTACGAACCCACCGACGGCGGAGTCCACAACGTCTGGGTCATGGGCGATACGCTCTACCTCGGCAACTACCAGGGCGGCGCGCGTACGGTCGATATCTCCGGGGAGCTAAAGGGCGATTTGCTGCGCGAGGGGCGGGAGATGAGTTGGATTCTGACCGTCGATTCGCTGGGGCATCGGCGGGCGCCGTTTGCATGGGGGGCGGTGGTCAGGGACGGAAATATCTTCGTTCCGGATATCAATACGGGACTCTGGATACTCCGGATGGAGCCGAAACAGCAACCCGTGCCTTAAGTTATTGAGTCTTGGCGCCTTAGCGCCTCTCGCTACTGCTGACTGATAGCCTTTGTGCTGTCCGGCTTAAGAGCGGTACGGAACGCCAGCAGCGCATCATCGTAATTCTTCAGCTTACTCGTCAGCGTCGTCGCCACCGTCGTCGGATCGCGACCTGCCGTCTTCTCGCACGTCGTCAGCGCAGTCGTCAGCGAGTCGAGTCGCATCGTGAGCGTCTTGGCGAGCGCCCGCATCGAGTCGGCGTAGGCCGTCGGCTGCATCTTCGGCCGGCCGGTGACGATGAATGACCGCGCGGTGCCGCACAGCCCCCCCAGCCGGCGGACCGCACGGCGGCGCGTGAGCGAGTCGGCCTGTTGGGTGCGGGCGACGCGGTTCAACCCATCGCGGATCTGCGCGACCCCACGCGTGGCCATCTTCAGCCCTTTGAGATAACGGATCTGTTCGATGGTCGGCGTCGGAGCTGGCAGCGTCGTGTCCCTGCGCGCGGCCGTATCCTGCGCCGGCTGAGGCAACGCCGCCATCGTGATTACCGTCACTATTCCAGCGAGCATCCCAGCGACTCCTCTAACAGTTGAATTCCTGCTCCGTTATTATCCTCAGATGTCCGTTCCCGCAACTACCCGCATCTTGCGCACATTCGACGATCGCGCCGACGCGCTCGCGCATTTCTTCCAACGCGCCGGCGAGGCGCCGCGTCTCATCGCCTATGACGACGCCGTCGGTCTGCCGCTCGACCAGGCACTCGCGGCGCTCGAGTGGACAGCCCAGGTCGGCATTCTCGCCGCCGAAGATCTCGTGCATGCCGCGCGTCTCAGTCCCGATTCCGCCGCCATCGTCGTCGAGCGCCGCGACGGAAACAACCGCGTGTTCGTCTACTTCGGCCCACGCATGGATGCGCCACCCGCCGACCCATACGAAGGTACCCTGCTCTATGATGAGCCGGGAGTCCGCTCCTATATCTTCGCCCAGCGCGGGCACGCGATGGCGCATTTTCTGCGTGCGACGCACGGACTCGGCGCTGCGTTAAGCCTGTTGTCGCGGCGCGCCCCGGAGCTGCGTCACATTCGACGCTGGACCCAGGCACTGTTCGCCGAGCCGGCCGTCGGCCGTTCGACGCAACTGCTCGCGGGCTGGTTCGCGACGAGTGGCGCCGGATTTCTATTCGTTCCCGTAGACTCCGACCAGCCGTTTGCCTACTGCGAAGTGGCGATAGAAGGCTAGATACCCCGATGTGGGAACGTGCGCGCTGTGGATACACAACTCCACATCATGTGGACGATGCCCGGAACAAGTTGCAGAATCAGTCTTTACTCTCCACACGCCATGCACATCGAAGTGAGCTAACCCGAAGAAACATCGGCACTTGCGCGGTTTTTCAGCACCCCTATATTGATGTCACGCGAGTTGAAGGGAAGGGTTGGGACCTGGCGTCTCAACAACGCCTTCAACTCGAGTCCGAACGGAAATTCCGGGGAGGGCGCCGATGCAACCAAGGGCTCAGGCGCTCGTTGATCCGGGAGTCAACTCACCGGGTCGGACAGCTGGGGCCAGTCGCGTTGCCCTAGCCACGTCGAAATGGTGCCTCGACGTGCAGTGCGGAAGGTCGGTCCGCGACCCGATCTGACCCGTAGCACTCACATTGGTGAACCGAGCGACCCGACGGGGTTGCCTGGGGATGGAAGCCGGAGCCTCTGTTTGCCCTACCGAGGACGAAACAGTCCATAGGTGGCGGCAGAGAGAAGAACGAAGGGCGCAAGCCCTCGACTCCGGGTAACCAATGTGTCGGAGCCCCCGGGCGGCCTATCGCGCGTCCCGGGGGCTTCGTATTTCTTCAGGCGCGAGGGTTCAGGCGCGGCAGGGTCGGATCCATTTCGTGGCTCTTATGAAACGGCATCCTCGGGCCGCGAATCGGGATCAGGTGGGCGATGGAGTTGGCGTAGTATTCCAGCAGCGGCCGGCCGCGCGGCAAGACCACCAGCGTGTCGCCATCTGCGACGACCAGGCGCCGCATCCGCAGCATCCGCCACGCGCGATCCCACACCTCCGCGATCCGCGCACCGCCACGGACGACCTTGCCGTTCACTTCTCTGAGCCGGTCGCGCAGCTGGTCCATGCGCTCGAGCAGCGCGTCCTGCTTGACGCCGGTCTGCCCAAACGAGAGCAGCGCGGCGGCGGCAAGCGGAACGGGCGTCACCGGAATGATCGCGCCGATGCGCGTCTGCATTTCGCGCGCCAACCGCTCGAGCTGGGACAAACGCTGCTCTTTGGGCAGCGTCAGAACGTCCTGCGGCGCGGCCTTGAGCCACGCACGCAGCGACAGCGGCGTGCCGAAGTTCACCGCCACCCGGCCGTACCGCTTGAGCCGGCCGGTGAGCAGCCGCGCCGTATTGCTCATGAGATACGACACGACCGTGCCGAACTGCGCGAGACGGCTCGGCCGGTCTCCTTCGGTGATGAGCTCCCGGATCAAGGAGCGGTCCTCGAGCACGCGGTCATAATTGAGGGCGACGGGAACAAACCAGATGTCGCGGTCGAAATCCGGGTCCGTCAGGGTTCGGCAGATGTAGTCGAGCAGGCCCAGCTTCGGCGCGCGCAGCTTGCCGTCGCGTGACAGGCCGCCTTCGGGGAAGATCCCCTGAGTCACGCCGTTGCGCGTGATGAGCTGGACATAGCGCTCCAGCACCGCGTGATACAGCGGCTCGCGGAATCGCCGCCGAACGAAGTATGCCCCGAACGACTTGAAGACGTATTCGAGGGGCCAGGCGCGCGCCCACTCGCCGACCGCGTAACTCACATGCACGCCGCGGGCGAGCACGTACGCCACCACGACGTAGTCGGCGTTGGACCGGTGATTCATGAGGTAGACGACGACGTCGCGCTTGGGTATCCGCTCGAGAGCGCGCTCATCCTGATAATCCACGCTCGTCTTGTAGAGCAGATTGACCAGGATCTTCGCCGCGTTGTAGCCGACCTTGTAGTACGACAGAACGTTGAAATGCGGAATGATTTCGTCGAGATATTTCCGAACCTGGCGGCGCACGGCCTTTTCCGAGAGCCCATGCACAGCCATGTGCTCCTGCACGGCGGCAGTGATGACGGGATCGTCGGCGAGTGCCCGCCGCGCCAGACGTGGCTCTTGCTTCTTGTAGCGACTCAGCCGAGCGCGGAACTCGTGAATGAGCCTCCCTCCTTCTTGAGCTGCGCGTAGCCCATTCCCTTGAGTCGCGAGATCCGCATGCTCATCGGCGGGTGCGTGGCAAATCGGTCGGCGAGCCATCCCTCGCTGTTCGTGAGTCGCCGCCCCAGCGGGTCGCAGATGCACAGGTGCGCGGCGCCGCTCTTGATCGAGGCCGTTGGCGCGGCGGCTCCCTCGATCTTCTCCAGCGCGCTGGCCAGCGCCAGCGGATTGCGCGTGAACTGCGCGCTCATCGCGTCGGCGAGATATTCGCGTCGCCGGCTGACCGCGAGCGCGAGCAGCTGGGTGACGAGCGGCGCAAGGATCCACGAAATGACCCACAGTGCGAGCAGGATCGCGAGCAGCGGCCCCGCGCTCTTTCCCTTCCTGGCTCCCCGCAGCGGGATGCCGCCGCCGCGCATCGTCCGGCCCATGCCGTCCCGCACCAACAACACGGCGCCGACGAGCGCGGCCAGCGTCGTCATCAAACGGACATCGAGATTCTTGACGTGGCCCAGCTCGTGGGCGATCACTGCCTGCAGCTCGTCGCGGTTGCAGATCCTCAGCAACCCGCGCGTCACCGCGATGTGAGAGTCTCGAGGATCGTGGCCGGTCGCGAAGGCGTTGGGATCCTCGTCCGGGATGATCCAGATCCGCGGCCGGGGGATACCGGCGGCGATCGCCATTTCGTCGACCACGTTCGCGACCTGTCGCTCCGCGTCGGTCTGCGGATCGATCAGCTCATGCGCGCCGGTCGCCCATAGGACCTTCTCCGGCCCGGTCTTGTAGGTGTGCCACGCAGTGAAAATCGCGACCGTGGTGAGCACGAGCCCGACCCACGGAAACGGGTGATGGCTTTGCAGCGACCATACGTAGTCGCCGCCGAAGCCCAGCCAGGCGAAAAACAGAACGAAGCCAATCACCAGCCAGGTCGTGCGCCGGCGATTGGCTTCCTGTTGTTGAAAGAGATTACCGTCGGGAGAGGTCAACCTGCGGTACCGCCCGTTCAGCTTGATCTTCGATTTCCCACAGGTCCGTGTGTTCCGCATGCGCCAGGCCCGCCACGAGCGTCGTGGGAAATTGCTGCTGCTTGGTGTTGTACTGCGTCGCGGTATCGTTATAGAGCTGCCGCGCGAACGCGATCCGGTTCTCCGTGGACGACAGCTCTTCCTGCAGCTGGCCGATGTTGCCGGTCGCCTTGAGCTCGGGATAGCGCTCCACCGTGACCAGTAGCCGCGACAACGCCCCCGACAGGGCGTTCTCCGCCTGGCTGATCTGCTTGATCCCTTCCGGCCCGGACGCATTCACTTTGACGGCCTGATTGCGCGCCTGAATCACCGCTTCGAGCGTCGAGCGCTCGAAATCCATCGCGCCTTTGACGGCATTGACGAGATTCGGGATCAGATCGTGCCGGCGCTTGAGCTGCACGTCGATCTGCTTGAAGGCATTCACCGTTTGGTTCTTGAGCGAAATGAGACCATTGTACGCAGCGATCACCCATAGGACGGCGATCACAGCAACTATCAGCAGCACCCACATCGTCGACTCCAGGTTTCGAGAAGGGTAGGGGCGCAACATGTTGCGCCCCTACAAAAAATCATTACGTGCCGTGCGGCAGGAGTTTCGCGATGGCCTGGCGGACGGTTTCGGCCAACCCCTGGTCCTCGGAGCCGAGGCGGGCCAGCGGGTGGTCGGCATCGACGTGCAGCTCCACACCGCGCGTCACCGGAATGCGGCGCCAGGTCGTCGGCCCGCTGGTTTCCTTGCCGGCATCCCGGGTCAGCCACGCAGTGAGGGCGCGGCCGGAGCGGCCGCGCGGCATCCCCTCGGCGCCCTTCAGCGGCAAGTGTTCGGGGGTCGGCAACGAAGTGCCGAGGACCTGGGCACAGCGCCGCTCCAGGACGTCGCCCGTCTGGTCGTGCATGTCTTTGGTGATCGCGGCGAGCGTCGCCCCTTCCATCTGCCGGAGCTTGATGGCGAGCAGCTGAAGGAAGTGGCGGTACGAGTAGGTGGCGGCGGTCCCCCGTCCTTCTGGCGGACTCACCAGGCCGCGCGTCACGTAAAACCGGATTGTTCGCTCGCTCGGCGCCGCGCGAGCGGCCGCGTTGATCGGAGTCACCGCCGACGCGTCGAGGACCGCCCCGACGACCACGGATAGATCCCTCAGGTTCCAGGGCGCCAGGTTCCGATATTCTCGCAGCACATGCAACGGATCGGCGTGAGCTACAGTCGTCATGCGTCCATCGCGCCCGACGAGCGGTCGCGGTGCAGGGCGGATGAAACCCAATCCGCCACCTGCTTGAGGTTGAACGGCTTCCGAATCACGGTGCAGTGGTGGTGGTCCAGCCAGGTGCGCACCTCTTCCGCTTCGGCGTCACCCGTCATGATGGCGATATGCCCCTCCAACGCCGGCCAGCGGTGGATGATCGCCAGATACAGCGCGAGACCCGACATCGTCGGCAGATGAATGTCGAGCAGCAGCGCATCGGCCTGTTCAGTCGCGAGCATCTCGTAGGCCAATTCAGCGGTGCCGGCGCTCAGCACGCGATAGCCGTGGTGCTCGAGAAACCGTTCGAGTACGCGCCGCAGCCCCGCCTCATCATCGACAATCAGGACGGTCGCAGGTTTGCGCGGAGGCGCCGTCATCATGAGGCGCTGGCCGCGCTGCGACGCGCGGGTGTCAGGAATCCGCCGACGATGCGGGCGGTTGCCTCATCGGCGGTCAGGGACAGGCGCATTTCACCGGCGGTGAGGCCGAGGTACTTACGCGCGTGCTGCTGCAGCGTCTTCGCCTGGGCATATCCGAGCCGTTTGGCGACATCCTCGATCGTGAAGCCCGGATCCTGCAGGAGGCGGTGCGCATAGAGTACGCGGGCGGCCGCGAGGATATCCCGCGGGCTGGGCAGACCGGCGCGCGAGAACCAGCGTGCGCACGTCCCCCGGTCCACGCGCGCCCGCGCGGCGAACTGCTGAATCGTCTGCACGGCGCCTGGGCTGCGCATGGCGTCTTCCAGCACCCACCGCAACTCCGGCGGTAACGGAGCGAGCGCGGTCGTGAGCTGGTCGAGTAAACGATGCGACGCGGCCTGCATGGCTTCCTCGGACAGCAGGTCGCGCAACCGATCCGGATGGTCTTCGGTCGGACTCAAGACGACCTGGCTGATGCCGCATTTCCCCATCGCCAGGAGCACCGGGGCGAGCTCGGGCGTCATCACGGGCGTATAGAGGATCAGGGGCAGGGACGGGAACAGCACGCGTAACCGCTCGACCTCCTGGCCCCGGGCCCCGCCGAGCATTGGGTCGACGACGGCGATCTCCACGGGCCGGCCGCGGATCGTCTCGAGGGCCGCATCCCAAGTCGTGGCGCGAGCCAGGGAGAAAGGCGGCACGACCGCGCCGCGCAATCTGTGATATTGGAGATCCGAGACCGCCGCGAGTACCAGCATTCCCCTACACGTCCTCCGAAGAATTACCCAATGCCGCAAAATCGCCCTACGATGCCGCAAAAATGCCCTAAACGAAACGGTGCTCTTCGCTCAAGTTGACTGGTGTTTGCGACCCCCCATTCAACCCGACCACGGAGGCATCATGTCCCGCCGCATCCGCTTCGCCCTAGCGTTGGTCCTCGTGTCATTCGCGCTCACCGCGTCGGCCTGTGCCGATGCGTCGGGTCCCAGCGGCGTCTGCGATAACAACAATCCTGTGACCTGCCACTAGTCTTTACGTACCGAGCGTCGCGAGGGACGCCGAAACCTCCCTAAGCGACTCGATACTGTTCACCATCTCAGGGGCGGCGCTTTCGACGTGTTCGGGAGCGCCGCAGTCCTTTGCGCCGGCAAGTATCGGCTCGATGCGGAACACCAGCTCATGCAAGCCATGCGCTGTGGCGATTTCGAGCGCTTGGCGGAGCTCGTTTTCCGCCCGCCGGATGTTTCCGAAGCGCGCGTAACCGATTCCCGCTTTCATGCTGTAGTCGGCGCGGATATTTGGAGGCGCGTGCGGAACGTGTTCCAAGCAACGCTCCCGCCACCGTTCGAAACCCAACCGGTCTCGACGATACGACGCGCAGTTCATCAACTCGATCAAGGCGTTCGTCAGGCTTTCACCACCAACCCGTTCACGCCGGGCAACCTCGCGGAGTGCCCGCTCGGCATCCTCGACCTGGCCCAGGCGAAGCATCACGATTCCGAGGTCCGTGAGGACGCGAAGTTGTGAGGACTCTTCTTCGTAGAGTTCGTACGCTCTCCACAGGTGAGGAGCGCCTTCCCGTGGTCGACCGCGAAGATTCAGAAGGTTTCCCAGACCATGCTCGGCTTGTGCAACGACAACGCGGTAGGGTGTTCCGACACAGTCGGCAAGGATCGAGCGCCACCCACGCTCGGCCTCGGCAAGGTT
>Ga0209378_1002828_pt1 | contig 11865 bp, 9 predicted proteins | sample GraSoiAngelo_156_FD_186170 | JGI IMG/M metagenome (GOLD analysis project Ga0209378, IMG submission 186170) | Grasslands soil microbial communities from the Angelo Coastal Reserve, California, USA - 14_1009_13_40cm (SPAdes) (version 2) | ecosystem: Environmental > Terrestrial > Soil > Grasslands ... | reverse complement strand
TCATGCACGCCATCGGTCACGAGGTGCACGACCGCTTTCCGCGCAAACGCGTCGTGTACCTGACATCGGAACAGTTCACCAACGAGGTGATCAGCTCTATCGCGACCGCGCGCATGGGAGAGTTCCGCCACAAGTACCGCACGGTCGATGTGCTCCTCATCGACGACGTCCAGTTTCTCGCCGGCAAGGACCGGACCAAAGAAGAGTTCTTTCACACCTTCAACGCCCTCCACGAGATCAACAAGCAGATCGTCATCTCGTCGGACCGGCCGCCGAAGGAGATCCCCACCCTCGAGGATCGGCTGCGCTCGAGATTTGAATGGGGTCTCATCGCCGACATCCAACCTCCGGATTTCGAGACCCGCCTCGCCATCCTCCACTCCAAGCTCGGCGACAACAGCAGCTTGATTTCGGAAGAAGTGCTCAACTTCATCGCTCATAAAGTGCAGCGCAACATCCGCGAGCTGGAAGGCGCGCTCACCAGAGTGCAGGCCTTCGCTGCGGTGCATCAAAGGCAGCTTGACGAGGAAGAGGCGGCGCGCCTGCTTTCGGACATCATTCCAGCCGGCACCCGCAAGCCGATCAACGTCGAGCGCATCCAGGCCCTGGTCGCCGATTACTACAACGTCACCCTCGACGATATGAAAGGCAAGCGGCGGGATAAACACATCGTGTTTCCGCGCCAGGTCGCCATGTTTCTCGTGCGCGAAGAAACCCCTTCATCGCTGCCGGCGATCGGCAAGGCGTTTGGCGGGCGCGATCACACCACGGCGCTGCATTCGATCGAAAAGATTGCCAACGAGCTCAAGGAAGACGAGCGCTTGCGTTACGAGGTGCAATCCATTCGCGAAAAGCTTTACGTGCAGTGATATCAACAGTTTCCAAGCAAGGGCTTGGGATGCGGCTGGGATGGACGGCCGGAGGTCATTTCCTCCCCAGGGCCTCAACAGGACCGCTGGCGGAGGAGGATGATTTCGCAGATGTTATCCACGTTTCATTTCGATCTGTAAATGATCTCGACATCCACAGTTCGCACAGCGCTTACTGTTATCGGTTACGAATGATTTCAATCAAGAGAATCTCTTTCAACGGGGGACAACTGTCGTGAATGCCAAAGTTCTTGCGGCTCAAATGAGGGTCACCTGCAGGCCGGCGGTGTTGGGGCAGGCGCTGCAGGTGGTGTCACGAGCCATCTCGAGCCGGACGACGCTGCCGATCCTCAACAACATCCTCATCGAGGCCACCTCGGAAGGGCTGGCCCTGACCGCCACCAACCTCGAGATCGGCATTCGCAAACTGGTTGCCGCCGAAGTTGCCGCCGAAGGCTCAACCACCGCGCCCGCGAGGCTGCTGACCGACTTTGTCAGCACGCTGCCTGACGACGAGCTCGAGATGACCCTCGATCCCGCAAGCCAGTCGCTCAGCCTGCGCTGCGCTCGATTCGACACCCACATCAAATGCATCGAGGCGGAGGAGTTTCCGCCCGGTCCGCGGCCGGATGAGGGCGACCGCCTGGAGGTCGCGCTAGACGACCTCGTAGGCGCGGCCGGTGCTCACGGGCGTGCTGGTGCAGGTCCAGGGCGAGAGCCTGACGCTGGCCGCCACCGACGGCCACAGGTTGGCGGTCCGGAAGCTGGCCGCCGCCGGACCGACGGAGCTGGAGGCGAGTCTCATCGTTCCGGCTCGAGCCCTGGCCGAGCTGTCGAGGGTTCTCAAGGGTGAGCCTGGGAAGGTAGAGATCGTCATCTCCAAAGCCCGCAATCAGGTCTTCTTCCGCGCCGGCAGCTCCGAGCTCACCTCGAGGCTCATCGACGGCAAGTATCCAAACTATGCACAAGTTATCCCCAGCAAGAGCTCGACCAAGGTCAGGGTCCCTACTAGCGAGCTCACGCAAACAGTCCGCGCCGTGTCTCTCTTTGCGCGCGACAGCGCGAACGTGATCCGCGTCAAAGCGCAGTCGGGAGCGCTCACGCTCTCCGCCACCACCAACGAGGTGGGCGACAGCAAAGCCGAGATGTCCGCCGACGTGGATGGATCCGATATCCAAATCGCCTTCAATGCCCGCTACGTCCTGGACGCCCTCGGAGTGATTGGAGAGGATGAGGTCGAGCTGCTGTTCGACGGCCCTCTCAGCCCGGGGCTCATGCGGCCGCCGGGCAAGGAGCACTACCTCTACGTGATCATGCCCGTGCGGGTGGCGATGTCCTGATCCCCACGGAATCACGGCGATGTCGGATTTCGTGGGGACCCCTCCCCGGAGCGCATTGAGCGTGCGCCTCAGGAGACTGCAGCTCAAGAACCACCGCAACTACGTCCAGCTGGATCTGGCGCCGGGACCCGGCGTCAACGTTTTCATCGGCGCCAACGGACATGGCAAGACGAACCTGCTCGAGGCGGTTGCAATGCTGGCCCTGTCATCCTCGCCGAGGGCGCGCCGAGAGCTGGAGCTGGTCGGGCCCGCCGGCTCGGGCTCGCGGATCCAGGCAGAGATCGACGATGGGCCGGCGCGGCGTGAGATCTCCATCAGCCTGGATGTCGAAGGCCAGCGCGCGCGGCGGACGATCGAAGTCGACGGCGTGCGGCGCCGAGCCATCGATCTGCCGGGCCACTTCAGGGTTGTCCTTTTCTGGCCCGACGACCTCGGCCTGGTCAAGGCCGGCCCCGAGCTCCGGCGCCGCTTCCTCAACCAGATGCTGGTCCAGGTGGAGCCCGGTTACGCCCGCGCGCTGGCCGGGTTGCGCCGCGTGCTGGAGCAGCGCAACAGCCTGCTCAAGCGGATCGCTTCGGGCGAAGGCGGCGACGACATGCTCCACGCCTGGAACCAGGAGCTGGTCCAGGTCGGAGGCGAGATCGTGGCCGCCCGCGCCAGGGCGGTGCGCGAGCTGGAGCCCGAAGCAGCTCGCTGCCACGCTGAGATCGCGCCGGGCGAGCGGCTCGAAATCCATTACGAGGGGCCTCCGGAAAACCTGGCCGAAGCTGTGAATAACTCCCTGGCCGAGGACCTCAAGCGGGGGTCCACAAGCGTCGGTCCACACAGGGACGACGTGCCGGTGCTTCTGGATGGCCAGGAGGCTCGTTCTTACGCCTCCCAGGGCCAGCAGCGAACGGCTGTGGTGAGCCTGAAGCTGGCCGAGGCGGCATTGATCGAAAACCGCACCGGCGAGCGTCCGCTGCTCTTGTTGGACGATGTTTTGTCCGAGCTGGACGGCGAGCGCCGGGCTGCCCTGCTGAAGGAAGTGGCCGGTGGCGGGCAGGTGATCATCACCTCGGTCGAAGCAGGGCCTTTTCCGCCTGAATTGATGGCCGGCGCCATGGTCTGGACGGTGATTGAGGGCAAGATCCAGGCCTGTGGATAAGCTGGGCAATATTCTGCCGAAAGTCGTGCGCCGCCAGCCCGGTGGAGCTCGCTTGATGGGGACGCAGGTCGCCTCAGCGTTCATGACGTTGCTCGGTCCGGACGTGGCCCGGCTGTGCGACGAGGTCGAGCTGCGGTCGGGCACGTTGCTCGTCACCACCTCGAGCCCGGCGCTGGCGCATCAGCTGCGGCTCGACGCGCAGACCATCCTGGGCAGGCTCAACCGGCCCGACCTCGGGCGCAAGGTGCGCACGCTGCGGGTGCGCATCGGCCGGTCGACGCCAACATGAGGTTGGGTCCGCCGCGAACTTCCAGGCTGGGCCGCGAACAGGAGCAGGCGGCGGCGCTTGCCGCCGGCCCGGTTCGCGTCGTGGCGGGGGCCGGCACGGGCAAGACCGCTGTCATCGCCGAGCGCTTTCGCCGCCTCGTCGCCACCGGGGTATCGCCGGCAGCGGTCCTGGTCATGACGTTCACCGAGCGCGCCGCCGACGAGATGCGCCAGCGCATCGAGGACCTGATCGAGGCTCCCGCTCCGGCCGTCGGCACGTTCCACTCGATCGCCTTGAGCTGGCTGCGTGAGGACGGCAGGTCGATCGGAGTGCCGCCGGGCTTTCGCATCCTCACCGGCGCGGATCGGTGGATCCTGGCGCGCCAGCTGATGTGGAGCATCGGCGACGCGGCCTTGACCGGCGACGAGCGGCCGGACGACCTGGTCGCCCCGGTGCTCCAGACGCTGGAGCGAATGAAGGAGGAGCTGGTGCCGATCGCGCGGTTGCAAGCGTGGGCTGCGTCGAGCGAAGACGCCGACAAGGCGGCGCTGATGCGTGCTTGCGCAAACCTTTTTCGCGCCTATGAGAAGGAGTGCCGCAAGCAGCGCTTCCTCGATTTCGACGACCTGCTCCTGTCGACGGTCCGCCTGTTCGAGAAGCACCCGGAAGTGCTCCGTCGCTACGCCGAGCGGTATCCGCACGTGCTCGTCGACGAATACCAGGACCTGAACCTGGCCCAGGAACGGCTGGTCGAGCTGATCGCCGGCGGAGGCGATCCCTTCGTCGTCGGCGATGACGACCAGTCGATCTATCGCTTCCGCGGCGCCTCACGGGCAAGCCTGGAGAGATTTCTGGGCAGCTTTCCCGGGGCGCGGACGACCACCCTCGGCCGCAACCGCAGGAGCTCGCGGAGGATCGTCGCGGCAGCAACGGCCCTCATCGCCAACAACCCCGACCGGCTGTCGAAGCAGCTGCGCTCCGAGGAGACCGGACCCGCGGTGCAGCTCTGGGAGTGCAGCGATGGCTTGTCGGAGGCGTCAGCGATCGCCCGCGAAGCAGCCCGGCTGGTCGATGAGGGTGCTGCGCTGGCTTCGATCGCAGTGCTGTGCCGCACCAATGCGATCGCGCGCCCCATCGCCGCGGCGCTGGCCGCAGGAGGTCTGCGGCATGTGGTCATCGGCGGGCACGGGTTTCACGACCGGCCGGAGATCAAAGACCTGATCGCGATGCTCCGCGTGGTGCGCGACCCGTGCGACCTCATCGCGCTGTCTCGTGTCACGGCGCGGCCCGCGACCGCCGCGCTGCCGTCCGTGGTTGAACGTTTTACCGCCGCCGCGGGTCAGCTCGACGTGCGCGACCTGTTCTTCGAGCTCATGGAGCAGACCCGGTATCTCGAGGTCTTGCGCACTGACCTGGAGGCGAGTGAAGCGGCCCGCGCCACCGCCAACGTGAGCCGCTTTGCCGAGACGATCGCGGAGTTTTGCGACGGCTCGGCGGACCGCTCACTCGCGGCTTTCATGGGGCACCTCGACCTCGTGCTGCTCTCGGGCGAAGACGAAGAGCCGGCCCCAGTCGAAGCCGGGGATGCCATCCAGGTCATGACCATCCATCAATCGAAAGGCCTCGAGTTCGACGCCGTCTTCGTGCCATCGCTGGTCGAGGGCCGCCTGCCCCAGTCGGGCCGGTCACCGCGTTTCGAGCTGCCGGCCACCGTCCTCGAACCACTCGTGCGGGGCCGCGAGGACGTGATCGCCGAGGAGAGGCGCCTCCTCTATGTGGCGATGACGCGCGCCCGGCGGCGCCTCTATCTCACCAGGGCCACGCACTACGAGGGCGGCCGGCGATGGAGGGATTCGCGCTTTCTCGACGAGGTCCGCGCCGCAGGTCGAGGCGTCATCCTCGAACGGCAGATCGCGCCGTCGCCGGAGCCGCCGCCAGTGGCGTCGGTGAGCGGCCACGCCGGCGAGGTCCAGCTGTCGTACAGCGCGATCACGGCCTACCAGGACTGTCCGCGGCAGTACTGGTACCGCCACGTCCAGCGCCTGCCGGTGGTGCAGAGCGCGGAAGCCGTCCACGGCGTGATCCTGCACGAGGTCCTGCGGCGCGCCGGGGAGCTGAGGCGGAAGGGCGGCGCCATCACCGGCGCGCAGCTGAAGACGATCCACAACGAGGTGTGGAAGGTCACTTCCTTCCCCGATCCCCGGCGCGTGCCCGTGTTCAAGCGCAATGGCGCCGCGGAGCTCGAGGCGTATCGGGCAGGCGGTGGACTGGACGCTGTTCCGGCTTACCTGGAGCATGCATTCGATGTCGCGGTCGATGGTTGGAAGCTGCGCGGCGTGATCGACCGCATCGATCGGACTGAGGGCGGCTGGCGGATCATCGACTACAAGAGCGGGCGTCCGATCGCTCGCCGCCGCCGGGATCTGCAGGTGGCCCTCTACGCGCTCGGCGCGACCTCGGCGTTGAGACTGGATCACCTCGAGCTCGAGGTCGTCTACCTGGCGGGAGGCGGATCCGTCCGCGTCGACAAGGTGGATGGGCTTGTCCACGAGGCCGAGGTCGAGGGTGCGCAGGTGGCGGAGGGGATACGGGCGGGTCGATACGGGCCGAGGCCCGAGCGGCGGCGCTGCCGGCTGTGTCCTTACCGGCTCGCCTGCGCCGACGCCCTGTAGCGCGCAGCCAGCAGCAGGCACTCGCGGGCGATATCCGATGACGCGTACGGGTGGGCGAGCTCTTCGGCATTGCGCGACATCTCGCGCCAGGTCGGGCCGCCCTCGGCCATGACCCGAACCTCGTCGAGCAGATCGGACTCTTTCGGCGCGAAGGCGCCGATCCGCGATGCGACGACGAAGTCGACGTTCGGCGTTTCCTGGCCCGGCAGGAAACCGGTGATCACCAGCGGCAGGCCTGTGGCGAGGGCTTCCGCGATCGCACCTGGACCGGCTTTGGTGACGACCAGGTCACAAGCGCGCATCAGCTCGGGCATGTAGTCGACGAAACCGAGCACGAGCATTGGCGTCGACGCGCGCATCTCATAAATCCGGCGGCGCAGTTTTTCGTTGCGGCCGCATACCACCGCCAGCTGCCAGGGGTGGGGCTCCAGGGCGAGAGCTCGGACCTGGGCGGCAAGGTGTCCGACACCGGCCGCACCGCCAATCACGAGCACGGTGAACCGGTGCTCGTCGAGGCCGAACCGGCGACGCAGCGCCTGCTTCTCGCCAGGCGCCGGGGGGCGGAAGCGGAGATCCACCGGCAGGCCGAGCAGCTTCACTCGGTCGCCGGGCACCCGCCGCCGCAGGGCCACCCTGCGCGCCTCCTCGGTCGGCGCGACCACCAGGTCGGCCTGGCTGAAGGTCCATCCACGATGGAAGTCGACCAGGTCGGTGATGACGGTCATCAGTGCCCGCGGCCGGCCGCTCTTACGGATCGCCTGGTGGGCGACGTGATTGAGGAGCGGATGCACCGACAGCACGACGTCTGGATCGTGCTGCTTCAGAAGCTGCGTCATCACGCGCCGCACCGCCGGCCCGAAGATGGCGCGAATCGCGGCAAAGGTCGCCTGCGTGTTGCTCGTGTGATAGACCGCTCCCCACGCCGCGCGCGAACGGCTGATGACCGGCGAGTACAGCGAAGCCAGGCGGCGGACGATGACCGGCCCCTGCCCGATAAGGGGGTCGGCGACGGTGACGACTGACGTCGGATCGAGCAGCTTCAGCGCGTCGGTGAGGGCGCGCGCCGCGGCGCGATGACCACCGCCCGTATCGCTGAACAGGATGAGGACGCGCGGCGAGCCGCCGGCCGGTGTCGGATAAAGGGGGGCGCCCTCCGCTACTTGCGTCGCGCCGCTGCGCGGCGCGCGATCCATCTCATGTTGTATGAAGACAACAAGTAGGTGATGAAGACCAACGCGATGATGCCGATGCTCACCCAGAGGATGGTCCGTTTCGCCAGCTCGCCGGGTGAGAGCGCACCGCCGCCTGGGTTGTGGTTCTGCTGGATGATGTAGGCGGCGAGGTCCTTGACGTCCTGGTCGGTCAGGCCGGCGTTGCCGCCTTTGGCCGGCATGGCGGTTTGCTTGGGATCTCCTGGCTGCGGCTGACGGCCGTTGGTGATGATGCCGATCAGAAAGCCCGGATCCAGCGGATTGGAGACGCCAGGCAGCTTTTCGATCGGGTTGAGCGCTGGCCCGATGCCACCCTCGAGGCTGGCGCCGTGGCACGTGGCGCAGTTCTGGGCGTACAGCGTCGCGCCCTTGCTCGGATCGCCGGGCAGGGCCGGCGCCCCGCTGGCCGCGGACGAGCCGCTCGGCGCCGGCGACGGGGAGCTGTCAGCGAGCGTCGAGATGGCCGTGAGCACCAAGAAGGCTGGGATCGCCAGCACCAGAAGGAGGCCCCTGGTCACCCGCATCGAGGCCAATCATATCGAGCCGAGTTCACCCGGTCCGGTCGGGAATACGCCGAAAGCTCGTAGGTTCTAACAGTTATGGCTTCCTGCTCGCCGGTCTCCCGTTCCGGTTTCTGCTGCGTCTCACGACGCTGGCTTGACGCGAGATCGGCGTACCGTGGCTGAGGCTAGCCGCCCGATCTCGGACCGCGCCGCACGGCGGATCGCGGTCATCTCCATGCACACGTCGCCGACGGCTTCGTTGGGTCAAAACGCGAACGGCGGCCTCAACGTGTACGTCGACGAGGTCGCCACCGCCTTCAGCGACCGGGGCATCGCGACCGACATCTTCACCCGCCAGCAGTCTCCTGACGACCCGGCGATCGAGCCCCTGGCCGAGCTGTCCCGGGTGATCTATCTGCCCGCCGGACGGGGACTGGATAAGTACTCGCTGTACAACGAGGTGCCTGCCTTCGCCTCGCAAGTCCTCGATTTTGCTGAACGCGAAGGCATCTCTTATGACCTCCTGTTCTCGCACTACTGGCTCTCGGGTGAGGTAGCCTGCCTCTTGCGGCCACACCTGGCCAGCGGGTGGGCGCACGTCGCGCACACGCTTGGACTGGTCAAGAACCGGTCCCTGGCCGCGGGCGCTCGACCGGAACCGCCGCTGCGGATCCGGGTTGAGGCTGAGATCGCGCAGCAAGCCGATCTCCTGATTGCGTCCACGGCCGATGAAAGCGCAGAGCTGGTGCGGACGTACGGAGCGGTTTCCGAGCGCGTGTTTGTCGTGCCGCCCGGTGTGGACCTGTCCGTCTTCCAGCCGGTCGACCGCGACGAGGCTCGGCGCAAGATCGGTTACGGACCGGGCCGCTTGCTGCTCTTTGTAGGGCGGCTCGAGCGCCTCAAAGGTGTCGAGGTCGCCATTCGCGCCCTGGCTCTGCTTCGTGACCGCAACCACGACGACGTCCGCTTGCTGATTCTCGGCGAAGACAGCAAGGATGGCGACGAGGGCGAGAAGGACCGCCTCAAGGCTGTCGCCGCCGACGTCGGTGTTCGCGATCGAGTTGATTTCCTCGGCTCGGTGGCGCACCACGAGCTGCCGTACTTCTACTCGGCGGCGGACGTCTGCGTGATGCCTTCCTACAGCGAATCGTTTGGCCTGGTCGGCCTCGAGGCCCAGGCCTCCGGCCGGCCGGTGGTGGGATCAGACGTGAGCGGCCTGCGCTCCGTCATCCGCGATCAGGTGAGCGGTTACCTGATCGCCGGTCACGATCCGGCTGAATACGCCGAGCGAATCGGCCGCCTCCTCGAGGATCCCGAGCTGGCCCAGCAGATGGGCCGCCGCGGGCGCCTCCTGGCGCAGCGGTACTCGTGGACGCGCACGGCCGACCGGCTGCGGGAGCTGTTCGAGGACGTCGCCGAGCGGGCTCAGATCCGCGTCCACGCCACCGCGCGACAGGAATAAGGAAAAGACGCAGGGTCTTCTTTGGTGAGCGCGGTGGGCCGGGTGCCATCGGCGTTCATGAGCCAGACCTGGTTGCTGCTCAGGAAGGCGATCTGGTGGCCATCGGGCGAGGACGCCGGTGCCGAAACATCGATCGCGGGATCCGACGGCAGGCCGGCGGCCGGGGTGAGCGCAGCGGGGGGCGAAACGACATTGATGACGAAGGCCTTATGCGCGATTCCAGCCGGCATCGAGAGGGCGGCAGCAAAGACAAGATGGGTCGAGTCGGGCAGCCAGACCGGCGGCGAAATCTCGCCGGTGGTCAGGGTCGTGGTCGCTGCGGCGCCTGTGAGGCTGCGCATACGGAGGCTGGTCGTGTTGGGGTCACGCCGCAGGTACGCAATCCGGTTGCCGGCAGGCGCCCATGAGACAGCGCCGACGGGAGCGGTGTCTAGCGCCAGCTCGTAACGCGCACGCAGCCCGACGTCATAACCCCAAACCTCATTGAGGTTGGTCGTGCGGTTGATGAAGGCGAGGCGCAGGCCGTTGGGCGCGACAGCTGCCTCGGCCACGTCATTGGCGATCGTCTCCTCTCTGCCGCCGGCATCCTGTCGGTGCAGGACGGCACCGTCGTCGATATAGACAAATCCCATCCCGGCGGCGAGTGAGGCCGCCCAGTGAGCAGTAAACGACAGACGCCTGGCGGCGCCACCCGGGGTGAACTGCCACCAGGTCTGGTCGGGACCCTGGATCAGGAGCGAATCCCCTCCCGGCGACCAGCTGAAGGAGTGGACCGCGCTGCCATCGAACAGCTGGCGCGGGAAACCGCGCTCGTTGACGATCCACAGTCCCGCGGGCGAGCCGTCTGGACCGTCGGTCGCGAAGGCGATCCAGTGGCGAAGCGGATGGACCGCGCCAGTGGTGAACCGGATCAGCTGATCACGGCCGAGCTGGTTGCCATCGATGTCGAGCGCGGCGGTGTTGATCAGGAGCTGGTATTCGGTATTCGCGCCGAGAAGCTGGTAGGGCGCGATGATGGCACGCCGGCTGTCGGTCGAATCGAGGCGGACGTCAAAGGCCGCGCTGGGGCTGAACGAGATCGCACTCCTGAGGGTGCTCGGTTCCATCACCCGCGAGAAGTCGAGGCTCAGGTACGCCGACGGATCCACGCCACCCTCGCCGTTGGTGGGGTTCGAGCCGGAAAGACCGGGCGGGCCTTCGGTGATGAACGACCAGTGGTGGCGCAGGGTGTAGGTGTTGCCCGCCGGGTCGCGGTAGCCGGGCTCGAGCATCACCTCGTAGGTGGCGTTGGTGCGAAGGGTTGGGTGGTCGTAGACGAGCTGATGTCCGCTGACCCACCGCACCGAGCCGTTGGTCGGCGGCGCCAGGTGGAGGCGGGACTCGACCGATGCCCGGTCGACGTCATGGTCGAAGGTGATTTGGACCGGGGCCGCGGTGGAGACGTCGACGGTGTTGCGCTGGGGCGAGTAGTCGATGATCTGGGGAGGGTCGCCGCCGCAACCGGCCAGCGGCAGCACCAGGCCGATTAGCGCCGCCGCCAAAAAAACATGCCTCTTTCTGGGTTCACGGGCCAGATCAGCCTGGATCGAGGCTGAGCGAAAAAGACCCGGAAGACTGTCCACCCTGGTAAGGGTTTACACCGACGGCTAGAGGTGGGACTTGAGCCGCGCCCTCATCTCTTGCGCCAGCTGCTCCAGGCGCGAGGAGTCGACGAACAGGAGTGAGATGCTCGGGATCTGATCGATCGCGCCCTCGATGCCGGGAAGCGACGGGTCCGCCGCCCCCAGGATGTCCTTCACCTTTCGCGCCCGGTTGCCGAGCGCGTCCTCAGCCATCGCCTGTAGCTCGGCGACGATGCTCGCCCAATCGAGCTGTGGAGCGACCTGCATCGGAGGCGCAGCGGGCTGCGTGTAATTCGAGAACGACTGGGTTGGGATCTGCGCCGTCGGTGGTTCTGGCTGCATGTTGGGCGCCACTGGGAGCGTCGGGCTCGGCGTTGCGGCGGCTTCTGGTGACGCCTGTGGCGCAAACGACGCAGGCGCCGCCGGCCGGCCTCGCTGGTCTCCCACGATCTCGTCCACAGCGAGGGGCGGGTGCTTGGTCGAGTCCGCCGACTTGACCTCGATCATCGCATTCGGATCGTCACACAGGGCCAGCGCGCGGTCTGGCTTGTCTGCGATGTCGCGCGACTCGCTGGTGTAAGCACCGGCCATCTCGCCGGCGCTCAGGATGATGACTCCGGTGCCTGCAGCCGCGCGGATCATGACGCTGCCGCTGAGCTTCCGCTCGCTCAAGAAATTCAACAGCGCCTTCATGTCAACCCACGCGGCGTACAGCTCGGTGTACATGGGTCGGGAGACGGTGAGCTCGTAGAGACCGTCGATCAGCTCCGA
>Ga0209378_1002825_pt1 | contig 11868 bp, 10 predicted proteins | sample GraSoiAngelo_156_FD_186170 | JGI IMG/M metagenome (GOLD analysis project Ga0209378, IMG submission 186170) | Grasslands soil microbial communities from the Angelo Coastal Reserve, California, USA - 14_1009_13_40cm (SPAdes) (version 2) | ecosystem: Environmental > Terrestrial > Soil > Grasslands ... | reverse complement strand
AGTTCCATTCGCCGTTTAAAACAGGCTACGATTTCTGGGCCCCGTATTTTGGCGAGAAACACCTTCTTTTTACCCTTCGCTATGTTCCGAGAATAAACGCACTCACCCTGTGGAGGGAAGCCACTTTGCAACCGTACGGATATAATACTGCCCATATATTTGGCACCGGTACCTCCTTTGTCCCTACCTTTCTCCTTCTAACTTGCGCGGGGTTGTTCTTTATTCGACTCAACTGGTTTGTTGGTTGCGCTTTCTCAGCGGGATTAAGCTATTGTGCAGCCGCGTTAAGTTATCTATTTGGCAGAGGCGGGCGTTTCTATCTGCCGCTCTTGATCCTCCTAGTTGCGGTCGCTGTCCTGCCCGTCAACTGGGCTGCAAGAAATCTTTTTGCCGGAAGACGGATCATTGCAACCCTGGTTGTCTTTGTCTTATTTGTTGCGGCCTGTCGCAAGCGTGGGATGCGCTTCATTTTGCTGACCCGCCTCGTCCTTCCCTACAGTTTGCCGCGCAAAGGCATTTCGCTAGACTGTTGGAACGGCAACCCGGAATCGTTCTCTCCGATATTGATCCTGTTTACTTGAACGCTCTTTTCCCGCGCTCGTTCGTCGCAGCCCCGATCGATGGAAAGCATCATTACAAGTGGAGCTACACGTGGCGTTATGATCGGCCACAGGCTCTGGCCCTGGTCGAACACGCCTTGGAGCAGTCCATTCCGGTTTACGCCCTCTTCATTTCGCGGAACGAGATGGTTAGCGAACAATCGCGTCTGCCGGCCGCTCCTGGATACGAGTGGCATATTCTAAACAATTCGCCCGGGACAGCGACAATTCTAAAGCTTGGTCCCGTTGGATCAGACGAGGCGCCACTGCCATCGGACTAATGTGCTTCACAGCTCCTTTCCAAAGTGTCGCCTTCGGGCGTTAACTCGTGCGCCAAGCTCTTCGACCTGTCTTATTCACAGGCCTGCTTTTGCTGGCAGCCTACCTTCGAGTAGTGGGATTGACCTGGGGCCTCAACAGTGGGTATGGCCATGACCGGAACTTTCAGCCAGACGAATTTGTAAGTCTTAGGGGCGTCCTTCAGCTGGATTTACCAGCCGGCCGTATCAAGGCCCCTGGGGCATACTTCGAGGGAACCTTCAATTATTATCTGTGGGCCCTGCCACAAGCAGTGCTCAAGATCTCCGGTATGAAAGATGTACATCCCAGCAACTCAATAATTACGAAAGATCTTTCCCGTCTCTTGTATATCTGCAGATGGATGTCCGTTGTATTCGATCTCAGTGCAATTGTCATTGTATTTCTCGCGATTAGGGAAGCGACTCAGAATTTCTATCCGTCCCTCCTCGGCGCACTTTGTTACGCCGTTCTGCCAATGCAGGTGATTTACGCACATTTTATGAGGACTCACATTTTGAGCAATTTATTGTGCGCCCTGGTCATTTGGCTGTCTCTAAAGCTTCGCCAATCCCAACGGTGGCAGTTGCTTCTTTCCGTGGGCCTAATTTCTGGTCTGGGAGCGGCAACTCGTTATCCTGTTGGAATCATCGTGGCGATTCCGTGCCTTTATTTACTATTTGATGGCGGGAGCAACTTGCCAATCTCGAAGGTCCGACTTTCGGAGCGGGCGAAAAACTTCGTTGCAAGCCAAGTTTGGTTGATTGGTTTGGGATTTGGAATTGGGCTGTTGCTAGGTCATCCCATGCTGGTTCTAGATCCATTGAGCGTTAAAAAAGCAATCACCGGAGAAACGCTAAGATACGCGGCGTTATACGAGTTCGGCAGGAGTCAATTGGTAAACCTGTCCGTTCTCTGGAGGTATGTTACATACGTGATTCCGTTCGCGATGTATCCCTTGCTGTGGTTGGTTCCTTACTGCGCAATTTTATATCTTCTTTTCAGACGCAGCCTTTACAGATTCTCCGTCCCAATACTGATTTTCTCCTTTCTGTATCTTTATTTGATGGGCAAAGGTTACCTTGGACCTTATTTCGCTCGGATAACCATGCTTTTGTTCCCCGGATTTTGTATACTCGTGGGCATCGTCTGTGCCGATCTACAGTTGAGACTGAGAAACAACCGGGCACTTGCCGTTGTTTTAACCGGCGCACTCCTGCTCATCCTCGCACCATCGATAGTTTTCGATACAGCATACGGTCGGGCTATGCAGCAGAAGGATGCTCGCCAGATTCTTCGGGAAGACCTCCAGAGCTTCATTGGAGAGGCACCAGCGACGATTGGTATCTTGCGCTTCGGACCTTATTTTTACACGGTAATGCCTGCTGCTAGGCCGTTGAATAGCGAAAAAGTGGCGGTTCAATTACAGGGCGCCGGGCAAAACGCTGACTTCTTTTTGGTAGGATTCTTAAGGCAGATTGGGCCCGCGGAAATGAACGCAACTATTGAGGAAGTTGAGGCGCAAGGAAAATTTAAGTATGAAAGGAGCTACAGCGTTCCCGTAAAGATCTTGGGACATGAGTTCAGCCTTGTGCACTTTCCTCCAGATATGACCTATCCTTTTCCAACGATTTTGCTTTTTCGTGCTAGAGCGCCAACGTGACATTGATCACGAGCTGATTTAAAAGTCCGCGCTCGCGGAAGGCGCTGCAAAAGAGCCGGAATCCCTACGAATTCCAGAATGAAGTCTATGCCGATCCCTGAAAGATCCACCGAATCCCGAGCCGGCGACGTTCTGCTACTGCCCATAGCCGCAGTCGCATTTTGGACGCTCGCGTATCAGCTTGTGCTCATCCTCAGATGGCCAGCGAAAACGATCACATGGTGCTTCTTAGCTATAGCGCTTGCCGGTTTCTTCCTCTTGGGACGCTTGTGGAAGAAAACAAATGCAACCCCTGGCAAAGAGTATCGGTTCCATCTCTCTCACATCCTTTTGCTCGTTGTGGGTTTCGCCTACGCGATTACGGCTCTCTTCGTGCGCCGACCGAATCAAGATGATGTCGTCTACTTTCATAGAGCTCTCACTCAACTTTTAGCCCTCAACCAGCCCATCTGCCTGCGCCAAACAAGTGTCGATATGGACGCCGCAGCATTCTCACCAGTTCACTTAGCAACCAGCTATGAGATGCTCATGGCCTTTTTGGGTCACTATCTTCGAATCGATCCTCTGTACTTTTACCAGGTAGTTGGTCACGCGTTTGCCGCATTTTTGCTTCCGTTTGTTTTCTATTGGTGCACCCGAAGATTTGGATTGAATCGCTGGTCTGCAGCGTTCGGGGCCCCGCTAGGACTGGGATTTCTGCTTCTCGCCGATAAGTCGTCGTTCGGCGCGTTGCTTGGAGCTGTTAAGTCACTACAGTCAGCCGACCCTACTGGATGGGTCGGCTTCGCGACCGTTTCTGGCTACATGTGGCAGGGTAAACCAATCGTTTTGATTTTGTTTTTGCCGATCGGTATCGCGCTCAGTTACCGATTCCTCAGCCGAGGTAGCGCAACTGATCTGATGTGGCTCACCTTCTTAGGCATCGGCGGCGTGGGCCTAAGCAACATTGCGCTTTACGCGATACCGGCGGTGGTTTGGTGCTCTTGGATAGCGTTTTTCACGCTTCAGTTATTCGAACACAAGGCGAGCGAGGATTTATGGAAGCGCATTCGTCGTGGCCTTTTGCTCGCAATTCCGCTCGTCTACCCAATCGCCATATTGGCCTCACTGAAAATGGATATAATTCCAAAGCCAATTGACATCCACCAGCTTGGGCCAAGATACATGCCGTGGCGTGAAGCCGTGGATTATGCTATCGGAGGCTCAGCTGAGTACTTGCGCAACATCGTACTCATGGTTGCTGTGCCGTTGCTAATTGTCAGAGGGAGGAATGGCCTCTTTATCTTCGTTTATCTCTGTGCTGTGTGGCTGTTTTGTTTGAACCCATTGCTGGCACGCGTGTGGATGGAAAATATTCTTGCGCCGACTTATTTTCGGCTTGTTTATCTTTTGCAGTTTCCGCTGCTCTGCGCGTTGCTTGGGGCTGTAGGGCCTCGGCTAGCACAGCCAGGCAACTTTTTGAAAGGCGGATTAGTAACTATACTAGCGCTTTCAGCGGTCATTGTGAGTTTCTTCTACAGTTACCGTGGACTGTCAATCATGCCGAGAGATGTGAAGCTCGGCATCGGCTGGAAGTCGCCAAGGGAATACCAGCTGCTTCCCGCTAACGTTGATTTTGCTAACGCTGCCGGCAGGTACATCGCGCATGCCAAGTTGCTCGCGCCGGCTTGGACAGCCAGTTGTGAGTTGCCGCTTCTCTTCCCGCAAATGAAAGTTGTAGCGCCCCGGTACGTCATCCATTATTTCGCTAATGCTCGCAATCCGGAGGAGGGCATTCTCCGCCGCCAAGCGCAGGCTTTTGTCGAGCGAGACGACCCCGAAAATCCCAAACGGCTTCAATTGTTAGAAGCGAAATTTCGACAGGTGATAGAAACCGCTCGCGCAAATGCCATTGCCGTTCCTGAATCTAAAAGTCAGAGAGTATTGGCGACGCTTAAATCGATAAACCCCGGCTGGCATCGCGTTTTGAAAGCCGGCGGGCTGGTATTGATGTTACCAAGCAATAGTGAACCACACGGCTAGAATTAGCAAGGTAGGAGCGTGATGGCGCGCCACCAATCGTCGAGATGTTACTTCCGTGAGGCGAACAAATTTAGATACCAGTCCGGGCTCTCGTTAACTGACTCGGATCGGAACGGTGCTAGCCCACGCTTCGCTACCCGACACAAGGTCATGTTTTTGCTCTCCAGAGTCACGATTAGGTCCATCCAGTTCGCTCCCGCCTGTTTCAGGCCGTATGGCCAAAATTCAAGGAGTACTCTTGCGTTGGGGTTGTCCGCCAGGACACGCTTGGCGCCTCGCAAAGCATGAAGCTCATATCCTTGAATATCCATTTTGATCAGGTCAACGCGCTGGCCCGGTTTGAAGTAATCGTCCAGCGCTACGATATCGATTGGCACGGCACGGCGCGAATCCCCCTCGGTCGCATATGTCCGGTGATCGACGTTTAGTTTATCCGAAACATACAGTTTTGACCTCCCACTGCATTCTCCCACGGCAGCCTGGGACAAGCGCACGTTTGCGAGCTTACGCATAGCAGATTGCAGGCGCCTAAAATTTTCGGACGAAGGTTCGAATGAATGAACAACGCCAGTCGGACCAACACAGCGAGAGAGAAACTGCGAATAAATACCGATATTCGCACCCGCATCCACTACGACAGCACCTGCGACCAGAGTCTCTCTCAGCAGTCGCCGCTCCGCGCGATCAATACAGGCTTTGTAAGCTGCGTAAAGCGGCCGGTAGATTGGAAAGGCGTGCTCGTAAATCCTGTTTCCAACTCTGCGAAGAAGCGAAAATACCCTCATCAGCATCGCGTCAGTATTACCGTAAAAACGATGGGCACAGGCGCAAGAAGCAAGAACTCAGCACATCCACTTCTTTGGGCCTCCGCTCAGGAACACCGCAATAAGCGCCTCGTAGGTGCGCGTACGGGAAAATCAAACTGGCTAGCACGGAAAAGGACTTCGTGGCGACTGGGTTAGTCGCTATCACTTTGTCGCTGGATTTCAACCTTGCCGTCGCAGAATCAAGAAACTCATTTGGGGGCTTCATCAGGGATGGGATAAGCTGGACGCCAATATAACATTGGAAAAGATACTGAGACACCATACGTTCGTCCGATGCGGCTTCGCTGGAGAGAGCTGTTCACATCGAAGGTGGACGCGGCGGTGCGCTGGGATCGATGGGATTTTGTTGCTCTTGCTCTTGCTATGTTCATCGCCGTTTGGGTCTTCGCTCTTAAACTTAAGACATTCTACGATCTGGGCTATACATCGGATCTCTTCGTGAGTGTCCAGGCTGCGCGGAGCTGGCTCGAGGGACGGGGCTTGCTCCAAGACAACTGTTTTGGCAACGTGCTGGCGACTCACACCTATTTTCTGCTTGTCCCGCTCGGGTTTATAGCAAAGCCGTTCGGCGCTCCTGGCTTGCTATTCGTGCTAGCCGCGTCGGTGGGGGCGGCTTACTTCTGGGCAACGCGTATCTTGCGTGTTCTCGGCGCTGATGGGCTCGTTGCAGTAATCGCAGCCGGGGTAGTTCTCACCTCACCGCTTTCGGTTGCGTTCTATCAAGAGCCAGGCTTCGGATTCCATGTCGAGATTCTTGCCCCGGCGTTATGTTTAGTCATGTTCTATTTCCTACTTCAGCAGCGGATGATCCCGTCAATCGTGACAGCACTAGCTGTCATCAGCGTGAAGGAGGATGCGCCAATTGCCGCGGCTGTGGTGACAATCGTAGCAGGCGTTGAGACATGGATTTCGTCAGCACGCAACCGCGCGCGCTCCCGCTTTAACTGGCCTGCGGCGATCACACTTCTCTTGTCTGTTTCCGCGATCCCGCTCTTACTCGCGATTTCTTGGTCGCAGTCGCCGACAATGTACGCTCGTCATTCGGTTGATCGCCTTGGTATCGTGGCGCCGGGAAGCTTATCCGGTCCCGGAGCGGTTTTCGTTTTTGTCGCCTCCAATATTGCTCATTGGCTTGGTAGCGGTGTTGTCCGTCAATCGCTGTGGATCATGATTGCAGGCAGCTTTGGCACAATCTTGTTGCGTCCGTACTATTTGGTTGTTGGTGTCCTCACAACCGTGGTCGCATGGCTCATGGGCCGGAACGACCTGCTGTGGGCGCCACGATTTTTTCCCACTGAGGCACTGCTTTGGTGTATCACGTTGGTAGCTTTTGCTTCGATTGCGCGCGCTGCACAGTACTGCAGCAAATGGACGCGGACAGCAGTGCTTACGACCGTAATTGCAACCGCAGCACTTTCGGCGTCCGCGCAACTCGCGCTTGTGCCACAAGCGCGGTCGGCGTACCTCCTTCGTCCCTACAGCCTTTACTCGCCGCAGGAGCGACAACAAGCCGACGCGGTGTTCGCGCGCTACCGCCGGGAAGGCAAGCCAGAGGAACCTGTTATTGCCTCAACTTGGCTGTTCCGCTACGCGCATGACCGAAACCTGTTCTGGCTGGATCGACTGTATTACCGGCCGGCGCCGATTTGGATTCTCGGCGATAGCGCCGACAGCTACCGCCCCTTTAGGATCAGCCCAACGACGATAAATGCAAAACCTGGAATTCGTATCGAAGACTACACACTCCTTGATCATCGCGGCCGTTTCCTGTTGCTCAGGAAAAGAGAGTAATATGGTAAGGGCGCGACATGGGAATTATTGGGAAAATCATGGGCAGTGCGGCGCAGACGAACCTGTCGACATCAACGTCGCGTGAGAGTTAGGCTGAAAAAAACTGCGCAGAAGCGGGCAGAGCGGCGACTGATGGCGAGGTCCACGGCGAATAACATGCGATAAAGAAAACGCGGAACCCGCAGCCTGCGCGACATTCCACCGGGGCCATATAAGATAAGGCGCTAAATGGCCAAGCGGAAAGACTCGCAAGATCGAAATTGTCATTAAAGGGCTGCGGCCGTTCGCGCCGCCGGAAGAAAGTTAGCCACGGTAACGCGATGTTGGGCGATGCCAACGGCCCCTGCATCTCGCCCAGCTCTGGCTCGGAGATCCGGAAATCGAGCGCTTCCTGATCAGATACTTGAAGATGACAGTTGATAGCACTGAAAAAAGGCTCGGTCGCGATCACTTTGCCACCTAACTTCAATTTGTTGGCCGCGCGGTTTAGAAAAACAATTGGTCTCTTCAGATGATCCAACGCATTAGTGAGCGTTATAACATCAAGACTGTTCTCTTTAATTGCGTCCAACTTGTCGATTTCGTGGCAATCAAACACGAGATCAAGATAGTTCAGATCAAGCACATCACTCGTGACGACGTTTGAGAGAAATTGTTTCAAGGGCAGCGTGCCGCTCCCTATCTTGAGTATCGAGAGTGCCGCCGGTTACGGAAAGTCTTTGAACTGATCACGGTAAAGTTCGCGATACCAGAAAAGAATATTTTTATTCGCGCCGAGACGCGCGCAGTTACGCAATGTTGCGGCACGATCTTTTGCCTGTTCACTCTCCAAAACCGTTGTTGCGTTCCTCATTTGATTGCACGGATATACAGCGAGCCGGCAAACTCTGAGATCACCGGCACGTTTTCGAGAAACCGGCCCACGACGTCTAATCGACCGACCAGAGGAACTGGTGTTTTGGGGTGCAAGAAATCAAACGGATCGATTCGCACGTCGCGATAGCCTGTTTGTTCGAGCAGGCGCCGGAGCGGCCACCGGAAGAATGCGGTCTCATCCGGCGAATCGCCGAGTTTCCGCTTAACCCACGGCACATTTTTTTGTACCGCGATCTGAGGATTCAGCATGTTTGGCTCTGTAAAGTAAATCGTGCCGCCCGCCTTTAACACTCGGTGAATTTCGCGTAGTGCCTCTTCGATCTCGAGGTGGTGTAAAACTGAGCTGCCCACAACGGAATCAAACACGCCGTCAGGATAGCTCAGCGCAGAGGCGTTCTGGATTTCATAGCGAACATTGCGCCCAGAACAATTCGCCCTCGCAATTTCCAGAAGCTCAGGTGAGACGTCAATCGCGACAATGTCCGCTCTGGAGCGAGCCAATTCCCGAGTGAAATAGCCAGTACCACATCCCAGCTCAAGCACCCTCATCCCTGCCCCGAGATGTTTACTGAGCATCTTCACCCGGCGCGCCCAGCGCAATTTGCCGGCTGGACTTTCCCAATTCCAAATCTCCCCGGCCCCATATTTGGCCAGGAAACGCCCATGTCGAATCTCCTTAGTAACGCGGTCTTGCATCGGCTAGCTCCCCCTCAGTTCTTCCTCTTACGCTCGAAACCGGGTTAGAGCATGAGTAAGAAACGCGGCAGCCCATTATCGCGCATGAAGAGTTTCGTGACCGAGAAACTTCAAGCGCCGCGCAGCGAAAAGGAGCATGCGAAGAAGGATCAACCCATGGCGCCAGCGCTGAATGTTGGTTGTTCCATATTTTCTCTCGTGATAATGCACCGGAACCTCAACAATCTTTAGCCCCATCCGAGCCGCGCCAAAAAGAAGGTCAAAATCTCCAAAAGGATCAAAATCTCCAAAGAATTCGCGCGCGGCCGCCAGGCGTTGATAATCCGTCCGCCAGAGCACTTTGGTGCCACACAACGTGTCTTTAAAGCGTTGCCCAAGCACGAAGGAGAAGGCGGCAGCGAAAAATTTGTTTCCTACAATATTAAAAAAACGCATCGCTTCCTTCTCCATGGGATATACCAATCGACTGCCGTTAACAAACTCCGCTTTGTTCCCCGCAATTGCGTTGTAGAACTTCGGCAGTTCTTCAGGGGGCGTTGTCAGGTCAGCATCGAGAATCATTAGAATGTCTTTTGTTGCCAGCTCGAATCCTAGCCGCACCGCATCACCCTTTCCGTGACCTTTCTGTTGCGCAAAAACGAGCCGGTGAGAGCCTTTGTAGGCGCTGGCGGCCTGTTGGATTCTTTCCCATGTATCATCAGTGGAATTGCCTTCGACGAAGATGACCTCGTCCTGCGGTCCCATCATCGGGCAACGAACAAGAATATTGTTGATGTTTTCCGATTCGTTGCGCGCGGGAACAATAACAGACACGGAGGGACGTGCCTCGCCGACCGATTTCAGAGGGCGTGCGATCACGATGTTGAGCATAGTGAAAAGCCGGAAAAAAGGCAGCGGCGCGAGATAGCGATTTAGAAGGTTCGCAAGGAACGGAACTGGTATTGGACAGAGCAACTTTACGTCCCGGCGGATGATCTCCAGTCCCGTCAGATAACAGAAATTCTCAAGGTCCTCATGAGCGATCCAGTTCTGTTCCGGGGTGCGACTGCGCATGCCAACCTTGGAGGCGAAGCGCGTAAGCGGCTTCCATAACATGCTGTAATAAACGAACAGTATCCGCTCCGATCCTTCCAAGCAGGCTCGCAATTGATTTAGCATCTCCTCAATGTCGCGTTCATAGTGGATTGTCCCGTTCAGCAAAATGTAATCTGCTGGCCTGCGCTCTATCTTGAGCGCTGCGACGCTGGAAACCGCCTGATAATTTGCGAATCGCTCACCCAAGCCTTTGCTGCGCGGTTCGATCTCAACGACTTGATCCTCGGGACGAATATAGAGCGAAAGATATGAAGCCAGAGTATCGTAGAAATAACGCCGCAGCATTGATTCGCTCTTTTTGGAAGCGCCAGAACGTGTTACGGGAGCGCCTCCTGAATCCAAAAATTGGTGCGCATCCCGACCCTTTTCGGCAATAGTTTTCACGTTTGGCGAGTCGAAAATTAATGCAAAATCGGCTGGAGACAATCTATCCTTCTCCTTTCTTGCGAGAACCGTGCTATCGCAACTCTTGCTGCGATGCGCCCAAAAGCCGCTCGTGATATTCCCTGGTGAGAGCGTGAGCAACGTCAGTTTATTGAGTCGCCAGATTCTGTAACAGAAGGTTCAAAGAGAAGACTCACATCCGGATCGTGTTTCGTGAAAGGCGAAGCATTGCCGCCTAGCGGATTTTGGTCTTGTCTGATGCGACCTCTCTCGGTTTTCCTCGCGGTTTGGCTACAACCCCGCCCGGTGGCTGCCGCATCAATCGCAGCCGGAGGCGCCCTTCATTTTGGTCGGGCTTCTCCGAGCAAATTCGCGCCACGCAGCTGGTCCGGAGTAGGGCGTCGCTCCAGGTTGTATTTGAAGATCGCGTAAATCGCCCGAAGCCCGTCCTTCCAATTGATCTTCTTACCCTCGGCGTAAGTGCGTCCGCTGTATGAGATCCCCACTTCGTAAATTCTACAGCCCGTGCGGGCGAGTTTGGCGATGATTTCCGGCTCAACGCCAAACCGATCTTCTTCTATTTGAATCGACTTGATAAGTGGGGTCTTGAAGGCTTTGTAGCCTGTCTCCACGTCGGTTAGATTAATATTGGTGAACATGTTTGAGAGCAGCGTCAAAAATTTGTTACCGACCATGTGCCAAAAGAAAAAGACACGATGTGGTCGTCCGCCCATGAACCGGGATCCAATAACCGCGTCCGCTTTCCCTGACATAAGCGGCTCAAGAAGCACCGGATAATCGTCAGGGCTGTATTCGAGATCCGCGTCCTGCACCAGAATGACATCGCCAGTCGCGGCTGCGAACCCGCTGCGTAAGGCAGCACCCTTGCCGCGATTCACTGGATGATAAATAACCCGATCAACCATCTGTGAAACCCTCTCCCGCAGTAGAGGCTGCGTCCCGTCTTGCGAGCAATCGTCCACCACAATGATCTCTCTGCTCTCCAGCGGCGCGTTGCGAACTGCCTCAACGATCTTCTCGATCGTATTTTTCTCATTGTAACAAGGGATCACGATCGAGACTTTCATCGTTCAATCCACGCAAAGCTTTATCGCGTCAAAGCATCCATGCCCTCAACAGCATAAGGGCTCGTCCTTTTCTCAAATTGCATTTCCGGTATCATCGCCTCCACACTTCTTCATGAGTAGTTCAGACCGTCTTCAGCGCCAGCGAAAAGGACTCTATCGATCCAACGCGATTGACGTGCTGTGCGTGCTTGTACTTATCGCATATTTCCTTCACTTTGCTGTACCATCATTGGCCGGAGGTTTCAATGACGACGAAATGATGAACATATATGCTTATTGGCGTCTGGGAGCCTTAAAATCGCTCTGGGCCAATATATGTTTCTGGAAGGGCATTGTTCGTCCCATTGGTCGTCCGGCTGGCGCGCTCTACTATCTGCCGCTTTACCACTTTTTCTCCCTAAATCCTCAACCCTACCGGGTCGTCCAGGTCAGCATCCTCGCTGCGTCAATCCCTATGGTTTACTATTTGACCCGGCTTCTTGCCTCTTGCCGCTCGGTCGCATTTCTTGCAGTTCTTGCTCTCTGTTACC
>Ga0209378_1002824_pt1 | contig 11871 bp, 9 predicted proteins | sample GraSoiAngelo_156_FD_186170 | JGI IMG/M metagenome (GOLD analysis project Ga0209378, IMG submission 186170) | Grasslands soil microbial communities from the Angelo Coastal Reserve, California, USA - 14_1009_13_40cm (SPAdes) (version 2) | ecosystem: Environmental > Terrestrial > Soil > Grasslands ... | reverse complement strand
CTCTCCGCTTCCCGAAGTTGCCTCGTCGCGGGTGCGAAACCACGGCGGGTTCTACCGAGGGCTGGAGCAATCACCTCGCGTTTCGAATCGCTGGAGAAGCTCTGGCGGCGTAGAGACGAACGAACTTCCTTTGGCCCCTCGCGACGCTCCAACCCGTGTTTCAGCCTTGAGAGGGCGAGCCCATGGGCAGTGATTTCCCCAACTTCCCTGCCCGGTGCCACGGCCCGGTGCCACTTGAGACGCGGAATTCTCCCTCAGTTCATGATCTCCCCCGTCATCACATCGCGTGCGATCACGAAATCTCGGTCCCTGCGCTCGGCGGCCGCCATCCGCGGTACCCACCAGGAGAACCACTCGGCGATTCTGAGTAGATGGGTGAACTGACGACCCTTGGGTTATGAGTACAAAACGGCCATGACCAGTAACCCTCTGATCTCGCGGGAAAAGCATGTTGCGGCACGCAGTTCCACGTTTCTTGTTGATGCTTCATTCTTGCTCCCGTTTCGGCCTGTTTCGGGTGTTACGGGTGTTACGGGTGTTACGGGAGCAAAATGGGAGCAGGGGTCCGGCCACTGCCGGCGTCGCCACGCCTCTGGTTCGGATGGTCGCGAAAGTCTCTCGCCGGCCGACGCCACGTGTCCTCTCGAAGCCGTTCGCGGCTCACGCCCGGCTGTTCCTGTGGGGGCAACTTCAAGCGAGACAGCCCCGAGACGTTGGCCATACCCAGAAAGGGGTTTATCATACCCATCATGGGAATGAAGCGCACGGCGCGGAAACGCTCGGATTCCAGGACCGCGGCGCCGGGCCTTGGCGATGCGCTGTTCGCGAAGGTGCAGCAGCGCGTGCTCGGTGTGCTCTTCGGCAATCCGCGCCGAACCTTCTATGCCAACGAGGTGATTGGGCTCGCGAACTCCGGGACAGGTGCGGTGCAGCGTGAGCTGGCGCGGCTCGAGGCCGCCGGTCTCGTCACCGTCACCCGCATGGGGAAGCAGAAGCACTACCAGGCCAACGCCAGCTCACCCGTGTTCGCCGAGGTGCTCCGCGCGGCGCTGGAGCCGGTCTCGTCGGGCATCCGGGCGGCCTTCGTCTACGGATCGATCGCCAAGGGCCAGGACACCGCGATGAGCGACATCGACCTGATGGTGGTCAGCGACCGTCTTACCTACGCCGATCTCTTCACCGCGCTGGAGGACGCCGCTCGACGACTCGGACGGAAGGTCTCGCCGACGGTCTATTCCTCGAAGGAGCTGTCAAGACGAGTGAAGCAGGGCAACGCGTTCGTGACCCGCCTGCTGGCGCAGCCCAAGCTCTGGCTGATCGGCGACGAGAGTGCCCTCGCCGCTTGAAAATCTGTCCGGGCCCGGCAATCCCCTCCGCAAGGAGCCGCCGGACGCGAAGGAGTTTGCCGGGCTCAAGCAGTCCGGTCTCAGACGACTCGCGGACGCGGCGAAGCCAACAAATTCTCTGGAGAGTCGCTTCGATCTCGTCTACAACGCTGCCCACGCCCTCTGCCTCGCGGCGTTGCGGCACGCTGGCTATCGTCCGACGAATCGATACCTGGTGTTCCAGGTGCTTCCGCACACACTTGGTCTCGGTCCCGAGATCTGGCGAGTGCTCGCAAAGGGCCATGAGGTTCGTAACCGCGGCGAATATGAGGGCCATCTCTACGCCGACGAGCGTCTGGTGACAGACCTAATCACGGCGTGCAAGGCGGTCGTGGCCGCGCTCGATAGACTTCCACCGCTCTGACCCTGGTGGCGTCTTACACGCGAGCGGGTCGCCCGCGATTTTGGCGAGGGACGGAAACGATGAAGGGCGCTGTGCTTCGGCTGACCGAGGATCGGTTCGGCGTAAACGGCCGGTACGGTCGGCTGCTCCCAGCGGTGAACCGAGTCCTCTACTTGCTCAGGGGCGAGCTCGCTGTGGGCAGCGGCGGAAGGGTAACTCAGGTCAGACCCAACAGCGCCTGGCACGGGGTCGGGGAGTGCCCAGCGACGGCAAGTCCGGACGGGGCGACCGTGCTCCGCTACGAGCTCGTGCGCGCCGGCACGCCGGCTACGTCGGCACCCGGCGTGGAGTCGAGGCTCCTCCTCGAACATCCGATCCTGCTCGACCCCGCCGAGCAGTACCTCATGCGCTGCGACCGCGTGGATTTCGAACTCGGGGGCGAGGCGCTCCCGCACTGTCACAAAGGCGGCGGGATCCGGTGCCTCATCAGCGGGACTCTTGAGCTTCGGGTGGGCGACGAACCCCCGCGCATCGTCGGCGCCGGCCAGGCGTGGTTCGAGAGCGGCCGGGAGCCGGTCTACGCTGCCGCCTCACGCGACGTCCCGACCAGCTTTATCCGGTGCGCGATCCTGCCGAGGGCCATCAAGGGGAAGAGCTCAATCGTGTACGTCAACCCCACCGATGCGACCCGCGGGAAGCCCCGCCAGTACACCATGCTTGTGGACGAGCCGATAGAGCTACCCTGATCGCCGGAGAAGGCAAACGCGCGAGTAGGCGATTTGCGATCGCCGTCACTCGGTTCGTGCGGTCACTGGAGGCTCGTAGCCTACCACGGCGCCTCGCACCCTATGGCGAGTCGTCTCGGCCGCGATGGCAAAATATCGTGGGAGAACTACCTTGAAGGCGATTGGCGCGTCAACGCTGGCCGCGTATATTGGTTGAGCCGTGCAGGCCAAAGCTCTGCCCCTGATCGGCGTCACCATCCTGGATCTGACCCGCGTCCTCGCTGGGCCGTACTGCACGCGCTTACTGAGCGATCTGGGCGCCCGCGTGATCAAAATCGAGCGTCCGGGCGAAGGCGATGAGATGCGACGCAACTACCTCCAACTGGAGGCCGGCCGCAGCGACCAGAGCAGCTACTTCACCCGTGTGAACGCGGGCAAAGAGAGCGTCGGCGTGGACCTGTCACAGCCCGAGGGCCAGGCGATCATCCGTGACCTTGCGAAGGTCGCCGACGTCGTCGTGGAGAACTTCATGCCCGGCGTCGTCACCAAGCTGCGTTGCGACTACGAGTCGCTCTGTATCGTGAAACCGGACATCATCTACTGCTCCATCTCGGGCTTCGGCCAGACCGGCCCCTGGCGCGCGCGCCCTGCCTTCGCCCACATCATCAACGCCGTCTCAGGCCTCATGCACCTCGAGCAGGGGGACGAGCCAGCGCCGCGGGCGTCCAACCTCCAAGCCGCCGACGTTCTGGCGGCCACTCATGCCGCGACCGCGATCGTGAGCGCGATCGTACGCAAGAGCCGCACTGGTAAGGGCGCGTATCTCGACGTGTCCATGCTGGAAGCACTCATCGCTGCGGATAGCGTGACGTATGCAGCCGTGCTCAATGGCGGCGAGGAGTACGGCAATCCGCGTCCGGGCATGATCGTGGCCCCAATCGGAGATCGCTACCTCGCCATGCAATTCACCGGCTCGCCACAGCTATGGCCGCGCTTGCTGTCCGTGATGGGACGTCCGGAGCTGGATCGCGACCCGCGCTTCGACACCAGCGAAAAGCGACGCTCGAACTGGCGTGAGCTGCGGCCCATCGTCGAGTCGTGGCTTGCGAGGTTTCGCACCGCTGAGGACGCGCTCAAGGCCCTCTCTGTGGCGCGCATCCCGTGCGCGCCGGTGCTGCGGCCGGCCGAGGTGATCGTCGAGCCTCACCTGGCGGCGCGGGAATTCTTTCCCGCCGTGCTACACCCCGCCCGGGGTGCCGTCCGGGTGACCGCCAGCCCGTACCACGTCGATGGCGAGCCGCTCCACCCCCGGGGGCCCGCCGCGTATCGCGTCGGGGAGCACACGCGCGATGTACTCGGCGACCTGCTCGGCTACTCTCCTGAGCGCATTGCGGAACTTCTTCGTACGGGCATCATCGACGCACCGTAGCGTCACGAGGGCGCCCAACCTGTGCCTTCCACTTATTCGCCCGATCGGTTCACGCCGCTCGCCGGAGGTATCCGTGATGGAGCCTGTCCTTCGCCAAAACCTCGGCAGGCGGCAAGTCGTTGATCTGTCGGCGCTGGTCCGGAGAGAATCCCGGCTCGATGATCACCCTCTTGCTCCACGTGCTTCGACTCCTCACGTTCCTCTTCGGCGGCCACCGCCAGCTCGCGGTCGAGAACCTTGCCCTACGGCAGCAGCTGGCTGTGTACAAAAGAACGACGGCCCGACCCAAGCTGCGCACGACGGATCGCCTCTTCTGGATCTGGCTGGCTAGAGTCTGGGCCGGGTGGAGGCAGCCTCTCGTGATCGTTACCGCCAACACCGTCCTGCGGTGGCAGCGGCGCCGCTTCCGCGAGTACTGGAGCAAGCTCTCTGGCCGCTCGACCGGAGGTCGCCCGGCCGTCCATGCCGAGATCAAGACTCTGATCACCCGCATGGCCACCGCGAACCCCCTCTGGGGCGCCCCACGAATCCATGGCGAGCTTCGGAAGCTCGGTATCGACGTCGCCGAGCGCACCGTCTCCCGGCTGATGCCGAAGCGGCGTCCCCGGCCGTCTCAGACGTGGCGGACGTTTCTCGCCAACCATGTCGGCGACTTGGTCGCCCTCGACTTCTTCACGGTTCCCACCGCGCGCTTGCGCGTCCTCTTCGTTCTCGTCATGCTCGTTCACCATCGCCGGCGCGTCGTCCACTTCAACGTGACCGAACACCCTACTGCCCACTGGACCGCCCAGCAGATCGTGGACGCCTTCCCGGACGACTCCGCGCCGTCCTACCTCCTCCGCGATCGCGACTCGGTCTACGGGCTCGTGTTCCGGCAACGCGTGAAGGGCATGGGCATCGGCGAAGTTCTGACGGCGCCTCACTGCCCATGGCAGAACCCCTTCGCGGAGCGGCTTATCGGCTTCCATCTGGCGCGAATGTCTGAATCACGTCCTCGTCCTCGGCGAACGACACCTGCGCCGTACCCTGGCTCGCTACTTCGCGTACTACCACCGGGCGCGTACTCACCTTTCGCTCGACAAGGACGCGCCCCACGGCCGGCGAATTGAGCGGCCGGAACTCGGCAGGGTCATCCCGATTCGCGAAGTCGGTGGCCTCCACCATCGCTACGTCCGACGGGCCGCCTGATCCTGCCGAGCCGGTTCGCGACGATCAGTCCCGTCCCTCCGTCAGGCTGCTCGCCACCCCACCCACAAACGCTCGGCATCGTTCAGTGGTGGCCCGATGGACCTGCTGGCCGGCCTCCTGTCTACAGTCTCCTACCGTTCCTTGGCCTGTCGCGAGAGCGCCGGCCGTCCGTCAACTGAGTGGGATGACGTTTTGGCGAAGGACAAGTGAAGGTATTGTCCCAGGCGGAAGTGAGCAGCGGCGAGCGCATGCTCCGCGCTCGGACCCGAGGACCGCCGGCAGACTTGGTCCCCTGAGAGCGCGAAGGTGCTTTCAGCCCCCTTCGCGGTCCAGTCACGCAGCGCATTTAGGTACGCCGTGCGGGTACGTTGCCGATCGGCGGTGCCCTCGGCGCTCATCTGCTTGGTCTTTCGATCCATCTGAGTGCGGAACGCATCGCTCGCGCCGGCCACTTCGGTCGGCCGCACGATCCGCCCCGCTTCGTCGATCCACACGGCGCTCGGCACATTGACCATGCCGTAAAGCTCGGCCACGACGTGTCGTTCGTCAATCAGGCAGGGATAGGTCGGCTTGGCAGCCAAGATCCACTGCCCGGCGCTCGCGGTGCCGCCGCTGTCCAACGCGACGGCAAGGACAACGAACCTCCGGTCCTTCAGCTCTTCGTAGAGCCCCTGCCACACGGGCAGGTCGAAGCGGCCGGAGCCTGTCAATAGGAATGAGCCAGCGGGTTCACGAGATTAGTGTAGGAGCGCCTCCTCTGCACGCCGCGGTGGCAAACGCGCTGAACGGTGCCCTAAAGCCATCGGCTTCACCTTAACTCGTTCATCTTTCGCTCGACCTTCTCCAGCGAGAGCGCATATTCATCTCGCGGTACAGCATCGTCGCAGCTACGGACACCCTGGTTCCAAGAAGCGGCGTGCTTCTACCAGGTCCAACTCGGCGCCGAGTTCGGCAAAAATCGTCTCAGCTCGTTCGACGTCCGCGCGCCTCCGTAGCCGCTGTCCCATTTCCAGATATGCCATTCCGAGGTCGTACCGGGCACTCAACCTCTGGGCAGCAGCGAGGCTTCGCTTCCACCATACTTCCGCGGCGGCGGGCCTGCCTGTCAGCCATTCGTAGGTGCCCCAAAGCCGATATGCACTCGGCACCGCATCGCAAAGAGCTCTACTCTGCTTCAAGGCGGCGCGGCAAGCCAGCTTCGCCCTCTTCAGCATCATGACCCGTTCAGCTCCTGCGGCGTGTTCCACCGCAGCCAGGGAGGCTGTTGCAAGGCCATGGCGCGTCGACCAGATCTGGTGGCCCCGCCACCCGTTCCGTGCGATGAGGTGGTTACTTTCCTCGAGAATGGCCAGGGCTCGCGCCATTTCCCCTCTGCGCAGAAGGGACTGCCCCAGAAGGCCGCTTGCTTCGGCCACGCCCGCGTAATCGGGGACGGCCCGAAAACATTCCATCGCCTTCTGGATGTTCGCGACAGCGTCATCCAAAGCCCCAGCTTGCATACGGGTCCACCCCTGATGGTAGAAGCCGTACCCCACCATCTGTTGGTCAGCTCCGTCTTGGCCGGCGCGAACGAGCTCCTGGGCTTGCTCGAGGCTATGGGTCAAATCCCCTCTGAAGTGAAGCAGCGCTGTACTCAGGCCGGTCGCCGCTCCCCATCCCCGCAGGTCGCCCGCGTTCCGGTACGCGGTCGCCGCTCGATGATAATTCTCCAGAGCGCTGTCCCATATACCCAGACAGACGTGCTGGTGAAACGCAAGACCGAGGTAAGCCAGGCCGAGCGCCACGGGATGCTGGACCCGTTCCGCCAGAGCCACGGCGCGACGGTGGTACTGTGCGCTGAGCCGCGGGAGAGGAATCTGGTCGCACATGATCCCAACAATGGTGGAGCCTCGAACGACCCCTACAGAGAGGCCGCTTCGTTCGGATGAGTTCAATTGCATCAAGCCATCGAGAATGACACGCTCTTGATCGATGAAATAATCGATCCACGCCATGAGCTCGTAAACGCGCGAGCGCTCCTCCGTGGCCACATCGCTCACAGCTGCCCCGTGTTTGAGGAAGGGGCGCGGCCACAGACGATGTCCGACTTGCCGGACCAGTTCTCCGGCGATCACCAGACGAATCCCCCAGCGCGAAGTCGGGTACGGGGCGCCCAGAAGGGCGAGAGCCCGCCGCAGGTGTTCTTTCGCCTCTTGATGGTCTCCTCGGCGAAAGAACGCCTCTCCCATCTTGCGCTCGAGAATCGCCCGCTGGAGCGGGTCCCAGCGATCGCCGAAGGCCCGCTCATAGGCGGTGAGCGCAAGGCGGTAGTGAGCAAGGGCCTCGGCATCGGCGGCGATGCGGCCGGCTTGGTCGCCCGTCTTGACAAGGTACTCCTGGGCCTTGCCCCACTCCTCCGCTCGCGCGTAGTGGAAGGCGAGCAGGCCGTAGAACTCCTCTAGACGCTCGGCAAAGAGCGTCTCGATGCACTCCGCGACCTGCCGGTGCAGGCGCCGGCGGTGCTGAGTGAGAATGCTCTCGTAGGTGGTTTCCTGGACCAGCGCGTGCTTGAAGATGTACTCCAGCTCCGGAAGGCGGCGCTTTTCGCGGACGACCTCGAGCTGCTGGAGGTCGGCGAGCCTGGGATCTAGATCCAGATCGGGTTCGGTAATTGCGCGCAGGACGCGGTAGAGGAAGCTGCGGCCGATGACCGCGGCAATCCTGAGGACGTGCTTGACGTCATCGGCCAGGCGGTCGATGCGGGCCATGATCACCCCCTGGATGGTGTCGGGGATGGTGATCTGGCGGGCGCGGTCGGTGAGCCGCCAAGTCCGGCTTTCGGCGTCCCGTGCGAGGACGCCCACGGCAATGAGGGCGCGGACCACCTCTTCGATGAAGAACGGGTTGCCTTCGGCTTTGGCTAAGATCAGGTCCTGGAGTCGCGGCGAAGGGTTGTCAAGATCGAGGAGGTTGCGCACGAACTGCACGCTGTCGGCGGTGGAAAGCTGCGTCAGGCGCAGCTCGCTATAGCGCTCGGGGCCTTTTTGGCTGACGGTCTGCTGTAGACGGGCGGCGGGGGTCCCGCGGTCCGGCCGGCTGACGCCGCACACAAGGAGTGGGACGATTTCGGTGAGCGGGAATAGGTGTTCGAGGAGTTCGGTGGACGACTGGTCCATCCAGTGGAGGTCTTCGAAGAGGAGGACCACGGGATGCTGCTGAGCGAGGCGCTCGAAGAAACGGCGAGAGGCGCGGAAGACATGACGGCCCATGGCCTCGCCGTCGAGGTACTTGACGCGCTCCACGAGGGTGCCGCGGACTTCGAGCGCGAGGAGGGTAGCCAGGTAGGGCAGAATGTCAGCCACTTGGTCGGGGAAGAGGGCAGTGATGCAGTGCTCCAGTTTGGCCCAGCTCGCATCGGGGCGATCGTCGTCGTGGATGCCGGCGCAAGTGCGGAGGATTTCGAGGAAGGGCCAGTAGCTAATGGTCTGACCGTAGGCGAGGGCACGCCCTTCAAGCCAGAGAAGGCTGCCGTCGGCGAACTGGCGGCGAGCTTCGGTGACGAGCCGGGACTTACCGAGCCCGGCCTCGCCTATGACAAATACGATGCCGCCGTGGCCGGCCAAGAGGCGTTCGAAACACTCCGCTAAGGCCGCGAGTTCCGGCTCGCGTCCCACGAGCGGAGAGCCGATGCCGCCTTGGTCCGGCCGAGAACGAGGTGCCTCTGGGCCCACGAGTTCGAAAACTGTGATCGGGTCGATCTTGCCCTTAACGTTGCGCTCGCCAAGGCGGCGACACTGAAAGTGCTCCGCGACCGCACGCTGGGTACTCTCGCTGAGGTAGACTTTGCCAGGCCTGGCGAGCTGCTGGAGGCGGGCGGCGAGGTTGGTCGTATCGCCCACGGCTGTGTAGTCCATCCGAAGGTTATCGCCGATCTTACCGACGACCACGAGACCCGTATGCAGCCCCATGCGGATCGAGAGCTTCACTCCGTGCTCTCCGGCCAGCTCCCCTTGCCGCGCAGTGATGGTTTGACGAATTCCCAGCGCCGCCAGCACGGCCCGTCGGGCGTGATCCTCGTGGGCAAGCGGCGCCCCGAACAATGCCATGAAACCATCACCCAGGAATTGGTTGATCGTACCCTCGTACCGGTGGACCTCATTCAGTGCGAACTCGAAGAACTGGTTCAACAATGTGTGCATTGCCTCCGGGCCGAGCCGCTCCGCCAAGGCCGTCGAGTTCGCAATGTCGCAGAAGAGCACCGTAAGCTGCTTGCGCTCGCCTTCCAGGGCGGTTTTCGAGGTCAGGATCTTTTCGGCGAGGTGCTTGGGGGTGTAGGACTCAGGAGAAGTGAAACGGGACGGCTTTGGACCGGACGCTGGAGTAGCGCGAAGGGGCGCTCCGCAGCCATCGCAGAACTTACTTCCAGCCGCGACCTTGGCACCACAGCTCGAACAGACGGCACCAAATGTCGCCCCGCACTCTCGGCAGAATAGTGCCCCTTCACGGTTCTCCGCTTGGCAGCGGGGACACTTCATGCCGGACCTCCCTAAAGCAGTCGGGTCAGTTTAGGGCAGCGCCAAGAGTGGGCCGAGCGTAGCCGGAGGCTCTCAGGCGGTCAAGGATCACCGATTCGATGGCCGATCCGGCGTGGAAGGAGACCGCGGGTTCGGGGCAGGACGCCTCCGTAGTTACTCGCTCGGGTTTTGGGTCGGTTGATCCACACTTCCTCGGGACGCGCTGGCGGGTGGGGAGGCCCGCCCGGGAAGCGTTCGGGGTGCGCAGTATAGGCTGTTGTGAGCACCATCGCCCGCGCGGCGATCCGCTGCTCGGCCACGCCGTGATGCACGTCGGCGGGTGTCAGCAGGCCGAGGCCCGAATGATGGTGCTCGGTGTTGTACCACGGGAAAAAGACGTGGCAGTAAGCTCGGGCGTCCTGGATCGAGCCGAACCGCTCGGGGAACGACGGCCGGTACTTCAGCGTCTTGAACTGCGCCTCGGAGAACGGGTTGTCGTTGGAGACGTGCGGCCGGGCATGGGTCTTGGTCACGCCCAGGTCGGCCAGCAAGAGGGCGACGGGCTTCGAGGTCATCGCCGGGCCGCGGTCGGCGTGGACGGTGAGTTGCTCGCGGCGGATGCCCTGGCGGGTGCACACCTCGCGAATGAACCTCTCCGCCAGCGAGGCACTCTCGCGATGGGCCACCATCCAGCCGACTACATACCGACTGAAGACGTCGAGCATGACGTACAAGTAGAAGTGCGTGCAGGCTGATCGGGTACTACTCCGGCTTTGGTACCAACACCTATAATTCTATATTAGTAAAAAATAATTTATTGGTGGAGGGTAAGGGATTCTACCTCTCCACCTCGCGCAATTCCGCGGATTTCGCAGGCATGGCCTTGCCGCATGCGGCCCAGGACGGCCCCACAGAGCGTTCCCGCGTCAATCGGCGTCAACGGTTTCCGACGTAGCGAAGCAACGAGCGATCAGCGCAGCGGCGCTGCGCCGAGGCCTTCGAGGGCCCATGCCCGGCCACCCCTTCCCTCATCCCGCATGCCAGTCTCCTTTCCCGAAGTAGCCTGATCGCGGGTTCGAAACCCCGGAGGGTTCTGCCAAGGGTTGGACGGACTACTTCGTCTTCCGAATCGTCGGCAAAGCCCTGGCGGCGTAAAGCGAGTAGCCGCCGGAACGTCGCAACGCAACTCGAATCCGTGTTTCAGCCTTGAGAGGGCGAGCCCATGGATAGTAATTTCACCAACTTCCACGCCGGGTGCCACGGCCCGGTGCCACTGCGCGGGCTCTTCTGCGGCCGGACCTCGCAAGCGCAGTCGGACGATCGACGCCTCCACCAGTTGAACGTCTTTGACTAAGAGTTGCATCGAGTTCACAAAGGTGCCTACGAATAGAAAGAAAAGGGCGACAGCGGAATGAGTGAACGCGCCGTCAAGCACGTTCGAAGCTTCCTCGGACAGCGCCTGCGCGCCTTGCGCAAGCAGCGCCGGCTGAGTCAGGAGCGGCTTGGCGAACGCTCGGGCCTCAGCGGGAAGTTCATCGGCGAGGTGGAGCGCGGCGAGAAGTCCATCTCGCTCGACAGCCTCTACCGCGTCGCCGTTGCGCTCAAAGTCCCGCTCCGCGACCTTGTCGACGTGCGCGAGAAGCCCCGAAGGCGATGACGCCGAGAAGATCCTCGCCCTAGTTTTCGGCTTCCGCGACCAGTCGGCTCAGACGTTCAGGCTCAACCGGCTTGACGAGGTAGCCGTAGGCGGCTGTGAGCCGTCACAGACGCAGCGACACACCCGTGGTGAGCCTGCCTTTCGCACACCGTGAACAGGACTGACATGCTCGCTGGAAGTCGCCCGAGTTGGACAGTTGCACCGCTGCCCGATGTGCCGATGCGGCGTGAATGCTGAGAGCACGCCCCAAGCATTCATCGCAGAGGCAAAGGGTAGTCTGTGTCCTCAGGAAGGCCGCCACTTGTTCCCGCACTGTCATCACGCCTTGGCGTCGACCCTCGACGTCGACTAAACGCGTCATGCCGTAAGTTTACTTCTTGGGGACCCGCCAGGGGTTACAAGAAATGCCGCCTTCTGAAGACGCTGTGATAGCGGCTTGAGCGCATCGACCTGAACGTTTGGACCGAGCGTCAGCGTCTTGGCAGACTCCGACCGGGGTCGGCACTTAGAACGCCAAGCGCTCTCTGAGGCTTGCCCCGTCGCAGATCAGGCGAACGCGGAAGGCGCTTCTCTCTTGGGGACGCGGCCTCGAGTGAAGAACGGCACCGGCGCACAGCAGGGTTCCCGTCCCCGTCCGAGGCAGGAGGAAAA
>Ga0209378_1002823_pt1 | contig 11873 bp, 8 predicted proteins | sample GraSoiAngelo_156_FD_186170 | JGI IMG/M metagenome (GOLD analysis project Ga0209378, IMG submission 186170) | Grasslands soil microbial communities from the Angelo Coastal Reserve, California, USA - 14_1009_13_40cm (SPAdes) (version 2) | ecosystem: Environmental > Terrestrial > Soil > Grasslands ... | reverse complement strand
GGATTCGAGCATCGCGACGTCACCAGCGATGACAGCATCTTCGTTGCTACCGACGAACGCCGCCCAGGTGTTGAGTCCCATGCGTGCGTTTATGGTCGCCCCCATTTCCTTAACTGTGAGGTCGTCGCGGCCCAGCGTGATCTTGTAGACCGCGCCATTCTGCTCGCCTTCGTGTCCGACGATTTTCGCGATTGCAGCCGTGTCGAGATTGGTCTTGGCGGGGGCGCTCAAGGCGGGTGTCGCATGCCCGATCAGGTCCAGCGCAGGCTTTATTTGACTGGCCAGGTCGACAGCTTTGCCGTGTCCGTGAACATGCATAAAGAAAACCCGTGGCTTGTCCCAAAAGAAATGGTTGTGCAGTGCGGTCACTTCCAATCCGTGGTCGAGCAGCGCCGACATGACGGGATTGACCTCGTCTTCTAGCAACACAAGGTCTCCCATCATCACGTCAGTGCCGTCGTCGCCTTTCGTCAAGGCGAACCATCCACCAAATCCGAACGGGGTTGGGACTGGATAATCGGCGATTGTGATGTGCTGATCGTTTCGTGGAACGTTTACTTTGAGCACGTTTTGCTTGTAGTCGCCAGACTTGCCGACGATCTTCAGAACCTGTTGATAATCGGCAGGCACCTCCTGGGCGGTTAAGAACACGGCCGAGGCAACAACTCCGAGCATCAATAGAAATTGGCCAACGGTTCTGCTTTGTTTTCTCATATAACCTCCTGAATTTCGCGCTGCATAGATCAGAACGGGGCGACTGGCGGAAGCATCATTTCGTGGTGACCTTCAAGTCATCAAAATACGTAACCGAATCCGCCTTCGTCCATAGCCCTACTTTGCCCGCATCCTTGAAAGTCTCGTCGGTGGCCTCGATTTTCTTGCTGCCGTCGTAATAACAAGTGATCTTGTTTCCTGTAGCTTCCACGCGCAGTTCGTGCCATTCTCCTGAGGTGACTTTCAAGTTTGCGCCAGCGAACTGGCTGCGCCGTCCGTTCACTACGTGATAGAGCCGGTAATTGTTCTCCAGGGCGTTTGCGCGGACAATGTAGTAGTTGTTCGGATCCTTTAGACGAAAAACCAATCCTCCCGCGCGATCAATGCTTCCTGAGACGGCCTTGAATTTCACGCTGACGTCCAAGTCCTGAAAGGACCCCTCGTCGGCGATCAGCAGAGGAAAACGGTAATCGGTTTGGTCGGTTGAAGTCTGGGCGACAACGTTCGGTTTTGAAGGAGCCGTTGGATCGGCGGTGACCACCCATTTCTCCTGTGCCCCTCCTCCGGTTTTTGCGCTGTGGAATTTCGCAGGCATCTGTCCGGACGTGTCGTTATCGAAGTTGTATGCAAACTCCTTACCCGCGGTTTGTTGGGGAGCAGCTTTTTCGGCAGCTACCGCAGCAGGAGTCGGTGGACCTTCTTCACCCTCTTCCCCTTCGTCGGCGTCAGGCTTTTCTCCTGGCTTTTGATTTGCAGACTGTGCTGTTCCGCTCGGGCGGTTCGGCCGCTTCTCGTCCTCATCACTGTCGTTGCAGGAAACAAGCACAATCAACCCGAGAAGTAGCGCGGCGAGCGGAACAAACTTGAGTGCGACCATGGTGCTCTCCTTTGACTCACCCGCAATAAAATCAAGTCGAGCCTATCGGACCAGGATTAATCACGGCTGAAACGATCATGAAATTTCATTCAGGTTTCTAAAGGGACAATTTAGGCATTGCGAGGTTGAGGTCGAATGCTGGTGGCGAAGCACCGGTCGTCAAGCTTCGCAAATTGATCACCAAATCAGCTTTAGCGCGAACTGGATCTGCCTCGACGGCGTTTGAGTCGAAGTAATGAGCCCTGCATTGGCGACGCGGCTTCCCGTGGAATCGAATATGTTTCGATTATCCAAGGGCGGAGCGAAATTCGCGTGATTCAAAATGTTGAAAAACTCAGCACGAAATTGAGCATTGAAGCGATCAGAGATCCTCTTGATGTAGTTGTTCTTGAACAGGGAGAAATCGAAGTTCACCAGTCCGGGTCCGATGAGTGTGTTTCGTCCCAGGTTGCCGCGGAGTGTAATGGGATTGGGGACCGCGAAGCACTGCGTCTTGATGTAGCTGACGGGATTCCCCGAATTCACCGGCGAAGCGCAACCTGGACCGGCAATCAGGTTCGGAACATCGATGTTTGGGTCTGTGCTTTTCACCCCGAGCGCGTCTCCCCCAAAACCCGGAGTGAAAGGCACGCCCGTGCTAGCTTCGAACACTCCTCCTATTTGCCATCCTCCCAGCAGCCACGCTTTGCTTCCGGACGCCCACTTCGGCGTGCCGATTTCCCACGTGTAATTGACCTCCAGGTTTTGGGCGACGTTAAAATCCGAGAGTCCGCGGTTCAATCTCGGATTGAACCACAGCGGACTGGAGATTGAATTAGTATATTCATCCCCTACCAGGCTGCCCGAAGAAGTATCTATCGACTTGCCCCAGGTGTAAGAGACTTCCAGGGAACCTCGTGCCGTCTTCTTCTTGATCTGGACTTCCAGCGCGCTGTAATAGGAGTCGCCGGACCAGAGTCCGGCGGTAATCCGTCCAGCGTTCAGATTCAGCCGCGTTCCGCTACCTGCAGGTGACGGCCAGAGATAACCCTGGGAAGTTAGGGTCGGCAGCACAATGTCGACGTCTTCCACTCGAAAGGGTTGATGCACTCCGCGTGAGCCCACATGGCCGACCATGGCGCTCAAGTCCTTGCCAAGTTCGCGTTGGATCGTGAGATTCCACTGCATAACATAATTCCGGCGCGGATTAGGATCAAAATATGCCTGACGGAACGTGTTGGGAGAACCTATCGACGCAAACGCCGCGCTCGGAAAAGATCCGGCGGGTAGGTTGGTGGCGCTTCCCGCCTCAAAGAACGGCGCCGAAAATAGTTCGTTGAACTGGATTAGATAGGGGAGCGGCAGAACGTCGAACATCCCGAAACCCGCACTAATCGCAGTTTTGCCGCTGCCGAACGGGTCCCAGGACACTCCCACTCGCGGCTCAAAATTGCGCAGCGTGGGATTGGAAAATAACGGATCACCCACGTGAGGGGTTGCGCCTGTGATGTGGCGAAGCGTGGTCAGCTTACCCTGCACCTCTGTCGGCACCGTCGCCATCTCGTAGCGCACACCGAGATTGATGGTCACGTTCGGTCGCCAGCGCCAATCGTCCTGAATGTAAGCTCCCAGGATGGTCTGGCGAATTCCACGCTCAGTGACTGCGCTGGGAATCGCGGCGCTCAGAAAAAAGGGAATGTTGGTTAGGAAATCAGACAGGGAGTTAAAGGAGAACACACCTCCCGTGTCGGATACACCCAGCATGTTGTCGCGAATCCGCTCTAGTCCAACACCAAACTTCAGAGAGTGCTTCCCCCGGTTAGACGAAAGATCTTCATAGGCCTGGAGTGAGGTCCAGTGAAAGTTGAAGTTGGACGGCGATCCCAGTCCGCCTGAAAACCGAGTAAGTCCCGTCACCTCCGCCCCAGGCGCGTTCTTCCCAGGCACCGTAAAGAAAGACCCATCCGACGCGTGCGAGTTTCCGCTCGGGAAGGTCAGACCTGTTACGGCGACCACCCTGTTGATTCCGAAACGGAAAGAGCTAAGAAAGTGGGGATTGAAGGTGTGTGTCTCGTTGACCGTAAACATCTGCCGCCGCGAATCATATCCGGTTCGCTTGTCGTTGAGCTCGTCGGGCTGCCTGACCGTCCCGGTGTCGAACATGTAGGTGCCGGAAACTGCATCTTGTTCCGACAGCTTGTGATCCACTTTAGTCGTGAAGTAATTCTCGGGCGTGACCTGCTGACCCGAAAAGGTGAAGATTCCCGTATCGCCCGCACCCAGGAGCGAGCCGTTTGGCAGAGGATAAAAAGCATTCACAAAACTGAGGACAGTTGGATCAACCTTGATCTGCCCCGTGGAGAGGTTGCCTGCCCGCGCAGTCGGTGACGGCACCGTATCCACCTGCGTCACTCCCAAGGACGAACGCAGGCCCTCGTAATCACCAAAAATGAATGTGCGATCTTTTAGAATCGGCCCTCCGAGCGAACCTCCAAATTGATTGCGGCGGAAGGGCGGCTTCTGGGTGTCGAAGAAGTTCCGCGCGTCCAGTGCACTGTTCCGAAAGAACTCGTAGACCGACCCGTGGAACTCGCTCGTCCCTGAACGCGTTGACGCACCAATGATGCCGCCCGAGGAACGGCCGTGCTGCGCGGGGTAGTTGCTGGTCAGCACTGAGAATTGCTCGACCGCATCCACTCCCAGGTTGACGCCCAGGGCGCTGCCGGGTGGGCCATTGGAGTAGTCGTTGACGCTGATACCGTCGAGTCGGGAGTCATTCTGCCGGGGACGGCCTCCCGATATCGTCATTTCCGTCCCAAATCCTCGCTGCGCCTGACCCGAAGCCTGCGTGCGCGCGGTTGCTACCCCCGGCTCCAGTGCCGCAACATCGGAGGCGGAACGCCCATTTAGCGGCAGCTCGCTCACACTCGTCGTGACGTCTCCTTTCACGGTTGAAGACCCAACTTGTCCCTTGCCTGCTTCGCGCGTGCTGCTGGCTTGCAGTACGAGATTCACCACCGGTTTGCCGTCAGCGCTTATCGCCACCGTGGTATGTGCATCCGCAAAACCGCGGGCTGAGACAGTGATCTCGTAGGTTCCTGGCAGCAGGTTGCGTATCACGTATGACCCATCACGCTTTACGCTTACGGACTTTGTGTCGCCGTTCGCGATATTCTTGATGGAAAGACGTGCGGTCGCAATTCGGGAGCCACTTGGAGATGTGATCGCGCCCGACACAATGCGATCCCCGGCCTGCGCAAAGGCCTGAACAACGGCCAGAATGCCGATTGCTAGAGCCAAACATCTGATCGCATTCGTCGTCATCCTTTTGCCCTGGGCGTCGGCTGCGGGTAGCCCAGCCGAATGGCCGCATAGTCGATAACACTACCCCATCTTTGTTCGTTAGTTCCTGAAGATTTATTCAGCAAAACTTCAGTAGTGAGTCACGAGTCTGGTCGATACTATTTCGGGGGTGAATCCTTGCGTGTTCTCGTCGTAGAGGATGAAGCAAAAGTCGCTCGTGCATTGCAGGAAGGATTAGAGCGTGAGGAATACGAGGTTGTTGTTGCGGGCACTGGAGAAGAAGGCTTCTATCTGGTCAGCGCCGAAGAATTCGATCTCGTGATCCTGGATCTCATGCTCCCTGGTCGCAACGGCCTTCAAGTCTTGTCGACGCTCCGGAAACGCGGGCTCGTAACTCCCGTCCTCGTATTGACAGCCCGTGATGCTATCGAAGACAGAGTGCAGGGTCTGGACAAGGGTGCAGACGATTACCTGGTGAAGCCCTTCGCATTTCCCGAGTTGTTAGCGCGCATTCGAGCACTTCTAAGACGAGGACGAACTCAGCAAGTTGCGCGGCTGCAACTCGCCGACTTGGAAATGGATCTGGTGGCACGGAGGGTCAGGAGAGGCGGGAAGGACGTGGAATTCACTCCCCGAGAGTTCGAATTGCTCGAATACCTCCTTCGGCATAAGGAGCAGGTTGTTTCGCGCGAGATGCTGGCCCGCGAAGTATGGAGGGAAACATCGAGGGCCACACCACTCGACAATGTCATTGACGTTCACATGGCCCGGCTGCGTCGCAAACTGGATGAGCCCTTCGATCGTAAGCTGATTCACACGATCCGGGGTGTTGGGTATGTGCTGCGGGAGGAGCAATGAGGCGACTCTGGCCCCGGCATGTGCGCTCACGCATGACCCTTTGGTACGTACTGGTATTGGGACTTTTGCTGTTGGCTTATGCCGGGGTCGCGTCGTCGTACTTGTTCTACAGCCTGCGCGAACAACTCGACCACGACTTGTTAGAAGATGTGGAGAGGGTAGAAGGGCTGCTCGAAAACACCCCGGATGGAAGGGTTGCACTCGAGCCCGTTCATCACGGAGAAGACGAACTGGACACGCAGCGCTTCGTCGAAGTGTGGTCGCCCGAAGGCATTCTTCTCTATCGTAGTCCGACGCTGCAGGGAGGGACGCTAGGCGGACCGCCTCGACCCAGACCAGAAGGTTCTGCTGAACCGTCCCCTTCTACAGTGCGACTGGCCGATGGCACGCGCGTTCGCATGGCAGCTAGCATCCCAAGCGTTGATGGTCGTCGGGTGTTTCTGCGTGTCGCTCACAGCGAACAGGCGCTTTGGCAGGAAATGGAAGAGATTGTTTCAGTCTTGCTGCTTGTTTTGCCGCCAGCCCTTGTGCTGGCGGGATTAAGCGGGTTTACGTTGGCCCGTAAGGCTCTTGCTCCGATTGACGCGATGGCTCATACGGCGGAGAGAATTTCAGCCGAGCGGCTGAATGAGCGCCTGCCGATTGAGAATCCCGAAGACGAATTGGGACACCTGGCGCGAGCTTTCAACGCCACGCTTGCCCGTCTTGAGGCGGCTTTCGACCAGTTACGGCGGTTCACCGCAGATGCCTCGCACGAATTGCGTACGCCACTCACGGCAATTCGAAGTGTTGGCGAAGTGGCCCTCCAAACTCCCAAATCCGCGACTGAGTACCGAGACGTAATCGGCAGCATGCTGGAGGAGACCGACCGGTTGACTCGCCTTGTGGACAGTCTGCTTACGCTGTCGCGCGCCGACGCTGGCCACATTCATGTGCAGCGAACGGATATTTCTTTGCTCGGTCTTGCGCAGGAAGCAAGTTCCCTGGTCGAGGTACTGGCTGAAGAAAAGCAACAGCGGATTTCGGTAGAAGGTGTCCCGACACTGATTGTCTCAGGAGATCGGTTGATCCTTCGGCAAGCGCTAATAAACCTGATTGACAACGCAATCAAATACTCTCCGGCCGAAGCGGAGATTCTCGTTCGAGTCGCCGCGGGGAAAGACAACCGTTTGATTGTGGAGGTAGTTGATCAAGGTCCAGGTGTGCCGCAGGAGCATCGGTCACGAATATTCGATCGCTTTTACCGAGTGGACAGCGCACGCTCCCGCGAGTGGGGTGGCGCAGGACTAGGACTCGCCATCGCACGATGGGCCGTCGAAATCCACGGTGGGCAGATCACGTTTCAGAGTGTGGAAGGCCAAGGTAGTACGTTCAGGGTCGCTCTCCCATCCACTACTACCCCTGAGAAAAATGGACATGAGGAGGTATCGACATGAAAAGACCAGTCAGGTGCCTATTACGACAACGCGAACGGGAGACTATGGGCAAGTTCATGATCGGTCTGCTAGCGGCAGTGTTCTTCGGGCTAACAGTTCTTGTGGCCTGCAACGACAAGGATACCGACGAGCAGCAAAGCAGCGCCTCAAAAGCTGTCGCGGGTCAGCAAACGGCGGCTCAAAAACCCGCACAGAAGCCCGATGCCGATGAAGGGGAAGAGGGTGAAGAAGGTCCGGCCACTCCTGCTGCGGTGGCTGCCGAAAAACCTGCTCCTCAACAACCACCAGGCAAGCAGTCCGTCTACAACTTTGATAACGATACACGTGGACAGTTGCCCGCGAAATTCCACGGCGCGAAAACCGGGGGAGGTACTCAAGAGAAGTGGACAGTGACCGTCGACCCAACCGCTCCGTCGAAACCGAATGTCGTTGCCCAGACATCGACTGACCAAACTGACTATCGGTTTCCTTTACTGATTTCCGATGAGGGCTCTTTCCAAGACTTGGATCTTAGCGTGAGGTTCAAGGCAGTCTCTGGAAACATTGACCGGGCAGCAGGGTTGGTCTTCCGTCTAAAAGACCCGAACAACTATTACATCGTTCGCGCCAATGCGCTTGAGAACAATTACCGGCTCTATCACGTGGTAAACGGCCGGCGCAGCCAGTTCGCGGGGGCGAACCTAAAGGTGACGTCAGGAGAATGGCACGAACTGCGCGTGGAAGCCGCAGGCAACAAGATCACTTGTTACTACGACGGCAACAAGAAAATCGAAGCCACTGACGACACGTTCAAGGACGCGGGCAAGATCGGACTATGGACAAAAGCGGACTCGGTCACGCATTTCGACGACTTGAAGGTCACTGCGAAATAAGCGCTATTGCGAATTGTTACGGGAAAGGAACGGACATGAGGATCAAACCCGTGGGGAAGACCCGATGAAATACCGCATCCCAACGCTGTTTCTCGCGACAATCGTCCTCGCATCACTGCTCCTTTTGAGGGGCCCGGCGGCCGGGCAAGAACCACCGGCGCTGTCGCTTGAGACCCATATTCCTCTGCCGAACGTCAAAGGTCGCATCGATCACTCCAGCATCGACGTGAAAGGTCAGCGCCTCTTCGTGGCCGCTGTTGACAACCACACGCTCGAAGTGGTCGACCTGAAGTCGGGCCGGCGTGTGCATACCATTGCCGATCTGGCCGAGCCCCAGGGAGTGTTCTACGACCCTTCCACCAATCGTCTGTTTGTCGCCTGCGGCCTTGACGGCGTTACCAAGGTCTTTGACGGGACCACATTTCAAATTCTGGCGACTGTGAAGTTTCCTGACGACGCCGACAACATCCGCTATGACGCCCGCGGCAAGGGTGTAATCGTCGGATACGCCGGGGCAAAGCAGCTGAGGAAACGGCAGGTTGGCACCGGAGGGCTTGGGTTTCTGGACGCCAACGGGAAGAAGACCGGTGACATCGTCATCGATGCCCATCCCGAGTCGTTTCAGCTTGAGGAAGCGGGAACTCGTCTTTTCGTGAACGTTCCAGACAAGAACGAGATCGAAGTCATTGACGCCGTCAAGCGCACTGTCCTGGCCCGTTGGCCGGTTAGCTTTCAGAACAATTTCCCGATGGCGCTCGACGAAACTCATCACCGGCTGTTTGTGGGATGCTGGATGCCGCCGCGGTTGCTCGTCTTTGATACGGCAACTGGCAAGGAAGTCGCATCCGGCGAAATTGCCGGCCCTACGGACGATCTGTTCTACGACGCGCGCAGAGGCCGAGTCTACGTGCTCACCAGTCAGGGCTTCCTGGATGTCTTTCAAGAGAAGGACCCCGATCACTACGAGCGGATTGCGCGTTACCCCACTCCACCGCACACACAAACGGGCCTGTTCGTCCCAGAGTGGGGAAAACTTTTTGCTGCCGCACAACAACAAGGTGAGCAGAGCGCCGAAGTCCGCGTGTATCAGGCGCACTGACGCGTGAATGGCGGTGTCCCTGCTCATCGAACACAAATGTCGTTTAGAACGGTATGGGGTGGTTGCAGCCTGAACCACAACATCACCGAATTGGAGGATTACATGAGGAAAGCAATCAGGACTCTTAATACATTTCTGTTGGCCGTTGGTCTCGGGACTTACGGATCAGTGGCACATGCCCAAGACGTACCCAGCGACTACCAGCAGGTTCTCAAACTTGTGGGTAAGTCGGGTGACTACAAAGCAAACGTGCTCAAGGTCAACGTCCCACGCAACGATCTGCATGTGACGATCGCGGACTATCCCGTGCCGACGCCTTTCGGATTCGGTGGATGGTTTGCCATGACCAAAGGTGACGGCGGTGATGACGTGATGATGGGAGATCTGGTGCTCCTGCAAGCAGAAGTCAATCCAGTCATGTCGGCGCTGCTTGAGCATGGGCTGGAAATCACTGCCCTGCACAATCATTTCTTCTGGGCACAGCCAGAGGTGTTCTTCATGCACATTCACGGTCACGGTAAGGCCGTGGACTTGGCGAATCAGATCAAGCCAGCTCTGGACCTTATTGGACATGCGGCGCCCGTCCCAGCGACGGGTAACGCCCCCGCAAGCGCCCCGGCAAAAAGCACCCTGGATACGGCACGTATTGCGAAAATCGTAGGGCACGAGGGCGAGCAGAACGGAGCGGTTTACAAAATCACACTGGGGCGCGATGACCTCAACGTGAAAGAGATGGGCGCAACCATCAACGCCCGCATGGGGCTCAACACCTGGGCTGCGTTCGTCGGCACCGATGAAGAAGCGGCGGTAGCAGGCGATGTGGCGATGTTGGAGACTGAAGTTACACCAACCCTCAAGGCGCTACGGGAGCACGGACTGGAAGTGGTGGCGATCCACCACCATATGACAAATTCGAGACCGGTCATAATCTTCCTCCACTACTGGGGAAGAGGCCCTGCGGACAAACTCGCCACTGGCTTCAAAGCGGCCCTCGATGAACTGGGCAAAGGCAGCAAGCAATAACAGAAAACATGGCCGTAGAACCGAAGCTACAACCGCCAGTGTTAGACGGCGCCTCTTTGGCACCGTTTACCTTGCGCGATCTCCTTGTCTACTTCCTGCGTCTGGGAACTCTTGGCTTTGGCGGTCCCATCGCGCTCGCAGGCTACATGCAGCGAGACCTGGTGGAAGGCCGCCGCTGGGTGTCCAAGCAGGACTATTTGGAAGGTCTGGCATTTTCACAGTTGTCTCCCGGTCCGTTAGCCGCACAGCTAGCGATGTACTTGGGGTGGCTTCGTGCCGGAGCCATTGGGGCAACGCTGGTGGGCATAGCCTTCATCTCGCCGTCCTTCCTGATGGTGCTCGCATTGGCCGCTCTCTATGTTCACTACGGCAGCCTGCCCTGGATTCAAGGCATGTTTTACGGAATTGGAGCCGCGGTCATTGCGATCATTGTGCGAAGCGCAATCAAATTGGTCCGCACCACGGTCGGGAGAGACTGGCTCCTGTGGGCAATCTTTGGGTTGATCGCCCTAACCACAGCGTGGACAAAGTCTGAGATCGTCTGGTTGTTTGTGCTCTGCGGAATCATCGGGGTGCTGGTTAAAGCCCCTCCCAAAATTTCATCAAGGGCCCCCGCCATGGTCTTCATCGGCGGCTTCGACCGGCTCTGGACCGGTATGTATGGCCTGGCTCCCTTGGCCACAGTTGGCGCGCTCTTTCTCTTTTTTCTGAAGGCCGGAGCTTTTGTCTTTGGCAGCGGTCTGGCGATCGTGCCATTTCTCTATGGTGGAGTCGTCGAGAAATTCCACTGGCTCACGGAGCAACAGTTTGTGGACGCGGTAGCGGTGGCCATGATCACACCGGGACCTGTAGTGATTACCGCAGCTTTCATCGGCTACCTGGTTGCTGGACCAGCTGGTGCGTTCGTGGCTGCCGGTGCGGTGTTTGCCCCACCATACTTCATCGTCATCGTCGCAGCGCCGTACTATCGGCGGTTCGCCCAGAACCGGCAAGTGAAGGCTTTCGTCCAGGGCGTTACAGCGGCGGCCGTGGGCGCTATCGCCGGGGCCGCCTACATTCTGGCGCGTCGTTCTCTGGTCGATCTGCCAACGGTGCTCATCGGACTTATCGCCCTCGCAATCCTGATGCTCACGAAGAAGATCCCTGAACCTATCGTAATCTTAGCGGCCGGGGCTGCCGGAGTTCTCTTGCACGGAACAGTTCGATGAGGACTCGTCGGACTGAGTTCCCCCAACTCGGAATTTGCCTGTTCTTTCTGATTCTCCTGGCCGCATCTTCCCGACTACTTTATTCCCAATCAAGTCCCCAAACTAACCAGCGGCAACTTGGGGTTCAGGAACCACTTCGAAGCGCGCAGGCAAGCCGGGTTGGCCGGGCTCCGAAGATGGATGGCACGCTTGACGATCCCCTTTGGCAGCAGGCCACTCCGATTACAAACTTTCTGCAACGAGAACCCTACGAGGGGCAGGCTCCGACCGAAAAGACGGAAGTCCGCATCCTCTACACCAAGCATGAAGTCTACTTTGGAGTCGCGTGTCACGATTCCGTCATAGGCGGTCCTGTTGCTACCCAGCTACGCCGAGATGTGACTCAGCGGCCCTTCACGATGTTCGCGGGATTCGACTCCAATGGCGACACGAATCCCGTCACCGACCGCGTTGGAGACCTGGGCAGGAACACTTACTACGGCGACTATCTCTACTCATGGGATC
>Ga0209378_1002822_pt1 | contig 11879 bp, 6 predicted proteins | sample GraSoiAngelo_156_FD_186170 | JGI IMG/M metagenome (GOLD analysis project Ga0209378, IMG submission 186170) | Grasslands soil microbial communities from the Angelo Coastal Reserve, California, USA - 14_1009_13_40cm (SPAdes) (version 2) | ecosystem: Environmental > Terrestrial > Soil > Grasslands ... | reverse complement strand
CGCCGCTGGGAAAGGAAGGTGGATTCGTAGAGCCGGCCCCATTTCTCGGCGTGGTCGAGCATGAGCGCCGGATCGACGATCCTGAGCGGCTCGGCGCCGAGCGGACCTTGCAGCGACCGGCGCGCCGGCACCAAACCGCGCTCCTGCAGAATGCGCTGGCCTTCGTCGCTGATCATGAAGTCGTAGTAGAGGAGCGCCGCATGCGGATGCGGGGCACGCCGCGCGAGGGCGACGCCGTTGGCGCGCGCAACGGCGGGTGCGATCACGAACCAGTCGAGCGGCGCCCCCTTGCGCTTGAGCTGCTCGGCGGTGAAGTTGTACACCGCAAGCGCAAGCGGCACTTCGCCGGAGGCGACCAGGTTGGTGAGCAGCGTGTGCCCCCGCCGTACTGAAATGCCGTTCGCGGCGACAAGCTCGCGGAAAAGACGCAGCCCTTCCGCCTCGCCGAGCGCCGTCACCACGGCGGCGAACCAGTCCTCATCGCCGGCCTCGATCCCAAGGCGGTCTTTCCACCGCGGATGCAAAAGCTCGGCGTAGCTCTTGGGCAGCTCCGCTTTGTCCACCAGCCGCGTGTTGTAAGCCTGCACGAAGACGTTGAGCCGCGAGCCGACCCACTCCCCGTGCGCGGGCAGCGCCGCAGGAATCAGCTCGGCATGATGGGGCGAGCGCACCGCCTGCAGCACTCCTTCGCGATGCAGCGATTCGAGCGGCGGCGCGTTAGTCTCGACGATGTCGACGTCATTGCGCCCGGCCTTCGCTTCGGTGAGCACACGCTGCAGCACCTTGTCCGACGCCGCGCGCCACATGCGGATCTTGATGCCGTATTTCGCTTCGAAGACGGAATTGAGGGCGGCCATGTCCTCGAGCGTGAGCGACGTATAGAGGTTGAGCGTCGCCTCCTTGCGCGCGCCGTCAACGAGGCGCTCGGCGCGGTCGCGGCCCTCATAGAGTGCAATTGCGGACACCGCGTCGGCCGCCGCGGAGACCGGTATTAGCGCCGCGCACAGCAACGGGTAAAGCCATCTCACGCGAGCAGCTCTTCCACCAGCATGGCGCGCGGCGCCACGCGCGACATGGCGCGCACGCGCTGCGCGGCAGAATCCAGGCCCGGCGGGGTTTTGCCCCCGGCGAGCCCGTTCGCGGCATCGAGGAGGCGCCGGCGCGTCATGACGATGCCCTTGTCGGTCGCCATGAGATGCTCGGCTGGCCGATTGGCGATGACGCCCATGCTTTCCTGGATCGCGGCGTCCTGCACGCCCACTCCCAGCACGCCGGAGAAGGTGCATCGCGCCTTCTGCGCCGCGCGGTCGATCAGGTAATCGTTGCGCCGGTTCGCCACCGGCAGGAAGCTGCCCGCGATCAGCGGGACATGCACGCCGCGTCCGTTGCGCGCGCCCTCGAGCTCCGCCGCGGTCAGCGCACGCTGTGGATGGTAGTCGATGCTAAACACCCAGCAGCTTTCATCGTCGCTCGGCACCCAGGCGTGGCCGCCGCACGGATTGTCGCCGTAGGGCGGGAAAAGATTGAAGCAGGGCATGAGGAACTGGGTGACACGCCAGAAGTAGCGATCCTCGCCGACCTTTCGGCGCGTGCAGATGTGCAGCCCGCCGGGCGCGGTCAGCGGCAGGAACGCCGGGCTCGGATCGCCCTTCAGCATCGCCGCGCTCTCGGGATCGCGCTTGAGCAGCGGATCGTCCTCGACCGAGTAGCGATGCAGAAAGGTCGAATGGATGGAATCGAGGCCGCCTTCCATCGCCTGCAGGTAATTGCATTCCTGCAGGCGCTTGCTCACGTGGCGCTGCTCGTCGCGCACATCGATCCATTCGTATGCCGGCGGTGCCGGCTGGTTCGCCGCTGGGCCGAGGTACGTCCAGAGCACGCCGCCGCGCTCGATAAGCGGATAGCTCCTCAGCTTCATGCGCTGGCAAAGACGCGGGTCATCCGGCTCCGAGGGGATCTCTACGCACTGGCCGGTGATGTCGTATTTCCAGCCGTGGTAGGCGCAGCGTAGCCCCCCTTCTTCGTTGCGCCCGAACCAGAGCGACGCGCCGCGATGCGCACAGAACTCATCGATCAGCCCCACCCGGTTCTCGGTATCGCGCAAGGCGATGAGGCGCTCGCCGAGCAGCTTTACGCGCACCGGCGCGCAATCGGGCTCGGGCAGCTCGGCGGCGAGCAGCACAGGCAACCAGTAGCGTCGGAAAAGCTCGCCCATCAGCGTACCAGCGCCAGTACGGGTCAGAAGCTCGTTTTCTTGCGCGCTGGTCATTGCCGGTTGTAGATGGTGTCCTCGAAGATCTTCGTCCAGCGATCGTAATCCTGGATCACTGCGGCGGGATCGATGAACTTCAGCTGGTAGCGCTCGAGCTGCAGCGCGATGCGCCGGTGGGAGATGACGTGGCCCATCTCCGCCATCAGCGACTGGCCTTCGCCGAGCATGAATTCGTAGAAGAGCGCGGCAGCTTGCGGATGCGGCGCGCGCGCCGCCACTCCTACGGCATCGGTGGCGGCGATCGTTGGCGCGAGCGCGATCCAGTTGACGGGTGCACCCGCGCGGCGCTGCTGCTCCGGCAAATAGCTGTACAGAGTAAGAGCGAAAGGCACGTCACCGGCGACAACGAGGTTGGTGAGCAATGCGTTGCCCATTCGCACCTGCAGGCCATTGGCCGCGAGTGCGCGGAAGAACTTGAGCCCCTGCGCTTCGCCCATCGCCTGCACGAGCGTGTAGAACCATTCCTGCTCCTTGCCCTCGATGGCGATGCGGCCCTTCCAGCGCGGATGCAGCAGATCGACGTACGTTTTGGGCAGATCGGCTTTGTCCACTAGCCGTGTGTTGTAGGCCTGCACGAAGATGTAGACGCGCGGCCCCGCCCATTCGCGATGCGCGGCCACGGCTTGCGGAATCAGCTCGGCCAAGCGCGGCGACTGCATCGGCTGCAGCAGCTTCTCCCGGTGCAGCACCTCCATTTCCGGCGCCGGATTGTGGATCACGTCGACTTCGTGCCGGCCGGCGCGCGCTTCGGACAGCACGCGCTGCAGGATACGATTCTTCCCCGAGCGCCAGAGATTGACCTTGATGCCATGACGGCTCTCGAACTCAGCAGCCAGACGGCGCAGATCCTTCTCCGCCATCGACGAGTACACGTTGACCACTGGCTGCGCGCATGCGCTGCCGCAGAGCACGGCAAACACCAGCAGCAGCGCAGCGCGCCTCATCGATGGTGCGCTTCAACGCGCCGGGCATATCCCTTGGACCATGCGCAGGGGATTGTGCGCGCAGCGTCGCGCGATTTGCAACGCCGTTGCCTCAGGCGGCGGGCCTCAGGCCCGGCGTGCACGTGCTCACTGCCGACGGGCTTTTGGAGCGTTCTCGGTCGAAAAAGCAGGTGCCTCGTCCACGCTCTGCCGCTCACCCCGGAGCAACCGCCGAAGCGTCCGTAGGTCTTGGAGGAGCCTGCGGGTGGCGTCGACGTGCCCGCAGAGTCGATCCAACTTGTAGGTCACAAGGCGCAACGCTTCGAGCCGGCGCACCGCCCCTTCGGACCCGGCACGCGCGGCTTCTTCTGCGACCGAATCCTTGGCCTCCTGCACCGCTTCGCGCAGCAGGCCGACATACTCGAGCGATCCCTCGATACTATCGAATGGTGTGCGCTGGTGAGTCATGACGCTCGGATACTCTCATGCCAAGGGTAGGCAAGGTCAAGCCTCGGTGGTACTGGAGTTGCCCCATTTCAGTGGACGGTTGAGAGCTTGGGGTCGCGCTGACCGGACATCGCGCCCGCGTCGCCACGGTCGAGTGAAGCCTGGAATGTGATGTAGTCCTCACCGTCGTCGCGCTCGGCTATGAGACGATGGTGAAACCAATAACCAAGCCTGCCTACCAGGAATTCATGAGCGCTTCGGCAAAAGATCGCGACAAGATAAGGCGAATATTCCGGTTCCTGCAGGAGCTGCATCAGGTCAAGTCCCCCCCACTCATAGACACCGCCCAATATGAGTGGAAAATCAGCTACGACGCCGTGCCGCGCTTCGCCTCGGTCCAGCGCGGTGATGCGGACTCCGGGTTTATCCTAAAGGCGGCCCGCCCTGCCGAGTCCCGCTGTCCCAAGCCCTCCATCGCCATCGAAAAGTGGCTCAAGTCAGGCTGGGAGCAGTTCGGCGTTGAACCCGAGTTGTATCCCAGGCGCAAAACGCCGCGAGTGAACGGCGAAGCAGCGGCCGAGTTGTTCGAGCAGTCGCCGGAGCGGGTCGAAGCCTTTGAGAAGTGGTACGAACAAAAGCGGGATTGGGAGAAGAGCGAAGAGCCGCTTCGCGATGCCCTCAACGTGTTTTTGGATCTCTTCGACCTCTACGGGAAATTCGAACGGGAGTCCGAAACATTGCAGCTGTTTGTGGCGGATGGAATTCTCAGAATCAAGAAACAGGACGTCCTCATCCATCACCCGATCTTGCTCCAGCGCGTCGAGCTCGTATTCAATCCTTCGGTGCCCGAGTTCCTGATCAAGGAATCCCCAGAGGGCCCCGAGCTTTACACACCCTTGCTGAGATATGTGGGCATTGACGGGAAGGCCATCCAGCAGCTACGCGAGCAGATCGCCAGAGATTCGCTTCATCCGCTGGATGCACAAGCCACCAGCGAATTCTTCAAGAGCTTCATCCATAAGTTCTGGCCGGATGGGCTCTATGGCGAATCGATCGCCCAGATTCCATCCGATGACGTGCCGTGCATCTATCGCGGCCCGCTCTTTTTCCTAGGCTATCGTGGCCAGGGCTACGTCGAGGCGCTCGAAGCGTATGTCGAAAAGCTCCCCGCCCTGGACCGTCTGCCGGAGGCCCTGTTGAGACTGGTCGGCAGAGAAGAAAGCCCGGCCAAGCAAGCAGCAGGCGACGCAGGCGCGACATCTTCGATCGACCTGTTGCTGACCAAGCACGCCAATCCGGAGCAGCGAAGAGTGATCGAGGAACTCGAAACAAAAGACACCGTCATGGTGCAGGGCCCTCCCGGGACCGGTAAGACGCATACCATCGCCAATCTCATCGGGCATTTGCTGGCCAAGCGTCAGAGAATCCTCGTGACGAGCCACGCCTCGAAAGCGCTCAGAGTCGTCAAGGAACACGTCGCGCCGAGCTTGAGGCCGCTATGCGTGAGCGTGCTTCACGGAGATGACGACAGCTCCAAGGAACTCCAGGAATCCATTTCCGGGATCATCAACTACCTCGCCAAAGCCAGCGTTGCCAAGCTCGATAAGGAGATTCGCGAGATCGAGTCCGAGCGCATGGAGCTTACCAAGGAATCAGCCGAACTGAGGCAGAAGCTGCGCGAGGCGGCACTGCTCGAGTACGGGCGCGTGGAATTTGATGGCGCGAAGATCCTCCCGGCCGAATGCGCCAGGAGAATCGCGAATGAGCGCGAGCAGCACGGATGGATCCCCGGTCCGGTCTCTGAATCTTCGAAGTGCCCCCTGAGCGAGTCAGCAGTAAAGAGACTCTACCGAATCAATTCGGAGCTGACCGACGAAGACAGGGCGCTTCTCTCCGGCCCGCTTCCAAGCCTGGACCAGTTGCCTTCTACCAAGGACTTCATCAGCTATTTTGACCAGTTCGAGGCTCTCGACAAGAAGATCCCCGAAGAGAGCAAGAGCTATTGGGAGCGCGACAGCGTAAGCGTGGTGGCGCTTGAGCGGCTCAAGCATCACCTGGCACACGCCCTCGAGGGCGTGGAGCTGGATGCGCCGTGGTTCATGGCATGCGTGCAAGCCAGCGGCGAGGGCGGCGATCGGGCCGGCACCTGGCTGGAACTCATTGACTTGATCAGAACCTCAAGAGATGAAGTCGCCAAGAAGGAAAAGCTCGTCGTTCGGCTCGGCCCTTCCATTCGATCGACCCTATCGGTGCAGGACCAGATCCGGATCCTGCAAGAGATCATCCTGCATTTGAAATCGCCGAAACAATTCAAGAAGCTGAAGTCGCTGTTCCACCCGGAATGGACCAGGCTCACTCAGGAAGCGAAGACCGATCAAGGCGAGCTCAAGGAGATCGAGCACTTTGAAGCGGTCCTCCATCTGGTGGAAGTCCAGCAGCTGCGCGACAACCTGCGCAAGCGCTGGGATCGACAGATGGAAGGTCTGGCGGCGCCGGCTTCCCAGGAGATGGGGCCCAAGCCCGAAGAGACCATGTCGGCTTATGCCGCCAAGCTCGAAACGGCCGCCAAGTGGATGGACGAGCGCTGGGGCGCGCTCAAAGGCGAAATGGCCGAAGTCGGGCTCAAGTGGGAGCCGTTGTTCAATCGTTTACCGCTCCAGCGGCAAAAGGAGGCCGAAGCAGCGCGGATCGTTCAACTCATCCGCGATCAACTGATTCCGCTTGCAGGCAAACAGCTCGAAAACCTGGAACTGAAGGACCTGAAGGGAAAGCGCGCTCAATGGCTCAAAACGGTTCGCGCGGTCAAGCCCACGGAGGCCTCGGCAGCGCTCCTGAAGACCCTGGAGCAGGCGTTCAAGGCGATTGACTACGATGCGTACGACAAGGCCTGGAAGCGGCTTGGGCAAGTGCTCGAGTTGAAGCCTGCATTCGAAGAGCGAAAGAAGCTGTTGCAGCAACTGTCCGAAGTCGCGCCGCGCTGGGCGGAGGCGATCGCTCTTGGCGAGCCCCCGCATGATGCAGCCGAGCCTCCCGGGAATCTCGAGAAGGCATGGACGCATCGGCAGTTGGCCCAGAAGCTGCTGAGCCTCGGCGGGTTGGATATCGAGAAGCTCGAGGACCGAGTTGCCCTCATCGGCGAGAAGGGCCAGAAGGTCAATGCCCTGTATGTCGAGAAACTCGCCTGGCGCGCGCAGCTAGAAAGAACGGGGTTGAAGCAGCAGCAGGCTTTGAACGGGTGGCTAGGGCTTCATCGGAAAATCGGCAAAGGCACGGGCAAGCTGGTAGGGAAGTTCAAGGAGGAAGCGCGCAAGACGCTCCTGGAGTGCCACCAGGCGGTGCCGGTCTGGATCATGCCGCTCGCGGCAGCACTTGAAAGCTTCGAGCTCGGCACCATCGACTTCGACGTGATCCTCATCGATGAGGCGAGCCAATGCGATGTGCTGGGGCTCGCCGCCTTCGCCCTGGGCAAGAAGGTGGTGGTCATCGGCGATCATGAACAAGTGAGTCCCTATGCAGTGGGGTTCGAGACCAATCGGGTGCAAGCGCTGGTCGACGAGTTCCTGGACGGAGTTCCGAACAAGCAGCTCTACGACGGAAAAACGTCGGTCTATGATCTTGCCCGGCAGGCGTTTGGCGGCGTGGTCCGGCTCGTCGAGCATTTCCGATGTGTCCCCGAGATCATCGAGTTCAGCAACCAGCTCTGTTATGGGGGCGAAATCCTTCCCTTGAGAGAGGCGTCCACGAGCCGGGTCTATCCCCACTTGATTGCGCACCGCGTGCGAGACGCGTCTTCTGACAACAAGACCAACGAAGTGGAAGCCCTGGAAGTGGCCTCGCTGATCACGGCAATGTGCCGCCTCGAGGAATTCGAAGACTGCACCATCGGCGTGATCTGCATGGTGGGAACGGAGCAGGCGGTCAAGATCGATTCGATCTTGAGACGGCGCCTGAGCGCCACGGAATATCGGCGCAGGCGAATCCTCTGCGGCAATGCCTCGCAGTTCCAGGGGGACGAACGAGACGTGGTTTTCCTGTCGCTCGTGGACACCGCCCGCAAGGGAGAGATGCTGGCTGTCAGGAGCTCGGATGAATGGCGCAGGGTCTACAACGTGGCCGCGAGCCGCGCGCGCGACCAGTTGTGGGTGGTCTATTCGATGGACCCCAGCCACCTGAAGAAAGGCGACCTGAGGCTCAGGCTCGTTTCACATGCCGAGCAGCAAGCGGCGCAGTCGAAGCGCGCCGAGCACCTGAATGTGAAATTCGAGTCTGGATTCCAGAAATCGCTGTACCAAAAGCTGCTCGAGCTTGGCTATCGCGTGCTGCCGAAGTACCTCATCGGCGAGTTCGAAGTCGATTTCTTGATCCAGGGCGACGCCGGAACGAAAGCGGTCGTCTCGTGCGACGGGGACCGGATTGTCCCTGAGGCCGCGGTGCTCTCGAAGATGGAAAGACAGCAAACGTTGGAGAGACTGGGGTGGAATTTCCTTCGCCTGGGGGCGAGCGAGTATCTGGTGGATGAGTCGCGCGCCATGCGCAGGCTGGTGCGTAAGCTGGCTGCGCTGAAGATCGAGCCGATGGTCGAGAAGAACGCGGATGCTTTGCCAAAGGCCCCGCGCGAGGATCTGCGCGAGAAAATCTTCAAACGAGCGGACATGATCCGCAGCCGTTTGGCCAGCGCAGACAAGCGCACCGTCGCGGTCCAGGACGCATAAAACAGCCGGTCGCGCAGCTGCTGTTCGCCCCGCAGGAAACAAAAAACCCCGGCACTCTCTCGAGCCCGGGGTTTCTTGTGAATCACTTGGCGCCGCTGCTCTGAACCTCCTGCGCCAGCTTCCGGTCGACGAGCGTGATCTCGATGCGGCGGTTTTTCCTGCGCCCCTCGGCGTCGTCGTTCGACGCGACGGGCGAGTATTCCCCGCGCCCCGACGCCGTCAGGCGCTCGGGCGCCACGCCGGCCGACTGCAGGAAGCGCACTACCGTTGTCGCCCGGGCGGCCGACAGCTCCCAATTCGAGGGGAACTGCGCCGTGGAGATCGGCACGTTGTCGGTATGGCCGACGACGCGAATGACCTTGTCTTCGTAGCCCTTCAGCGCCTCGCCGACCTTGGAGAGGACCACCTTGCCCTGTTCCTTGAGCGTCGCGCGCCCCGAATCGAAGAACAGCTGCTCGGCGACCTCGACCGTCAGCATGTCCTTGAACTGGCGTACCTGGAGCTGGCCCTTCTTCACCTCCTCGGTGAGATTGCGCACCAGCCCGTCGTACTGCGACTTGGTCTGCTGGTTCGAGGTCTCGAGCTGGGCCTTCTGCCTCGCCAGCGCCTCAAGCTCGGCGCGCAGGTTGCCCTGCTGTCGCTCGAGAGCCGTCTTCTGCTCCTCGAGCGCCCTGCGCTGCGACTGCAGCTCGCGCGTCTGCTGCTCGAGCTCGGCCTTGTCGGCCTGCGCCTTCTCGAATTCGCCCGTGCTGACGCAGCCGCTCGCGGTCAGCGCCGCGGCGATCATGGTTCCTGCAAGCTGAAATGCTGGCTTGTTCATGCGCGTTTCCTCTTGGTCAATCCCCCAAAAAGCAAAACCATAGCATGATGCCGGTGTACCGCACCCGGCGCTGGATCGTCATGCGACCTGCGGTCAACTTCGCGAGCGCAGAAATCGCTAGAGTGAATAAGGTCGTCGCAAATTAGCGACAGCCCGCTCGGCGCATCGTAGCGCTAGATGGTGCGCAACTTCGTCCGTTTAACGGGCGCCTTCAACTAACAATGTCAGGGAGTCCCAGACCTTGCAAAGTGAATTGGAGATACAGCCGGCTACTTCCGCGCAAGCGCCGCGGCGTCCCAGCCGCCGCCCAGCGCCTTCACCAGGGTCGCGGCCGCGACGAGCCGCCGGCCGAGAATGCCGACCGCGGTGCGCTCGTTGATGTAGCTCACGATGCCCGCCTTGTACTGGTTGGTCGTCAGCGCCACGGACTCGCGCGCTGCGCGCACGGCCTCGTCCTGCACCTTCGCCTCCTCCTCGAGGATGCGCAGCGCGGCGAGGTTGTCCTCGACCTCCTGGAAGCCGGCGAGCACGGCCTGGCGGTACTCGGCGACGGTCGCGTCGTAGGCCGCGATCGCCTCCTCTGTCTGCGCGCGCCGCAAGCCGGCGTCGAAGATCGACTGCGCGAGCGCGGGGCCGATCGACCAGAAGCGGCTCGGCGCGGTGAACAAATCGGCGGCATTCGCGCTGCGGAAACCGCCGCTCGCCGAGAGCATGAGGGACGGAAAGTACGCGGCCTTCGCGACGCCGATCTGCGCGTTCGCCGCGGCCGCGCGGCGCTCGGCGGCGGCGACGTCGGGCCGGCGCTCGAGCAGCTCCGAGGGCAGGCCGAGCGGAATGCGCGGCATCGTCACCGCGAGCGGCACGGACGCGATCGAGAGCTCGGAGGGCGGCTTGCCGATGAGGATCGCGATCGCGTGCTCCAGCTGAGCGCGCTGCACGCCGGTATCGATCGATTGTGCCAGCGTGCTCTTCAGCTGCGTCTCGGCCTGCGCCACGTCGACCTTGGCGGCGACGCCCGCCGCGTAGCGATTGCGGGTGAGCTCGAGCGACTTGTCGAAGGCGGTCACGGTGTCGCCGAGGAGCTGCTTCTGCGCGTCCAGCACCCGAAGCTGGAAATAGTTGGAAGCGAGCTCGGCCTGCGCCGAGAGGCGCGCGGCGGCGAGATCCGCCGCGCTCGCCTGGGCGCTCGCCGCGCTCGATTCGAGCGCACGGCGCAGGCGGCCCCACAGATCGATTTCCCAAGAGGAATTGAGCGCCACGGAGCGCTCGCCGACCACGCCCGTCGGCGAGCGGCTGCGCGTGATCGAGGCGTTGGCGTCGAGCGTCGGGAAAAGCGCGGCGCGCGACTGGGCCGCCAAGGCCTGCGCCTGGCGGAACCGCGCTTCGGCGAGCAGCACGTTCTGATTAGACATGTCGATGCTTTCGATCAGCGCGGAAAGCTTCGGATCGCCGAAGATCTCCCACCAGTTGCCGCGGCTCGCCTCGTCGCGAGGCTCGGCGGCTTTCCATCCCACGGCCTCCTTGTACGCGGCGGAAACCGCAGCTTCCGGGCGCTGGTAATCGGGTCCGACCGCGCAAGCAGCGAGCGCGAGCGCAAGGATCCCCGCTGCGCTTCGCCTCACGGCGCCTCCGGCGAGGGCCGCTCTGCGCGTCCAGCCCAGATGCGCCTGCACCACAGGCGGAAGCGGTCGAGATAGAGGTACACCACCGGCGTCGTGTACAGCGTGAGGAGCTGGCTCACCGCGAGCCCCCCGACGATCGAGATGCCGAGCGGCCGGCGGAACTCCGAGCCGTCGCCGAAGCCGATCGCAAGCGGAACGGCGCCAAGCATCGCCGCCATCGTCGTCATCATGATCGGGCGGAAGCGCAGCAGGCACGCCTGGAAGATCGCCGCTTCCGGGCTCTTGCCTCCCTCACGCTCGGCCTCGATCGCGAAATCGATCATTATGATCGCGTTCTTCTTCACGATGCCGATCAGCAGGATCACGCCGATCAGCGCGATGATGCTGAACTCGGTGCGCGCGAGCATGAGCGCGAGCAGCGCCCCCACGCCCGCCGAAGGCAAGGTCGAAAGGATCGTGATCGGGTGCACGGTGCTCTCGTAGAGAACGCCGAGCACGATGTAGACGGTGATGAGCGCCGCGAGAATGAGCCACGGTTGGCTGTCGAGCGAGGCGCGGAAGGCGCGCGCCGTGCCCTGGAAGCTGCCGTGCACGGTGGTCGGCACGCCGATCTCGGCCATCGTCCGGTCGATCGCGTCGGCCGCCTCGCCGAGCGACACGCCAAGCGCCAAGTTGAAGGAGATCGTCGTGGCGACGAACTGGCCCTGATGGTTGACGGCGAGCGGCGCCGTGGTGGGCTCGTAGCGCGCCACGCCCGAGAGCGGCACCTGGCCGCGCGTGGGCGAGAGAACGTAGACGTTCGCGAGCGATTCGGGGCTCTGCCAGTACTGCGGCGCGACCTCCATCACGACGTGGTACTGGTTGAGCGCCGAATAGATCGTCGAGACCTGCGCTTGGCCGAAGGCGTTGTAGAGCGTCTGGTCGATCATGCGCATGGTGATGCCCAGGCGCGCGGCAGTCGGCCGGTCGATGACGAGCGTCGTCTGCAGACCTTTATCTTCCCGGTCGGTGTTGACGTCGGCGATTTCCGGCAACCGCGACAAGGCCCGGCGCACGCGCGGCTCCCAGAGCTGCAGCTCGGCC
>Ga0209378_1002815_pt1 | contig 11894 bp, 11 predicted proteins | sample GraSoiAngelo_156_FD_186170 | JGI IMG/M metagenome (GOLD analysis project Ga0209378, IMG submission 186170) | Grasslands soil microbial communities from the Angelo Coastal Reserve, California, USA - 14_1009_13_40cm (SPAdes) (version 2) | ecosystem: Environmental > Terrestrial > Soil > Grasslands ... | reverse complement strand
GGGGACCTTCCCCGTGGTGGAGTCAAGAGTGTGCGATCGAGGCATTGCGGCGCTGCTGGATGCTCTTCGGTCCTCAAATTCGCGCGATGCCTGGGTAGGATTCCTGGAATCTTACACTCCCGTCCTGTATCAAACCGCACGCTCATGTACACCCGACGAAGACGCAGCGGCGGATTGTTACCTCCATATTTGCGAGCAGCTGGCCCACAATCGCTTTCGACGGCTTCTGAAGTTCAAGCTTGCAGGAAGAGCGAGCTTCATCACTTGGCTGCGAGTCGTCGCGCGAAATCTCTGCTTTGACTGGCACCGCAGCCGGTCGGGGCGCCACCGACCCTTCAAGTCCCTTCAGCATCTCTCGCAACTGGAGCTAGAGGTTTATAACTGCCGGTTCAATCGTGGGCTCTCACAAGAAGAGACGCTCCAACAACTGGAATCGACGTTCCCTGGCGTGAGTCTTTCAGAGCTGGCAGTTATCGAAGGGCGGCTTCACAGCTCTCTCAGCTCGCGTCAGCACTGGATTCTGAGCGCGCGCAAACAATTGGCATTCAGCAAAAACATTGCAGCTGTGGGTGGAGAAGAAAGGGAGCATAGCATTGACGTGGTCGATCCCCGCACGGATCAAGAGACTTTCATCATTGGCCGACAACAGCAGGCACAGCTCGAGAAGTGTGTTGAATCGCTCCCGACCGACGAACGCTTGATCTTGCAACTCAGGTTCGGTGAGGATCTCTCGTTAGAGGAGATCGCGCATCTGACCGGACTCGAGGATGCCCAGCGGGTCCATCGCCGGATTGCAGCCATTCTCAAAAGGCTGCGGGCGGCAATGCGGTAGGGAACGCGGAAAATTCGGGATGATGTCCGTGCAATATATCAGGAGCGAAACATGCCGGACGTCCGATCCCCTAGGATGACCATGGCCGAGGAAAATTCGACCGCTAAACGCCTGCCTGGCGACGAAGATCGAGGCTCGCCTCATCGTGGGTGGAAGTGTCCTTCAGATGAGATGATCGCCTCCTACTTGGACGCTGTTTTGGACAGCCCCAGTAGGAGCCGTCTCGAATCTCACTTGGCAGATTGCGAGTACTGCCGGACCCTAGTTGCCGAACTGGCCAAGGTTCATCGAGATCGTGAGATGCCGTCTTTACCCCCTGGCTTGATGCAACGGGCAGTTGCATTGGTCCCAGCGAAATCGACACGAATGCATTGGCTTTGGGCGCCAGCGGCGGCGATGGCGGGGACGGCTTTTTGGGTGATCACCGCAGTTGTGCTTCGCAGTCCGGAACAGCTGATTATTCCGTCGCCGTCTACCCCCGCCGCTCCCGTCATCGCCAAATCCGAACCAGCACCAACCCTCAGTCCACCAGCTCATGAGATCGTGAGGAAACCCGCCTCCGCTGACCTCTTGCCGAGCGTAGTGTCGCCGCACCGGGGCAGCATTGTGGCGCGCGAGCGGTTGGAGTTCCGGTGGACAACGGTTCCGCACTCTCGTTACTACGAGATCCACGTTGTCACTTCAGAGGGCGACTTGGTCTGGGAAAGTCAGTCGGAGGGATCGGTTCTGCGGCCCCCCGCTGATGTCAAATTAAACGATGACTCGTATTTTGTTTGGATCACCGCTTATCTGGAGAATGGTCGAGAAGCAAAGTCGGCCCCAGTAAGGTTCTCGCTCGCCTCGTCTCGGTAGCTCGAGCATGCACTCAATTGCCCAGTGCGTTTGGTGTTTGATCCTTCTGACCGGTACCGCTTTGTCACAAACCGCCACGCCGTCAACACCAGCCCAGGAATTGCTCACAAAAGGAAAGCAGCTCTATACCGAGGAAGGTCCAAAAGCAGCACTCCCACAATTTGAGGAAGCGATCAAGATGTTCCGGTCAAGTAACGACCGCCATGGTGAAGCGGTCGCCCTGGGTTATATCGCGAATTGCCACCGCAAACTGGAAAATCTGGACAAAGCTCTGGAATTCGCTCAACAGGCCTTGCGCATGAAAGAGGAACTCGGCGATCGCGGCGAAATCGGAAACACACAGAATCAGCTGGGCCTGATCTACTGGGAGCTGGCTGATTACCCTGCCGCAATCGGGCATTTGGAGCAGGCAATCGAGATCGCTTCCAATGTTGGCGACAAAGAACTGGAAGGGGCGGCACTCAACAATCTTGGCCTCGTGTTAGATGAACGGGGCGACTACAAGCACTCCCTTGAGCAATACCAGCGGGCCCTCGAATTACATCGGGCATCGCACTTTGAACGTGGAGAGGGCGACACGCTGGGCAATATCGGCGGAATTTACTTACTGCTAGGAAAGTTCAGGGAAGCATTGCCCTATTATCGGCAAGCATTAGAGATCAGCGAACGCCTCGGCCTTAAGCCCGCATCCAGCGATGACCTTGGAAATATTGCGCTCTGTTTGGCCGGAATGGGTGATGTCGATGGAGCGCAAGCCACCTTTGACCGGGCACTGCAGATTGCACAGGAGACCGGTTTACCGAAAGAAGAAGCTGATTGGCACAAGGGCAAGGGCACGACACTGGTCGGGCTGGGCCGCTACGACGCTGCACTGCACGAGTATGCCGCAGCGGGACAGGTTTACGAGCGCTCCGGCCTCCAGCGGGAACTTGTAGAAGCACTGAATGACACGGGTCGCCTCTATGAACTCCTCGGTGACGGCGTCGCCGCGGACATGCAGTTTCAGCGCGCCTTGCAATTGGCACAGAAGATCGGGAATGGATCGGGCGAAAGCACCAGCCTCCTTGCATTAGGTGATCTTGAACGCCGTCGCAAAAATAACGACGCCGCGGACACCTATTTTGGACGGGCACTGGAACGCGCTCGAGGCGTTGGAGATGAGGAGGGTACCGCGGCTGCTTTGGTGCAGCGCGCGATGAATGAACTCGACCGCAAACACTACGGACCCGCATTGCAGAGCGCGTCCGAAGCAACCCAAATTGCGGAGCACTCGGGAAACCGACCTGCCATTTCACTGTCCCGATATGTGCTAGGCGAAGTCCGAAGGTCCCAAGCGGAACTCCAGCAGGCGCTCGACCAATACTCAGCTGCTGCGGCTTTGCAGAAGCAACTGCGAGACCCTGAGCTTGGGTGGCGAATCCTGTATGGTCGCGGGCAGACGCTTGAGGCACTGGGAAAGAGTGACGACGCGATCGCTGCCTACAAAGACGCTATACATATCATCGAGGAGACCCGGTCACAGATTTCTGAAGAGCGTTACCGCGCCGGTTACATTGAAGACCGATACCAAGTTTATGTTGCTCTGGTCGAACTCCTCTTAAAGCTCGGCAAGCCATATGATGCGTTCTTCTACTCTGAGAAGCTCCGCGCCCGTGCCTATTTTGACCAGCTCGGGCCCAGTGCTTCTGTGGTGAACGACGCCGGAGCACAACAACGCATTCGCGAACTCGGTGAGCAGATTCGCAGTCTTCGCCGCGCAATCCAGAAGGAGTATTCGCTTCCGGGAAAGGAAAGGCGTGGACAGGCTGTGGAGTTATATTCCGCTGAACTGGAGCGTGCAGAAAGAGACTATCAGGAGCTTTTGGACAACTCTCGAAGCTCGGCGCCCGACTCTAGAGCGCATCCGTGGACGATTGCTGCGGCTACAGAGATTCAGCGTTTGCTGCCTCGTGACACTGCCCTGATTGAGTACGTGGTTGGAAAGCAGGCGGTCAGCGTCTTGGTCATCACGCCAACCTTAGTCATCGGCCTACCTGTCCTCATCACTTCAGAGAGCTTGTCGTCCCGTACCGAATTACTTCGTGACTTAATCATGGAGCAAAGCCCCGAATGGGTTCAACCCGCGAGGGGCCTCCGCAGGTTTTTGGTGGATCCACTGCAAGCCGCAGGCTATCTTGGCAAGATTCATCAGTTGGTGATCGTCCCTGATGGCGTCCTGAACTATGTGCCATTCGCCGCGTTACCGACCGGTAGTGACCGATTTCTTGGAGATGATTTTACGGTTGCCTATTTACCATCCGCTGCAGCTCTGGCGAGAGGGCCTGGAACCGGCAGCGGCAGGGCGCTGCTTGCCATGGCCCCATCCGATGCTCACCTCCCGAACGCGACGGCCGAGGTCCGCAGTATCGGGCAGATGTTCCCGCGCGGCTCTCGGGTCGTAGTGGGGAAGGCGGCCACGAAAACTCTGTTCAAGCGGGTGGCGGCCGACTACGATTACCTGCACCTTGCAACCCATGGGAGCCTCAATCGGAACGTTCCGTCACTCTCCGCATTAGAACTCGAACCCGACGATCAGAACGACGGACGCCTTGAGCTACACGAGATCGTTGGTATGAAGTTGCACGCCCGCCTAGTGACGTTGAGCGCCTGCGAAACGGCGCTGGGCAAGGGTTATTTCACCGAGACCCCGGCCGGGGACGAGTTCGTGGGTTTGACGCGAGCGTTTCTTAATGCGGGTGGTCACAATGTGCTGGCTAGTCTATGGGCGGTCAACGATGAATCCACTCGAGTTCTGATGGTTCGCTTTTACCAGCATTTGCTTGAGAGTGGACCGGCGGAGGCCCTGGCCCGGGCGCAACGCGAACTACGACACAGTGACGCTCGCTACCGTGATCCGTACTATTGGGCCTCATTCGTGATGGTCGGGCCAACAAATTAAGTGCGGAAAATTATGTCTGCGGTCCGTGTAGTGTAAACGAAGGCGAAATTTGGCTCGGGCGTTGGGCGGGCCAGGAACGATCTCCTTGTGGGGTGTGCAAAATGAAATCCAAGCGCTACTCGTTGGCATTCATACTTGTGGGGTTGTTTACAGTACTGGGCACGCTGCCTGCAAGTGCCCAGATTCAGGTGGACTCCGCCAACCCCACTGCCGCACCCCAGGGCACGATCAACCTGGACGTGACCATCTCCGGCAATGGATTCAAGAAGGGCGCCAAGGCCCAGTGGTTCGTAACAGGCACCACGAATCCGGGCGGAGTCACGGTAAATTCCACCACTTTTAAGGGGTCTAACCAGTTGACTGCCAACATTAGCGTGGCAGCGGACGCAGTGATCGCAGGCTTTGACATCCTCGTCATCAATACCGATGGCCGCACCGGCAAAGGCACCGATAAGTTTTCGGTGACTGCCAAAGGAACCCCTGTCGGGTGCAGGACGAGCGGCACACCCGACGGATTCACGCTCGTGACTCAACTCAACCCGGTGCAGCCGAACGGCGCGGCTCTGATCACGACATTGCGCTTGGGCAATTCGATTCGTGTGCGCCCGTTGGACCTGAACCGTGACGGGGTGGTGGACACGTTGGTGGCCTTCGTGACCTCTGGCTCCAGCAGTGGTTCCACTCCGGGGACTTATGTTTTCTTCCTGAATCCCGCAACCGGACAGATGCAGGGCACCAACCCAGTCACCGGCGCGGCCTGGCAGAATCCGCTGCTTGTGTTGAGCGGAGTTCGTGCCACACAAGCTGCAGCGGGCGACGTGAACGGCGACGGGATCTCCGATTTCGCCATGTCAATACCTTCCGACGTTGCGTACTTGTTCGTGGGTAGCGTCACTGGCGCGCCTTCCTACAACCCAAGCTACACCGCGTATCAAGTTTTACCGCCCGCGGGGGCGCCAAGTTCCTGGGGAGCAGGAGTAACCATAGGCGATTTGGACGGCGACGGTAAAGATGAGATCGTTATCGGCGCGTTTCCCGGCAAAAAGGATACGAGCATTCCAGCCGTGTTCATCTTCAAGTACACAGGCAGCGCAGTAATTTACACCCAGAAAATCCAGGATCCGACTGGCAGCCAAGCGTCAAGTTTTGGTGGGGGACTTTATGGTGGAGGAGTTGCCATTGGGAACATTGATGGCAATCCGGGCAGTGAGTTGGTTGTTGGAGCAAAATACGCCAACACAAACGGTCTAGTGTACGTTTTCCCTTACCCGGCTTCGCAATCCAATTATTTCACGCTCTCGGGGCCAGGGCCGAACTTCGGAGAGGGATTGGGGATTGCAGATGTCAACGTAGACGGCTCTCCTGACCTGGTAGTAATCACGGGCGACCAGTTTTCAGGCAGCGACACTACGGCTCGAGCGCTGATTTTTGCTGGCAATGTTCATCCAGGCGCAACTTACACAAATCAACTGCTGCCAGCCACCGGCCTGGCATATAGCTGGGCAGCTCCCAACTCCGATGTCGGTGACATGCTGGCGGTAGGAGCCATCGCGGTCGGCACGCCGAACGCCAGCGATGGTTCATCGTGCTCGTCTATAGGGGGAGGAGTTGGAGCGGTGCACTTGTTCACCTCTCCCTTTGCTGCTTCGCAATACCCGAGTTATGTGTTCGAACCGCCATCCTTGGCAGGCTCGAGCCAGTTCTCGTTCGGTTATGGCGTCGCCGTCGTGCCTGGATATCCGTTTCTCCTCGTTGGCGCACATCTGCAAGACGTGGGCACAACATCGCAGGCGGGGCAGGTGTACGTCTACAAGAAGAACTAGGGAGAGCCGAAATGGCTGAGATGGCGAGAACGAACCTGGACTTAGCGCCGGCTAGTAGCGCACCCAGAGCGTACGCTTCCGTCCACCCAGCATGGGTGCGCCTGATGCGCTACTGCGCTGAGCTGGGCCACGGCGAGATCGAAAAGCTCAAGATCCAGGACGGATTGCCGATGACCGCGGAGGTCACGACAAGGAAGATTAAGTTTAGTCCGTAGCTGAGCAAGGAATATCGGAACTGATCACGTCTCAGTTCTGCGTGATGCGTATTTAGGCTGACCGTATCGACGGAGGCCGTCACGCCGGCAATGCCGGTGCGGCGGCCTTTTTGTTTTGCGCGCGGCAAAAAACGCAGTTCAACAGGAGGCAACATGCAGCAGGACCGATTCTCAACACCGTTGTATTCACCGCTGCTCCGGGCAGTGGGGTACACGCACGACAAACACCACAATTCGAAGAAGCAGCCCACCAGACTGCGTTCGTTCCTGTTGGTCTTCCTCGCGACCGCGATTGCCGCCACCGCTTTGGGGAAAGGCCAACCGCCCAGCAATCTATCCGTCACTACCCACCTTGCCAGCGTGGATGCGTCCGGTACCATCACCGATATCCAGAGTGACGGCCTGGACTCCTATTTCGACGGCGTCAGTGGTGTGACCAGTTTCCTGACAACCAATGGGTATAACCGCCAGATCTGGGGTGATTGGCAGTTTGGCACCCTGAACTCGACCACCCGTACGGTCAGCATCAGCTTTGCCAATCCGATTCAACCGGCAAGCGGCGGCACGGCCGTTCCGAATCCGCCCTTCACCATCAAGAACGTGATTGCTCACATTGAAGACAAATGTACGCAGATCTCAAACGGCAGCGGCGGCTGGAACAACATGTACCAGATGACGGCCAACCAGACCTTTCAATGCCCGCTGATCACCCACTTCTACGACAGCAACGGAAATGAGTACCGCATCTACTCGGGCCCAAACTGGGAACCAGAGACCACGTTTGTGCAGGTCACTTGTAATTCGGTGGCGTCAGCTGGTGGTTGCAACGATTGGTATATCAACCCGATTCCCGCCGGTTATGACGTGAATGGCAACCCGATTCCCGGAGCCGCCATTGGCCGCCTGGTGTACTTCGCCAAGCATTCCACGGTTAATGAAGGCGACTACTATTTTCGCTTTCACTTTCACATCACCCGGCCCTAGTTCGTGAAGCCTAGTGGAATACCGGTTTCAAAATTGAAACTGTGACTCGATGCCAAAACTGAGGAGGAACTATGAAACTATCAAGTTCAATTCTGGTTGCATGCGTGTTTGTGTGCTATCACGCGACAGCTCAGGTCGCGTACGACTACAAGCCGTTTCAGAATCCGGGTGCGACTGTGACTCGCGCATTCGGGCTTAACGACCACGCGGAAGTCGTCGGAACGGACAATACCATGCCCGGTCGGCACGCGTTCCTGGTGAGCAACGGAACCTACATCCCATTGGATCGGACCGGTGTATTGGGGACGCACAACAGCGTCGCTCGTGGCATCAACAACCCAGGAGATATCGTGGGCGCATACTTCGGAGATGATGGCCAGGAACACGGCTTCCTTCTACGGAATGGCGTCTTGACCACGCTTGATGTGCCCTTCGAGGGTGCGATTGGGACTCAAGCAAACGACATCAATAGCTCAGGGGTGATCGTGGGTGTGTGGGTGGATGGCGCATTCACGGTACATGGATTTGTTTACGAGAACGGCGTCTACGCTCACCTGGATTATCCGGGCTCGCTTGACACCTATCCCTTTGGTATTAATCCGCAGGGAATTATCGTCGGTAATTGGGATACGGACCAGTCCACCGTGGGCCATGGTTTTGTGTTTGCACGAGGCCAAATAGTTTCGTTCGATGTTCCCGATGCTGCACCCGACGGAACGGCAGCCAATGGCATCAATGCGCGGGGGCAGATCGTTGGCGGCTTTGTGGGCGTTGATGGCAACTCGCACGGCTTCCTTGCGACCGGCTCCAGCTACACAACGCTTGATTGTCCAGGTGGGACAGGGACAACCGCGTGGAGTATCAATTCCACCGGTCAGATTGCTGGAACTTGTAACATTGCAGGCCAGGGCGTGGGGTTTGTTGCCAATCCTGTGCCTATGCAAAAGCCATGAGTCATCCGGCGGCATGGCCGCCTGTGAGGGCTGCCCTCCCTATATGTACGGTTGTTTCACTGACAACAGACCAGGGCGTGCGACCTAGGTCGTTCGAGGTTCACGAAAGCAGAACTGACTGATGTGCCGCCTTCTTTATTGTTGCAGCTCGTTCCAAAACGCACCGCATATGACTAGATGAGGCCGCAACCATGAGAGTTTGCGCGGAGCGGGCCTTCGTCGCAGCGAAGGAGACTATTACTTCAGATTCCATTTTCATCTGACTTGATCCTAGTTGTTGACATTTCATTAGCACGGGCGGGAACTCGTCTTTCAAAAAACCGTCTCTGGCATGACTGAATTTCTTCACACTGCTTTGATCTTGCCTAATTGTGGAGCGAATATGAGACTGCCGTCCTAGGCGCGAGCGCGGCTCATGCTCATGCTGAGAAAAGCCGGCAACGAGGGCGAGATCCACGTGACATTTCATTTCCATGTGGCCGGGTATAACGCTTGCACGAGACTGGGCAGGCGCATCGCTTTACACGAGCAACCATCTTCTTGACAGTGATGAATGGCTTGCTAGGTAGAAGACGTGTTTTGGGGTAAAGCTATGAAGCGTATTTGCGTCCGAGACCTCGCCGACACACAATGGCAAATCCTCGATAGCCTCAAATTCGAGCAATTGGTCCGTTTCACAGAGCAGGAAATCCCAAAGGAGGATGGAATTTTGATGATTCCAGGCGAGGACTTGTTCTATTACGCGACTGGCAGATATCCACGGTTCCCGGTTCTCGTATTCGACGCGAAGATCATGCCGAATCGTATGGAACGTGTTTCTCGATTTTCTGCCCGCCCTGCCGTTTCTTACCCCAAATCGACAAGATCAAGCAGAGCGACAGCGGGCTTCCATTGCTTGGGAATGGGCGGCCTCCAAAGCTAGTCAGCGGACACAGGAGGGATGGCTGCGGCGTCTCTTTGGCAGACAGAGTATAAGCGCGTCGAGTGCGCCGGTATGCGAATCGTATACGTTGACCGTCGATTCGACACGCCCGCCGTCTTCCGGTATCACCGAGCCGCCTGGGTGCCAGTTGGCGATCGGGTTCGGAGAAACGGTGCGGTTGAAATCGCCCGACCAGAACTACACGCTGCAAATGACTGTGGTGCACCCGGATTGGAAGAATCAAAGGGTCACTGTAAGTGTTTGGCCGTTTCTGACCAAGCAATCGCGTCCGGTCGAGACCGATACTGCATATCGTTTCCCACTTGGCTGGTTTGATTTTCCGTTTACCGACAATACATTGCTTCCCGATGGCAACCGCTTTGCGATCTATCTTCGGCTCGTGAGCGCCGAGTTCGAAAAGGTGACTGTGGTGGCGATGTGGTTTCCGAAGGGTTACTTCACGCCACGAGAACGTCCGCTCAATTACCGAGAGGTACAGCAGTTGCTGGGGAGAACGACGCAGTAGGGTGCCAGCAGACGCCTGTAGCGTAAACACCATGATCCAGTGAATGTCCCTTCGGGCTACAGCTCATTCAAAGAAGGCCGTAAAAGAAAAAAGAGGCCGCGTCAGTTGCGGTCCTGTTGCGAAATCGCGATTGGGCTACGACCCGGCCGTCTTGGCAGGTTGAAGAAGCTTGCGTTTCTTCAGGAACACGATGATCGGCTTTCCGCAGCGTCTGCAAAATGAGTAGTTAGGCCAGCCAATCCCAGCGACCACTTCGTTGTTCCCTTTCTTGATCTCCTTTTTGCGCAGTTCGCATTTATGGACGAGCATAGGCGAGGAAATTATGCTGGTGCGGTCTCCAGCTTTGCGATGCGGGTCTCGTGCTTCTGCAGTTGGTCTTCGTGCCGGCGGAGTTGCTCCGCACCGATGGTGTTCTCCTGCTGGAGCGCCTCGATTCCTTTCAGGACGCCGTCTAGCTTAGTAACGACGGGATCGAATTTCTCATCCAGCTTCTTCTCCATGGTCTCGCTCACGGCCTCCAGAATGACGTTTGCCTGCTCGGAGAGGAGTCTATCCAGCTTCTTGTCAAGCCTTTCTTCGAACTTGCCGAATTCGGCCTTTAAATCGGCTTTAGTAACAGGAGCGTCTGCATTGTTTGGGTCATTTTCCATACAGATTGGCTTACAGCTTAAGTGTACGTACATGCCAGAACCTGTCAACGCATGGAAAGGAGAGCTGGGGATGAGTCCATCAGGAGAGCGTGCGGGGCTGTCGCAGGCTTGTTGTTTTTGCTGTCCGTGGTATCCCCCGATTAACTCAAGCGCTGAGGGTTCGTGATAGCCACGTCCGGAGTCGAGCATTTTCGCCCGCGCCAGGTGTTTGGAATCGAGGAAAGTTCGCCAGGGCGCTTTCCCGTTCTCTAACGCCGCACCGGGAACTTTAGTGGGGTAAGCGACCCGACTTTCGGGCCATTGTCGCACGGGATGAGCAGAGTGATTATCAAAATGGCAGGAAATGACTCGTGGCAAAGATAATTGAATTCTATATACCAAAAAACTTCCGGAAAACGCCGACGTGGACTCCTAGGCAACAAAACGGAAAGCTGATCGAGTTTTGCTTAGAGCCAAAGAAATCGGCCTGAACGTTTCGGCTGAGCTGTATTGGACTCTCCTCGGTCAAGTCAGTTTACCAGCCGTAAGAACGCCCAACTACCCCCAAACTTTCTCACAGAACTCGTTAAAGTCCCCGCCACTCGCGGATATGTGCGGCCTTGAAGGGCGATGCGCGCATCTGCTATCCATGTCTGGTTATGGACAAACTCACGGAAGATGCCGTCAGAGAGATTGAGCAGATCCATTCGAGCTGGATCGAGTTCGAAGTCGCAGGAGAAGGTGACCGCTTGATGACATTGTGTGCTGACGATATCGAGTTGTTGCCGCCTGACGCGCAGCCTGTGCTGGGACGCGCGGCGGTTTCGGCGCGGTTGGCGCACGGAAACACGAGAATTCACAACATAGAGATCACCAATCTTCTTATTCGAGGTTCAAACGAGATTGCTTATTTGACAGCAAGCTACAAAACTAAGTTTTCCTTGCCGGAAGATTCCACCCCTAGACAAACCCTCGGAAGCCATCTGTGGATACTGCAAAAACAGGCCGGTACATGGGTCATCACTCTCGTGAGCTGGTCATTGTGGGGCGCCATTTCCGGGTCGACTGCGCATCCGCTACGAGAAGCGAGCGTTAACTCGCCGACTTCATAGTTTTCTCAGATCATCAATCCAGGTCAAAAATGGTTCTGCTAATTTCTTGAAAGGCTCACGGCAGCAGAGGCTATTGTAGTGTGTAATCAGACGGGTTTCCACGTCCTG
>Ga0209378_1002814_pt1 | contig 11895 bp, 12 predicted proteins | sample GraSoiAngelo_156_FD_186170 | JGI IMG/M metagenome (GOLD analysis project Ga0209378, IMG submission 186170) | Grasslands soil microbial communities from the Angelo Coastal Reserve, California, USA - 14_1009_13_40cm (SPAdes) (version 2) | ecosystem: Environmental > Terrestrial > Soil > Grasslands ... | reverse complement strand
ATCCCGCCGGAAATCCTGAACCGGCTCACCGTCACGAGGGACGATTTCCTCCAAGCCTACCGGGAGATGGAGCCGTCCACCTTGCGGGAGGTCTTGATCGAGAAGCCCAACGTCCGGTGGGAGGACATTGGCGGTCTCGACGAGGCGAAGCAAGAACTGCGCGAATCGATCGAGTGGCCGCTCCGGATGAACAAGGTGTTCGCACACTTCGACGCGCGTCCCCCGCGGGGCATCATCATCTTCGGGCCTCCAGGAACCGGGAAGACGTTGCTCGCGAAGGCCGTCGCCACGGAGTCCGAGGCGAACTTCATCTCCGTCCGTGGCCCCGAATTCATGAGCAAGTGGGTGGGCGAATCGGAGCGGATGGTCCGGGAGACCTTCCGGAAGGCGAAGACGGCGGCTCCGTGCATCATCTTCTTCGACGAAGTCGACGCGATCACGCCGGTCCGCGGTGGCATGGAAGATTCGCAGGTCACCGAGCGCGTGATCTCTCAGATACTCACGGAGATGGACGGGCTCGAGGAGCTGCACAACGTCACCGTGATCGCGGCGACGAACCGCATGGACCTGGTCGACCCCGCGCTGCTCCGTCCCGGGCGTTTCGACCGGCACATCTACATCGCGCCGCCGGACCTCGCGACGCGGAAGGCGATCCTCAAGATTCACGCGCGCCGGAAGCCGCTCGGAAAGGACGTCGACCTCGATGACATCGCGCGGAGGACCGACAAGTACACCGGAGCGGAACTCGCGGCCGTGTGCAACGAGGCCGCGATGCTCGCGATCCGGGAGACCGCGACGAAGTATCCGGACCTGGACGAGGCGACGCTGAAGAAGGTCACGATTGAAAAGCGACACTTCGAGGCCGCGTTGAAGAAGGTCCAGCCGCAGACGGGAGACCCCTCTCTGTATAGTCGCCTGCCCTCCCGGTTCCCATCGAGCCCAGAAGTCAGCTGAGCCCGAAAGATTAAGCCGGGTCGGGGGGAATCGCGGCCGATGGCGGCCTCCGCTCCCGGAAAGCTGATCCTCTTCGGAGAGCATGCGGTCGTCTTCGGGGAGCCGGCTCTCAGCACGGCGATCAACCTCCGGGCCGAGGTGTACGCCCGGCCCCATCCGGAATGGAGGGCGGACGGCGGTTCGATCGACGAGCCCCGGTATCGCTATGTGAAGGCCGCGGTCGCGAAGGTGAAGACCTCCGGCTCGCTGTGGCTCGAGATCCGCTCGATGGTCCCGAGCGGCGCCGGTCTGGGATCCTCCGCGGCGGTGACCGTTGCGACGCTGGGGACTTTGCATGGAATAGGCGGATCCATCGACGCGAAGACGATTGCGCGTGAGGGCTTCGAGGTCGAACACGAAGTCCAGGGGCGCGCGAGCCCGATCGACACGAGCACGGCGAGCGCCGGCGGCGGCCTCCTGGTCCTCCCGAAGCCTCAAGACGGACTCCTGTGGACGATCGAACGGGATGCGCGCCGGTGGTGCCTCCACCGGACGGACCTGCCCTCCTTGGACTTCGTCATCGGCAACAGCGGGATCAGCGCCGCGACCGGGCCGCTCGTCGCGAACGTGAAGGAACGCGTGGACCGATCCCCCCAGGCCGCGGGCGCCGTGCGCGAAATCGGGCGGATCACCCTGGACGGATTGGACGCGCTCCGGCGGAACGACCTCGTTGAGGCCGGGCACCTGATGGACCGGAACCACGCGCTCCTCACGCAACTCGGCGTGGGTCACCCGATGCTCGACCGCCTCGCGGACGCCGCGCGGAAGACGAGCTACGGCGCGAAGCTCACCGGGGCCGGCGGCGGCGGAAGCATCGTGGCGCTATCGGACCGGCCCCAGGAGACCGTCGAGGCGATTCGTGCGGCCGGAGGAAAGGCGTTCGTCGTCAGGTCGGATCCAACCGGAGTGGCGACTCTTTGATGAGGCGGGTCCAGGCCCACAAGATCCGCGCGACCCGCGAGGAACGGGTGGCCGGACCGCGATCCCTCCTCGTGGTCCACGCGGCCGAGCTGCTCACGTTGCAGGGACCCATAGGCCCGCGCCGAGGCGAAGGGGCGGAGGACCTCGGCCTCATCGAGGATGGAGCCCTCTATGCCGAAGACGAGCGAATCGTGGACGTCGGGCCGACCTCCGACGTGCTCGCCCGACACCCCCACGCGAGTGTGAAAATCGACGCGACCGGACAGACGGTCCTTCCCGGTTTCGTCGATGCACACACGCACGCGGTCTTCGCTGGATCCCGCGAGCACGAGGTCGAGTGGAAGGCCCAGGGGATGGGATACCGGGAGATCGCGGCTCGCGGGGGTGGCATCCTTCATACCGTGCGGGCGACGAGAGAAGCGAGCGAGGAGCAACTCGCCAGGACCGCCACCGAGCGCTTCCGATCCATGCTCGCCTTTGGGACGACGACCATCGAAGTGAAGAGCGGGTACGGACTCCGGACCGAGGACGAGCTCAAAACCCTTCGGGCCGCGGCGAAAGCCGGTGAGGCGGCCGGCGTCGATGTCGTTCGGACCTTCCTCGGAGCCCACGCGATTCCGCCGGAATTCGAGGGGCGCGCGGAAGCCTACGTCGAGCTCGTCGCCGGCGACATGATGGACGCGGTCGCGAGTTCGCGTCTCGCCACGTTCTGCGATGTCTTCGTCGACGACGGGTTCTTCACGGCGGACCAGGCGCGGCGGATTCTCAATCGCGCGAAGTCCGCGGGCCTCGGAGGGAAGATCCATGCCGACGAACTCGCCGACACGGGAGGCGCGGCTCTCGCCGCGGAAATCGGCGCGACATCCGCGGACCATCTTCTCCATGCGTCCACGGCCGGGATCGATGCGCTCGCGCGGACCTCGGTCGTCGGGGTCTTGTTGCCGGCGACGTCGTTGGTCTCCCACCTCCCGTTCGCCGATGGCCGACGACTCATCGCGGCGGGGGTTCCCATCGCCCTCGGGACGGACTTCAACCCGAACTGCTGGTGCGAATCCGCGCAGCTGACGATCGCGTTGGCATGTCACCACAACGGCCTCCTCCCCGCGCAGGCGGTGGTCGCGGCAACGATCAATGCGGCCTACGCGGTCGGCCTGGCCTCCGATGTCGGGAGCTTGGAGCCCGGAAAGCTCGCCGATCTCCTGGTCCTCGGCGTCCCCTCGTACCGCCATCTCGGCTACCGGGTTGGCGGGAATGTGGTCCGGGTCGTCATCAAGCGAGGCGCCGTCCAACTCGACGGTCCACTCCGATAGGGGATGCCCTTCGTTCGCCGGCGGCGGCTTCTTCTCCCCGACTCGCATTCCTCGATGCCGGAGTCTCATGATCGCGAGGACGTGGCACGGAGTGACGGCGACATCGAAGGCCGATGCGTACTTCCAGGTGCTCCAGGACACCGGACTCAAGGAGTACCGCGACACACCAGGCAACCAAGGGGGGATTGTCCTCCGGCGAACGGACGGGGATGTGACTCATTTCCTCCTGATCACATTCTGGGAATCGTTCGATGCGATCCGCCGCTTCGCAGGCCCGAATCCGGAGCGTTCCGTGTACTATCCGGAAGACAAGGAGTTCCTCCTCGAGTTCGAGCCGACCGTGACGCACTACGACGTCCTCGTGTCGCCGGACGAATGGCCCTGACGACCCGGGCCCATCCGGACACGCCTACGGCGGCTGGGAGACCGTCGCGTTCTCGAGTCGCGAGCCCGCTCGAATCGTCATCATGTCCCCGATGATGCTCGCGGCGATTCGCGCTCCCTCCTCGATGACGCAGCCGCGGGAGATCACGCTGTCGACGATTTCCGCGGCGGCGCCGATGACGCTCCCCTCGAGGACGATGCTGTTGCGGACGACCGCGTTCCCCTCGACCCGCGCGGATTCGTAGAGGCAGGCGTTGTCCACGATGCTGCCCGCCCGGAGGATCGCCCCCGGACCGACGTAGCAGGGCCCGCGGATCGTGACCCCCTCGTCGACCCGTGCGGCCGGATCGAGAATCACCGGGCCGTCGCTCTTCACGCCCGCGCGTCGGAGCGGCTTCCCCTCGCGGCGGACGATTTCCATGCTCGCCTTCCAGAGGTCGTGCGGCCGGCCGATGTCCATCCACACGCCATCGATGCGCGAGCCGTAGAGGGGTACGCCTTTCGAGAGCAGTTTCGGGAACAGGTCCTTCGAGAAATCGAACTTCTGATCGGGCGGGATGAACTCGAGGACTTCCGGCTCGAGCACGTAGATGCCCGCGTTGGCCAGGTTCGAGAACGCTTCTTCCTTCCGCGGTTTCTCCTTGAACTTCTGGATCCGGCCCTTCGCGTCGAGGCCGACGATCCCGAACTGCGTCGGATCCTGGACGTCCGTCAGGGCGATCGTCACGACGCCGCCCTTCCGCTTGTGGAACTCGTACAGCGCCTTGAAGTCGACATCGCACAGGATGTCGCCCATCGCGACGAGGAACGTGTCGTCGATGAACATGCCGACGCGGCGCACCGCGCCCGCGGTGCCGGCCGGGTTCTCCTCGAAGCTGTAGAGGATCGAGGCGTTGTAGTCCAAACCATCGCCGATCGACTTGATCAGGGTGTCCGAGAGGTACGCCGTCGTCACGATGATCTCGTGGAACCCGGACCCCGCGAGGGATCGCAGAACGTAGTCGATGCACGGCCGGCCCGCGATCGGGATGAGCGGTTTCGGCCTTTTGTACGTCAACGGTTTCAGGCGGGTGCCTTCGCCTCCCGCGAGGACGACCGCTTTCATCGACCGATCTCCACCCTCCCCTTCTCGAGCAACGCCTTCAGGGCGGCGTCCGCGGAGGCATCGAGTTTCTTCTCGTCCAGCAGCGCATCTCGGACCGCACGGTTCTGTTCGCGCAGCATGGTCCGGGCCTCCCGGGCCTCGGATCGCTTGGCCCCCCGGATCGAAAGGACCTTCTCGCGCATCTCGACGACCTTGGCGTGGACCTCGTCGGCCTTGTCTCGCGCGGCGAGGAACGCCTCGTGTTTCTCGTTCCCGTCGTGGATCAGGGCAGAGATCTGATGGACGATCCCGACGGTCTCCTCGTGGACCGAGCGGGCCTTCTCGCTCAGCGCGATGGCCGCCTCATGCTCCTTCTCCGCGGCCTGGAAGAAATCCGTGATCCCCGAATCGATGTCCCGGATCTCCTTGGCAATCTTGTCTTGATCCGCCTTCAGGATCTCGAGCTGCTTGAGGCGTTTCATCGAGTCCTTGAGCTCGCCGAGCAATTCGTTCTCGGCGCTCAGCGTCAGGGAGGCCGTCTGCTGCCGCATGTCCAGCTGGGAGACGCGCCTTTTCAGGGCGCGCAGCTCGAGGCCGACATCGGCGTGGCCGGAGCCGCGGAGTTTTCGTTTCATTTCGATGAGCGCCTTCGCCTTCCCTTGGAGCTCGTCCCGCTTCTGCCGGTGTTTCCGAGCTTCTCCGGCAAAGGAGGCGCGGCGGTCCTTGAGTGCTCGGAGCGTCGCGCCGATCTGTCGCTTCGTCTCGTGGACGAGATCTCGCTCCTGGCGGAGGAGCTGCGCCTCTCGGTTCAGGGCGTCGCGCTTCTCGAGGAGACTTTGGAGCTTGATCTCCGCCTGATCGAGTTCAGAAAGGGTTTTCTTCCGGACCATCGGGTCCCCCGGCAGGATGGAATGCAGCGATTGACGGATGTGCCATTAACCTTTCGCCATGCGAACGGCGTCGGCGATGCGGCCGATCTCCTGCGGAGATAACTCTTCGACGCGCCGCGTCCGGAATGGGACGGTCGGGAGGACCGCCTCGAGGGCGTCCGGCGACCTCGCGAGGGACGGCCATCCGAGGCGGAGGCCGTTCTCGACGGTCTTCCGCCGGTGCCGGAAGAGCGCGTCGACGACCGCATCGTAGCGGTCCGGATCCGCGATCGGGAACGGGGGGGGACGCGGTCCGAGCCGCACGAGCGCGGAGTCTACACGAGGCTGAGGGTGAAACGCGTTCCTCGGCACGCGTTCCAGGATCTCGCACGCGGCCCTCCGGTAGACGCCGACGCTCAGCCGGGAGTAGTCCGCCGTCGCGGGCTGTGCGATCATCCGCCGCGCGAACTCCCATTGGTACATCAGGACGGCGAGCCGGAAAGGCTCATCGAGCAAACGGAACGTCAGCGGAGACGAAATCTGGTACGGCAGGTTCGAGGCCATGACATCGAACCGGGGCCATTCGATCGCGAGGGCGTCGCCCTCGATCACCTCGACCTCCGGGAGGCTGTCCCGCAGGAACGCGACGAACCGGCGATCGGCTTCGATAGCCACCACGTGCCGCGCCCGTTCCGCCAGGAGACGGGTGAGGACCCCCAGGCCGGGACCGATCTCCAGGACCGTGTCGGACGAGCGAATCGCCGCGTGGCCCACGTGGCGCATCGCCACTCGGGAATCGACGAGGAAGTGCTGACCGAGACGTTTCTTCGGTCGAATCCCGAGGCGGTCTAGGACGCGCCGCGGAGCGTCGTCCACGGGGGCCGGACGGACTCCGGCCGCTTTAGGGTTGCGCGGAGACCGTCGAGCTCGCGTCGAAATCCGCGGCCCGATACGCCATCGTCGTATAGGTCGTGGTGGGGTCGATGCCGCGAGCCCCGGGGGTCATCGAGAGCGAGGCCAGGTACGGACCGTCGATCCCGGCCGTCCGGATGTCGGGGCCCGCGAAGGTGAATTCCGCCCACCGGAAGCCCTCTGGCAACCACGCCGGGCCGTACGACTTCCCGATGACCGGCGAGCCAGCGGGACCGGAGAGGAGCCCGGACAGGTCGAAGCTGGCCGTGGCGAACACCTCGACCTCCGCCCGGATGACGAGGGCGTCGTAGGTGCCGTCCCCGTTGCGATCGGGGGTCATCTCCTCGAACCGACCGGTGTATCGCACGAGCTCGATCGTGTCATCGAAGTCCGCCGATCGATATGCGGACGTCGTCCCGCACAGCGTTTCCGGATAGTATGTCGGCAGGGGTGGCAGGATCGTTCCGATCGGGCCCGGCGTCATGTTGCCGCCCGCATAGGCGAGCGGGGCGTAGTACAGGGTGAGGCTGAAGTCCCACGGACCGTCGACGCCGGCTTGGCGGATCTGGTCCCCGCGGAATCGCAAGACCACGCTCGTATCGGTCGTCGCGAGGTCGAGGTCGCGGTACCCGTACGCGATCAGCCGGACGACATCGGTGCCGGCGCCCTTCGAGAGGTAGCCGTTCAACGCGTAATGGCCGGCCAGGTTCACGTGGACATCCGCGCGCAATTCCAGGAAGTCGGCGAGCCCGTCCCCGTCGAGGTCCACGGCAGAATCCGAGTGGTCGCCGGTGAAGGTCGCGGGCCTCATGGGTTGCTCGAACTGCGAGGCCGCATAGGTCTTCGTCGTGTAGTTCCATTCGACGACCGGCCCACCCCAGTCGGCGATCGGTCGGTTCGTCATGTACGGAAGGCCGCCGATCGACACGCGAGCGTGGACGCGGTACGGTCCATCGGCGCCGCCGCGGGCGATGTCCGTCCCGGGGAACGCCATCCGGATCGTCTGTGTCCCATCCGTGAAGAAGTATCGTTCGTAGACGTACGCGATCGGGTAGGCATCGGGAGTGGGAGAGAGGGTCCCGCCCGCGAGGATCGGCACCGGAGGCAGCGCTCCATATCCGCACGATCCGCTCGGCGGCGGATTCGAACTCGAGAGATCGGCCGAGATGTCCCACGTCCCGGCCTGGGGGAGCGACACCTGCGCCTCGACGACGAGCCAATCGAACGTCCCGTTGCCGTTCGTGTCCAGGCCATAGTCGGTGCCGACGTCTCCCGCGGCGCTCATGAGGGCATGCACACCCCACGCGGCGCCACCGGCCGCCAAGGCCATCGTGACGAGCAAGGCAATCGTTCGACCCGTCAGCATCACGTTCGCACCGCCCGAGTGTAGATGGCGGGGAGCATATCACACCGCGTTTCTCGTTCGGCTTTCATCTAACGGCCGATATTCCCACCAATCAATATTTGAACGAGAACCCGACATCGGGGGCCGTGTCCGCCCCCTGGTCGGCCCTCCCGTTCCAAGATGACGGGAGCCTCCAATGCTGGATGGTCGGGCTGATCATCGGGGCCCTCGTCCTCGTCCTCGCCATCCTGATGGCGTACCAGCGGTACGTCGCCGGCAAGAAACCGGTCCAGCACTTGTGCGACTACTGCGGGCACATGGTCACGGCCGTGAGCGACTGCCACCACGCACCCGTGCGGGAACGCTTCCTCCACGGGACGTGCCTCGAGTGCAAGCAGGATTGCCGCCTCGTCTGCGCCCGGTGCAAGAATCCGCTCTGAGAGAATCGCGCCGCCAACGTTATAGGCCGGAGGTCGCTGGCGACCGAGCCCATGTCCGGTCCTCCAGCCGCTCAGAGTCCCACCAAGCCGGCCCCGCCACGCAGCGTCCTCCTGGCGGACGCGAAGGTCACGATCCGCGCCCCGATTCCCCGGGTGTTCGAGGCGCTCCTGAACCCGGAACAACTCGTCCAGTGGTGGGCGGACGACCCTCGGGTCGAGGCCGAGTTCGGCGGCCGCTACGAGGGAACCCTCCCCGAAGGCCGCGTCGAAGGATCGATCACGGCGATCGATGGCCCCGGCCAGTTGTCGTACATGTGGCCGGTCGCCCAGGAAGGCGGATCGGTCGAGACGAGCGTCGCCTACGAACTGAGCCCTAAGGGCCGCGACACGTTCGTCCACGTCGTCCATCGCGCTCCCAAGCCCGTCCCGGGAAACTGGACCGACCGATGGAACGGGGCGCTCGAATCCCTGAAGGCCTTCCTCGAGTCCGGCGCGCCGGCCTCCCAGTGACCCTCTGGCAGGTCAACTCCCAACCCATTGGACGATCGACGCTTCTGCCAGTCCCACGCCGACGCAGCGGGGAGCACCGGCGCGAGTAGTTTCGCACACCTCCCACCTGAAGAGGGAAGCCTATCGACTGTATACCTCTACTTAGAGGTATGAAAATGGAAATCGGCTGCGGTGCCCGGATCCGGGACTTCGACGGACGGCGGTACTTCTACTTCTGGCACTACGAGCGAGACAACGGTCGATCCACGCGAAAAGAGGACTACGTGGGTCGGGTCGATTCCGAGAAGGCAAGATCGGATCTCCTGCTTCGGATCGCCGCCTATTACCGCAGGGCCGAGCACGAGTTCGCGCGGAAGCGGTCTCGGATCGAGAGTCGGATCACACGGAATCATACCTCTACTTAGAGGTACAAGGCGGCCGGCGGCCCGCATCCGTTGCCGTCCGACCGCCGTCCAACGGTGGGGAATGTTTATCCCGCCTCGTCCGTTCGTCGAGGCGTGCGCCTCGAGGAGAGACCGTTCGGCGGATTCGCCCGCGGCTCCTTGCCGGTCGGCTGTCGCCAGTGCACCGACGGCTCGAAGATGGTCCTCTTCGTGACGGGGATCTGCTCCTTCCACTGCTTCTACTGCCCCGTATCCGACGAGAAGATGTACAAAGACGTCGTCTTCGCGGACGAAAAACGCGTGACACGGGACGAAGACGTCCTGGAAGAGGCGCATGCGATTCGGGCGACGGGCGCCGGGATCACCGGCGGAGACCCGCTGGACGCGGTCGGGCGCACTTGTCGCTACATCCGCCTCCTGAAGGATGAGTTCGGGCCGAAGTTTCACACCCACCTGTACACGATGTCCACGGATCCCGGCAAGATCCGGATGCTCGCGGACGCCGGGCTCGATGAGATCCGGTTCCATGTGCCTCCGGGCCTCTGGTCCCGCGCCGCCGGAAGCGCCTTCGTCGGGGCTTCGCGTCTCGCGCGGTCGCTCGGCCTGACCGTCGGGATCGAGGTGCCGCTGATCCCGGAGCGCGAGGCCGACCTCATCAGGCTCATCGAATGGGCAGGGGCCGAGGGCCTCGCGTTCGTCAACCTCAACGAGATGGAGTTCTCCGAGGCCAACTTCCCGCGGATGAAGGTCCACGGATACGAGATGAAGCACGAACTCTCGTACGGCGTCAAAGGCGCGGACCCGGTCGCCCTCCGCATCCTGGGACAGCGCTGGAAGACGACGGTCCACTATTGCACGAGCGGCTACAAGGATGGCTGGCAGCTCCGCTCACGCATCAAGCGACGCGCGGAGAACGTCGCGCGTCCCTGGGACGTCATCACGGAGGACGGGACCCTCCTGAAGGGAATCGTGGAAGGTTCCGACTTGGAGCCGTTGATGCGAGACATCGCGAGGACCTATCACGTCCCGACTAATCTCATGGGCGTCGACGGACCGAGGAAGCGCCTCGAGATCGCGCCTTGGATCCTCGAGGAGATCGCGCCGAAGCTTCGCCGGCCCGCCTTCCTCGTCGAGGAGTATCCGACCGCGGACGGCCTCGAGGTCGAGCGGACTCGGCTGGCTTAGACGCGCACGGCACGCACCGCAATCCATCCCGCGACGACGGTCGCCACGGTCCTGCGGTGCTGCCGCAAATCCTGCACACCAGGCCCCGCAACCGCCGAGACCACGCATCGAGCCTTGATTCGATTCTCGTGCCATCTGGGAACTCGAGCTGGACGCGAGCCGTCGGGACCAAGATGGCGCGGATCGAACACAGGGAGGCACTCGCCCTCGGATCGAATCGTTCGACGGCTTCCGTCAGGCGGCGATCGCGCTCCGCCATGACGGTTCGGATCAGGTCCGTCGATCCGCTCGGGTCGGATTCGCGCAATTCGTCGATCGTGCGATCGAAATATCCAAAGATCCGGCGCACCTCCTCTTCCAACAGCCCGAGGCTCCAGGTGCGGAACCGTTCCACCTCCCCGGCGGTCAAGACGCATAGGGACTCGGTCGCGAGGAGATACGCCCTTTCGAGGTCCGGGGGAATCTCGGGCGAGGGATGCGGGATGAGGCCCAGCTCCACGCGGTCCGGATCGACCGACCAGACGGACCCGTCGAGCGAGACCGCGACCAGACGGAAGCTCTCGCGCTTCTCGTCCGACAGGAGGGTCACGTGGAAAGTGAATAGCAGGAGGAGCTCGTCCTCGACGCCGTTTATGCGGGAGGTGACCGCGGTCTCTGGCCCGAGGCCGCACTCAATCAGGGCGTCGGAGATCCACTCTGGGCCGGAGACATCGCATCGCGACATGTTCCATCGACCCCGGCGGACGACGACCGAGACGAGCCGCTCGAGGAAATAGCTCCCGGGAGCGACCAGTTCCGCATCGAACTCTCGGCTTCGCTCCGCGTCGAAAGCTAGGGCGAAGTTCGCGGGCACTTCGAGGTCTCGTTGCACCGTTTCCGGAGCCTGGACCCAGACGAGCGATTCGCCGTCGGACAGGGACGCCCCGAGATCGCGGAGGGCCTCGAGGACGAACGTCCGCAACGGCGGGGCATCGCTCACGCGGACACCGCCTCGCCCGTCTCGCCCAGGACCGCTTCGTTGGTCTCCTTGACCTGTGCATACTGCGCCCGCGCCCGGACGAGCGAATCCCCCAGGCGGCGCAGCGCGGACCGCCGTTCCTCGGCCTGTCGGAGGACCCAGATGTCCATCATCAGATCCTCGAACGACCGACGCTCGTCGAGGGTGCCGAGGATCAGATCGAGTTCCCCGACGACCAGCTCGAACATGTGGATCTTGCGATCGAGGAGATCCATCAGATTCGCCTCGACCGTGTCCTCGGCCCACACATTCACGACGTGGACCTCGCGCTCCTGACCGAGGCGATGGACCCGTCCGATCCGCTGCTCGATCCGGAGCGGATTCCATGGAAGATCGTAGTTCACCACGGTCCGTGCGAATTGGAGGTTCCGGCCCTCGCCTCCCGCCTCGGTGCTCAGGAAGATCGAGCGGTCTTCGCGGAAGGTGCGCACCGCCGCGTCCTTCGCCGCGGATGAAAGGCCGCCGTGATACGCCGCGACGCGATACCCGTCCGCCTCGAGGACTTCCAGGAGGTGCAACAGGGTCCTCCGATACTGGGTGA
>Ga0209378_1002805_pt1 | contig 11922 bp, 10 predicted proteins | sample GraSoiAngelo_156_FD_186170 | JGI IMG/M metagenome (GOLD analysis project Ga0209378, IMG submission 186170) | Grasslands soil microbial communities from the Angelo Coastal Reserve, California, USA - 14_1009_13_40cm (SPAdes) (version 2) | ecosystem: Environmental > Terrestrial > Soil > Grasslands ... | reverse complement strand
CGTGGGGCGGAAGGGGCAGAGCTATTTCCGGATAGTGATCGCGGACCAGCGGGCCGCCCGGGACGGGCGGTTCGTGGCCACGATCGGGCACTACAACCCCCGCACCGACCCCGCCAAGGTCGATGTGAACGCGGAGCAAGCGCTGGCGTGGCTCGCGAAGGGAGCGCAGCCGACCGACACGGTGCGCTCGCTCTTGAAGAAGGCGGGAGTACTGGGCAAACGGCCCGCGTAGTCGCGCGGCTGCGCAAGCCGCACGGGCAGAAGGGGGAGGTGGCGATCCACCCCCTGGTTGAGAACCCGGGCACCGTCTTCGCCCCCAGGGCGCGGCTATACGTGGTAACCGAGGACCGCAAGGTCGTGGCGGGTCCGCTGGTGGTGGCGCGGCGCCGTGCCTACCACCGTGACTGGCTGCTCGGGTTCGTGGGAGTCACGTCGCGGGCGGCGGTCGAGCCGTGGCGAGACCACTTCATCGCCGTGGAAGACGCCCGTGCTGACGATTAACGTCGTGACACTCTTCCCGGAGGTGTTCGCGGCGCCGTTTGGGGTCAGCATTCCGGGTCGCGCCGCCGAGCGGGGGCTGGTCCGCTACCGCCTGGTGCAGTTGCGCGACTACACGCACGACCGGCACAAGACCGTGGACGACTATCCGTACGGGGGCGGTGCCGGGATGGTGCTCAAACCCGAGCCCTTTTTCGAGGCGGTGGAGGACCTGCGGGCGGGCCCGCCGATTGTGCTGCTGTCGGCTCGCGGCCGGCCGTTCTCGCACCAAGCGGCGGTGCGGTTCGCCGTTGGGAAAGAGCTCACGCTGCTGTGCGGCCACTACAAGGACGTGGATCAGCGCGTGGCGGATGGGCTCGGGGCGGAGGAGTTGTCGATCGGGGACTTCGTGCTGTCGGGCGGCGAGCCGGCAGCCCTGTGCGTGGTCGACGCCGTGGTGCGCCTCCTGCCGGGTGCGCTCGGAGATCACGAGTCAGCGGCCAGCGACTCGCATTACGACGGCTTGCTCTCGCCGCCGAGCTACACGCGGCCGCCGAGCTATCGCGGAATGGACGTGCCGGCAGTATTGTTGAGCGGCGATCACGAGAAGATTGCGGCTTGGCGCGCGGCGGAAGCCGCCCGGTTGACGCGCGAGCGGCGGCCCGACCTGTGGGCTAAACATCTAGACGCACAGACGCAATAGGCTAGACGCACAGACGCGTTAGACGCACAGACGCACAGGGGATTGAGGGGACAGGGTATGGACCGACTGAGAGCGATCGAGCGGGAGGGAGTGAAGACCAACCTCCCCGCGTTCGATCCCGGCGACACGATCCGCGTGATGGTGCGCGTGCGCGAGGGCGACAAGGAGCGGCTGCAGGCATTCGAAGGCGTGTGCATTGCGCGTCGCGGCGGCGGAATCAACGCGACGTTCACGGTGCGCAAGATCTCGGCGGGCGTGGGCGTGGAGCGGATCTTTCCGCTGCACGCCCCTTCGATCGCGGCCATCGAGTTGGTCCGCAAAGGCCGCGTGCGCCGCGCCAAGCTCTACTTCCTGCGGCGCCTGGCCGGCAAGTCGGCGCGCATCCGCGAGAAGCGCGCCGTCATCGTGCCGGAAACGGAGCAGCAACAGGCGTGAAGGGTCCCCGCCCCACGCTCGAGCGCGAAGCGGCGCTGTGGAGAGCGCGGGGTGGGGGAGGCGGGCTCGTCGCCGGACTCGACGAAGCGGGACGCGGTCCCCTGGCGGGTCCGGTGGTGGCCGCGGCGGTCGTGCTTCCCGCGTTCTGCCGGCCGATCCGGGGCCTGCGCGACTCCAAGCTGCTCGTCCCCGCCGCCCGGCTCCGCCTCGCAAGCCTGGTGCGGCAGCGCGCCCTCGCGGTGGCGGTCGGCGCCGCGAGCGTGCGCGAGATTGATCGGCTGAACATCCTGCGCGCGAGCATCCTCGCCATGCGGCGCGCCCTCGTGCGGCTCCCGATCCGTCCCGACCACATCCTGGTGGACGGCCTCCCCTGTCCCGGGCTCGGGTGGCCGCACGACGCCATCGTCGGCGGCGACGCCCGCTGCCACTCGATCGCGGCGGCCTCCGTCATCGCGAAGACGGTGCGGGATCGGCTGATGGACCTGCTTGCGGAGCGGCATCCCGCCTACGCGTGGGCGAGCAACAAGGGCTACGGCACGCCCGAGCATCTGGCCGCCCTCGCCGAGCACGGCTTCACCCCACATCATCGCAAGAGCTTCGCACCGGTGGTGCAGCTGCTGCTCGTCTAGCCCGTCCTGGCTAACGGCCGGCGAACAGCGCCATCCGCTTCTCGTTGAAGGCCACGATCCCCTCCCGCGCGTCCTCGCTCTGGAACAGCTGCTGTTGCAGCTCGCGCTCCAGTGCCTGCCCCGACCCGAGCGGCAGCTCCGCGCCCGAGTGCACGGCGCGCTTGATGAGCCCCACGGCGCGGGCCGCCTTGTGGGGCGGGCAAAACTGCCTGGCGTAGAGTGTCACTTGCTCCCAGAAAGTATCGGCGGGAAAGATCTCGTTGACGAGCCCGAGCTCCTTCCCCGCCTCGAACGAAAGGGTCTCGCCCCTCGCCATCATCTCGATCGCGCGCGAGTTGCCGACGATCTTCGCCACGCGCTGGGTGCCGCCGAGCCCGGGCAAGACGCCGAGGTTCACCTCCGGCAGCCCGATCCGGCCGCCGTCCCGCTTGGCGAGCCGGACATCGCACGCCAGCGCCAGTTCGAACCCTCCGCCCACGCTGTGACCGTTCAGCGCCGCGACCGTGAGCTTGGGCGTATGCTCCAGCCGGTTCAGCGTTTCGTTGGCGTACAGGGAGAAGTGGTACAGGAAGCGGGGGGTGACCCGCTGCATCATGCCGATGTTCGCTCCGGCGGAGAAGAACCGCTCGCCGCGACCGGACAGAACGACGACGTGGACGTCGTCGTCGAACCGCGCCTTCACGATGGCGTCGTCGAGCTTGCGCATCACGTCGAACGTGTACGTGTTCGCCGGCGGATTGTCGAGCTCGATGAAGCCAACCCCATCCTCGACGCGATAGTGCACCAGTCCCCTCGGCTGCTCCTGCTCGTCCCGCGGTCGCTCGACACCGATCATGGTCGTCGTCATGTCCCACTCGCCTGGTTAGCTTGCCATTGAATCCCGGTTGCGATTGAATCGCCGACTCCGGCCGCGACCTCCACCGCGATCTTGCCCAGCTGCTCCGCGCGCGCGAGGCGCTCGAAGGCGCTACGAGCCTCCGGAAGGGGATAGACCCGGTCCACGAGCGGCCGCAGCGCGCCGCCGGCGAGCACTGCCACCACCTCCGCATACTCCGCCGTATTCCCGAGCGTCGAGCCCATTATGGTGTACTGGTTCCAGAACAAGCGCCGCACGTCCGTCACCACGCGCGGGCCTGTCGTGCCTCCGCAGGTGACCAGCCGGCCGCCCTTGGCGAGGCAGCGCAGCGAGTCCTCCCACGTCGCCTCACCGACGTTCTCGACGACCACGTCCACCCCGCGCCGCCGGGTGAGCGCGCGCACCTCCTGGGCGACGGATTGGGTCCGATGATTCAGGGTGACATCGGCGCCGAGCTGTTTCGCCTGCGCGAGCTTCGCGTCGCTCGAGCTGGTTGCGAACACGCGCGCGCCCCGCAGCTTGGCGATCCGGAGCGCCGTGAGCGACACGCCGCCGCCGATCCCCCACACCAGCACGGTCTCACCGGATTGCAGCCGGGCGCGCGTCGTCAACATCCGCCAGGCGGTGAGCGACACGAGCGAGAACGCCGCCGCCTCGGCCCAGGTGAGGGGCGGGTCGAGCGCCGGCACTTTGACCACGTTGGCCTCGGGCACCATGACGTACTCGGCCAGAGTGCCGGGCACGTGCTCGCCCAACACCTGGAAATTGACGCACAGCGACTGCTCACCGGCGCGGCAGAACTCGCACGTGCCGTCCCAGAGGCCGGGATTGATCATCACCGCGTCGCCCGGCTTCACCGTCGTGACGTCGGCACCGACCGTGTCCACGATGCCCGCCCCGTCGGACCCGAGGATGTGCGGGAAACGCTGCTCGCCGGGAAGGCCGCGCACGACGAAGAGATCCAGGTGGTTGAGCGCGGCGGCGCGCACCGCCACCCGCACCTCCCGGGCGCCGAGCAGCGCCGGAGAGCCCGGCGCGGGCACATCCGCGATTTCTATCTGCTCGAGCTCGCCCGCCGCGCGAATGACGCACGCGCGCATTGTGCGTCGGTCGGCCGATACAACGTCGGTTCGCTCCATATGGGCAACGCATGCGCCACCGGCGGGCGTCGCAGGGCCCGGTCTCTCCGCGCCCCACAACCGCCCTTGCTGGCGGCTTCTCAGGCGATCAGGGTAAGCCTGGCGAACGCGGAACGGAAGGGTCGTTCGTCAGGGGAAGCACACCCGCGCCGCAGCCCGGAGGGCCTTCGCAGGCCGTGGGGGCCGTCCCGTTCGTGCGACAAGCGCGGGTGAGAGTGGTCTGGCCGATCGCGGCTCCCACCACGCGGGGCGAACATGTGAGGTCAAGCATGTTGCGTTCTCGCTACCCCGCTGGTCCAGGTGAAGCGCGTTAGCGCCACTACTTCGGACGCAGCCGCCCCTGCAACCGCTGTGCCGATTCAGGCCGTCCACAACCCGCGCCGGGTGAGGGCCACACTCAACAGCGAACCGCACGGAATCGGGGCCCGCCGGATATGTCGCGGCCCTAACTTAATGCAGGAGGTCCGCCGACCCTAGCGTTTCGCGCGCTTCAGTTCGTGACGGAACTCGTCCAGTGGGCGGGTGCTCACGATGTCGCGCGCCTCCAACCCCGCCCGTCGCGCCAGGTCCACGGCGTAGCGCATGAATGTCAGGTTGTTCGGCTGGTGGCTGTCGGTGGACAGTACGAAGCGGACACCGCGCTGCTTCGCTGCGGCGGCGAGGGTGTCGGGGAGGTCCATGCGCTCCGGGTGCCCGTTCAACTCCAGGAGGCAGCCCGACCGAGCAGCCGCCTGCGCGAGCGTGTCGAAATCCAGCGGATAGGGCTCTCGTTTCCCGAGGAGCCGGCCGGTCGGATGCCCTATCGCGTCCACCCAGGGATGCTCCGCTGCCCCCACCAGCCGCCGCGTCAATTCTGCCTCCGTCTGGTTCGTGCCGTAGTGGACCGTTGCCACGACGTAGTCGGCATCGGCCAGCACATCGTCCGGGAGGTCCAGCTGTCCGCTTTCCAGGATGTCGAGCTCCACGCTCTTCAGAATCGTGAAGCCGCGGTTCGCGGCGTTCCACTCCTCGATTGCCCGCCACTGCTCCCGCAGCCGCTTTGGGTCGAGGCCGCGAGTCATGGTCACGCGCTTCGAGTGGTCCGTGATGGCGATGTAGTCGTACCCGAGCGCGCGCGCGGCCCGTGCCATCTCGTCGACCGTGGCCTGCCCGTCCGTGGCGCTGGTGTGCATCTGGAGGTCGGCGCGGACGTCCTTCAGCTCGACGAGCTTCGGGAGCCGGTGCTCGCGGGCGAGGGCGATCTCGCCCCGCGCCTCGCGCAGCTCGGGAGGGATCCAGTCGAGGCCGAGCTTGGCGTAAATCTCCGCCTCGGTCGCTCCCGCGACGCGGCGTGTTCCCTTGAAGAGCCCGTACTCGTTCAGCTTGAGCTCGCGGTCCTGCGCGATCTTGCGCAGCTCCACGTTGTGGGCCTTCGACCCCGTGAAGTATTGCAGCGCGGCGCCGTACGCCGCGGGCTCGACGGCGCGCACGTCCACCTGAAGCCCGCCGCGCAGTTTCACGGTCGAGCGCGTCTCGCCCTGGGACAGCACCTCGGCGACCTCGCCGTATTTCACAAATCGGTCCATGATCTTGGTGCTGTCGGTGCAGGTGACGAGGACGTCCAAGTCGCCGATAGTCTCCTTGCGGCGCCGGTAACTGCCCGCCACCGCGATCTGCGTGACCCCCCCGCCTGCCTCGAGGTGGGCGACGATGGCGTTCGCTTGGGCTTCGGCCTCGTGCAAGAGCAGCCGGCGCTCGCTCACCTGTGCCGCGCCGAGCCCGGTCCGGATCTTCTCTTCAATCTTGGGCCCGAAGCCCTTGAGCTTCTGGATCCGCCCTTTGTTGAGCGCCGCGGCCAGGTCGGCAGCCGACGTCACCTTCAGCTTTTTGTGCAGCAGCTTCACACGCTTGGGCCCCAGGCCGGGGATGCGGAGCAGGTCGAGCAGCCCGGCCGGGAGTTTCGCGGCGAGCTGCTTGCGGAGCGGAAGCTCGCCGGTCTTCACGATGTCCGTGATCTTCTCCGCCAGGTCCTCGCCGATGCCCGGGATCTCGGTGAGGTCCTTGCCCCCTGAGTGGACCAGCTCGGCGATGGGCTCGGGGTAGTCGCGGATCGTCCGCGCGGCGTTGCGGTAGGCCCGCACGCGGAACGGATTTGCGTCCTGGATCTCGAGGAGATCGGCGACCTCGTCGAACAGGCGGGCGATGTCGGGGTTTTGCATGGCGCGGGCGGTAGAGGACGGTAAAAGACGGTAGAAGACGGTAGAGGTCAATCCCACCACCTCTACCGTCCTCTACCGCCTTCTTGCGCCTCTTTTGTTCCCGTGCTAATTCAGCCCCTTCCCTCGCCTGCCGGAGAACGACGCCATGACGTGCGGCACTCCCTTGCTCAAGCAGCTGCCGGCTGCTTTCCTCGGTGCGGCCCTCGTCCTCGCCTTCCAGCCTTCCCTCGCCGCGCAAGCGCAAGCGACGACCGGGGTCATCCGTGGGGTCGTGTCCGATCCCTCGGGCAATGTCGTAGCGGGGGCGCGGGTGATCGTCACGGACGTCGAAACGCGGTTCCAGCGGACCGTCGTCACCAACGAGAAGGGCGTCTTTGTCGCGCCCCTGCTCCCGCTCGGCACGTACGAGGTGACGGCGAGAGGCGTGGGGCTCGGCGAGAAAAGGCAGACCGGTATCGTCCTGCGCGTGGGTGAGACGGTCGACCTCGCCTTGAAGCTCGAGCCGGTCGAGCTGGGCGCGGTCACGGTGACGGCGACGCCGGTGGTCGATGTGACTAGGGTGGAAACGTCCACGCGGCTCCCGAACCGGGCGGTCACGGGACTGCCGAACAACGGGCGCAACTACCTCAATCTGACGCTGCTCACACCCAACGTCGCGATCGTGCAGGGGCCGGATGGCGACGAGCTCACCGTCGCCGGCCAGCGCGGCATCCACAACAATGTCTCGGTGGACGGAGCCGACTTCAACAACCCCTTCTTCGGAGAGCAGCGCGGCGGCCAGCGCCCACCGTTCACGTTCAACCTCGACGCCGTGCAGGAGATCGTCGTCACCGCCGGGGGCGCGACGCCCGAGTTCGGCCGGTCGGGCTCCGGTTTCGTCAACGTCATCACGAAGTCCGGCACCAATCAGCTGCGGGGTTCGGTCCACTACTTCGGCAAGTTCGACGCGATTTCCGGCACGCCGGAGCATCGTTTCCCCGGCGGCACGGTGCAGAGCTTCGAGCCCGACTTCAGCCAGCATCAGTTCGGCTTCACGCTCGGTGGTCCGCTCAAGCGCGACAAGGCGTTCTTCTTCATCGCCTACGACCAGCAGATCTACGACGAGGTGAAGCAAAAGAACCGGCCGTCGAGCCCGGCGCTCGACTCGCTCACGGCGTGGATGGATACTGCGTTCGGCGGCACGCTCCGGGGGGACTTCGGGCCGCGCTCGCGCACCAACAACGCGCGCGCGGGTCTCGTCAAGATCGACTGGCGCCTCTCCGACCGCCACAACCTATCGCTCAAGTACAACCACACCTGGTCCCAGCAGGAGAACGGGACGTTCGACGTGGACACGTGGGCCAAGAGCGCCAACGGCCTGGAAAAGGACTACTCCAACGCGGTGAACGGGAGCCTCGTGTCCTACCTCTCGTCGCGCGCGGCGAACGAGTTCCGGTTCCAGTACTCGCGTGAGGAGCGACCCCGCCCGTATCCGGGCCCCACCAGCCCCGCCCTCGGGCCGAATCCCACGGGCCCCGGCCCGCGGCCCTTCCCGGACACGGGGATGGACTTTGCCAACGGCTTCCGCTTCGGGCTGCCGTTCTTTCTGCCGATCACGTACTACGACACGCGCGTGCAGCTCCTCGACAACGTCTCCTACGCCCGCGGCGATCATTTCTTCAAGGCCGGCGCCGAATGGAACCGGGTGGAGTCGGTGCAGACATTCATCGGGTTCGCAGACGGCCGCTTCATCTTCGACGGCGTGAACGGCTTCCTGAATTACGTCGCCAGCGGACCGGGCTTCGTGGAGTGCAGCCACGGCGCGACGGTCTACACGCGTTCCACCGGGGTGTGCGATTCAATCGGGGTCAGGGATATGATCGTCGTCAGGGACCCCATCGTCGGGCCCGTGCTCCTCTACCTGCAACAGGCCGGGGTGGGGGGCCGCACGGTGATTGACGCAGGCACCCAGTCGATCCCGCAGCACGAGCTGGCGCTGTACCTCCAGGACACCTGGAAGCCGTCGCCGAAATGGACGATCGACTACGGGCTGCGCTGGGAGGCGCAGATCGAGCCGGATCCGATCACACCACCTCAGTCGGTGTTCTTCCAGCCGTTCATCGGGAAGACCGTGAGCAACGGCACGGGGCCGTACGCGTTCCCCTCCGACGGCACGATTCCGTCCGACTGGAAGATGTTTCAACCTCGGTTCGGGTTCGCATTCGATCCGGGCGCCGACGGCCGGCAGGTGCTCCGCGGCAACGCTGGGCTCTACTACGCGCGCATCCCGGGCCTGAACCTCGCGAGCTCGCGCAGCACCAACGGCTCCATCGGGCAGACCCTGTTCGGCTCGAGCGCCACGATCCCGATCGGCCTGGCGCCTCCGCCGTACAGCAGCCTGCTCACGCCTCCGAGCGGGACCCCGATTTTCCCCGACGTGTTCGTCTTCGACAAGGACTTCGAGAACCCGCGTACGCTCACGGCGACTCTGGGCTACGAGCGGCGGATCACGAGCGACCTGGCCGCGTCGATCACGTACACGCACTCGCGCACGGATCACCTGACGCGCTTCATCAACCGCAACGACGCGCTCTTCGGGAAGCCGTGGGGAACGGGGCTGCCGGGGCTGCCGGGGAACACCAACGGGATCAACACGCTGACCACGGTCGAGTCGAGCGCCAAGTCCCGCTACAACGCCGTGACGATCGGCCTGAAGCAGACGCTCGATCCGCGAGTCCAGTTCCAGGTCAACTACACGCTGTCGTTCGACAAGTCCGACGACGACAACGAGCGCGACCCCTTCACGTTCCGCTACGCCCGCGCCGACAACCTCGCGCCCGAGTATAACTGGAGCGACCGGGATCAGCGCCACCGCGTCAACGGCTGGCTCCTGGCGAGGCTCCCGGGTGATGTCTATCTCAACAACCGCGTCAGCTACTACTCGGCTCAACCTACTTCGATGAGCTGCGGCCCGAGCTCGTTCAGCCCGTTCGCGCCGCCGCGGGGCGAGCGGGCGACCTCGCCGGCGGACCGGAACTGCGCGGACGGCAGCGTGCTAACGCGGAACACGCTCCGCAAGGACAACGCGTTCTTCTCGTGGGACGTCCGCGTCTCGCGGCCGTTGGATCTCGGGCCGCAGGGGCAGTTCGAGGCCATCGTCGAGATCTTCAACCTGACGAACACGGACAACTTCAAGGACCCCGCGTACGGCGGCTTGCTCTTCAACTTCGACGGCACTATCCGGTCGGGCCTGGGCGACCCGCGGCAGTTGCAGGCGGGGGTGCGGTGGAGCTTCTGAGCAACACGATCCCCGCCATTCGCCGCATCTCCTCCTGTTTCGCCTTCGGGTACAGCCGGGCGATGAGCCTCCACAGCCACGCCAGCCGCATCGTCCGCTTGAGGCGCAACGACTCGTCCCACGTCGAGCGGAACTCTGCTTCGTGCCACCCCTGCGACTCGAAAAACCGCGTGCCCTCGGGCGGGGCGAATTGGAACGGCGCCTTGCCGCGGGCGAGGGCCGGCCCCCACGTCTTCGCCATCATTTTGAGCAGCCGGGGCGACGCGAGGTCGATGAGCCACCACTGGAATGCGGCCTGGGTAGAGAGGTCCCATGCGAGGGTGGCGACGTCCTCGGGCGAGAGATAGATGAGGAGCCCCTCGCTTACGACCAGCACCCGGCTCGCGGCCACGCCGATCTGCGCGAACAGGACCCGCCGCCGCCCGACGTCGCTCAAGTCCACGCCCGCGTATTCCAGCACGCACGCCGGGCGCTCGCCCGCGAGCTGCTCCTTCTTGTACGCCATGACGTCGGGGAAGTCCACGTCGATCCAGCGAAGCGATGGCGGGAGCGGCAGCCGGTAGGCCCTAGTGTCGAGCCCCGCCGCGAGATTGAGCACCGTGTCCACACCGTCCCCCTCGACCGCTCGGAGGATCAGCTCGTCCATCACGGCCGTGCGGACGATCATCGGCCACGCCCAGGCGCGGCCCTTCGGCATCTCGGCGACGATCTGCTCCCCTCGCGGTCCCGCGAGCCGACGGGCGTACGGGTCGCGGAACAGCGCGTCGGGACGCTCCGATTCCATCGCCCGGTAGATCGCCACCCAGCGGGCTGTGTCCGAAACGTGGGTGATCGCGCCGGTCACGTGACCCTCCAGGAGATGACGGGGCCGTAACGCGTCATATCTTTACTCCTCGTGTCGGCGCCCGAAATCTACCTGTCGCTCGTCGTCCCCGTGCGCAACGGGGCCGATCGCCTCGCAGTGCATCTCGAAGCGCTCCGGGCCTTCGTCTGCGCTCAAGCCCGCCCGGCCGAGCTGATCCTCGTCGACGATTGCAGCGAGTCCGCGGCTGCTCAGCTGCTGGCGGAGTTCGGTCGCGACGCTGCAGAGACGGGTGAGCTGGTCACTCTCCTGCGAAACCAGGAGAACAGAGGGAAAGGCTTTTCGGTCGCGCGCGGGATCCGGGCCGCGCGCGGCCGGTACCGCGTCTTCACCGACGCCGATCTGGCCTATCCGCTGGAGGAAATCCCCAAGATCGTGCGCGATCTCGAGACCGGGAGCGACGTCGCGATCGCCTGCCGCGTGCTCCCCGAGTCGCGCTACGTGATGAGCCCCTCCTTCTTCTACTATCTCTACACGCGGCACGTGATGAGCCGGGTCTTCAACCGGGTGGTGCGGCTGGCCCTGTTGCCGGGGATCCTCGACACGCAGGCCGGGCTCAAAGGCTTCACCGCGCGCGCCGGCGAGCTGATCTTCTCGCGCCTCACGGTTCCGGGCTTCGGCTTCGACGTCGAGTGCCTGTACATCGCCCGGAAGCACCGCCTCACGGTCAGGCAGACGGCGGTGCACTTTCGCTACGACGACGAGCCGAGCACGGTGCGCTTCGCCGCCGATGCGGCGCAGATGCTGCGGGACCTGGTGAAGATCCGTTGGAACGACTGGCGAGGGCGCTACGCCTGACGAGCGCCGCCTGGTCGTGAACGCCGACGACTTCGGCTTGTCGGCGGGCGTGAACCGCGGCATCCTGGAAGCCCATTCGGCGGGTGTCGTGTCGTCGGTGTCCGTGCTCGTGAACCTGCCCGCCTGGGAAGACGCCGCGCCCCGCCTGGGCGCCGCGGGTCCGGGGCTGGGCGTCGGCCTGCACTTGAATCTCACGGCGGGCAAGCCCCTCTCGCATGGCGGAACGCTGTGCGATCCCCGCACCGGCGGCTTCCACCCGCTCACCGCGCTGGTCGTCCGCGCCCTCGCTGGGCGGATCGATCCCGCCGACGTCGCCGCCGAGTGTGCGGCACAGGTCGCGCGGCTACGGGGGGCGGGCGTCGCGATCACGCATCTCGACAGTCACCGGCACGTGCATGTCCTCCCCGGTGTATGGCGGGCCGCGGTGGAGACGGCGCGGCGGCGCTGCCACAGGCTGGCGAGCAACGCGAGCACGACGATCGCGCCGGCGCCGGCAAGGATCAGCGAGCCGTTTCCGTCGGCGAAATTGCGGGCTTGGCCGGAGAAGC
>Ga0209378_1002800_pt1 | contig 11935 bp, 8 predicted proteins | sample GraSoiAngelo_156_FD_186170 | JGI IMG/M metagenome (GOLD analysis project Ga0209378, IMG submission 186170) | Grasslands soil microbial communities from the Angelo Coastal Reserve, California, USA - 14_1009_13_40cm (SPAdes) (version 2) | ecosystem: Environmental > Terrestrial > Soil > Grasslands ... | reverse complement strand
GGTCCAGCCCCGCGACGATCAGCCGCGACGCGAGGAACCACGCCGCGTCGAGCCGCGGTCAGAGCCGCGCCGTGACGAGCCGCGCCGTGACGAGCCACGTCGGGTCGAGCCGCGCAACGAACCGCGTAACGAACCACGCAGCGAGCCGCGGCGTGCCGAGCCGCGCAAAGAACCGCGCAGCCAGCCTCAGCCACGCGCTGAGCCGCCACGCGCTGAGCCGCCACGCGCGGAGCCGCGTCGCGATCCGCCGCGCGAGTCACCCAAGCCGCGCGACGAGCCCGAGGTGCGGCGTCGCAAGCCCTGAACGTTCAGACTGAAACCTGACGCGCCCGATCGTAGTCGCACACGGTCGGGCGCGTTAGCTTTCCTTCCCTTTCTTTTGTCTGAGGCTCTCTTGGTCGCGCTGCTAATCCTGTCAACCGCGTTGCTTGTCCAAACGCCTGCTTCCGTTCAGCGGGCGGCCCAAACGATTTCGGCCGATGACATCCGCCGGCGCATCGGCATCATCGCCGATGATTCAATGCGCGGTCGTGACACACCCAGTCCCGAGCTCGACAAGGTCGCGCTGTACATCGGGCGCGAGTACCGCCGCCTGGGGCTGAAGCCAGGAGGCGATCGCGGCACTTTTATTCAGCGTTATTCTCTCGATCGCGTAAAAATCGTCGCTGAGAGCTCGGTGGCGTTCGTGCACGGCGGTCCCGGCGCCACGCTGAAATACGGCACCGACTTCATTTTTGCCGACAACATGTTCGAAAGCGGCGATTACGCCGGCGAGCTGGTGCTGGTGTCGGGACCCCTCAGTGCCGCTACGGCCGATACGGCGGCACTGGCGGGCAAGATGATCATTCTCGCGTCTCCTCGTCTGCGCGGCCCCGATCGGGCACGGGTCTTCAACTGGAAGCCGGCGGGGGTGGTCCTGGTAACCAGTGCCCCCGATTCAACCTGGTCGCAGATCGTCGCCCGTAACAGCCGGCCGCAGCTGCGGGACCCGAGCCGGCCCACAGGCGGACCGTTGCCACTCGGCGCTCGCTTCGCGTCGATCGCACCGGTGACGTCCGGCCTCGGAATCGATCTGTCCGCCGCACTGGGCGCCGCCACGTTTCAGGTACAGCCGTTGGGCGCGGCGCAGCTGCACGTCCATGTACGCATTGAGCCGGTGGAACGCAACTCCGCGCCCAACGTCGTCGGCATCCTCGAGGGCAGCGACCCTACGCTCCAGAACGAGTACGTCGTCTTCAGCGCCCACATGGACCACATCGGCGTCGCGGGACCGCGAGGCAGCGGTGGCTGCCGGGCGAAAGGAGCCGACTCTATTTGCAACGGCGCCGATGACGACGGATCGGGAACCGCTGCGGTCGTGGAGATTGCCGAAGCATTCGCGGGCATGAATCCTCGGCCCAAACGGTCGCTCATCTTCCTGAATGTGAGCGGCGAAGAGAAGGGACTGTGGGGGAGCGAGTACTTTTCCGACCATCCGGCCGTGCCGATCACCAACATCGTGGCCGACCTCAACATCGACATGATCGGCCGGAACTGGAAAGACACCATCGTGGCGATCGGCAAGGAACACTCGGATCTGGGTGCGACGCTGAACCGCGTCGGCGCGGCGCATCCCGAGCTGAACATGCGGCCGATCGACGACATCTGGCCGGAGGAGAACTTCTACTTCCGGTCCGATCACTACAACTTCGCCAAGAAGGGCGTGCCGATTCTGTTCTTCTTCAGCGGCACGCACCCCGATTACCACCAGGTGGGTGACTCGCCGGACAAAATCGACGCGGAAAAAGAGTCGCGCGTCGCGCAGCTCATCTTCTACCTCGGAGTCGAAGTCGCCAACGGCGCCCAGCGGCCGAAATGGAACCCCGACAGCTACAAGCGCATCGTCAGCGCTAACTAAGGCTCGAGACTCAGCACGCCCCCCGCCCCCCGCCCCCCGACCCCCGACCCCCGGATGACCCGGGGCGGGGGCGTGCCTATCTTTGCCTCGTGCGAGTGCTGATCGTAGAAGACGATCCTGAGCTCGCCGGGTTGCTCCGTGATGGCTTACGCGAGCATCGCATCGACCCGACGGTGGCAGCGGGGTTTGCCGAAGGACGCGAGCAAGCGTTGATCGGCGATTACGACGTCGTCATCCTCGATGTCCGGTTGCCGGGCGGCAGCGGGTTCGACCTCTGCGCCGACCTGCGTCGCCAGAAGGTCGGCGTCCCGGTGCTGATGCTCACGGCGCTCGACGCCGTGGATGATCGCGTTCACGGCCTGGCGGTGGGCGCCGACGATTACCTCACCAAGCCGTTCGCGTTTCGGGAGCTCGTCGCCAGACTCCAGGCGCTCGCGCGCCGCCGCGCGCTGACCGTGACGCCCGCGGTCGTGCGGGTCGCGGATCTCGAGGTCGACTTCGGCTCGCGGCATGTGAGTCGCGCGGGCCGCCCGATCGGCCTCACGGCGAAGGAATTCGCGCTGCTTGAATTCCTGCTGCGCCACCGCGACCAGGTCGTCGATCGGTCCGCGATCACGGCCCACGTGTGGGACAACAACCACGATCCGTTCGCCAATGTGCTCGAGGTGCTGGTTCGCCGGTTGCGCAGCAAGATCGATGATGGCTTCGAGCCGAAGCTGATCACGACGGTCCGCGGCGCGGGCTATCGGCTGGGCGCGTGAGCTCATGATGCCGTCACTCGACCGGCTGCGGGTCCGGCTCACGCTGTGGTACGCGGGGGTCCTCACGGTGATCCTCGTGCTGCTCGGCGCAGGGATCTTCGTCGCCATCCGTCACCAGATGGCGCGGCATCTCGATGCGTCGCTCAAGGCCGCCACGGCGGCCGTGATGCAGGCCACGCTGATCCGCGAAGTGGAGCGCACCCAGACACGCGGCGTCGCCGACGCCGTGGCGGAGCTCCACATCCCCGATCGCGCGTTGTACCTGTTCGACGCCGACGGGCGTCCTGTCGTTCCCTCCCAGGCAGACGGCTGGATCGAAGCCGCCGCGCGACTGGCAGCGCATTCGGGGGCGGCCGACATGAACCGCGACGCGTCCGGGGACAGGGAGTTCCGCGTGCACGCCGAGCGCTTCACCGGGGGCATGGGGGCGGTGTACGTGGCCGCTGCCGTCGCGGACCGCATGGAGCTGGAGGAGGAGTACACCACCTTGATAGCGACATTCGCCGCCGCCGCCCTCGCCGCGCTGCTGCTCGTGGCCGGCGCGGGGTACCTGCTCGTGCGGCAGGCCACCGCGCCGGTCGAGCAGTCGATGGAGCAGATGCGTCGCTTCATGGCCGATGCCGCGCACGAGCTACGCACGCCGGTGACGATTCTGCGCACTCGGGCGGAGCTCGCGCTGGCTCAGCCGCGGGATGCCCCGGGTGACACCGCCGCGTTTCAGGCGATCGAGCGGGAGGCGGACCGGCTGGGCGGAATCGTAGGCGACCTGCTCACCCTCGCGCGTGCCGATGCCGACGAGCGAAAGGTCGTGCGCGGATCGCTCTACCTGGACGATGTCGTCTCGCAGGCGGTCGCAGCCGCTCGGGCATTGGCCGAACGGAAGGGTGTGGCGTTGGTCGTGGGTTCGTTCGAGGAAGCGCAGATCATGGGCGACGCGGGACTCGTGGAGCGGCTGGTGTTGATCGTGCTCGACAACGCCATCAAGTACACGCCGGCGGGCGGCCGCGTCCGGCTCGACGTGACTTCCGGCGACGGTAGGCGATCCGTCATCGTCACGGACAGTGGCATCGGCATTCCGGCCGATCAGCTGCCACGGATCTTCGAGCGATTCTACCGCGGCGAGAGCGCCCGGAGCCATGCCGAGGGCGCGGGGCTCGGCCTTCCTATCGCTCGCTGGATCGCCGATCTCCACGGTGCCCGCATTGCTGTCGCATCCGACGCAACCGGCACGCGCGTGCAGATTGATTTCCCCGCCACAGTGTAAGCCTCCCGTAAGGTCGACACGCTAGGTTTCTGGCCCATGCGCCTTCCGGTGTCATTCGTTTCCGCGCTGTGGCCTGTTCTGCTTTTTGCGCAGCAGCCCGTGACGCGCTCCGACGCCGTCGCCGCGGCGCTCGCCCGGGGCGCGCGCGTGGCGCTAGGCCGTGCCGATACCACCGCGGCACTCGGCGCCGCGCGGGCGGCCCGCGCGTTCCCCAACCCGACGGTGTCGGGGAGCTACTCGAAGGACACACCGAGCTACCACGCCCTCGGCGATCTGCCGCTGGATCTGCCGTGGCTGCGCGCGGCGCGCATCGGCGCCGCGGAATCGGCACGCGATGCCGCGCGATATCGCTTCGCCTTCGAGCGCGCCGCGATCCGGTTCGACGTCGACACGACCTACACCCGCGGACTCGCGGCGGAGCTGCATGCACGCCTGTCTCACCGGACCGCGCTCGATGCCGACAGTCTGCTGCGGATCGCCGAGCTGCGCCAGCAAGCGGGCGACGTGAGCGAGCTCGACGTTCGCCTCGCGGCGGTGAATGCCGGTCAGCTCGCCAACGTCGCCGCCGATGATTCCCTCACGGCGCTCAGTACGCTATTGTCGCTGCAACTGCAAATGGGTTTGACGGGCGACCAACCGACGATTGCATTAGTGGATTCGCTGCGTCCACAGCCCGACAGTGCACTGACGGAGGGCCGTGTGCTTCTCCCCATCGCCGCGGCCGAGGCGTCGCTGCGGTCCGCGGAGCGGTCGCTGGCATTCGCGCGACGCAGCCGCTTCACGCCGAGTCTGCAGTTCGGCTTCGACACCGGCGACCCCACGAGTCCAACACCTCATGCGCTGTTGCCCGTGGTCGGTGTCTCGCTGCCGTTTCCATTGTTCAACTTGAGCCGCGGCGATGTGCTGCGAGCTGTCGCGGAGCGGGACCGGGCGAGCGCGCAGTTGGACCTCACGCGCCGGGAGACCGAAGCCGCAGTCGCACGGGCGCGCCGCGAGCTGGTGGTTGCGCGCGAGCGGCTGCGGCGCAGCGCGGGTCTCGTCGAGAGCGCCAACCGCGTCGCCACCATGTCCTTGCGGGCGTACAGCGAAGGAGCCGTGCCGCTTGCGACCGTGCTCGAGGCGCAGCGCAATGCGCGCGACATCCTGGCGCGGTACATCGACGACCTCGCCAGCGCGGACGCCGCCACCCGCGCCGTGAAGTTGCTCACCGCCGGGCCGGACGAGCCGTGAGCCGCGGCGCGTGGGTAACCATCGCGCTGGCCGGAGTCGGCGCCGCGTGTGGGGGCGGAACCTCGGGGAGCGGACAAGCAGCATCCCGAGAGCCCGGCGTCCTCGGGGTAGAGACGAGCGTCGCCACGGTGCAGCGGTTTCCGCATGTATTGAGCGCAATCGGGACGGTGACACCGCGGTCGGACCGCTTCGCGGCGCTCGCCCCGCCCGGGCAGACGCGCGTCGCGCGCATTTTCGTGGTCGCGGGACAGCGCGTCGCGAAAGGGGATTCATTAGTCGAGTTCGAGCGAGCGCCGTTCGACGCTGTCGCGCAGAGCGCCGCCGCGGCGCTGGCGAATGCGGAGCGCGCGTACGAGCGCGCGGTGCGGCTCGTGCAGGCCGGCGTCCTCGCGCAGAAGGACAGCGGCCAGGCCGCGGCCGATCTGGCGGCGGCCCAGGCTGCCGCGGTCACCGCGCGGCGGGCGCAACAGCTGGCGACGCTGCGCGCCCCGCTGAACGGCGTCGTCACACGTATGAACGCGGTGCTCGGCGCGTCGGTGGATGCGAATCAGACGATGGTCGAGGTCGCCGACCCGCGGTCGCTGGACATCGTCTTCAACGTCTCCCCCACCGAAGCGGGCCGCATCCATGACGGGGACACGGTGACCGTCACCAGCGGTGAAGGCTCTGGGGGCGAAGCGCTAGGGCCGGGCGTCGTTACGAGTATCGGCGCCGCCGTGGACTCCGCCTCGCGTGCGGTCGCGGTGCGGGCCCGGTTGACGCAACCGACGAGGGCACTGCGAATCGGTGAATCGGTGTTCGGGCGCATCGTCACGGGTGTGAATCCACGCGCCGTCGTAATCCCCGTCGTGGCGCTGGTGCCGGAGGGAGACGGCTACAGGGTCTTCGTCGTGGATTCGACAGGCATCGCGCTCGCCCGCGCCGTCACGATCGGCGGACGCACGGAATCACAGGTCGAGATCCTCTCGGGGGTCGCCGCCGGCGAGACGGTCGTTACGACCGGCGCCTATGGGGTACAGGACAGCGCCAGGATCGGCGGCGCGCGGCGGTGAAGCTCTTCGACATCCTGAGTCGCCAGCAGCGGCTCGTGTATCTCGTGGTCGCGTTGCTGAGCGCCGCCGGTGTTTGGATGGGCCTGCGGCTGCCGTCGGCCATCTACCCGGAGCTGAGCTTCTCGCGCATCACCGTCGTCGCCCAGGGTTCGACGCTGGGCGCGCGCCAGATCGTATTCAGCATCACGCGACCGCTCGAAGAAGCCGTGAGCATCGTACCCGGTGTGACCCGCGTCCGGTCGCACTCGATCCGCGGGGCAAGCGAGATCTCGGTTACGTTCGCGCCCGGCACGAACATGGATCAGGCGCTGCAGCTGGTGCGCGCGCGCGTGAACCAGGTCCAGAGCGCGCTGCCACCCGACCTGACGCTCGATGTCGAACAGCTCACCCCGTCGCTGTTCCCAATTCTTTCTTACAACGTCGAGGGCGGAGAGCCCGCGAGGCTGTACGATCTCGCACGCTATGAAATCAAACCGCTAATCTCCCGCGTGCCCGGTGTGGGGCGCGTCGAGGTGCAGGGCTCCGACGTGCGCGAGCTCGAGGTCATCGCCGACCCCGCACGGCTGGCGGCGCAAGGCATGACCTACGCGGACCTGGCCGACGAGATCCGGCGCGCCATCACAGTGCAGGCCGTCGGACGTGTCGCCCAGGATTACCGTCAGTACCTCATCGTCACCGATCAGGAAGCGCATGCCCCCGACGATATCGGGGCGGTGGTAGTGCGCGGCGGGTTGCGGGTGCGGGACGTCGCGACCGTGCAGCTGGGGACGGAGGACCACGTCCGCATCATTGCGGGAGATGGCAAGCCGGCGGCGCTGATCAACATCACGCGCCAGCTCGGCGGCAACACCCTCGCCCTCGCCGACAGTGTCGCGCGGATCATGGCGACCGTCGCTCCCACACTGCCTGCCGGCGTTGTTCTGAAGCCGGTGTACGACCAGGCGGAGCTCGTCCGGGAGGCCGTCAAATCGGTGCGCGATGCGATGCTCGTCGGTGCAACGCTCGCGGTCGTCGTGCTGCTGGTCTTCCTGCGCCACGGCCGCATCACGGCCATCAGTGCGGCATCGATCCCGCTGACGCTCGCGATCACCGTCTTCGTCATGCGAATGATCGGTCAGACGTTCAATCTGATGACGCTCGGCGCGATGGCGATTGCGATCGGTCTCGTGATCGACGATGCCGTTGTAATTACGGAGAACATCGCGCGCCACTTGCGTCTCACGACCGACCGACAGCAAGCGATACGCGCCGCGGTGCAGGAGCTGATTTGGCCCGTGACGACCTCGACGCTCACGACAGTCGTCGTCTTCCTGCCACTCGGCCTGTTGCAGGGTGTCGTGGGACAGTTCTTCGCGGCGCTGGCGACGACGCTGACGGTCGCGGTCATGGTATCGTTGCTGCTTGCCCTGACGATCATCCCGCTGCTCGCCGAGCAGTTCGTGACCGCGCACGAGGTCGAATCCACCGCCGCCGGGCCCCTGGCCCGCGCGCAGCAGGCCCTCGACACACTGGGATCGCGCTACGAGCGGGCGCTCGCCGCGGTGCTGCACCATACGCGGCGAATCGCCGCTGTTGCGGTGGGTCTGATGGTGGTGGGCATCGTGCTCATGCGCCTCGTGGAAACGGGCTTCCTGCCTGAGATGGACGAAGGCGCGTTCGTGCTGGATTACTGGACGCCCGGTGGAACGGCGTTGGCCGAGACGAACCGCCAGGTCGGTATCGTCGAGCGGATCCTGGCCGCCACCCCCGAGATCTCGGGGACGTCGCGACGGACGGGCGCCGAGCTGGGACTGTTCGCCACGGCGCAGAACACGGGGGACCTCGTGGCCCGGCTCAAGCCGTCCAATGAGCGGTCACGCGACATCTTCGCGGTGATGGACGGCGTGCGGGACGAGGTGAACGGGGCGGTCCCCCGCCTCCGGATCGAGTTCGTGCAGATTCTCTCCGACGTGGTCAACGACCTCGCGGGCAACCCGAAACCGGTCGAGATCAAGCTGTTCGGCGAGCGGCTCGATACGCTCGAAGCGTATGCGCAGCGCCTCGCGCCCGACCTGGAGGGCGTCAGGGGCCTCGAGGACCTGTACAACGGCGTGGCCGAGCCGTCTCCCGAGCTCATGATGCGCGTGAACCAGGCCGAGGCGGATCGCATTGGCCCCGAGGATGTGGGAAGCACGGTGAGCGCCGCGCTGCTCGGGACGGAGGCCGGGGAGATCCGCACAGAGGACCGGCCGGTGGGGGTGCGGGTGCGGGCCCCCGACTCCGTGCGCTACGATCCTCTGCGACTGCGGGCGCTGCCCGTTGTCGCTGGCAGCCGCATCACGCCGCTCGGCAGCCTGGCGACATTCACGCCGACACAATCGCGCATCAGCCTGGAGCGCGAGAACCAACAGCAGATGATCGCGATGACGGCCGGCGTCAGCGGCCGCTCGCTGGGCGGGGTCATGGGCGACGTGCAGCGTGCGCTCCGCGCCCATCCTGCACCGGCGGGGGTCCGGGTCGTGCTCGGCGGGCAATACGAGAGCCAGCAGCAAGCCTTCCGTGCCCTGCTGCTCGTACTGGCGCTCGCCGCGGTGAGCGTCTGCGCCGTCATGGTCGTGCAGTTCGAGTCCTTCGTCGAGCCCTTGATCGTACTGCTCGTCGCGCCGGTGTCGTTCGTCGGAGCGCTCGGGCTGCTGCTGGTCACCGGCACGGCGTTGAACGTGGCGTCGTTCATGGGATTGATTCTGCTCGTGGGTCTCATCGTGAAGAACGGCATCATCCTGCTCGACTTCACGCGGCTGCGCATGCGGGACGAGGGAGTCGCGCTGGACGTCGCCATCCGTGAAGCGGCGCGGGTGCGGCTGCGCCCCATTCTCATGACGACGCTGTGCACGCTGTTCGGTCTCTTGCCCCTGGCGCTGGGGATTGGAGCGGGGAGCGAGCTGCAGCGTCCACTGGCGCTCGCAGTGATTGGAGGGTTAGTGCTCTCCACGCCCATCACGTTATTTGCCGTGCCCACGCTGCTTGTCGCGATCCGGGGTGCGGAGTTCCGCCTGCGGTGACGGCTCCAGGACTGGGGCGGTCTCAACAAGCGACGACCACCTTCTCAGGAGCCTGCAATATGCGCCTGCTTACCTCACTCATGCTGGCGGCGGCGTTCTCCCTCGCCGCCGGAAATCTCGCGGCTCAGGATCGCAACGTTCCTGACAGCCTCGTTGCCAAGGCAAAGATCAGCGAAGACGCCGCCCGTGCCATCGCGCTGAAGCGCGTCCCCGGCGACCTCGAGGGCGTTACGCTCGCGAAGATGAAAACCCGGCTCGTGTATACGTTCAAGGTTCAACGGAAAGGCCGGCCCGGTTTGACCGACGTCCAGGTGAATGCCGCAACTGGTCACGTCATCGCCGTGCGGCGTGAGCGCACTAAACGCTCAACAGCTCGGCGTTCGTCTTAGCGCGCTTCATTTGCTGCAGGAGACTCTGCATCGCTTGCTCCGGCGGGAGGTCCACCAAAGCCCGCCGGAGCTTGTGTTTTGCCTCGATCGTCTTGGCGTCGGCGAGCAGCTCCTCCCGCCGCGTGCCGCTCGCGGCGATGTCCACCGCCGGGTAGATCCGCCGGTCGGCGAGCGCGCGCGTGAGGCGCAGCTCGGCGTTGCCAGTCCCCTTGAACTCCTCGAAAATAATGTCGTCCATGCGGCTTTCCGTCTCCACGAGGGCAGTCGCGATCACGGTCAACGATCCGCCCTGGGGTACGGCCCGCGCCGCTCCGAACAGAGCCTTGGGCTTGGCCAGTGCATTGGCGTCGAGTCCGCCGGACATCGTGCGGCCACTGCCCCGCCCTGTGGTGTTGTGCGAGCGTGCGAGCCGCGTGAGCGAATCGAGCACGATCACGACATCACGGCCGAGCTCGACCTGGCGGCGCGCGTGATCGAAGACCATCTCCGCCACGGCGACATGACGCTCATGCGGTAGATCAAAGCTCGACGCGATCACCTCGCCCCGCCCCCAATCCACCATCTCCGTGACCTCCTCGGGACGCTCGTCGACGAGCAAGACGAGCAACGGCGCCTGGGGGTGATTCTCCGCGACCGCTTCCGCGATCGCCTGGAGCATCATTGTCTTGCCTGCCTTGGGCGGCGAGACGATGAGCGCGCGCTGCCCAAAGCCAAACGGGCAGATCAGGTCTACGACGCGCTGCGTTTCGGCCGTGCGCGCGCTCGAGGCGCGTGGTGTTTCGAGCGTCAGCGGACGATTGGGATGAACGGCGCCGAGCGATGCGAAGTCCGGACGTCCGTCGAGCTGAGCGGCAGGGAGGCCGTTGACCGTCGTGACGCGGCCGTTATCGAGCACGAGCAGGTCGCCGCGCCGCAGACCGGGCAAACGAACGGGCGGGTCGCCTTTCGCGGGCAGATAACTGTTCGCCGCGAGGCGGAGCGCGCCGCCTTTCGCTGAAGGATCAAACCAACCGGTGATTGGAGGCATTTAGGAAGGTCCATTAAAGCTACACGCTATATTTACGGCCGCATGCGACAGGATCACATCCGCAACTTCTGTATCGTGGCGCACATCGACCACGGCAAGTCCACCCTGGCCGACCGGCTGATCGAGTTGACCGGAACGCTCGACAAGCGGCTCATGCGCGATCAGGTGCTCGACACGATGGACCTGGAGCGCGAGCGCGGCATCACGATCAAGCTCAATGCGGTACGGATGAGCTATCACGCGAAAAGCGGCCAGTTGTATGAGCTCAACCTCATCGATACGCCGGGGCACGTCGATTTCACCTACGAGGTGTCACGGTCATTGGTTGCCTGCGAAGGCGCCATTCTGGTCGTGGATGCGTCGCAGGGGATCCAGGCGCAGACGCTGTCGAATCTGCTGCTCGCCATGGATGCGGGGCTGGAAATCATACCCGTCCTCAATAAGATCGATCTGCCGGGCGCCGAGCCGGACAAGCGTGCGCACGAGATCCACGACCTCATCGGCACCAAGCCGGAAGAAATCCTGCGGATCTCGGCCAAAGAGGGGCGAGGGGTACCGGAGCTGCTCGAGGCCGTCGTCGCGCGGGTCCCTCCGCCGCGCGGCAATCACGAGGCCCCGCTCCGCGCGCTCATCTTCGATTCCTATTACGACCGCTACCGCGGCGCGATTCCGTCGATCCGCGTCGTCGACGGCGTGCTGAAGCCGGGCATGAAGATCGCGTTCGGCGCGCACCGCGACGACATCTATGAGGTGGACGAGGTCGGCTACCTGCAGCTCGGCCACAAGCCCGCCGAACAGCTGGAGGCGGGCGAGGTCGGCTACGTGGTCGCGAACGTGCGAGGGGTTCGGGAGACGCGGCCGGGAGATACGGTGCTCGACGCGGAACATCGCGACCTGGCGCTTCTCCCCGGCTACCGGGACATCCAGTCCATGGTCTTTGCGGGCTTGTATCCCACGAACGCCGAGCAGTATGAAGAGCTGCGCGACGCCCTGGCGAAACTCCAGCTCAACGATGCGTCGCTGCACTACGAGCCTGAAACATCGGTGGCACTCGGATTTGGTTTTCGCTGCGGCTTCCTTGGACTCCTGCACATGGAGATCGTGCGGGAACGGCTGGAGCGGGAGTTTGATCTCGATCTGATCAGCACGGTCCCGAACGTGGAGTATCACGTCTATCGGACCGACGGCACCATGGAGCTGGTCGAGAACCCGAGCTTGCTGCCGCATGGCTCAGAGGTGGACCGCATCGAGGAGCCGTACGTCAAGGCGCGCAT
>Ga0209378_1002798_pt1 | contig 11948 bp, 9 predicted proteins | sample GraSoiAngelo_156_FD_186170 | JGI IMG/M metagenome (GOLD analysis project Ga0209378, IMG submission 186170) | Grasslands soil microbial communities from the Angelo Coastal Reserve, California, USA - 14_1009_13_40cm (SPAdes) (version 2) | ecosystem: Environmental > Terrestrial > Soil > Grasslands ... | reverse complement strand
TAAGTGCGGCAAAGTTTTTCCAATGCCTCCCGGGCTGCCGGGGATTGACCGTGCGCTTCCAGCACCAGGCTCCAATGCGTCGTTGTAAACGCGACACCGCCGTTTTGCGTGCTTGGGGCGATTCCATTCCCCGACGCCTGATCCTCGTCAGCGGGCACGTTTACGATCCAAACAAAAAGGCCCGCGATAAGCAAGCGCGGATATTGGCCTGTGCCTGGTCATGCAGACATCGCACTACTGATTGGAAAGTTGCTGCGGCGATACACCGGAACCAAGCACGGCGGCCGCGCACGCACGCTACCTACACGATGCCATCGCGGAGAACCACGTGTTTACCGGCGAGCAAGTCTTGCACCAGAGCGTAGCCGCGTTTGTCCGCGTTGCGGGATGTACCGGCGAAGTGATTATCAATTCTCATGCGCGCGGAGCGGCAGAAATAATCTGCGACCGCGAGAATTTCATCAGCTGGTTTGCCCTGGCTGAGCAACCACTGCGCATAAGAACACGTCGCGCTGATCGCGAATAATTCCGTCGCGATCCCGACGAACCTGGAAAGAAGCAGTTGTTCCCGGTCCAGTTTCGGACCGAAGCGCGCCATAGCGTGAAACAAACCACGGGCGAGCCGTTTGCTGGTGCGCGCTGCGTAGTTCACGTGGCCGCGCAGTGTCTCGTGCAAATTGTCGATCTTGCGCGCGCCGTTCGGCAACCACTGGCGCGGATACCAACCGGCATAGAATTTCCCGGAACTAAAGACAGCTTTCGCGCGATCGGACATCGGCAGTTGCGTGTTAAAAATCGCGCCGCCCACTTTCAAATGCGGATCGAGCGCCTCCCGGGCGATAAAGAGACGCATGATTTCGCTCGAACCTTCGAAAATCATGTTGATGCGGCAATCACGCAGCAAACGTTCCACCGACACCGCCTCCTCACCGCGCCCGGCGAGCGAGTGCGCTGTTTCATAGCCGCGTCCTCCGCGTACCTGCATCGCCTCATCGGCAATGCGCCAGGTCGTTTCAGTGGCCCACATTTTGCACATGGCGGTTTCGATGCGCAGGTCGCCTGCTTTCCGATCGACCAGAGCCGACGTGAGAAACGTCATCGCTTCCATGGCGAACACATTGCCTGCCATCTCCGCGATTTTGCCCGCAATCGCCGCGTGTTTGCCGATCGGGACACCCCATTGAATCCGTTCGCTCGCCCATTTCCGGCAGATCTCTAGCAAGCGTTTGGATAAACCCGTGCACGCAGCGGGAAGCGTTAGGCGTCCCGTGTTGAGGGTCGTGAGCGCGACCTTCAATCCCTGACCTTCCTTTGCGATCATGTTTTCGCGCGGCACCCGGACATTGGTGAATTTCACGATGCCGTTGTAAAGCGCGCGCAAACCCATGAAATGGCAGCGATATGTAATCTCGAGTCCGGGCGAATCGACATCGACAATGAACGCGGTGATCTGTTTGCGCTCGCGCCCACCGACCATTTTCGACGGCGTGCGTGCCATCACCACAAGCACGCCGGCCTTGATCAGATTCGTGCACCAGAGTTTTTCGCCGTTGAGGATGAACACTGAGCCGTCTTCGGTCGGCTCGGCGCGGAGACTCATGTTCGCCGGGTCCGAGCCGGCATTCCATTCCGTCAGCGCGAAGGCAGAAATCTCGTGGCGCGCGACGCGCGGCAGATACTTTTTCTTTTGTTCCTCAGTCCCAAAAAGGAGCAACGGTTGCGGCACGCCGATCGATTGATGCGCGGAGACGAGCGCAGTGACATTTGCATCCCAGCTTCCGAGCAACATCGCCGCGCGTCCGTAATTGACCTGTGATAAACCGAGGCCGCCGTACTGCTTCGGGATTTTCACCCCGAACGCACCCATCGCGAAAAGATCATCGATGTTCTTTTGCGGTATTTCGCCCGTCCGATCGATTTCGTCGGCATCGATGTTTTCGCGCAGATATTTTTGCAGAGTGGCAAGAAATTCCTCGCCCGCCGCGCGGTCCTCGGCCGTTTGCGCCGGATAAGGATGGATCCGCGAGAAATCGTAGCGGCCGACAAACAGGTTGCTGGCGAAACTGCCGCGGTCCTCGAGCGGATCGCGCGCAGCCTCGGCCAGCTCGAGCGCTTCGCGCTGGCCTTTCGCCATCTTCGAGGTGTCTATGACCGGCGCCGGCGTTTGCGGCTCGCCACGGGACGAGTCCGTCCGGCCGGCCGACTTCGCGCTGGTTTCCTCAGTCCCGCGACTGCGGGATTTCTCCGGCGCTTCGAGCGGGGATTTCATGGTAGCACAGACATCTTGTCTGTGGGGACACCGGGCATCTTGCCTGGTGTCTGGGAACTGTAAATCGGCAGGCGAGACGCCCGCCTGCCCCACAGGCAAGATGCCTGTGCCACGTCAGTTCTCATAAAATTTCGTGCTCTCCCGCGCATGCTTCCGCAAAATCTCACATGGCGAAAATTTCTCTTCGCTTTGCGCCAGCCTTTCGAGTTCATCGACAATTTTGCTCAGTCCGAAATGTTCGGCGAAACGCAACGGCCCACCACGGAACGGCGCGAAGCCGGTCCCCAGAATCATTCCGTAGTCCGCGTCCTCCGGGGAATCGACTACTTTCTCCTCCACACAACGCGCGGCCTCATTCACCATCAGAAAGACAAGCCGGTGCGCGAGCGCCTCTTCGTTCAACCGCAAACGGGGATCGCGGTGCCGATCCGGTCCCGCAGTTGCGGGATTCGGGCCCTCGGCGCGTTCGAGTTCGCCGTGCAACGCGCTGCGCCACTGAGTGAGCGAGTCGTTGGGCGCCTGGACTTTGCCCTCGTATTTGTAAAAACCGGCGCCACTCTTCCGTCCAAGCATCTGTCCGTCGCGCAACCAGAGAAGGACGGCCGAAACGTGATCGCGGCGGCCGTAAGCTTTCTCAAGTGTGTCGCCGATATCGATCGCGATATCGACACCGATTTCGTCGATCAACCGCAGCGGTCCCATGGGCATGCCCCATTTCACAAGTGCGTTGTCGATCTTCTCCGCGTCGAGGCCGGCTTCGAAAAGCTCGGCGGCATCGAGCAGATAAGGGAACAAAACGCGGTTGACCAGAAAACCCGGCCTGTCGCGCACAATCACCGGCAGTTTTCCGATTTGTCGCACAAAGGCCAGGCTTCGCTCGCGCGTCCCATCCGAAGTCTCCTTCGCAATGACAACTTCCACCAGTTTCATCCGGCTGACCGGATTAAAAAAATGCAATCCGATGACGTGCTCGGGCGAGACCGTAACGTCGGCGAGTTCGCTGACCGGAAGCGCCGAAGTGTTGGTGGCGATAATGGTCTTCGGACCGGCTTCCATCGCCAGCTCGCGGAAAACCTCTTTCTTGACGCTTAGTTTTTCCGAGGCGGCTTCGATCACGAATCGCACATCGCGCAACTCCATGGGAGCGGTCGAGCCACAAATCCGGGCGCGACCTTCTTTTGCTTTTTCCTCCGTCATCAAGCCGCGCTTGACCGCGTCGGCGTAGATTTTTTCGATGTTCGCCAAACCGCGGTCGATCTGTTCTCGAGCGATGTCGCGCAGAATCACCGTGACGCCGCGAGAACTTAGCCATTGCGCGATGCCTGAGCCCATCACGCCCGCGCCGATCACAGCCGCGTGTATCACTCTTTCGGCCGGCGTTCTCGAAGATCCTTTCTTGTATTTCTCCGCCAAAAAGAAATTCCGGATCAGGTTCTGCGTCGATTCCGTTTTGCCAAGCTCCACAATCGCCTCCAGCTCCATCCGTGACGACTCATCAGGCGAAATCGAAAGAGTCTTATTGATGATTTGGCAAGCGCGTTCTGGCGCCGGATTTCCGTGTTGCCGTGGAGGGGCCAGCGAGGCTGGCGTCCCAGGAGATCCGCCCTCCATTTTGCGTTTTCCGACGCGCAATCGTTCCTTTGCGCGATGGATGAGCTGATCGCGCGGCGCAATTTCATCGAGCAAACCGAGCTTCAAAGCTTCCTGAGCAGAATAAAGTTTCCCTTTCAGAATCACGTCAGCAGCCTTTTCGGCACCGATCAAGCGGGGCAGGCGCGTGCAACCGCCCCATGCGGGAATTAGTCCGAGTGTAGTTTCGGGAAGCCCAATCCTCGTGGCCGGATCATCGGTTGCGATTCGATAATCGCACGCCAGGGCGACTTCGTAACCGCCGCCCGCGGATGCGCCGTGGATAGCGGCAACTGTCGGGATCTTTAGATTGGCAAGTCGGCCAAAGATTCGCTGCCCTTTTGCAATGAATTCGCGCATATCGCCCGACTGCGCCTGTTGCAACAGCGTCTTCAAATCTGCGCCCGCGACGAAGATCGATTTTTTTGCCGACGCGATAATCAGGCCACGCAGCGACGCCTCATGCTCAACGAAATCGAGATGTTCATTTAGTTCCTCGAGCGTGGCGGCGTCGAAAATATTCGCGCCCGACTCAGGGCGATCGAAGGTCAGCACGCAGATTTGGTCGTCGCCAATCTCACGCCGAATCATTGAGGCTGTAGCAACTGCCGGCATTAGCTTTATTTTCGAACGTTTCAGGCAAATGCCAAGCGCAGAGGTAGGGAGGCCGGCTGTCCCGAAACCTTTCGGGAGTCATCGCAGCGCGATGACCCTACCATTGCGCTTGTCAAATCTGAGTGTTAAAACTCGGCGGCAGCCGCGCGCGAACAACGGTTATGGTCGGCAAAATTTTAGAACCCGAAATCAGGAGCTTGATCGAGGCGCGTAACTTCGGCGCGCTGCGCGAGGTATTTCGTGAATGGCCGCCAGCCGATGTTGCCGAAGTGATCCTTGATCTGCCGGAAGACGAACAGGTCATCATCTTTCGTGTTCTGCCGCATACGCTGGCGGCCGATGTTTTTGAATATCTCGATTTCGATGCGCAACAGAAACTGCTGCACGCCATGGCTCATGAACAGGTCGTGGCCATTCTCAATGAAATGTCGCCAGACGATCGCACGGCGTTTCTCGAGGAGTTGCCGAGCGCCGCGGCGCGGCAACTGATCCGCCTGCTTACGCCCGAGGAACGGCGAATCGCGCAATCACTGCTGGGCTATCCGGAAGACAGCGTAGGCCGTTTGATGACCCCTGATTTCATCGCGGTGAAAGAAGATTGGACTGTGCAGCAAGTGCTCGATTACATCCGCGAACACGGCCACGACAGCGAGACGCTCAATGTGATTTACGTGGTCGATGAGCGCGGCAAGGTGATCGACGATATTCGGATGCGTGAGTTTTTGCTCAGACCCCTCGGGTCGGCCGTCCGCGACATGATGGAAAAGGTCTTCGTTACGTTGAACGCGACGGACTCCCAGCAGGACGCGCTGAATGTGTTTCGCAAATATGATCGCACGGCGCTGCCGGTCGTTGACTCGAGCGGCGTGCTCGTCGGCATCGTGACGATCGACGACATGCTGGACGTCGCCGAAGCCGAAGCTACCGAGGACATCCAGAAATTCGGTGGCATGGAGGCTCTGGACGAGCCGTACATGCGGATTCCCCTCTGGCGCATGGTGCGCAAACGCGCCGGCTGGCTCGTCATCCTGTTTCTGGGAGAAACGTTGACCGCGACGGCGATGGCAAATTATCAGGCGGAACTGGCCAAAGCCCTTGTGCTCGCGTTGTTTCTGCCGCTTATCATTTCAAGCGGCGGCAACTCTGGATCACAAGCATCCACTTTGATGATTCGAGCCATGGCGCTTGGCGAAGTGACTCTCCGTGATTGGTGGCAGGTGATGCGCCGCGAACTGCAAGCCGGTCTTTTCTTAGGAGCTATCCTCGGAGCGATCGGTGTCGTGCGCGTGGGCGCATGGGCAATCGTCGGCGAACAATATTTGCATCAACAGCCGTATGGTGCGCATTGGCCGCTCGTCGCGCTCACAGTCGGCATCGCGCTCGTCGGCGTCGTGCTTTGGGGAACGCTCTCCGGGTCCATGCTTCCCTTCATCCTGCGCAGAGTCGGTGCTGATCCTGCAGCGTCTTCCGCCCCATTTGTCGCAACGCTGGTCGATGTGACCGGACTAATTATTTATTTCAGCATCGCCCTCGTAATCATGCGCGGCGTAATGCTCTAGGCCCCAACGCTACGATTTATCCAGGTCTTCGATGACTTTCTCCATGCCGCTGACCACGAGGGTGAAGCGATCGTAATCGAGCTTGTCGGGTGTGTCGCTCGATGAATGGTAATGTGGATAACGAAACGGCGCGGTATCGGTGACCATTAGTCCTGGGTAGCCGTACCGCCAGAATGACCATTGGTCGGACCAACTAACGCCGGGAATAAATGCCGGAAGCGCCGCGCCTTCGGACGGAATCTTTGCATGTTTGCGAAAGAGCGCGACTACGCGACGCAGCAACGCCCGCGACTGAACGTTGCTGACGAATCCGATGAAGTTGCCGACTTTCGGATAAAAGATACCCAGTCCCGGCGACGGATAGGTTTGCGAATGCGGCGCGTCGGAAAAATAACCGATCGTTTCGAGGCTGATCATGCCCGAGATTTTGTCGCCGCGCGCTTTGCATCTGCCGGCGTAAATAAAGCTGCCCATTTCATCGGACAAAAAATAGGGCGGCTCCTCGTTCACAAACACGACAAAGCGCAATGTGTGTTCTGGCTTTCTGCCGGCAAAGCGCTGCGCCAACGCGAGGGTTGCAGCCACGCCGGTGCCGTTATCATTCGCGCCCGGTGAGCCAAATACCGAATCGTAATGCGCACCGATCAGAAGAATCTCGGGACGAGCGCCGGCAATTTCAGCTTCGATATTGTGGCAGGCCTGCCCGTGCATGTCGTAACTGTCGCGGCGTGTTCGGAGACCAGCGCGTGAAAAAGAATTTTCGATAAAATCAGCAGCGGCATTGAGCTGCGGGTAATGCCACATGTTGCGTTCGCCGATTTCTCCAGCCAACTTTTGCACACTGGCACGGAGTTCTTCACGAAGCGCAACTTCATCGGTCGACAGCGGTGCAGCCTTCAAAATATTCTTGCCGGGCATTCTCACTCCAAACCACCAGAGTAACGCCAAAACCGCGGCGACCGCGATAGCAATGCGCAGAGCGCTGAAAAGAAGTGATCGCAACACAACTGGAACGCACCTGTGCGCTTACGCAATTTTTCTCCGAAATCGCAACGCGCAGAAACTGAACAGCAAGATCGACATCACCATCAGGACAACAAGGTTCTGCCAGTATTCCAGGAGCGTCGCGCCGCGCAAAATGATCGCGCGCATGAGTGCGATGAAATATGTCGTGGGAAAGAGCGCGCCGAGCGCGTAAAAAATCCACGGCATGGTTTCCCGTGGGAAAATGAATCCGGAAAAGAAGACGCTTGGTAACAGGAACACCATCGACATTTGGAGCGCCTGCATTTGGTTTTCGGCCCTGGTCCCAACGAGCAAACCCAGGCTCAGTAATGCAAACACATAGACGAGCGTGGAAAACATCATCGCGAAGACATTGCCCACGATTGGAACGAAAAACACAAACCGCATAATGGTGAACAAAACCACCGCCATTGCCATGCCGATACACAAATACGGAACCAGCTTTCCGAGCATCAGGCCCGCGCGGCTTAAGGGGCTCACCAGCAATTGCTCGAGCGTGCCGCGTTCCCGTTCACGCACCAGCGCCATGGCGGCCGCAACTGTCGTCCCAATTTGCAAAACGACGCCAATCACGCCCGGCACAAAAAAGTTCGGCGCGCGCATGGCTGGGTTGTAAAGCATTTGAGGACGAACATCGATCGGCATCCCCTTCCGGCCGGTTTCACGCAAAAGCGATTCCATTGATTGGGTCAACGCCACGCCGAGTCCAGTCTGAAGAGCCTGCAACGCCGTCGTGGAATTGGAGCCATCGACAAGCAGTTGCACCTGCGCGGAGTGGCCTGCCAACAATTCGCGAGTAAAGTTCGGCGGGATATCGAGCGCAGCATAGGCGCGGCCTTTGCGCATTTCGCTCTTGAGCTGCTCCAAACTTTGCACTTCACCCACTACGCGAAATGTCTCCGTGTTTACGAAACGGTCGATCAACTGACGGCTCTCGACGGTGCGATCTTCGTTGAAAACGAGCATTGCCATGTGTTTGACGTCGTTATCGAGCGCGTAGCCGAATGCAATCATCTCGATCAACGGCGGGAAAAAAAAGAAAAAGAGCGTTAGCGGATCGCGCGCGACGACGATGAATTCCTTGAACAAAATTGCGCCGAGGCCGCGAAACAATTTGTGTTTCATCACGCGGCCTTTTGTTGTTCAACGGCATGCTTGGCCGAAAGCTCGACAAACACGTCCTCGAGCGAAGGGCCGATTACATGAATCTCGACATGACCAATCCCGACTTTGAGCAATTGTTCCTCAATTTGGGCGCGCTTGACGTTTTCATCGACCAACAAATGCATCGATTGGCCAAAGACGGTAGCGCTGCGTACTCCGCGCATCTCGTGCATGGCATGCAATGCCGTGGTCACATGATCGCAAGTCACATCGAGCCGGCGCGTTCCCGGCGGATTTACCTCCGGCAGTTTTTTTAAGTCGTCCGGCTCACCGCATACGATCAGTTTCGACATGTAAATGTAGCCCACATGATCGCAGCGCTCCGCTTCGTCCATGTAATGCGTCGTCACAAAAAGCGTCATGCCTTTACCAGCGAACTCGAACAGCAAATCCCAGAGTTCGCTCATCAAGAAAGAGCACGCTCGGCCTGTGCATGAGCGAGCACGCCATGGCCAGCCGTTGACGCCAGCCACCGGAAAGCTGCCCGGCCCGCCTGTCGATGTACGGCTCAAGATGCGTCGTGGCGATCATTTCGTCGCGCCGCTGGTTCAATTCGCGGCCGCTCAGGCCATAAAGCTTCCCGGCAAAGATGAGGTTCTCATTCACCGTCAACTCATCATAGAGCGAAAATTTCTGCGACATGTAGCCGATCATTTCTTTGATCGGCTCGGCATCTCGCACGATGTCGTGGCCGCCGATTCGCCCCGTGCCGTCGCTCGGCTCCAGAATCCCGCATAGCATCCGGATCACGGTTGTTTTCCCGGAACCGTTCGGACCGAGAAAGCCGAAGATCGATCCCTTTCCGACCGAAAACGAAACGTGATCGACAGCCGTGACTGTGCCGAAGCGCTTCGTTAGCCTTTCAACTTCGATCATCGGCTGTTGCTGTAGCGCCATATTAAATCACCACGAAGGACGCGAAGAACACGAAGAAATCCAAAGTTTGCTTCAAATTTTATTCTGGCCTTCGTGACCTTCGTGCTCTTCGTGGTTAACCATCATTTCGCATTTGGAAAGTAAACATCTGCAGCCATTCCGGCGCGCAAACGGTCGTCGTCGCTCGGCAAACGGACCTTCACTCCAAACACCTGTTTGATCCGGTCCGCGACTGTTTGCACGTTGCGCGGGGTAAACTCTGCCTGCCGATTTATTTGTTCGACGACGCCGTCGAAATCCGTGTGCGGAAACGAATCGACGCGGACGCGGACGTGCTCGCCGAGTTTGATCAAACCCAGCCAGGATTCCGGAACATAAACGCGGACCCAAAGATGGCCGGTCAGGAGCAGTGTGGCGGCTTCGCGATTAGCTGGCAGCACATCGCCTACTTTCACGCTGAGCACTTCCAAAACGGAATCGGCCGGGGCAATCACCTGCATTTCCGCCAGCTGCGCGTCGATATCGGCGAGCTGTGCACGCGCCTGCGCAACCCGCATCTTCGCGGCGGCCAAATTTTTCTCCTGCGACTTCGCCGCGCTGTCGGCACGCTCAGCATCATTTGGAGATACGACTTTACGTTTCAGCAGGTCCTGCTGACGTCGGGCATCGTCGCGCAGGAATTGCAATTGCGCTTCCTGCGCGTCTGCGTCGTGAATGGCCGTATCGATTTGGGCGGCGGCAAGATCGCGACGGGCGCGCAGCTCTGAAGCATCCAGTTGTACGATCGCTTGGTCTTCGTGCAAATGATCGCCTTCCCATGCAAAAATTTTCTCCACGCGTCCACCCGCGCGCGGGCCTACATGCGCTTCGTCCACTTCGATCGTTCCCGAAACCGCCTTCCCGCGATCACCGCAACTGACGAGCAAAAGAAGTAACGTCAAAGTTCCCGCTGCGCGCACCAATCGCTGATCTTTCCCGACGAATGACGGATTCACGCTTTTCGCCCTTTTGCTGTGAGCGCGCCTTCGAGAATAATTTTAAGAATCCCGGTGAAGCCTTCCTTCGGCATCATCCCAAGCTCCTCCATCTTCGGTGGATTCATGATCGATTGAACCATCGCCAGTAAAATTTCGATGATCAGTTTGGCCGGAACATCCTTGCGCACCATTCCCGCCCGTTGCCCCTCGCCAAAAAATTTTCCGAAGTAGCGCTGGAGGAGGGCGGCACGACGGCGTTCGACAACTTTGAAGACCTCCGGCGCTTTCTGGCGCATATCGCGCACGAACGGCGGCTTAATCTCATCCAATTCGCGTTGCGTACCGGCTAACAACTCCTGCAAAGTCGCTGGAAAATCGTGCGGGTGCGCTCGAGTAACTTCCTTCAGCGTCGCTTCGACACCTGCGAATTTATCGGCCAGCACAGCCTCGAGCAGATCGAACTTGCCCGGAAAATGCGCGTAGAGCGTTTTCTTGCTAATGCCCAGCTCCGCCGCCAGATCATCCATGGTGACACTGCGGAATCCGTGACTGAAAAAGTGCACCCGCGCAGCATCGACAATTCGCTGCCAGTTGGGATCGTGCTTTCGGCTTCGTGGCGCCAGTTTGTGTGCCCGCTTCATATCCACCGTAGTCTTATCACTAAGGGGAAACTAATCCAGTATATTCGGTTTCCAAGGGGGATCCGGTCGCCATATTTGGTCTAGCAGCGCGTCGTGCTCCACAGCCGCGTTGCTAACAATGGTGGCTCCCGAAAAAGATTTTGAGGGCTATCGCCCTATATTCGAAGCGGTCAGCGAGTCTCTTGAGCTTGGCGAGTGAAATCTAACCAAGCTATGCCGCTATCGGCTGACCGGTGCGTTTAAAGTGTAAAGGTCGGTCGCAAGTCCGATAAACAGCAGCAGCGTGGCAAAAAATGTGTTTCCGTAAAGCTGGGCGCCGCGCGGAAATATTAAGCCGAGCGCGAGCAACGCGAGCGCGGGCAAACTCCACCATACAATGGCAGAGCCTTTTCCGAGGAGCACTCGTTGGGTGACTACCGCAAATGGCAGCATGAGCCAGCAAAAGAAGTAGCCGAATGAAAGCGGCGTGATCATCAGGATCAGCAACAAGAGCAGAGCGAACTCAATCGCGTTGCTCTCCGCCGTCCGCATGCCGCGCTGAGGCAGAACTGCGACGAATATTGTACCCAGCGCGAGCGCGAAGGCGATGACGATCGTGTTAACAACCGAAAATTTCAGATCCGCGAAGTTGACGTAAACCGGCTGATGCGGCGCGGAAGCAGCGTCCGCATCGACATGGCGTAGCAAGCGATTGCTAACGCCAACGAGGGATTGATTTTTCCATGTGTAACTGCGCATCGGGCGCTGCCCCACGCTGACTTCGCTGTATTTCAACATTCCGGCGCTCCACTTCTCGAGATCGCGCCACGCTCGCTCAAATCCTCGAAATGACGCGGGTAGAAGGAGCAGTAAAAATACCAGCGCCACCACGAGGCTGGCTATTCCAGTCCAGTATCGCCGGTAAAGTAAATAAATGATTGCCATTACCGGAAAAGCCTTAATGGCCGCAGCAATTGCGATCAGGCCCCCGGCGAAAATCTCGCGCTCTTCGCGCAATGCAACAAAAGCGCCAAGCATCAGTGCAAGCAAAACAAGGTTCGGCTGACCCAGGTGGTAACTCGACCAGATATAAACGATCACCAGCAGGCTCGGAACGACATATAACCACCGGCTTGTTGTGTATCGGTGGCCTGTAGCAAGAACGGCGCTCAGCTTTGCGCTGCAAAACCAAGCCGCCGAGTTGATGGCAACC
>Ga0209378_1002797_pt1 | contig 11955 bp, 6 predicted proteins | sample GraSoiAngelo_156_FD_186170 | JGI IMG/M metagenome (GOLD analysis project Ga0209378, IMG submission 186170) | Grasslands soil microbial communities from the Angelo Coastal Reserve, California, USA - 14_1009_13_40cm (SPAdes) (version 2) | ecosystem: Environmental > Terrestrial > Soil > Grasslands ... | reverse complement strand
CCGCGTGACCCGCCTGGGCGAGCAGATCGCTCAGCATCTCGCGCACGAGCTCTTCATCGTCGGCGACGAGGCACCGGGCCGGTCTGGCGTCCTCGGCGACCGGGGCCGGCGCCTGGCCGACCGCCTCGCCCGCGGCGGGCGAGACGACCGGGAAGCGGAGCGTGAACTGCGTGCCCGTGCCGGGGGCGCTGTCGACCTCGATCTGGCCCCCGTGGCGCGACACGATGCCGAACGTCAGGGAGAGCCCGAGCCCGGTGCCCTTGACGCCCTTCGTCGTGAAGAACGGCTCGAAGAGCCGGCGCTTGACCTTGTCCGTCATTCCGGCGCCGGTGTCGGCGACGGTCACGACGGCCGTGTCCGCCTCCGCCCGCGTGGCGAGCGTGAGCGTGCCGCCGTCCGGCATCGCGTCGACCGCGTTCAGGATCAGGTTCGTCAGCGCCTCGCGGAGCTCCGCCGGGTCGCCGGAGACGAGCGGGACGGCGGCGAGGCTCGTCACGACCCGCTGCTCGACGCCGCGGCCCATCGCCTCGTCCTTCCAGCGGAACTGCGACACCTCGAGGGCCTCCCGAATGACCAGGTTGAGGTCGACGGGCGCGAACGCCTGATCGCGCCGGATCCGCGTGAACTCCTGCAGCCGGCGGACGGTGCGGGCGCCGTCGAGCGCCGCCCGCTCGATCACCTGCAGCCAGCGGCGGAACCGCGGCTCCTCGATCCGCTGCAGGAGCATCTGCGCGCGCCCGATGATCGACGTGAGGAGGTTGTTGAAGTCGTGGGCGACGCCCGACGCCATCTCCCCGAGCGCGCGGAGCTTGTCCGCGCGCACGAGGTGGTCCTGGGCGGCCACGAGCTCGCTGTAGGCGCGCAGCCGGTCCTCGTAGAGCCGCGCGCTGCGGAACGCGAGGGCGGCGAGGCCGGTGATGTTGACGAGCAAGCGGGCGTCGGCCTCGCCAAAGGGCCGGTGGGCGCTCCGGAGCGAGATCGCGCCCACGACCTCGTCCCCCGCGATCATCGGCGCCCCGAGCCAGTAGGGGTGGGGCAGCTGCGCGTCGAAGGGCGCGACCCCCTCGCGCCGGCAGGCCTCGACGTAGTCGTCGACGCGGATCGGCTGGCGCCGCTCGATCGCCCGCGACAGCAGCCCGGCGCCGAACGGGTAGCGCCGGCCGCTCTCCTCCGTCTGCACGACCCCGTCCCGCGCGCTCAGCACGACCTCGATCTCGTGGCGCGTCTCGTCGTAGGCCACGATCGCGGCCGAGGGCGCGTCGAGGACGCGCACGAGCTGGCGGTAGATCGCCTCCGCGAGGGTGGCCCGCTCGAGCTGCCCTGTCACCGCCTGCGAGAGCTCGTAGAGCACGGAGAGCTCCTCGAGCCGCCGGCGGTTGTCGCTGAACAGCCGCGCGTTCTCCACCGCGGCGCCGGCCTGGCCCGCCACCGCCTCCATGAGCCGGAGCTCGCTCGCCGTGAACTCCCGGCGCTCGGTCCACCAGACGGCGAGGAAGCCCCCGATCACGAGGTCCTTGGCCACGATCGGCACGAAGAGCTGGGAGCGGTGGCGCGCGGCCTCCCCCCGGAGCTCCGGCGGAATCCGCGGGTCGTCCGCGACCTCGCTCGAGGTGACCGGTCGCTTGCTCCGGAACGCCTCCGCGTAGAACGGGTGGTCGACGCTCGAGAGTCGCGCCTGCCTGAGCGACTCGAGCCGCTCGGGCGGCCCCTGGGAGGTGACGACGGGCTGCATCCAGGGGGACTCGCCCTCGCAGAGCCAGACGCCGACCGAGTCCGCGCCGATGACCCGCTGGACGCGGGCCAGGAACTGGCCGAGCCGCGCGGGCAGGTCGAGCGTCGAGGTGAGGCTCCGGCTCACCTCGAGCAGGAGCTCGGTCTCCTGGAGCCGCTCCTCCGTCCGGCGCGTCAGCTCCGCGTTCTCGATGGCGAGGCCGACCTGGGCGCCCACGCCCTCCAGCAGGCGGACCTCGGCCGGCGGGAAGACGCGCCCGGTCCGCCACCACACGAGGAACAGCCCGCCCACGCTCTCGCCGCGGACGCGGGTCGGCACGAACATGAGCGAGTGGGGCGGGAGGGACCGCACGAGCTCCGGATCGACGCGCGGATCGTTCTTCACGTCGGCGGACCAGGCGGGCCGCCCGGCCCGCCACTCCTCGACGAGCTCCGGGACGCGCGCGAAGGCGAGGGGCGTCTCGACGAGCGCGCGCCACAGGTGCTTCGGCACGTGCCAGCCGGCGACGGGGACGAGCGCCGCCCGGCCCCGGTCGAGGGCGTACGCCCCGACCATGTCCGCGCCGAACGCGAGCCCGACCTCGCGCGCGACCCGGCGCAGCATCTCCTCGAAGGAGCCGGGCTGGGACAGCACCCTGCCGACGGCCAGGAGGGTGGTGGTCTCCCGGAGCCGCTCCTGGGCCTCGGCGTACAGGCGGGAGTTGTCGAGGGCGAGTGCGAGCTGGCCGGCGATCGTCATCGCCAGGTTGATCTGCGCGGGCTGGAAGGCGCGGCGCTCCTCACAGTAGTCGAGGCTCATGATGCCGATCACCTGGTCCTGCCGGATCAGCGGGACGAACAGGCACGCGCGGAGGCGGTAGGCCTCGACCCACTCCCTCGGGACCAGGTCGCTGTCGGCGGCGTCGTCGATCACGACCGGCGCGCGCGTGGCGACGGCCCGGGCGTGCGCCTCGGACTCGTGCTCCGGGTCGGCCACGAACCTCCGCCACATCTCCGGCGCCCGGCGCCCGTCCGCGAACTGCGACATGACCGGGACGGTGCGGCCGTTCGCCCACCGCTCGATCGTGCAGCGGTCGACCTGGCAGACCTGGGCGATCTTCATGGCCGCCTGCTCGAGCATCGGGCGGGCCTCGAGGGTGGAGTTGAAGATCTGCGAGACCTCCAGGAGCGCCCGCGTCTCGTGCAGGCGCGTCGTCGTGTCCGCGTAGAGCCGCGCGTGCTCGAGCGCGACCGCGGCCTGGGCGGCCAGCGAGGTCAGGAGCGTCTCCGCCTCGGGCCGGAGCGGCGGGGGCGAGGCCCGGCGCATCGAGATCGCGCCGAGCACCCGGTCGCCGAGGACGATCGGGATGGCGGTGTAGAAGCGGAGGCCCTGGCGCACGGCGAACGCCCCCCCGACCGTCCGGCGGTCTTCCTGCAGATCCGCCCACAGGATCGGCTGCCGGTGCTCGACCACCCAGCCCACTCCGCCCTCGCCCCAGGCGAGCTCGGCCGGCAGCCGCGCCGCCAACTCGGCGTCGCCGACCGCGACCGCGCGCCGGACCTTGCGCAGGACGGGGTCGGCCACCCACACCGTCACGTACGGGGCCTCGACCAGGCGCGCGGTGGCGGCGGCGACGTTGCCCAACACCTCCTCGAACTGGAGGGACGAGGCCACCTGCCGGTTCACGACGTCGAGGGCCTCGAGGTGCTCGCCGTAGCGCCGCGCCTCGCGGTAGAGGCGCGCGTTGTCGAGGGCGATGGCCGCCTGGAGGGCGAAGGTCTCGAAGGTCGCGAGGTCGCCCTCGGTGAACGGCTCGCTGCCCGGGCCGCGGGTCAGCGTGACGACGCCGAGGAGCCGGTCGCGGACGACCAGCGGCTGCGCCATCACGCGGCTGACGCCGTGGGAGACGAACTCGGCCAGGGCGAGCGGCGACGCGGGGTACTCGTTGACGATGCGACCGCGCCGGTCGCGGGCGACCATCCCCGCCAGGCCGGCGCCGATCGGGATCCGCACCTCGCGGAGCCACGCGCCGAGGCCGAACCACGCCTGCGGCGACAGCAGACCGCCGTCGTCGAGCAGAAGGACGGTGCCCTCCGCGTGGAGCAGGCCGCTCGCGCGCTCGATGACGAGGTCGAGCAGCCGCTCGGTGTGCAGCTCGGCCGCAAGCTCGCGCTCGACGGCGGCGAGCGTCTCGAGCTGCGCCTGCCGGCGCTGCTCGAGGGAGAACAGCCGCGCGCGTTCGAGGGCGACGGCCGCCGGGGTCGCCGCGTCGCCGACGCGGGCGGGGTCGTCCGGTCCGAACTCGGGCTCGGTGGCGGCGCGGGTGGGCGGGGCGCGGTGTTCGGGCCAGGCGCTCAGGTCGCGGGGCGCGCCCGGGAGCGCTACCCGTCGGCCAGACGCGTGCGCGAGCAGCGCCGCGGCCGTGAGCAAGGCGGCCGCCCCGGAGGCCGCGGCGACGGCGGCGCTGCCGAGGAGGACCAGCCCCACCAGGAGCAGGACGGCCACGACCAGGAGCGGGAGACGGCGGATCGACCGGCGCCCCATCGCCAGCCCGCGAAACCGGTCGCCCCCCGCCTCGCCCCCGGGACCCGCGGGCGGTCCCTCCCGGCTCGCCCCCCGCGCCGTGCGTCAGCTCCGCAGGAGCTCGCGGGCGATGATCGCGCGCTGGATCTGGCCCGTGCCCTCGTAGATCTGCATGATCTTCGCGTCGCGCATGAAGCGCTCGACCGGGTAGTCGCGGGTGTAGCCGTACCCGCCGAAGATCTGCACGGCGTCGGTGGTGACGCGCATGGCCGCGTCGGCGGCGACGCACTTGGCCATGGAGGCCTCCAGGGTGTTGCCGGCGAGGCCGTGGTCGACCATCCGCGCCGCGTGATGCACCATGAGCCGCCCGGCGTGCACCTGCATCGCCATCTCGGCCAGCATGAACTGGATGCCCTGGAAGCTCGCGATCGGGGCGTCGAACTGCCGCCGCTCCTTGGCGTACGCCACGGCGGCGTCGAGCGCGGCCTGCGCGATGCCGACGGCCATCGCCCCCGTGGGCGGGCGCGTCAGGTCGAGGGTCCGCATCGCGATCGTGAACCCCTCGCCCTCCTCCCCGAGGCGGTTCTCGACCGGCACCCGGCAGTCGCTGAAGTGGAGCGCGACCGTCGGCGAGCCGCGGATGCCCATCTTGCGCTCCTTCTTGCCGACCGCGAAGCCCGGCAGGCCCGGCTCGATCAGGAACGCGGTCACGCCCTTCGCCTTCCGGGAGGGATCCACGGTGGCGAAGACGGTGAGCACGCCCGCGTGGTCGCCGTTCGAGCACCACTGCTTGGCGCCGTTCAGGAGGTAATGGTCGCCGTGCCGGACCGCCGTCGTGCGGAGCGCGGCCGCGTCGGAGCCGGCGTTGGGCTCGGACAGCGAGAACGCGGCCAGGATCTCGCCGGTGGCGAGCCGCGGCAGGTAGCGTCGCTTCTGGGCCTCGGTGCCCGCGAGCAGGATCGGCAGCCCCCCGAGCGGCTGGACGACGTACTGGGTGGCGGTGGCGGCGCACGCCCACGCGAGCTCTTCGGCGACGAGCGCGAGCGCCAGGCACCCCATGTCGGTGCCCCCGTAGGCCTCGGGCAGCCAGATCCCGAGGAGCCCCTGGCGGGCGAGGAGCTCGAGCTGCTCGGCGGGGAACGACTCGGTCTCGTCGAGCGGCGCCGCCAAGGGCGCGATCTTTTCGCGCGCGAGCTGGCGCGCGAGGTCCCGGATCATGCGCTGCTCCTCGGTCAGGTAGAACGGATCGGCCATGGCGCGCCTCCCGGGACCCCTATCCTACCGCGGTCCGAACCGTTCTCGGGCGGTCTCCCCGCGCCGTCCCCGGCCCAGGCCCTTCCCGGCGGGGACGCGCCGGCGGCGCCGAGCCGAGGTAGGATGGAGGCGGCCGGGGGGAGGTAGGCACGATGGCGCAGAGGCCGTTCCGCGTGCTCGTCGCCAAGGTCGGGCTCGACGGCCACGACCGCGGCGCCAAGATCGTCGCCCGCTGCTTGCGCGACGCGGGCATGGACGTGATCTACACGGGGCTGCACCGGACGCCCGAGGAGGTCGCGGCCGCCGCCGTCCAAGAAGACGTCGACGTGCTCGGCGTGAGCGTGCTCTCGGGCGCCCACATGACATTGATCCCCCGGATCGTCGAGCAGCTGCGGCAAGCACAGGCGGGGGACATTCTCGTCGCCGCGCTCCGCGCCATGGGCGTCGCCGACGTCGTCCTCCAGGACACGCCCCCGGACGTGATCGTGACGCGGATCCGCGCGCTGGCCGCCGCGCGGCAGCCCCGCTAGTGGACGGGGGCGGGGCGGCCGGCCGCTCCGGTCGAGGCGGCTCGCCCGGGCGGGCGGGCGCCGGCGGCGCGGCGAGACCCGAGTCGGTCGAGCCCCACGGCCGGATCGGGGAGGAGCGGTGACGGAGGATGGCAGGCATCGACCTCGAACAGGTCAAGCGCACGCGCGGAGTCGACCTCGCGGTCTGGCCGCCGCGCTATGACCCGACCTGGCGGCCGCCCCCCGACGCCGAGCACTGGCTGCCCCAGGTCGAGTGCGCCGAGCCGGCGGCGCGTGACGAGCTGGTCCTGGCCAAGCTCCGGCACCAGCTCCGGTGGGCGTGGGAGCGGAGCCCGTTCTACCGCCGGAAGTGGCTCGAGGCCGGGGTGTCGCCCGACACGCTCCGGAGCCTCGACGACCTGCGGTGCTTCCCCGTCGTCCAGAAGGCCGACCTGCGCGCGGCCCAGGCCGCCCACCCGCCGTTCGGCGATTACCTCTGCGTCGAGCCCGGCGAGGTCGCGCGCATCCACGGCACCAGCGGCACCACCGGACACCCGACCGTCTTCGGCGTCGGGCGGAAGGACTGGGAGCGGGTCGGCGAGGCCCACGCGCGGATCCTGTGGGGCGCCGGCGTCCGGCCCGACGACCGCATCCTCATCTGCTCCTTCTTCAGCCTCTACCTCGGCTCCTGGGGCGCCCTCGAGGGCGCCGAGCGGCTGGGCGCGACGGTATTCCCGTTCGGCGCCGGCGTGGCCGGCCAAACCCTGATGGCGGTCGGATGGGCGCGCGCTCTCAGGCCGACCGCCTTCTACGGCACGCCCTCCTACGCTCTCCACTTCGCGGAGACGGCGCGGCGGGAGGGCATCGACCCGAAGACCCTCGGCCTCCGCCTCCTCTTCTTCTCCGGCGAGCCCGGCGCCGGGATCCCGGCCACCAAGCGCCAGATCGAGGAGACGTTCGGCGGGAACTGCCTCGACATGGGCAGCATGGCCGAGATGACGCCGTGGATGACCAACGCCGAGTGTCGGCACCGCACCGGCATGCACCTCTGGCAGGACCTCGTCTACACCCAGGTGTGCGACCCCGAGACGTGGCAGCCGGTTCCCTTCGGCGCCGAAGGCACCCCCGTCTACACGCACCTCGAGCGGACCTCCCAGCCGATGATCCGCCTCGTCTCGGGCGACCGGGCCCGCTGGGTCGACGGGCCCTGCGCGTGCGGGCGCACCTACCCGCGCCTGCCCGACGGGCTCTACGGCCGCATCGACGACATGTTCATCGTGCGCGGCGAGAACATCTACCCCAGCGCGATCGAGGATACGCTGCGCGCGATCGACGGCTTCGGTGGCGAGTTCCGCGTCGTCGTCTCCCGGCGCGAGGCGATGGACGAGCTCCTGATCCAGGCCGAGTACGCCCTGACCCACGCCGATCGGCGCCCGGCCCTCCAGCTCGCGATGCGCGAGCGCCTGCGCGCCCGCCTGGGCGTCCACCCGCAGATCGAGCTCGTGCCCGAGGGCACGCTGCCCCGGACGGAGTTCAAGGCGCGGCGGGTCGTCGACGACCGCGACCTCTATCGGTCGTTCGGAGCGGGGCGATGACCGGGGACGCCGGCCACCTCAGCGTCGCCCAGCTCCGGCGCGAGGGCGTCGACGTGCTGTTCTCGCTGAACGGCGGCCACATCGCCCCGATCTACGACGCGTGTCTCGACGCGGGGGTGCGGATCGTCGACGTCCGGCACGAGGACGCGGCCGTGCACATGGCGCACGCGTACTCGCGCCTCAGCGAGCGAACCGGGGTCGCCTGCGTGACGGCGGGTCCCGGCGTCACCAACACCGTCACGGCCTTGGCGACCGCGCACGCCGCCGCGAGCCCGCTGCTCCTCCTCGGCGGCAAGGCCCCGGTCAAGCAGTTCGACCTGGGCGCCCTCCAGGACGTCGACCAGATCGCGATCCTCCGGCCGGTCACCAAGGCGGCCTGGACGGTGCTCGAGGGCGCGCGGGCGGCCGAGTACGTCAACGCGGCCATCCGGCTGGCCCACGCGCCGCCCCCCGGCCCCGTCTACGTCGAGCTCCCGACCGACGTGCTGCGCGAGCCCGGCGCCCCGGCCGGCGCCGAGGCCCGGACCCTTCCCCCGGCGCGACTGGCCGGCCGCCCCGGCCCCGACCCGGACCTCCTCGCGCGCGCCGCCGCGCTGGTCGAGGGCGCCGCGCGTCCCGTGATCGTCGCCGGGAGCGGCGTCGGCTGGGCGGGGGCCCACGCGGGCCTCCGCGCCTTCGCCGAGCGGATCCAGGCGCCGGTCCTCACGACCTCGCTCGGCCGGGGGGCGTTGCCGGCCGGGCACCCCCTGAACCTCGCGGCCGCGCGGTCGTTCCTGCTCGCGGGGGCCGACCTCGTCGTCGTCGTGGCCACGCGCTTCAACTACGTCCTGGGCTACGGCCGCCCGCCGCGGCTGCCGGAGACCGCCCGCATCGTGCAGATCGACCTGGCTCCGGAGGAGCTCAACCGCAACCGCGTGACCGACGTCGCCATCCAGGCCGACGCGGGCGCGGCCCTGGCCGCGCTCGCCGCGGCGGTGTCGGCCCGCGCCGCGCCGCGGCCGTGGCTCGACGAGGCGCGCCGGCGGGACCAGCGGGCGCGGCAGGCGCTCGCCCGCCAGGCCGCCTCCGACGCGCGCCCGATCCATCCGCTCCGCCTCTGCCAGGACGTCGCCCGGGCGGCCCCGCCGGGAACGGTGTTCGTCCTGGACGGGGGTGACATCCTCTCCTTCGGGCGCCTCGTGGTGGAGCCGGACGGGCCCGGTTGCTATCTCGACCCCGGGCCCTACGGGTGCCTCGGCGTCGGCCTGCCGTTCGCCAACGCCGCCAAGGTCGCGCGGCCCTCGACGCCGGTCGTCTGCATCTCGGGCGACGGGGCCCTCGGCATCAATCTGATGGAGTTCGACACGGCCGTCCGTCACCGGCTCCCGATCGTGCTCGTCGTCTCCAACAACGCCGCCTGGGGGATCGAGCTGAACAGCCAGCGAGCGGACTTCGGCGAGGATCGCGTGATCGGAACGCTGCTCCGCGACTGCCGCTTCGACCGGGTCGCCCAGGCCCTCGGCGGCCACGGCGAGCGCGTCACCGAGCCCGCCGAGATCGCGACGGCCGTCGGGCGCGCCCTCGACGCCGGGGTGCCCGCGCTCGTCGACGTCGTGACCGACCCGACCGCCGCCAGCCCCGACCTCACGCGCGGGCTCGCGCGGGTGCCGGACCGCCAGCCGCTCACCGTCTGGGGAGAGGGCAGAGCGTGACGGCCGACGAGACCGCCGCGCTCGCCGACCGGCTCCTCGCGGGCTCGACCCGGGCCCTCGCCCGCGGCCTCAGCTGGGTCGAGGCGGGCGGGCCGCGGGCGGAGGCGCTCTCGGGCCGCCTCTACCCGCACACGGGGCGCGCGCACGTGATCGGCCTCACCGGGAGCCCGGGGAGCGGCAAGAGCACGCTCGCCCGCGCCCTCGCGACCGCCGCCCGCGCCCGCGGGCTCACCGTCGGCATCGTCGCCGTGGACCCCTCCTCGCCGTACTCCGGGGGCGCGATCCTCGGCGACCGGATCCGCATGAACGACCTCGCCCTCGATCCCGGCGTCTTCATCCGCAGCATGGCGACGCGGGGGGCGCTCGGGGGGCTCTGCCGCGCGGCCGCGGACGCCGTCGACCTGCTCGACGCCGCGGGCTGGAACCTCGTGGTGGCCGAGACCGTCGGGGTGGGGCAGGACGAGGTCGACGTGATGCGCCTGGCGCACACGGTCGTCGTGGTGAGCGTCCCCGGGCTCGGCGACGACATCCAGGCCCTCAAGGCGGGGTTGCTCGAGATCGCCGACATCCACGTCGTCAACAAGGCGGACCGCGAGGGCGCGAACCGCACCGTGGCCGAGCTCCGCGCGATGCTGACGCTCCTGCCGATTCCCCCCGGCGCCTGGCTGCCGCCGGTCCTGGCCTGCGCCGCCGCGCGCGACGAGGGCGTCGAGGCGGTGCTGGAGGCGGTCCTCGGCCACATGGCGGGGCTCAAGACGTCCGGCGAGCTCGAGCGCCGCCGGGCGCGGATCGCCGAGGCCCGCGTCCTGAAGATCGCCCAGGAGCTCGCCGCGGAGGCGGTGGCGCGGCCGCGGAGCGACGCGGCGGGCCGCCTGCTCGCCGAGGTCACCCGACGCGAGCTCCCGCCCCACGCCTGCGCCCGCCGGCTCCTGGCCGAGGCCACGACCGCGCACGGAGGAGACCGCGATGGCTGACCGAGACGAGGCCGCTCGCGCGGCGGCGATGCGCCGCGACTGGGAAGACCGGGAACTGCGCCAGTTCCTCGAGCGCCAGCCGGAGGCGCGCGCGGAGTACCGCACGGCCTCGGGGCTCCCCGTGAACCGGGTCTACACCCCCGAGGACGTCCGGGACACGCCGTTCGAGGAGATCGGCCTGCCGGGCCGCTATCCGTTCACCCGCGGGCCGTACCCGACGATGTACCGCGGCCGGCTCTGGACGATGCGCCAGATCGCCGGCTTCGGCACCGGCGAGGACACGAACCGGCGCTTCCGCTACCTGATCGGCCAGGGGCAGACCGGGCTCTCGGTCGACTTCGACATGCCGACCCTGATGGGCTACGACTCCGACGACCCTCACGCGCTCGGCGAGGTGGGCCGGGAGGGGGTCGCCGTCGACACCCTCCCGGATCTGGAGGCGCTCTTCGACGGCATCGACCTCGAGCGGATCTCGGTCTCGATGACGATCAATCCCACCGCCTGGATCCTGCTCGCCATGTACGTCGCGCTGGCCGAGGCGCGCGGCTACGACCTGAACCGGCTCTCGGGGACCGTCCAGGCCGACATCCTGAAGGAGTACGTCGCGCAGAAGGAGTGGATCTTCCCGATCCGCCCCTCCCTCCGGATCATGCGCGACATGATCGTCTTCTGCGCCGAGCGCCTGGCGCGCTACAACCCGATCAACATCAGCGGCTACCACATCTCCGAGGCGGGCGCGAACTCGATCCAGGAGGTCGCCTTCACGATGGCCAACGCCGTCGCCTACGTCGAGGAGGTGACCCGGGCCGGGGTGCCGGTCGACCGCTTCGCGCCGCGGCTCGCCTTCTACTTCGTCGCCCAGGCCGACTTCTTCGAGGAGGTGGCGAAGTTCCGCGCCGCGCGCCGCGTCTGGGCCAAGCTCATGCGGGAGCGCTTCGGCGCCCGCGCGCCCGAGTCGATGCGGCTCCGCTTCCACTGCCAGACGGCGGCGATCACGCTCACCAAGGCGCAGCCGATGAACAACATCGTCCGCACCGCGCTCCAGGCGCTCTCGGCCGTGCTCGGGGGGGCGCAGTCGCTGCACACGAACGGCCTCGACGAGGCCTTCGCGATCCCCTCCGAGGAGGCGATGAAGGTCGCGCTCCGGACCCAGCAGATCATCGCCGAGGAGACGCGGGCGGCGAACGTCGCGGACCCGCTCGGCGGCTCCTACTACGTGGAGGCGCTGACCACCCGCATCGAGGCCGAGGTCTTCCGGATCCTCCGGACGGTCGACGAGCTGGGCGGCACGATCAAGGCGATCGAGGACGGCTGGTTCCAGCGCGAGATCGCCGACACCGCCTACGACGTCGCGCGCCGGAAGGCGTCGGGCGAGCACGTCGTGATCGGCGTCAACAAGCACGTCGAGCCGGCCGCCGACCAGCCGATCGCGCTCCACCAGGTCGACCCCGGCGTCGAGGCGCGCCAGATCGCCCGGCTCCAGGCGGTGCGCCGGGGGCGCGACCAGGCGAAGGTCGCGGCGCTGCTCGAGCGCCTCGAGCGGGAGGCGCAGGACCCCGCCGTGAACCTGATGCCCGTCACGATCGACCTCGTGCGGGCGCACGCCTCGATGGGGGAGATCGTCGCCCGGCTGCGCCGGGTCCTCGGCGCCTACGCCGAGCGCCCGGTCTTCTGACGGGGGTCAGGCCACGAGCAGGT
>Ga0209378_1002794_pt1 | contig 11963 bp, 9 predicted proteins | sample GraSoiAngelo_156_FD_186170 | JGI IMG/M metagenome (GOLD analysis project Ga0209378, IMG submission 186170) | Grasslands soil microbial communities from the Angelo Coastal Reserve, California, USA - 14_1009_13_40cm (SPAdes) (version 2) | ecosystem: Environmental > Terrestrial > Soil > Grasslands ... | reverse complement strand
CGGTCGCTTGATAATTGCAATCGGTTAACGGAAAACCGGAGTTCCGGTTGTGACTGATTTGAGGTGTTGGTTTCATAAATTTTAAAAGTGTTAAAGGTTGTTCCCGAATGCGGTTCGAGGACCGGCGCAAAAACCCGCGCGTGGTTTGAGATTCGACCACTGGGGTGCCGCGAAAGTGCGGGCTCCAACTTGGCGAGATCGGACGAGCCTTTACTCAGCCTGCCCACCCAAGGGAGGAGTGCGAGTCGGCACGTCGATCAAATTCATCTCTCCTTATTTACAGCCGTTTGCGTGCCTGTCCAGCGCTCCGGCACCGTTCCCGTCATAAGTCCCTGTCGCACTGAGAGAAGCGATTATGAATATTTTACGACGCCCTGCTTAACTTTTCCCGACGAAAGCAGTTGTCTTTATTATGAGACACTGCCGCCGTCGCGGACGCGTGACAGGGGTTTTGTCGGTGATACCGTGCGCGAGATGGAAGCGGCTGCCGATTGGGCGTCATTGAGCGACGAGGAACTACTCGAGCACCGGATTTCCAAGCTCGGGTTGGAGCTCGAGACGACGCCGCTCGAGCCGTTGATCCAGCAATTGTACTCGGAGCTTTCGGCCAAAGGCCTCGCGTTTCGTCCGCCCACGCACATCGGCGATGAATGGTTCGTGCCGATCGGTGTCCCGGCGATTTTCGTTCCGTTTTTTCTGGTGCACGATCGTCTCCGCGCGCTGGAGCGGTCGATGATGCTGGAGGTCGAAGGCGAAACGCCGGAGTGGTTTATGAAATTGATGCGGCACGAAGCCGGCCACGCTTACATGTATGCATACCGGTTGACGCGAAAAAAGAAATGGCAGGAGATGTTCGGGCAAACATCGGACGAAGAGACGCCGAGCTTTTATCGGCCGCGTCCGTTCAGTCGCAGTTACGTGATGCATCTGGACGATTGGTATGCGCAGGCGCACCCGGACGAAGATTTCGCGGAGACGTTTGCGATCTGGCTGACGCCGGATTTCGACTGGCGCAAGCGTTACGCGGGCTGGAAGGCGCTGCAAAAACTTGAATACGTCGACGAGCTGATGCGTTCGCTGGCCGGAAAACCGCCGGTGCACATGCCGAAATATCGCGAGGCCGATTACAATTTTCTCAACGTTAAGCTCAAGACCTATTACGCACGGAAACGAAAACTCTACGAAGAGATCTATCCCGGCTTCTACGATATCGATCTTCGGCAGTTGTTCGCCGCGCCGGCCGGGATCAAAGCGAGCAGTTATCTGCGCCAACGTCGCCGGCGATTGATGAACTCGGTAGCCCAATTTACGAACGAGAAAAAATTCCGGGTGAACAAACTGCTTACCCGATTGATCGACCGGAGCGACGAGCTCGGGCTCCGGGTGCAGAACGACGATCCGCAGCAGGATTTTCGCGTCGCCTCCTACATCACGACGCTGGTGATGAATTATCTTTTCACCGGCAAGTTCAAGCGCACCAAATAAGAACCTCGTGAAAAAGAAACTCAAAGTCCTGGTCCTGTTCGACGGCGTCCAGCCGACACCGATCGACGCCGACTTGAGCAAGGAAATGAAGACCGAGGAGTGGCAAACAGAGGCGAACGTGATGGCCGCGCTCGGTGAGCTCGGTCACACTGCCGAGCATCTCGCGATCTTTGACGAGGTCGATCTTGTTCGGCAAAAAATGGAAAGCTTCGCGCCGGACGTTCTTTTCAATCTGGTCGAGCAATTCAAAAACAATCCCGGGTTCGACCAGAACATCGTTTCGCTGCTCGAGATGCAAGGCGTGCCGTTCACTGGTTGCGGATCGACCGGACTAACGCTTTGCAAACACAAAGGCATCTCCAAAAAAATCCTCGGCCACCACGGAATTCCGACGCCGAGTTTCGTGGTCATCCCGCGCGGGCAACGGATCGGCGGACCGCGGCAATTGAAGTTTCCAATCTTGGTGAAGCCAGTGAAAGACGAAGCGTCGTATGGAATTTCGCGAGCGTCGTTCGTCCAGAACGAGGAACAATTTCGCGAGCGGATTGCGTTTATTCACGAGAAACACAAGAGCGACGCGATCGCCGAGGAATACATCGACGGGCGCGAGCTTTACGTGAGCATCATGGGCAATACGCGCTTGCGAGTGTTGCCGATTCGCGAGCTGGTTTTCCGCGAAGTGCCGGCCAACGAACCGAAGATCGCGACTTACAAGGCGAAGTGGGACGAGGAATATCGGAAACGCTGGGGGTTGGACGGCCAGTTCGCGGAAGATCTCGATCCGGCGCTGGTCAAAGAGATCGAGCAGATGTGCAAAGATATTTATCGATTGCTCACGATCGACGGCTACGCGCGGATCGATCTGCGACTGACAGCGGACAACAAGATTTATTTCATCGAGGCGAACCCGAATCCGCATCTCGCGGCCGATGAAGACTTCGCCCAATCGGCGGCGAAAGCCGGCCTGAAGTATCCGCAGTTGATCCAGGCAATTATCCGGCTCGGGATGAGTCCGAGCCGGGCGGGCGCTTAGAACGTCGCCAAATCGGCGGCTTCAGTGCAGGATGCGGTTGCCGCCGCGAATGTCGAATTCCACCGGCACTTCAACCGGGCTGGGAGTTCCGGGTTTAAACTGCCATTGCAAAAGAGCTTTGGCGGCCAATTCGTTTAGGTCTTTGTAGCCACAGCTTTTTACGATTTTGACTTCATCTACCAGGCCGCTCTTCGCGTTTATTGTCAGGCGGAAACGACCTCTGCCTTTCGCGCCGTGCGTGACAAATCCGATCGGATATTCGGGTTCGATCTTTTTGATTAAACCGGGCGGCGATCCGGTTGTTACTTGCGGCTCCACGCCGTGGCGCTGCGCCTGTACGGACGAAAAGCCAGCTTGCAGCGCGATTAAGCTGATTACGGCAATCTTCAACGAATGACCGGTTAACATGCTCAAAGATTAGCTGGCGCGCTGGGCTTTGTCGCACAAATTGTAACTCGGCAAGAGTCGGCACCAAGATCTCCAGTCGGATTCGAATCTCTAAGAAAAGTCTCGCGCAACTTGGCCACGGTCGCGATTGTTAGTACAGTGCCAACCGGACCATCGCAGCCATGGAACCCACGACGTTTTTCGAGCATTATCGTATCGGCACCGGCGAAGCGGGCCGGGAAGTCAGTCGGACCGGGGCGGCGATCAATTACAAGGCGATCGACACCCGCTCCCATGAACCGGTTCGTTTGCAGCTGATTCCTCTGGCAACGATCGAACCGGAAAAACTTGCTCAGTTAAAAGAACGGGCGGAGACCGCGGAGAAGCTCGATCACGTGAACATCGCCAGGACTTTTGCGGTTGGCGTAGAACACGATTACTTCGCCATCGTCTCGGAACACTTCGAAGGCGAAACGGCCGATTCCTGGATTGTCGCCAATGGACCGATGCCGGCGGACGCGGCTTTGCGGGTCGGATTGCAAGTCGTGCGCGCAATTGGCGCCGCGGCGTTTTTCAATTTAACGCATCGCGCCATTCAACCATCGAACCTCATGATTGTACCCGGGCAATCGCCCGATGGCAGTTGGCCGTTCGTGAAACTTTTGAATTTCGGTCTCGCCGGGCTCGAGCTGCATTCGGACAGCGCCGAAGCGCGCGAGCTGGCGCCGTCGATCTCGCCGCAGTTCGCCAGTCCAGAACAGCGAGCGAACGGCGAAATCGATTTCCGATCGGAAATGTATTCGCTCGGCGCGACGATGTGTTTTCTGCTCACTGGCGCAGCGCCGCTGGCGGTCAGCGGAATGAAAGCCCGCTTGCGGATCCAGCGTTTGCCGGAACTGCGGCGCGCGCCCAAACCGCTGCACAATTTGCTCGTCTACCTATTGCGCGAGAATCCGGAGAATCGCCCGCAAGATCCGGTCGCGCTCGAGAAGGAAATGCGCGATTGCCTGACGAAAATTGAACGACGCCAGGCTATCGGTCGCAAACTAGGAATTCCGTTGGCTGCGGTTACTCCAAGGAAGTCCAAACAGCCGAAAGAACCGGCAACGCCGCTCGCCCAAGTTTTGCGTGGAGTCGTGGCGTTCGCTGTTTTCATCCTGGCGGCGGCAGCGGCGGCCGAATTTTTCTTTCCGGATAAAATTCCGTTCTTTCATCGAAGCGGAAAAGTCGGCGTGCCGATCGGCGTTCCCGACGCCTCCAAGTTCGCGTCCGCACCAATTCGAGCGACAAACGCTGCGCCGGTTGCGGCGAGTCAACCGACATTGAATGCATCACCAGCTGTTGCGGCGACAAACGAAGCTTCGCCGCCTGTCGCTAAGCAAGGTCAATCAGCGAATGCGTCCCCTGCAAACTCGATCACAAATCCGACGCAGGTTTGGAATCAAATCGCTTCCGCTGGAAAAGCATCGGAGCCTGCGTCGCCGGCAGCAGAACGAACTGAACCAGCGTCAACGCCGGAAAATTCGGAGCAATCCTCATCGGAGCAATCAAGTGAGTCGACCGTGCGCAGCAAAAAGAAAACGATCGCATCGAATCGAGCATCCAGAAGCGAGCGAAGTAATCGCGCTTTGCCCTCCGAAGACGAGTATGGCCGAGGACCGACTTATCAGGGCAGACCGCACGTTGCCCGAGTAATCGGCCGGACGCCCGACGGTAGAATAGTTGTGCGTTTATCGTCGGGCCGGGTAGTGACTCTGCCGCGCTTAAACGACGACGATATTTACACTCCGCGCCCGCGCCGCCGCATCTTTGATGAACGGCCAGGCGACTTTGTGCCACCGTCGCAGCCGTTTTATCCGTCCGACTAGTTCCGAGCTCGCCACGGGACGAGTCCGTGTCGCCGCGGCGACCGGACCGGCCTGGCGGTTATCAGAAGCCGTTAAATCGCATCTCGGTCGTGGCGATGAAACCGAGTCGTTCGTAAAGAGCGCGCCCTTCGTCTGAAGCGTGGAGGACGACCGAATCGATCCCCTTCCTGCGCGTCCAATCGATAATCCTCTCTATTAAGAGGGCGGCCAGCCCGCACCTCCGCCACTTCGGCTCGGTGAAAACATTTTGGATGATCGCCTGCCGGCCTGAGACGATGTCAATCTTGCCGTTCGGGTTGGTTTGCGGATGCGGTGGCACTTCGCGCAGTTGCACCCCAGCGCCGGCGACAATCCGTCCGGGTTCATTTTCGAGACCGGCGAGCCAGCCGAAGTAATTTTCTCGCTCAAACATTTGCCGAAGCGCATCCCGAGATTGCATCCGAAAGGATTCAAAGAGATCTGGCGGAAGTTCGCCCATATCCTGAAACATTCGGGCGCGATGCCAGCTGATCACCTCGAGATCGGCAACGGTAGCGAGGCGAATCTGGAAATTGTCAGACACAAGCAAACGTTCAATGGTCCAAGCCGGACTGGCAATTAATTCGCCTTCGCAATGCAACGGCTACAATGCTGGAGTTCCAACGTTTCCTCATTCGATTCTTTTCGTCCGCAGCCGGATTTAGCATCATAATTTCACCATGCAGGACGCGCTGACCCCAATGATGCAGCAATATCAGCGACTACGGAAAAGCATCCCGGCGGACACGCTTCTGCTTTTTCGGCTGGGCGATTTTTACGAACTATTTTTCGAAGACGCGAAGGAAGCGTCGGTGTTGCTAAACGTCGCACTGACCAAGCGCAACGAAGTGCCGATGTGCGGTGTGCCGTATCACGCGGCGCCGGGTTACATCGCGAAGCTGATCAAAGCCGGCCGGCGCGTCGCGATCTGCGACCAGACGAGCGATCCCGCAGAGCGCGGGACGGGCAAAATCGTTTCGCGGGATATTACCCAAATCATCACCGCCGGGACGGTGAGCGAATTGAATTTGCTCGACGCCAAGCGCGCGAATTATCTGGGCGCGGTTTACGGGGACAACGAAGGCTTCGGCTTTGCCTATGCCGATCTGACAACGGGGGAATTTCGACTGACCCAACTGCACAATCGACAAGCATTGCTGGACGAGCTGGCGCGCGTGTCGCCGTCGGAGTTGCTAGTCAGCGCTGAACAAAAGGAATCATTAGGCCAGATCGATCACGCGATCGAGTACGACACCTACGCGTTCCTGCCAGAGCATGCGAGCTTCACCTTATGCGAGCATTTTCAGGTAAAATCGCTCGATGGTTTCGGCTGCGGGCAGATGCCGCAGGCGGTCGCAGCCGCGGGCGCAATCGTGCATTACCTGAAGCACCAGCTGCGGCGCAAAATCGATCATCTCAGTTCGCTGCGGTGCGATGCTCCGACCGATTACGTACTGCTCGACGCGGCGACGCAGACGAATCTCGAGTTGGTCGAATCCCGAAATAATCGGGACACGAGCTTGCTTGCAGTGCTCGATCGGACCGTAACACCGATGGGCGCGCGAAAATTGCGCTCCTGGATTTTGCAACCGTTGCGCGATCTGACCGAACTCGGATGCCGCCAGCAAATGATCGCCGATTTGTTGCAGGAGCCTGATCTTCTCGATTCGATTCGGGCGGAATTGAAATCGATCCGCGACGTCGAGCGGGCGGTTGGAAGATTGAGCCAGGCGTCAGGAAATGCGCGCGATTTGGTCGCGCTGAAAGCGTCGCTCGAACAAATCCCGAAATTGAAATCGGAAGTGCAGAAGTTACTCGACCGTCTGTCCTTCGGCGCGAATCGGGTGAAGGAAGCAGGCAACATCGAGTCGCTGCTGCAACGGCTGCAAAATGAAATTCAGGAAATGCCCGCGCTGGCTGAGAAATTGACCAAGGCGTTGGTTGATGATCCGCCGCTCGCTCTGAAAGAGGGCGGAATTTTCCGTGACGGCTACGATGTCGATCTGGACGAGCTTCGGAACGGTTCGCGCGAAGGCAAGAACTGGATCAGCCAACTTCAGGAGCGCGAGATCGCTGCGACCGGAATTAAGTCGCTCAAGGTCCGTTACAATTCCGTGTTTGGTTACTTCATCGAAGTAACTAAATCGAATCTGGGAAGCGTGCCCGCGGATTATGCGCGCAAACAGACGACCGTCGGCGGCGAACGTTTCATCACTCCGGAGTTGAAGGAGATGGAGGGCAAAATTCTCGGCGCCGACGAGCGGGCCCGAAATCTCGAGTACGAACTTTTCCAAAAGGTACGCGAAGAAACGCTACGCGAACTTGGACCGATTCAACAAACCGCGGAAGCGATTGCGATTCTCGATGTTCTTTGTGCGCTCGCGGAAACGGCGCGGCTTTTCAATTATTGCCGGCCAACGTTGGATGAATCGTTGCGGCTTGTGATCAAAGATGGCCGTCATCCGGTGCTGGATCAGAACCTGCTCGAAGAGAAATTTGTGCCTAATGACACGACGTTGGATGGCGAAAACATGCGATTGGCGATCGTGACCGGGCCAAATATGGCCGGGAAATCGACCTACATCCGCCAAGTTGCGTTGATCGTGTTGATGGCGCAGATCGGCAGTTTTGTCCCGGCTGCGATCGCGGAGATCGGATTGGTCGATCGAATTTTCACGCGCGTCGGCGCCAACGACGATCTGGCCCGCGGCCAGTCGACCTTCATGGTGGAGATGAACGAGACGTCGAACATCGTGAACAATGCGACCGAGCGAAGCCTGGTCATTTTGGATGAGATCGGCCGCGGGACATCGACATTCGACGGGCTGTCGATCGCCTGGAGCGTGGCGGAGTTTCTGCACGACAAGATCAAAGCGCGCACTTTGTTCGCAACGCACTATCACGAGCTGACAAAACTCGCGGCCGAACGCGAAGGCGTTTGCAATTTCAATGTGGCCGTCCGGGAGTGGAACGAGCAGATCATTTTTCTGCGCAAGATCGTGCCGGGCGGCGCGGACAAAAGTTACGGGATCCAGGTGGCGCGACTGGCCGGTTTGCCGAAGGAAATTTTGGATCGCGCGAAAGAAATTCTAGCGCACCTGGAGAACCCGAACGGCGCCGTCGGGCACGAAAAGAAAAAGCGACGATCGACAAAGAGCATGCCGCAATCACAGAAGCCGCAGCTGGATTTGTTATAATGAGAGATCCATCGACCACAAGCTCGGGATGACAGAAGATGGCCGTTAAAACCGAAAAAGAGCTCAACGAAGCGCAGCGCAGCCTTTGGTTGAAAGCGATGGCCGCGATCGAACTGCGCAATTTCGGCTACGCGATTTCGCTTTTGCAGGGAATCCTGAAGCAGGAGCCACAATTTCTAACCGGACGCCAATTGTTGCGCCGGGCCGAAGTCGCGAAACAAAAAGCGGGCAAAAAACGTTTTTTCAACATTTCGACCGCCCCGATCGCGATAATGAAAGCGCAGCGCCAGACCAAAAAAGCACCGGAGCGCGCAGTGGAAATGATCGAAAAGGTCTTGGAAGAGGAGCCATACAATCGGCAGGCCAATCTGACGTTGAAAGAAGCGGCGGTGGCGGCGGGCTGGCCGGAGATTGGGGTTTTCGCCCTGCGCACTTTGCTCGAAGAAAATCCGCGTGACGTGAAACTGCTGCACGAATTGGGTCAACTTTATCACCAGACCGGTCAAAGCGAAGAGGAGGCCTTCGTTTACAATCTAATTAGCGAAATCGATCCGCTGGATTCGGTGGCGCTGCGACTCGGAAAGGACGCATCGGCGCGAGCATCGATGAGCACCGGCGGCTGGACCCAGGCGGAAAGTTATCGCGAATTAATCAAAGACAAGGATGTCGCCATTTCACTCGAACAGCAAAGCCGAATGCAATTAAGCGGCGAAGCGCTCGATCAGCAGATCGCGGAATTGCAAGCGCGGCAAAATACCGAGCCGCAAAATGTCGATCTCGCCCGGCGATTGGGCGCGCTCTGCGAACAAAAGGACGACATCGAATCGGCGATCAAATGGTATCAGTGTGCGGTCGAGCTAACTGGGAGCAGCGACGCTGGCCTCATTCGAAAGCTGTCCAATTTGAAAATGCGCGGGGCGGAACGCGACATCGCCGCCCATGAGGAATTCCTGGCCGGGCACACCAAGAAAGACGCGGCCCATACGAAAAGAAGCGAAGAGCTGCAAGCGGCAAAGAAAAAGCGAGCCGGAATATTGATCGAAGAAGTGAAAAAGCGGTTGGAGCGTAATCCGACCGATCTCCAGTTGCGATTCGAACTCGGCGAGCACTTCGTCAACGCGCAGCGATTTCGCGAGGCCGTGCCGGAATTACAACGGGCGCGGCAAAATCCCAATGCGCGCTTGAAAGCGATGAATCTGCTTGGCGTTTGCTATTGCGAACTCGGCATGCTCGATCTGGCGATGAAACAATTCGAGGACGCGGCGCGGGAGATTGTGACAATGGACCCGATGAAAAAGGAAATCGTCTATAATCTCGGGACCGTTTACGAGAAGATGGGCGCGCGCGAGAAGTCGCTCAATTGCATGAAGCAAATCTATGAAGCGGACTATGGCTACAAAGACGTAGCCGAGCGGGTAGAAAGCTCATACCGACAGGACAAGGGCGGGAGTTGACCGAATCTTGCGAGCTCGAATAGCTGGCTTGCACGCACGTCCAAAGCTGTGTCAAGATGCGAACCTCTGATGCCGAATGGCGGTATCATAACCTGCAAACACTTATGAAAAAACATCTTATAATGTCACGAATCGCAATTGTCGCGCTGGGCGTCGGAGCGCTTTGCCTGGCTACGACCAGCAGCGCGCTTAATGCATATCCACCGCTAAGAACCGGCGCGAACGCGAACGCTCCAACAACCAGCCCGTCTCCGGCCAAGGGCGCAGCCAAGGCTGCCAGCAAACTGAGCGCGGCGGACAAAGCTTTCATGATGAACGCGGCCAAGGGCGGCATGATGGAAGTTGAATGGGGCAAGTTGGCGGCGCAGAACGGCCAGAACGCCGATGTGAAAAAATTCGGCAACCGGATGGTGACCGATCATTCCAAGGCGAACAGCGAGTTGATGGCGTTGGCGAAGGAGGAAGGGGTCTCACTTCCAGCCGCGAAATCGCCCGGCAAATGGAAATCGGACAAGGATTACATGGACACGATGGTAAAAGATCACCAGGCGGACCTGGCCGAGTTCCAAAAAGAAGCACAGAGCGGAACTGATCCAGACCTAAAGGCGTTCGCGGCCAAAGGCGCGAAAATGGTCACTGCTCACCTCAAGCTCGCTCAGGAAACTCAAAGCAAACTGAAATAAGTAACTTCGATTAGTTTACGCGCGGCACGCCATCACGGCGTGCCGCGTTTTTTTTGGCTTTGCATTCGTTGGGACAAACTTGACGCTTTAATAGATGCGGAAGACAAAAATTATCTGCACGCTCGGGCCGGCGACCGAAAAAACGGAGACCATTCGGCAACTGATTGCGCGCGGAGCAGACGTCTTTCGCTTGAACATGAGTCACGCGCCGCGGGAATGGGTGCGTGAGATTGTTCCGCGAGTTCGCAAGCTCGCGGATGAGTTGGGGCGTCCGATCGGAATACTGTTCGACACCCAAGGGCCGGCGATTCGGACCGGGCCGGTGAAAACACCGTTGGATTTAAAGAAGGGGGACGTCCTCGAATTTACCGTTGGCCACGTCAAAAAAACGCAAAAGAAATCGGTTGAAGTCAATTACGACAAGTTCGCGAATGATGTCAGCGTCGGGGACACCGTTCTGGTCGACAACGGCCTGATCAAGCTCACGGTCATCGAGAAGAAGAAGGATCGCGTCCTTTGCAAAGTCATCACTCCGTCAACACTCGGCTCGCGTCGGCATATCAATTTACCGGGCGTCCACATCAGCCTTCCAGCGCTGACAAAAAAGGACATTGCTGACGTTACGCTCGGAGCGCAGCTCGGCGTCGACTTCGTTGCGCTCAGTTTTGTCCGAAAACCCGGCGATCTCACCGAGCTTCGCGATTTGCTTATCCGCAAAAGGAGCAATGCACAGGTGCTGGCCAAGATCGAGGACCAAGCCGCAGTCGAATCGATCGACGACATTATTAAGACTGCGGACCTGGTCATGGTCGCCCGCGGCGATCTCGGGATCGAGGTGCCGATGGAAGAATTGCCGATCATTCAGCGACGAATCGTCAAAAGTTGCATTCGACTGGGCAAACCGGTCGTGGTCGCGACCCATTTGCTCGAATCGATGATCAAGAATCGCGTGCCGACGCGAGCGGAGATCACCGACGTAGCGAACGCCGTTTTTGAGCAAGCCGACGCGATCATGTTGAGCGGCGAAACCAGCATCGGCCAATATCCGGTAGAATGCGTGGAGGTTTTGAATCGCGTGGCCACGCGGAACGAGCGAAGCGGTGGCGCCGGTTATGCCGAATCGGCTATTCTGGAAGATGCACGGCAAAAAACAGTCGCGTCCGCGGTTGTCCTAGCCAATTCGCTCGCCCGATCCAAGATCATTGTCTTCACGCGACATGGAAGAATGGCGCGCAATACCTCAAACCTGCGACCGGAGCGCGCCATTATTTTTGCTTTCACGCCGAGCGAAGAAGTGCGGCGGCAGTTGTCGATCTGCTGGGGCGTCTGCCCGGTGCGGATTGAATTCAGCGACGATCCGAATGTAACAATTGAGACCGCGCAGAAATATTTGCGCGATCAAAAACTGACTACGGCGGGCGACAATCTGGTCGTCATCAGCGACGTGCGTGCACGGGACGCGTTGGTCGATTGCGTCCAGTTGCGCACGGCGAAATAAAAAAAATAATGATGCTTGCCGCGCCTTAGCCTTGGCGAAGGCGGGTCGACCTTGCGTTATGCTTCGACCGGCAGCTCGACGTCGATCGGCTTCTCTTTTTTGCTCAATGCGCGACGCAGTTTCGAAAGCGCAATGTTTTGCAGCTGTCGAATACGTTCGCGGGTCACGCCGAATTTCTTTCCGACTTCCTCGAGAGTCTTTGGCTTTCCGCCATCGAGACCGAAGCGCTGGAAAATGATTTTCTTTTCGCGGTCGTCGAGGACGTCGAGTAGGCCGCCGACTTCGTTACGCAGATTTTTGTCGCGCAACAGCTCGAACGGCGTTTGGGCGTCCTCGTCTC
>Ga0209378_1002789_pt1 | contig 11971 bp, 8 predicted proteins | sample GraSoiAngelo_156_FD_186170 | JGI IMG/M metagenome (GOLD analysis project Ga0209378, IMG submission 186170) | Grasslands soil microbial communities from the Angelo Coastal Reserve, California, USA - 14_1009_13_40cm (SPAdes) (version 2) | ecosystem: Environmental > Terrestrial > Soil > Grasslands ... | reverse complement strand
AGCGGACACGCCGCCGCCGCTCAAGTCGGGAATCGTGCCGAGATAAGCCCCGTAGCCTGATCCCCCCGTTGTGGCCTGCGGGCGGGGAGCATCCACGAACGTCAGGGGACCGGGCCGATTGGCCAGCGACCACGCCAGATCGGCGACGAACTGCGCTACCTGCGCGATTCCGGTGACGTTGAGCTTGTCCCAGTCGTCGGTCGAGCGGTGATAGTCCTCGTGCAGGTCGGTGAAAAAGTGCAGCACCGGATGGCGTGTCGCGAAGAAGACGGCGTGATCGCTGGGTCCCCAGCCATCTCCCGACGCCCGGAGGTCAAATCGCGGCGGCGTGTTGAGGGAATCGAGCAGGGCGGGGAATTCACGCGCCGTCCCGGCACCGAGCGCCAGCAGGCGCGCGTTCCGCAGCCTCCCCACCATATCGAGGTTGAGCATCGCGTAGAGCGAGTCGATCGGCTGCGGCGCCGAGTGGTGCACGAAGTAGGACGAACCGAGCGTGCCCAGCTCCTCGCCGCTGAATGCGACCAGAACGACCGTCCGGGCGGGATGCCGCCTGGCCAGGAGCCGGCCGATCTCCAGCAAGGCCGCGGTTCCGGACGCGTTGTCGTCGGCGCCGTTGTGGACTTTGCCGGTCGAATCGGGATCGAGCGCGCCGAATCCGCCGAGTCCGAGGTGATCGTAATGCGCGCCAATGACGACCATTTCGCCCCGCAGCGCCCGCGCGGATCCGGGGATGATGGCGACGACGTTGCGAGTGGGCGTCCCGCCGAGTGTGGTGTGGAGCACGGCCGGCGCATCGGCGGGGATCGTGAAGTCCTGGAACGAAACGCGCAGCCCAGCGCGCGCGAGGCCGTCCCGGATGTACGCCCCCGCGCGCTGAAGCCCGGCAGTCCCGACGCCACGCCCTTCCTGACTGTCGGCGGCGAGGAACCGCACATCGGCCAGGATTCGCCGCGCCGCGGGCGACAACGTGTCTTGCGGAACGCCGCACAGGGCCGTTGTGAGCAGGAGCAGTGCGATCATGGGGCGTACTCTATAGATTCAGCCTCCCCATGGCCACCCCGCAGGACTTCGCCGCGTCGGTCGCACGCACGCTCGAGCTGTTTCGCGATCCTGGGGCGAAAGAGAGCCAGAAGGCGCAGTTCCGCACGCTGGTTTCCATGCTCAAGGTCGAGGGTGTGACGATCGCGGCGCAGGACGGGAAGCTGCTCGTCAACGCCGCGACGGTAGATGCCGAGACCCTGCTGCAGCGGATCGAGTTTCACTCTGTAAAGGAGATCGCCATTCCGGCCGATCCTCCGCTCCCCGAGATGTTCGAGCTGCTCCGGGTGCTCGCCGATCAGCCGGGCGATGACGATCTCGCGGCCCGGCTCCGGGCGAGCGGGGCGACACACATCTCCGTTCGGATGCAGACCTTCGTGTTCGGAACGCCGATTGCCCCAATCACCAAGGCTCCGCCGCGTCCGGTCCCGAGTGCGGCCAGCGGGACGGAGGATATCCCCGAGATCGTGCGGGAAGCGACCGCCCAAAGCTCCGGATTTTCCCCGGCGGCGGCGGCGACGCGGACGACGGCCGACCTCATCGCGCAGCTGAAGGAAAAGCCGGATGGACCGCATGTCGGTGACGTGCTGGCGGTCCTGGGCCGTCAGCTCGAGACGGCGATGAAGACCAACCGCACCACGCAGGCACTGATGATTGTCGCCGGGATCGTCCGGGCAGAGCAGCAGGTGAGCGACGCGTCGCGACGCCGGCAGTACTCGATTGCGCTGAAGCGCATGTACAGCAAGGCGCTGCTCGAAGCGATCGCCGAGGTGGCCAATGATCCCACGGACCGGGAGGACGCCCTGCTCGTGCTGCGCAGGGCAGGGGAGGATGGTGTCGAAGTGCTGCTGGACCTCCTGGTGGCGGCACCGACCATCGAGGAGCGGCGCGGCATTTTCATGGCGCTGACCGGCATGAAGGAGGGGACCGACCAGCTGGTCCATATGCTGGGGCATCACCAGTGGTTCGTCGTTCGGAACGTCGCCGAGCTGGCGGGCGAGCTCGGCTTGGACGAGGCCGTCCCGGCGCTCGCCAAGCAGCTCGAGCACGACGACGAACGGGTCCGCAAGGCGGTCGCCATGGCGCTCGCGAAGATCGGGTCGAGCTCGGCAGCCGAGCCGCTGCGGCGCGCGTTGCGCGACAAATCTTCCGAGGTGCGCATGCAGGCCGCCCTCGGCGTCGGCGGGCGCAAGTCGAGCGCCCTCGCGATGCCGCTGGTGGTCGCGATGGAGGAGGAAGAGGATGAAGCCGTAGAGCGCGAGCTGATTCTCGCACTGGGCCGGATCGCCAGCGCGTCAGCCGTGCAGGCGCTCATCAAGTTTGCGCAGCCGGGTGGCCGGTTATTTGGACGGAAGCCGGCCGCGCTGCGCGCCACGGCGGTCGAGGCGCTTCGCATCGCCGCGACGCCGGCGGCGATAGGAACGCTCGAAGGTCTCACCGATGATGGCGACAAACAGGTCCGCACCGCCGCTCAATCCGCCCTCGCGGATCTGAAGCGAAAATAGGGCAGGTTTTTCTGCCTGAATGTCACTTGCAGATCGCCTCGAAAACCGCATAACGCAACGTCAAGTATTACGACAACAGCACGAGCACATTTCGCGCTGTCCGACTGACTTATCGTGTTGCCCCATAACTCGTTATGTCTCCCGTGCCAAAATGGGTGCGGTTCTTGCCCGTAGGGGGGTGCTGTCTAACAACCACGACCTCTTCGGTCAGGAGAGATCATGAAAAGCGTTCGCGTCCTCTTTGCTGTGCTCGGCCTCTCGGCGTTGCCGCTGTTTGCGGTCGCCGCTCAGGCTCGTGGCAACAGCGCCAACAACAGCGCCAACAGCGCCACCGCCTGCAAAGTGATGCCGGCGGCCGCTGGGAACAGCGGTCGTGTGCCGCCGGGCCAGGCCAAGAAGTGCCAGGACCCGGTGCCGCCTCCGCCTCCGCCTCCGCCTCCGCCGCCGCCACCGCCGCCACCGCCGCCGCCGCCACCGCCGCCGCCGCCTCCGCCGCCGCCGCCGGCTCCGGTGCCGCCGCCACCGCCACCGCCGCCTCCTCCGCCGCCGCCGCCGGCTCCGGTGCCGCCGCCGCCGCCACCGCCACCGCCGCCTCCGGCTCCGGTGCCACCGCCACCTCCGGCTCCTGGGATCAACGAGGTGCACGGTATGGTGTGGGAAGACGTCGACGGCAACGGCGCCCGCGATCCGTTCGCGGGTGAGATGGGGTTAGCCGGTTGGAGCGTGCAGCTGTTCGATGCCAATGGCCTGCTCTTGAGCAGCGCCTCGACGGATGACGCGGGCAATTACGTCTTCGCCGCGCTCCAGGCCGGTACGTACAGCGTGTGCGTAGTGGGCCAGCCCACGTATCACCAGACCGTTCCGTTGAGCGGTACGGGCTGCGGAGGGCTGGGATATACGTTCCCGATCCAGGTCAGCACCTTTGGGTCCTGGACGATTAACATCGACTTCGGGCAGATGTTGAACTAAGTACCGATTCACTCCTGACCAACTCAGGGTCCCGGGCAGTCTGCCGGGACCCTGTTTGTTTCAGCACCTACCGCGGAATGAAATCCAGTCCGGGCTCGAGCCGGCGTGCGAACGCGGCGAGCAGATCGGCGGCGCGATCGAGATCCTCGAGCGCCACCATTTCATTCGGGCTGTGCATGTAGCGGTTGGGCACACTCACGAGCCCCGTGGGAATGCCGCGCATGGCGTTGTAGATCGCGTCGGCGTCGGTCCCCGTGTCGCGCGGCGCCGCCTGGATCGTGAAGGGGATCTTCGCGCCCTCGGCGCACTCGACCAGCAGATCAAACACCACGGAGCTCACCGAAGAGCCACGGCTCAGCACCACGCCGGCGCCCAGCTTGTGATCGCCCGTCTGCTTCTTGTCGGCGCCGGGATAGTCGGTCGCGTGGGTGACGTCTACCACGACCGCGACATCGGGCTCGATTCCCACCGCGCTGGTGCGGGCACCGCTCCCGGTCCAGGCAATCTCCTCGCGGGTCGACGCGACGGAGAACACGGCGGCGTGTTTGGGGCGCGCCGTCGCCAACCGGCGGAGCGCCTCGGCCGCGACGAAGGCACCAATACGGTTGTCGATGCTGCGGGACACGATGCGGCCATTGGGGTATTCCTCGACCCGGGTATCCAGGACACCCGCATCGCCAATCCGGACGCGCGCTGCCGCCGCATCGCGGTTGGCCGCGCCGATGTCGATCCATAAATCGATCACCTTCGTGACACGGTCCAGCTCCTCCTTCTTCAACTGGTGAACCGCTTTCTTCCCCACCACGCCGTGCACCGGGCCCTCGCGGCTGAGGATCAGGACGCGCTGACCGACCAGCACCTGCGAGTCCCATCCTCCGATGCCGCTGAAGTAGAGAAAACCATCATCATCGATGTGCGTGATTTGAATGCCGATTTCATCGATGTGGCCCGCGAACATCACCCGCGGCTTGCCCTTGGGGTTCAAGACGGCGACGGAGTTGCCGTGCACGTCGGCGCGGACGTCATCGGCAAATTCCCCGACCTCCTCGCGCCACACGCGGCCCGGGGCCTGCTCAAAGCCCGCCGGCCCCGCCGTATCGAGCAGCTTCTTCAGGAATCCGACGGTTTTGATGGTCACGCTGTCGTTGTGTGCGTCGTTATGGTGTCGTTATGGTGTCTACTGCCGGCGGAGGCCGGTGCGATAGAGCAACACTCCCAGAATCGCGAACATGATCAGGCCGACGATGGCCGACGTCGCGAACCCGCCCAGCGTGTGAAACAGCCCGATCTTTTCTGCGAGCCACTCCGCGGACATGCCACGGGCGCTTCCCCACCCGGCGATGGCCGCGACCGCGATCCCGCAGATCGCGCCGCCCGCGATCAAGCCGCTGGCGAACAACACGCCCGGACCCGACTCGATCTCCGCGAGCGACCGGTTATCCGAACGACTGCGGCGCTCGACGAGCCAGCGCACGATGCCGCCCGCGAACATGCCTGCGGACGTGCTCAGCGGGAGATAGACGCCGACGGCGACTGGGAGTGAGGACACACCCATCAGCTCGATGGCGATCGTGAGGAATACGCCGATGAGTACGAGGGCCCAGGGCAGCTTGTGGGTGAGGATCCCGTCGGTGATCAGCGCCATCAGCGTCGCTTTGGGAGAATCGAGTCGCTTCAGCTCATGCCCGCGGTATTCGTGAATGCGGCCGCCGATGCCCGGGTCTACGACGTAGCGAATCTCGTGCGACGCGGGATCGACGAGGTATTTCCCGGGGGGCACGCCAAGCGTTTCGACGTAGACCCGAATCACCTGGTAACTACTGTTGTCGCTCGAGTCCGTCCCGCCGATCCCGAAGTGCGACATCGTCTCGGTATGCACGACCACGTTGCCGTCGGCGCTCTTGCCGCTCGCCGGCGCGACGAAGCCGGCGCGCGTTTCGGGGACCTGGTAGCTGTAGGCTCCGTTGAGGAAGGTGAGGGTCCAGCCCACGGCCAACGCCGATCCGATCGCCCCGATGAGAATCGCGATCTGCTGGCGCCTGGGCGTCGCACCGACTAGGAACCCGGTCTTCAGGTCCTGCGATGTGTTGCCGCCATTCGCCACGGCTACGGCGATCACGCAGGCGATCGAGATGGCGCGCACGCGATCATCGATCTGGTTCCAGCCGAGCAGCAGAAAGATGAAAGAGATCGCGATCAGGGCCGCGATGGTCATCCCGGAGATCGGGTTCGCCGAGCTGCCCACCTGCCCGCAGATCCGCGACGACACCGTCGTGAAAAAGAACCCGAAGATGATGATGAGGATGCCGCCGAGGAGGTTCACGCCAATGCCTGGGATCAGCGCAATCGCGATGGCGAGCAGGATCGAGCCAAAGACGGTGACGCTGATCGGCAGGTCGTCGTCGGTGCGGAGCTTCGCGGCTACCGCTTGGCCGAGACGGCTGGCGCGCATGTCGGCGAACCCGGCGCGAAACGCCCCGACGATCGTCGGCAGCGACCGCGCCAACGCGATGATACCAGCGGTCGCCACCGCGCCCGCCCCGATGTAGAACACGAAGGCGGCCCGAATCTCACCCGCGTCCATGTCGCGGATCAGCTTGGTCGTGCCGAACATGGGCTCGGTCATCGCGCTGCCGAACAGCTTGATCGCCGGCATCAGCACGACGTAGGCAAGACACCCGCCCGCGAACAGATAGCCGGCGATCCGCGGCCCGATGATGTAACCAACCCCGATCAGCTCGGGACTGGCCTCGATTTTCACCTCTGCGCTTTGATAGGAGCGGATGACAGTGCTCGGGTACTCGCGCCACAGCTTCAGCGCCGTCATCAGGAACTTGTAGACGAACGCGATCCCAAACGCCTGGAAGACCGTCTTCGCATGAATGCCGCCGCGCTCGCCCGCGATCAGCACCTCGGCGCACGCCGTCCCCTCGGGGTAGGGCAGATTGCCGTGCTCTTTCACGATCAGGGCGCGGCGCAGCGGGATCATCATCAGGACGCCCATCAGCCCGCCGGCAATCGCCAGGATCGTGACGCGCGAGATGTCGAGATCGTAGCCCATCAAGAGAATCGCGGGGATCGTGAAGACGACCCCCGCCGAGACCGAGTCCGCCGCTGAGCCGGTCGTCTGTACGATGTTGTTTTCGAGAATGGTAGAGCGACCGAGCCAGCGGAAGATCGTGATCGACAGCACAGCAATCGGGATCGACGCGCTTACTGTGAGACCAATCTTCAGCGCCAGGTAGACGTTGGAGGCGCCGAAAATCAGCCCCAGCACGACGCCGAGCACGATCGCGCGGACGGTCAACTCGGCGGGCGACTGTGACGGCGGAATGTACGGCTGGTGTGTCGCCCCTGAACTGGCAGGCGCCGATGCTGGATGAGACGCCGGGATGCTCGTCATAGGCGCCACAATCTGCCCTCACGACAGCATAAGTGTCCAGCAGTGGTCCATCGACCAACGGCGAACCTGGGTCAGCTCTGCGGGTAATGGGGTGCCGATGACAGAATCGACCAGTTTGATGCTGCACGAGCTACGCACGGCTCTTTCGGGCGCATACGACATCGAGGCGCCGCTGGGGCGCGGCGGCATGGCGTTCGTCTATCTGGCACGCGAGCGGCGGCTGGACCGGCCGGTCGCCATCAAGGTGCTCGCGCCCGAGCTCGCCAACGACGAGACCAGCCGCAAGCGGTTCCTGCGCGAAGCCCGAACGGTGGCGCAGCTCGCACATCCCAACATCGTCCCGATTTTCACGGTGGACGAGATCGGCGGGTTCGTGTTTTTCGCGATGGCCTACGTGGCCGGCGAAACGTTGGCGCACCGGGTCGCAACGCGCGGCCCGCTCGATCCGCACGAGGCGGGCCGGTTGTTGTGCGACGTCGGCGAGGCGCTCGACTACGCGCATGCGCGCGGCGTCGTCCATCGCGACGTGAAGCCCGACAACATCCTGATCGATGAGGCCACGGGACGGGCGCTGCTCTCCGACTTCGGGATCGCGCATGCGAGCCCTCCGTCGCGCTCGTCGGGGGGGCGCCAGCTGGGACGTCCCGCGGCGCCGCGCGGGCACGTCATCGGCACGGCAGCGTTCATGAGCCCGGAACAGGCGAGCGGGGAACTCGTGGACGCCCGGAGCGACATCTACTCACTCGGTGTGGTCGCCTATTACGCGCTCTCGGGCCGACTGCCCTTCCAGGCGAACACCGACGAGGGGTTTCTGGCGCAGCACATCTCTGATCCCGCCCCCAAGCTCGCGACGGTCGTGCCCCCCCCGATGGTCCCGCCCCGCCTGGCGCAGATCGTCGATCGCTGTCTCTCGAAGGAGCCATGGGCGCGCTACCCGGATGCGGGGGCGATGGTGCGGGCCGTCACGGCCGCCGTTGCGCCTCCAGCCGTGCCGCTGGCGATCCGGGCTTTCATGGTGCGGAGCACGCACCTGGAGGCGCCGGGTCTGATCTACGCATTCGTGACGGGCGTCGGGTTGTTGCCGGCGACGGTCGCCGCGTGGCTGTCACCAACGACGGCAACCCTGCGAGCCGCTACCACCGTCGCGCTTGGTGTTGCCCTGCTGCTGCCGGTCGTGGTGGCGGTCGTTCGCGTGCGCCGCTTGCTCGCCGCCGGTCACAAGCGCGAGGAGCTGGTCGCGGCGCTGGCCGCGCGCCAGGCGCGGCGGCGGGAGGAGTTGGCGTTCGTGTACGGTCCGGCCCCTACCAGTTTCGAACGCTTCATCGCATGGCTCGCGCGCCTCGCATTGCTGACGACGAGTGTGGCCGTTGGCGGTCTGCTGGACATCATCAACGTGCCCTGGCTGGTCGCGCCGCTCCTTCCGTTCATCACCGCCGGTGGTGCGGCGACCGCACTCCTCGCCGCGGTCGTGGCACGCGCCCGGACGGAACAGCGTACGGACCCGCGTGGCGAGCGCAGCCTCCGATTTTGGCGCGGCCCGCTAGGCCGTGCGCTCTTCCGCGTTGCGGATCCTGCAGGAGCCGGGCCGGTTACGCGTGTCGCCTCGATTGTGGGCCGCGTAGAAACGCCCGCCTGACCCGGCGTTAGTTTAGGGAGCCATGACGCACTCCGCTCCTGATCGCCTGTTTCTCGATTTCCAGGGCGCCGTCGCCGGCCGCTACTCGCTCGAACGCGAGCTGGGGCGCGGTGGCATGGGTGTCGTGTACCTGGCGCGCGAAGTGCGCCTGGACCGTCCGGTCGCAATCAAGCTGTTACCGCCTTCGAAGGCGTCGGATCCGAAGCTCCGCGAGCGGTTCCTGCGCGAGGCACGCACGGCGGCCAAGCTTTCCCATCCCAACATCATCCCGATTCACGCCGTCGAAGAGATCGGCGAGTTCGTGTTTTTCGCGATGTCGTACATCGAGGGCGAGACTCTGACGGAGCGGGTGCGGCGGCGCGGGCCGCTCGCGCCCTCCGAAGCATCGCGTGTGCTGCGCGACGTCGCCTGGGCGCTCGCCTACGCCCATGGACAGGGCGTCATCCATCGGGACGTGAAGCCGGACAACATCCTGCTCGAGAACAACGGCCGCGTGCTCGTGGCCGATTTCGGAATTGCCAGCGTGGTCGCCGGCGCGGGCGCGCTCGCGACGGGCGAAGTGGTGGGCACGCCCGAGTTCATGAGTCCCGAGCAGGCGCTCGGCGAAGCGGTCGATGCCCGCAGCGACCTCTACTCGCTGGGGATCGTCGGCTATTTCGCGTGTTCGGCCGCGCTGCCATTCGAAGCGGAGAAGGCGACCGAGGTGCTCGCGAAGCAGGTGACGGAGCCGGCGCCCCCGCTGGCAGCCGTCGCGCCGCTCGTCCCGCGGCGACTCGCCCAGGCGCTCGACCGGTGCCTCGCGAAGGAGCCGGCGGATCGTCCGGACGGGCCGGCCGCGCTGGCCGACCAGCTCAGCCACGCGTTAGAGCAGCGGCGCGAGCTACCGGTGGCGTTGCGCGCTTTCGTCAAGCGCGACGCGCGGCTCGATGATGCCGGCGTGTTGCTCTATCCGTTTGCCATGTTGTTCGTCGCGCCGCTTGCGGCCGTGCTCACGGGTTCCCCGTCTTTCGGATTCTTTACGCTCCTCACCGGCTACACCGTCGTGCCCGTAGCCGTGCTCATCAACCGCGCACGCCGGCTCCTCAGCGCCGGGTTTGGCCACAGTGACATCGGTGTGGCATTCAAGGCGGAGATCGAGCGCAGCCGAGAGGAGCGCGCGTTCGGATCGGGGCACGGTGGTGGGCCGTCGGTATTCGAGCGGGCCCTCCGTTGGATCAGTGCCATCGGTCTCGGCACCGCGGCGTTCGCGTTCGCCGGCTTCGCCGGTTCGAGCCCGGGCAATTATCCATTGATGGTGCTGATGGCGTGGTCGTTGACGGGTGGGATCGCGTCGGGGTTCGGCGCGCTCGTGATGCTACAGCGGCGCCGCGACGTGGATGTCGAGTTCTGGGGGCGGCTGTGGACGGGCCGCTTCGGCCGCTGGCTGTTCGGCGTGGCGCGCATGTTTACCGGCGGGAAGTCGCTGCCCGCGTCACTCACCCACCGTCCGACCGAGCTCGCGCTCGGGATGGCCGCCGAGCAGCTCTACGACACCCTGCCAAAGGTCACGCGTCAGCAGCTGCGCGAATTACCCGACGTCGTCCATCGACTCGAGCAGGACGCGCAGCGCATGCGCGCCAGACTGGAAGAGCTCCAGGAAGCGCTCTCGGACGTCGGGCAGCGCGGCACACCCGGCACCCCTGAACCTTCGATCGGCGCCCGTCAGGAGCGCATCGTCGCGGACTTGACCGCCGAGCGTGACCTGGTGCAGCAGCGTCTCAAGGACGCGGTCGCCGCGCTCGAAACGATTCGGTTGAATCTCTTGCGACTGCACGCGGGCACGGGCTCGGTCCGCAGTCTGACGACCGATCTGGGTTTGGCGCGGGAAGTGGCGCGCAGCATCAGCGCGCAGATCGAAGGATTTCGCGAGGTGGAAAGCTCGCTCTAGTCGCGCACGCGCTGGAGCCGTTCGACTGCCTGCTCCAGCATGTCCTCCGTCTTGCAGAACGCGAACCGCACGTACTTGCGGCCCAGCTCGGGACGCGAGTAGAAGCTCGAGCCCGGCACCGACGCGACGCCATGCTCGATGGTCAGCCATTCCGCGAACTTGTCGTCCGGCAGATCGGACAGCCCTGAGAAGTCGGCCATCACGTAGTACGCGCCCTGGGGTGGCCGGCACGTGAAGCCTGCCTTGAGGAGTCCCGCGCAGAGGATGTCCCGCCGCCGGCGGTAATCCCGCGCCAGCCCGTCGTAGTAATCGTCGCCGAGTGTTTCGATACCCACGGCGACCGCCTCCTGCAGCGGGGCCGGAGCGCCGACGGTGAGAAAATCGTGCACCTTGCGGATAGCGCCGGTCACATCGGGAGGCGAGATGATCGTGCCGATCCGCCAGCCCGTGACGCTGAATGTTTTCGAGGCACCGCTCGTCGTAATCGTCAGATCGGCCATTCCCGGCAGCGTCGCGAGGGGGATGTGCTCGCCCTCGTAGTAGATATGCTCGTAGATCTCGTCCGTGACGGCGAACGCGTTGTGTCGCCGGCACAGCTCCGCGATCGCGGTGAGCTCTGCGCGCGACAGCACCCGGCCCGTGGGATTGTTGGGCGTGCAGACGATGATGGCGCGCGTCTTCGCCGTGAATGCCTTGCCGAGACGGTCCAGGTCGATCGGCCCCTCGGCGGGCATCGGCACGAAGACCGGTTTGGCGTCGCACAGGATGGCGTCGGGTCCGTAGTTCTCATAGAACGGCTCGAACACGACGACTTCATCACCCGGATTGACGATGCCAAGTAGCGCTGACACCATCGCTTCGGTGGCTCCGCAGGTCACTGTGACCTGCGTCATTGGATCGACGGGCATCCCGTACCAATCTTGGTACTTCGCGGCCAACGCGTTCCGCAGTCGGGCAGCACCCCAGGTGATGGCGTACTGGTTGACGTCATCGCGGATCGCGCGGGCCGCGGCGTCTTTTAGGACGTCGGGGCAGGGAAAGTTGGGGAAGCCTTGGGAGAGGTTGATGGCCCCGTGCTCATTCGCCAGCCGGGTCATCCCACGAATCACCGATTCGGTAAAACCGTGCGTGCGGCGTGCTGTGCGCATGATCGCCAAAGATATCGTCTTGACCGCCACTTCGGACGGAGGCTAATTCGCTGGCTGTGAAGTCCCGCCGTGAGCCTTTGCTCGCCCGGTCGGGAGGGGCGGGGGGGGCCCGCGCGGTTCTAGCGCTGGGCCTTCTTCTAACGCTTGCCACCTGCCGTGATGCGTTGGAGCCACACACCCTGGCTCGAATCGCGGTCGCGCCAGTGCTGCCTTCAGAAGCGATCCTTGCTGGTTTCGGCCTGACCATCGATCGCGTGCGGTTCGTTGTGGTGCGGCCTCTGGCCGACACGCTCGCCGATACAACGGTCGCCCTGCCACCGAACGTAACGGAGCTCGCGCTCGACA
>Ga0209378_1002778_pt1 | contig 12002 bp, 12 predicted proteins | sample GraSoiAngelo_156_FD_186170 | JGI IMG/M metagenome (GOLD analysis project Ga0209378, IMG submission 186170) | Grasslands soil microbial communities from the Angelo Coastal Reserve, California, USA - 14_1009_13_40cm (SPAdes) (version 2) | ecosystem: Environmental > Terrestrial > Soil > Grasslands ... | reverse complement strand
ATAAATGCCAAACCTACCGTTACCTCCGGCTGTGCAGTCAGACACAGTGCAGCCGTAGCTTGTGACGATCCCGTCAACACTGTTGCCGCTGGAAGTACAACCGGTTACCAAACTGTTTGTCACAACGTTAATCCCAACAGCTACGTTATCGCTGGCTGTGCAGTGGCTCACCGTGACGTTATTTCCCCCAGTGATTCCCCCAAGGCCATTTCCCGAAGCAGTGCAATCCACAATCGTGCAACCATCGAGGGTGCGGATCCCAGGCAGAGCGGGATTATCCGCGGCAACGCAATTTTTGACACTAGAACCAGGCCCCGCGACCAAACCAGCAGCTCCGTTGTTCCCGTCGCCGCTGTTGTTTGAGACGCGCAGGTTTTCTAGGCGCGAATTCCTGGCGGTGTCCGCGCGCACGCCGCCGTTGGTCCAGCCGCGCACGGTGCCGTTCCGGATGCAAAGATTTTTCTGCGCCACTGGTACAACGATGCCCGCCACACTGCCTGAGCCGCCGCCGATCAGCGCGAAGCCGTTAAGATCCAATGTGACGTTATCAGCCGAAATAGTAATCCCGCTAGTGCTGTCGCTTGCGGTCAGATTTCCAGTAAGGTAATAGGAGCCCGCCTCGCTAATGGTGAAGGGCACAGCTGAGATCGGGGTTCGCGCCTCTGCGGGCGGCTCCTTCATCGCGAAAAGCGCGATTGTAGATTTAAACAAAAGAGCGCACATCAGTGCGCCGCAGCGTACAGGAATTTTCATAGGGCGGGTGGTTTTGATGCATGCTGCTGGGAAACTCAACCGTGTCAATCTTATTGGCGGCAAGGCGAACACGTCGCGCCCAGCCCGAGCCGCATTTTAGTGCTCGGGGCGGGACTTGAACCCGCATGCCTTTCGGCATACGCCCCTCAAACGTACGTGTCTGCCATTCCACCACCCGAGCCAGTGAAGAGTGCTGGTGAACGGTAAATTGTTGATAGTGGCTCGCAAGCGCTTTGTCGGACGAGCTTTTGTACTGATGAGCGTCCCGGTGATCGAAATCAGGATCGAGCGAGAGTGGCCATGCGAACCCGAGAACGAACCTATGCCGTGGAATCCTCCCAATCCGCGGCTACATTTTGATCCATGGCGAGAAATGATGATGGCGGCTGGATCAAAGTCGATCTCCATATCCACACGCTGGATGATCCCAAGGACGCCGTCGATTATTCGGCGCACCAACTGCTGGCGCGTGCGCGCTCGCTTGGGTTTGGCGTTCTCGCCATCACATTGCATGATGCCGTCTTTGATCGACAGGAAGTCTTCGCCGATGCGGCAGCAATGGGCATCTTGCTCATTCCCGCAGCTGAGGTGCGGTTACGCGGAGCTGATGTCATTCTCCTGAATGTGACTCCCAAAGAAATCGCGGAGCTAAGAAATTTTGATGATCTACGGCAGCTGCGTGCCCAGCGTGGAGATTCGATCTTTACGATTGCGCCCCACCCATTTTATGTTTTTGGCGGTTCGATCGGGCCGCGGCTTTTAGAGAACATCGATTGCTTTGACGCGATTGAGATCTGCCATTTTCACAAGGGGCTCTTCAATCCGAATCGCCGCGCGGCCAAAGTTGCCCGGCGATTTGGCAAGCCATTAGTCGCTACATCCGATGCGCACCGGCTGGACGCCTTCGGTCGGCATTACACAAACATCCCCAGACCGGCTGAGCTCACCTTCGAAAATGTTCTCACCGCATTGCGGAGTGAGCGAATTACCTTAACGAGTCCGCCTTGCAGCTTTGCCGATCTTGTGAACGCGATCTATTTCGTCTTCCTCGCGCATCCATTTCGACGGCGGCGGAAGGATCGCATTGGGCGCGCGCGTAGCGGCCGCAGTGCACATGTGTCAGCGGTTGAAACGAAATCGCGAACCTGACGGTGCTTCAATCTGATGAGTCAGCTTACGCGCGCGAAAAAAACGAAGGTCGCATCGAAATCCCGTCTCAATTTCGACTTGCCGCACGACCATTTTTTTCTTTCCGTAATTCGAAATATGAATTCTTCGACGCCGTCCGGCCGGAACAACGCATTGTTTTACGCGCCGAAAAAATCGCCGAAATGGGGGAGCTGTTGCAGTTCAGAGTCGATGCAGTCGTGAACGGCAAGTGCGTCTCGGAAGGAGAATTGGTTTTGACCAAAACGCCAGTGCAGCTTGGCGCTTCAAGCCGTTAACGCTTTGCCGGGATAACGGTTCAAGGCCGGACCGCTGTCGGCTCCAAATCATAAATCGCGCCCCAATTGCCGGATGCGACGAGCGGGGCGGTAGCTTCCCATGGGCGTTTACTCGCGGGATAATTGATCATTTCTTCCCGTCCCCAGAAGAGATAGCGAACGCGCAAAGCCCGGGCGATCTCGCGCCAATCCGCCGAGCCTTGCATCAGCTTTGTAAGCCAGTTGTAGGTATCGGTGTATTCGAACCCCTCTGTCCAAAGATGTCCTGGATAACCGAGCACAACCTTCCGGCCCTGAAGCAAGAGAGGATGATTATAAATCGGATAGGCGGCGAATCGGGCTTCTACCGGTAGCCTTCGGGCAGCGATGCCGATCGCATCAAGTTCCGCGCGATCGCTAAATTCAAAGCCAGGTCGGCCTGCGGCGAGTCCACCGAACAGACTGATGAATCCTGAACCGAAAAGTGCGATCCAGACGGCGATGCGAATAGGCATCGACCAACGGATAATCAGATCACTCCACAAAAACGGAAGCACTAAAAAGTAAGCCCAAATCATAAGTTTGAGATTATCCCATCCCCACGGCGCGGTTTGGACAAAGAATGCGAGAATGAAAATCGCTGAGGCGGGAAGAAGGAAGGCGACATCCTCCGGAAGGTTTTTGCCCCAACGCCAACCGGATTTCCACGCATTCCAGCCGCTCAAGCCAATCAGCGCAAAAACCAGGGGAACCCAAATCCCGAAGTTCATCAGCCAGAACTGAAAAAACGGCGCGGCGAAATCGTCGTCGTTTTGTACCCAGCCAGGGTGCCACTCGAGGACCGATCTGGCGTGGAACTGGTCGGTGATCAACCAAACGAAAAAAGTTGCCGGAACAACAGAGCTAACGAGAAGCAGCGCAACGTGCTTGCGGATCCGCGTATCGCTAAAAAGTTCACCCCATCTGGTTTTGCCTATGATTAAGGAACGCAGGCCGGCAATTCCTTCTCTACGGATGAGGTCGAAAGTGAGTTTTAGTTGATTGACCAGTTCAAGACCGAAAAGACAAACCAGAACTATGCTGAGAGCGAGAAAAGTGTGAAAATGGAAGAGTGGCATCGAGGCGTACAACGCCAGCTCGACCCAGAATGGCAGAGGAGCGCGATGACGATTCCGTTCTCCGATTCTAAAGAATCTTTCACGCCAGCTCCAGAGCAGAAGCAATCCGGCGGGGATTGCATAGAGCAATCCACGTTGAGTTACAAACATGGTTAGCGGAATGCTTTTCCAGGCGATCGTTTTACCGCCTTGATAGTCGCCAAACTTCAGGGTCTTGAGAAACTCAAAACCTGCTACGCCGCCGTTAAATAAGAAACCGGCGATGCCGAACATACCGCCCCAACGGAAAAATGCGTAGAACGTCGCGATCGAAGCGAGTAATCCGGTCCAGACCAAGCCGCGAATTAGATCGACGTGTAGGTAGCTCAAGAGCGCGTTGAACAAATCCATGCCTGCCGGATATCGCAGATGTTCGCTAAAAACGTAAATGGGATTAGCTGGCCATAGTGAAACTCCGTTTGCGAAATACCTAATGTATGTGATGTGCAGCGCCAGATCGCCGAGATTATTTGGCGATTGAATCCTTAGCTGTTCGCCGTCGACATAGAGCAACCAGCAAAACGAACGAAGCGCGAACAAAGCGAAGCATGCCGCCATGGCCCAGAACCAGACGTGACGATAACGCTTCAGCGGCGGTAATATGAACGACTCTCCGGCTGGAGAATTTGAGATGTTGGGTCGAGTGGAACTGTCAGAAGTTCCAAGATAGGCTGCAAGGGCGAATGCCCCTCCTGATACAAGGGCTAGAACCGCGCTCAGTTCATTTAAGCCGTTGCCTGCCATTCCCAAAAGGAGGCCGCAAACGGTTGACAAATTGACAAAGATCAGGCCGGCGGAAAGCCATTTCATCGAAACGTGATTTGATCTTACCCTGGCCCTTTTCCTCTGAAATCGGGCAATCGTTCCGGAAAAAAGTCCTTGAAGACTTTGGCGCTTAAATAGAGCTTCGAAGTATCCTGGTAAGCGCGAATCCGTAGCGGTTCAGTATAATAGGTGCCACGCAGTTTCGCTTCGACGTCTTTAATCCGATCTTCTTGCACGAGGAGAAAATCGGCGTCGAGCGTTGCGGGGAGATTCTCGTGCTCGTAGTAGCCGATGTGCGGGAAATCACCGAGAATCCATGGAAGCGGGTAAGTGCTCGTTCGAATCATATTGCCCGTTAGCTGGTAATTTCTGGGGTCCTTTTTCGCCAACTCCAGCAGCGGTCTCGTTAATTTATAGATGTCGTTGTAAGTCTGAACGTAGACGTACGGTTCAGTGTCTGTCGTGCAACGGAAGTAATTCAACCAGATCGTCGATCCCAGTGAGACACACAATAGGATGGCCGATACGAAATACGTTGCGAGGCGATACCTCAGAGGAATAACAAGCATGGCTCCCCCAAACATGAACAAAAAGGGCCAAATAAAGCTAATGATGCACCACGGCGTCTTATAATTAACGATGCTGTAGGCGATGAGTGTTCCGACGCCATAGATTGCCAGATAACGTAAGCTTATGTTCTTAAACCTCTGGCAGAACAAACAAAGAGTCAGGCCGCCAAGAACTGGCCACTCGTACCGAGCTATAAGGGCAATCCAGTAGTAGTTGATCCATGAGTGATCCTTCCAAATCAAATTATAAGCTTCTTTCTCGTGACCATGCCCTTCATGGCCGGTCGCGAACCAGGCCTGGTAAAATTGATACAAACCTTTTACCCCGCTCCAGTGAAAGAATGTTCCGGAATAAAAGAAAATGATGGCGGCTGCGCCCACACTGATAACGAACGCTAGGTCGACATAATCCCAAGTTTGTTTTGCCGGCGGCGCGTCGGGGAGACGATGGAGACGGTTTGAAGCGACTAAGACCGGCGCGGCCAGCGCGGCACAGCCTAGGTGAATGATGTAAGTTTCCTTGGTTAGGATCATGCCAGCCAAACCCATGCCGGCACACCAAAGATAATCGGGTGTCCCAGCCTTCCAGAGACCAAGCAGGCCGAGGATGAGCAACATCGAGAAGAGCACGAGCCACACCTCGTGAATCGAGTAGCGTCCATAAAAAACGAACCCGGGCGATACCGCCATTGCCAGTGCCGCCATTCGACTTACGGCTCGCCCAACGAATGGCTCGAACTTGAATGTAAGCCACACGCAACTGATGCTCACGAGCACAACCGGCAGCCGCAACGCCCAGACATTTCGGCCAAACAAGGTTTGCGAGAGGAGCAGAACGTAAAAATGAAGCGGCCCGTGATAATTCGTCGGGTCGTATTTATAGAATCCGTTTTTCATCATCTGGTCGACAAACCACCCATTGATTCCTTCGTCGAAATGCGGTGGCTTGATGCCAAGCAGAAAAAAGCGCAGGAAAACGGCAAGCCCAAGAATCAACCAGGGTGTCCAACCCGTTTCTGCGAGTCGCGTTCTCCACGCGTCCAGTTGATTGCGCAGCATTGGAAAATCTGCTAGCGCGCCGCCCTCGCCGCTGCTAGTACGCGCTGCAATGCGCATTCTCGTAACCGGTGGCTGCGGGTTCATCGGGAGCAACTTTATTCGGTATATTCTGCAACATTACAAGCCGGCGTACGTGACCAACGTTGACGTGCTCACTTACGCGGGCAATCTCGCCAATCTCGATGGCGTGGTCGAAGAACATGGCGAGCGCTACGAGTTTTTCAAAGCTGACATCGCGAACGCCGATCAGATGGACGCGCTCATGACTGAGCATCAATTTTACGCTGTGATTAATTTCGCCGCTGAGTCGCATGTCGATCGCAGCATCAATTCACCGCTCAATTTCATCCATACGAACGTCGTCGGCACAAGCGTGCTCCTCGATTGTGCACGGCGGCACGGCGTGCAACGCGTCGTCCAAGTTTCGACGGACGAAGTCTATGGCTCGCTCGGCCCGACCGGCAAATTCACCGAGCAATCGCCGCTCGATCCGAGCTCGCCATATTCGGCAAGCAAAGCCGGCGCTGATCTCCTCGCGCTCGCCTCATTCAAAACATACGGGCAGGAAGTGCTGGTGACGCGCTGCTCGAACAACTACGGGCCATATCAATTTCCGGAAAAACTAATTCCGCTCATGATTATCAAAGCGCTGCGTGAGGAGCCGTTGCCAGTCTATGGCGACGGAATGAATGTGCGCGATTGGATTCATGTGAAAGATCATTGCGCCGCCATTGTAGCCGCGCTTTTCGAGGGGAACCCGGGATCGATTTACAATTTCGGCGGCGACGGCGAGATGCTGAATATCGATGTAGTGAAAACGATTCTCGATAAGCTGGCCAAACCCCACAGCTTGATTTCGTTTGTGACTGACAGACTTGGACACGATCGCCGATACGCGATCGATTCCTCTCTTGCTGAGCGGGAGTTAAACTGGAAACCGCGCTCCAACTTCAAGGACGGGCTCGACGAAACCATTCAATGGTACATCGACAATCAATCATGGTGGCAACCATTGCTCGAACGCGCGGAGCGTTATTGAGTTGTATCGACGGTGCATGGATCGCTGAAATAAAGAGGTCGATGTTCAAACAGCGCCTCTGCTTTAAGAAATGAAACTTGTCATCGTCGGCGCGGGCGGCCGGTTAGGCGCCGCGCTCGTTCGCACGTATCAAGAAAAGTTCGGCCTTATTGGTTTTAACCACGCGCAACTCGATCTCGCAAACCGCGATGAGATGCGCAGGAAACTGTGCGCGATCGATTTCGATCTTCTGATCAACGCCGCTGCGTTTACCAATGTCGATCTTTGCGAAACCCAGCGCGACCAGGCTTTTCGGATCAATGCGGACGCGCCGCGAATTCTGGCGGAAATTTGCCGCGACAAGAACGCGAAGCTGGTCCATTTCAGTACCGATTACGTATTCGATGGCGAAAAGAGCGAACCCTACATCGAAAACGATCCGGCAAATCCGATCAGCGTTTACGGCGAATCGAAAAGGGCAGGGGAGCAATTCGTCTTACAAACCCAAGTTCTGGTTGTGCGGATCTCGTGGGTTTTCGGCCCCGACCGGCCGAGTTTTATTGATGCCATGATCGACCGCGCCCGCGAAAACGAACAGATTGATGCGATCGCCGATAAATTTTCCACACCCACTTACACGCGCGATCTCGCCCAAATGTTACTGCAGTTTTTTGAGCAAGATGTTGAAGGCGGCATTTTGCATTTCACCAGCGCTGGCGAGTGCAGTTGGCAGGAATATGCCCAATGGGCGCTCGATTGCTGCGCAAGCCAAGGAATTGCGGTGAAAGCGAAAACCGTCGGTGCGCTTAAGCTAACTGACATGAAAAACTGGGTCGCGCGCCGCCCAGTTTATTCGGTTCTTTCGACTGCGAAATACAGTGCGCTGACCGGCGTTTCGCCGCGGGCTTGGCGGGATGCTGTCGCTGACTATATTAGGCGCTTCTATTCACAAAAATGAGAACACGCATTTTCACTTTTACATTGTCGATCTTTCTTTGCGCCATCGCGCGCGCGGAACTGAAATGGGAACAGACCGCGGTCGAATTGCATCCGACAGCCGGGGACAAAGAGGCGGTCGGCCATTTCAAATATCAGAACACCGGCAGCCAACCGGTGCGGTTTAAATCCGTCCACACCTCTTGCGGGTGCACGGTTGCGCAATCTCAAAAGGAGGAAGTGCCGCCCGGAGAAAAAGGCGAGATTACGGCAACCTTCAAAATAGGCGATCGTACCGGCACCCAGGTCAAAAACGTCACAGTCGAGACGGACGCTCCGAATCATGCGACCACGGTACTCACCCTCAAAGCGGTGATCCCGCAAGAACTTGAGATCAATCCAACATTTGTATTTTGGGGACAAGGCGAAGCCCTCAAGTCAAAGTCGATTGTGGTTCGCGCTAGCAAAGATTTTCCGGTCAAACAATTAAAGGTCACTTCTTCGAGTCCGGATTTCCAAACAAAGGTCGAACAGACGGGTAACGGGCAGTTCAAGATCGACGTCCAGCCGCGAGAGACTACCCGGGCGATCGCGGCGAAATTGGTGATTCAACCGGAAGATTCGCCGAAAGTGTTTTATGCGACTGTCAGCGTGACGAATGCGCCGGCGACCCAGTAGATCGTGAGATCTTCGCTTGTGCGTCAGGCGCTCGTTCTGGCGGCGCTTGCGCTGCTTCCTGGGATTGGGCAGGCGATCTATTTTCGTGACAAAGTCTCGTGGCAGTCGCCGATTCCGGCTTCCGAAATGGTTACCGTGGCGCAGGCGCGCGCTTGGGACGGAAATGTGATCTGGGTAGATGCGCGACCAGATGTGGAATTTGAACGGGATCATGTCCCTGATGCTGTGCCGTTGAACGAAGACCGCTGGAACGAGCTGCTTCCGCAATTTCTGGCGACATGGTCGCCCGAGAAACGCGTCGTTGTCTACTGCAGTAGCCAAAGCTGTAATGCCAGCCGCGAGGTCGCGCGCCGCTTGCGCGGTGAGGCGCAATTGAAAGACGTCTTCGTTCTTCAAGGTGGCTGGGAAGAATGGCTGAAATCGCGAAAGTGAAGTTTGCCTGGCGAATTATGGACCTGGTCGTCGGCGGGGTTTTCATTTACGCCGGTGTGGTCAAAGCGTTCCAGCCGGTTCGGTTCGCCAGCGACATCGACAACTACAAAATTCTGCCCTGGACGATCAGTGTCGGCCTCGCTTTTTATTTGCCCTGGCTGGAAATCCTCTGCGGTCTTGCCTTGATCCTGCGGCGTCTTTACCTCGGGGGTTTATCGATCTTAACCGCACTTGTTTTGATCTTCAGCGGCGTGACCATCGCGGCAAAAGTTCGCGGCCTCGACATCACCTGCGGCTGCTTCGGCCACGCCAGCCAAAACTGGAGCTTCAGCGGTCATCTTGCGTTGGATCTGGTAATTCTCGCCGCATTGCTCGCGCTTTATTTCAAAGTTACGTCTGAAAATAGACTGCAAAATGCCGTCTAATTCTTGTTAGGTCTCCACGCGTGCGATGAAATGTGAAGCACACAGCAGCGAAGCAACAGCAGTGTGCACTTACTGCGGGCGCGCTTTGTGTCCCCAATGCGAGCGCGCTACCTCATCCCCGCGTATCGCCTGCTCCGAAGCGTGCGCCGACGCCTTGGCCAAGGCCGATCGCGCGATAAATCTCGTTCTCACCAAACACATTCAGGGTGCTCGAATCACTGCATACTACCTCTACATCCTCGGCGCTATATTCGTCGCAGTCGGCATTTACGGCTATCTCCTCTATCCACGTATGCACGTTGTTCATCCGATGGCTGCGGCGTGCGGTATCGCGCTTATTGCATTCGGATTCTCGTTTCACCGTCTCGCCAAGAAAGGCTAGCATGCAAAAGAGACGTAATCAGGCGATGCAGCCAATCCAGCGCTTTGTCGCTACCACTGAAAATATACGCACCGTAATTTTCAAAGTGCTGGGTAGGTGAGTTCTTTCTCGTTAGGCTGCTTTTCGTTTTGCTGGAGTCTGAAATTTGACGCGCGCTCTCCGGTCGCGCCGCGAACACTTAGTTGGAGACGCTTTCGTTCCGGTCGAGATGAGCGGTGACGATCGAGATGAGAAGCGCAGTTTCGTCCCATGAAATGGTCGCTGGATTTACTAAAGGGAAAATGGCTGAAGCATCCGTTGCACCCGATCATTGTCCATGTGCCAATGGCAATGTGGCCGAGCGCACTGATCTTCGATCTCCTTTCGCAATGGCAAATTGGTGGGAACGCAATGGTCCGCTTGTCATTTTACGCCATCATTTTCGGCTTGGTCGCCTCGCTCCTAGCCGTTCCGACTGGAGTGTTGGATTGGAGCGGTATTAAGAAAGAAAAGCCGGCCTGGAAGATCGGGCTCTACCACATGATGCTCAATCTTATCGCCGTGTTGTTGTTTGCGATTAATTTCGGCCTCCGGATGCAAGACTTCCGCGAAGCGACGACCGTGGCCCGAATCCCGCTCGGGCTTTCGTTTATCGGCACGGGGTTACTGATTGGTTCAGCTTATCTGGGCGGGCGGATGGTGTACACCTACGGGATCAGCGTCGCACGAATGTCGAAAGCGAAATGGCGAAAGATCGCCGAAGCCGGCGGCGCGAATCTCCCACCGGAATAAAGGCAAGCCATGTTGAAGGATTTTCTTGAAGGTAAACCGCTGCGGCATCCGCTTCATCCGATGCTTGTCCACTTTCCGATCGGACTGTTTCTCTTGAGCCTCTTGCTCGATCTGGCGAGTCTCGCGTTTCCGTCGGTGCCGAATCTGGTCCGCGATTCTTTTTATGCGATGCTTCTCGGAGTTATCGCGGCCCTCATCGCCGCGGTGCCCGGTGTCGTCGATTACACCGATATTCGCAGCGATCATCCTGCCAAACGCACCGCAACAACGCATCTGACTTTGAATCTAATTGTCGTTGCGCTCTACGGAATCAACTTGGGTGTCCGTTCTTCGTCGCTGGTCGATCCAAAAATATCTTTCGGGCCACTGATTTTGTCACTCGTTGGCGTCGGGCTTCTGTCCGTATCCGGTTATTTGGGAGGCCGTCTCGTTTACGACGCCGGTATCAGCGTCGGCCGGCATAAACGCCGCACGCCGACGCCGGAAAGCACGCTGCATTTGTTCATGGCAAATCTTGCTTCGAATGAGAACAGCGATGTGATTTTCGTTCCTATCCCGGAAGCCGACCGCCTGGGCGAGCGAGAAACCTTGCGCGTCGAGATTGACGGGCAAGTGATAACGATCGCGAAGATCGACCAAGGCTTTTATGCGTTTCAGGAATTTTGCACACACCGCTTCGGCCCATTGTCCGAAGGAACGTTCAAGGATTTCAACGTGCAATGCCCATGGCATAACTCCTGTTTCGACGTTCGCACCGGAAAGGTCACCCAGGGGCCTGCCAAAGTGGATTTGAAAACATTCACGATCGAAATACGCGATGGCAAGGTTGCTGTGGGTTTGCCGCGCGCAGCGGCGACACATGATCAGAAAGCTTAAATCCGGCGGTTATCGATTGTATTCGCGGAAGAAGAATCCGAAGACTGGGAAGCGAAGAAATTTAGGAACGTTCAAAACGAAAGCGGCGGCGAAAAAACACGAAAGAGCAGTGCATTACTTTAAACAGCGTTGACTGGCTTAGTTGCATCAATGAAATTGGGAGCAGGAGGAGATTAGGCGATGCAGAAGGCCGGCGTAAGCGATAAGCCAGACGTTTATTTTCTAGAGTAGCGGCCCAGTCACTTTTGAGGCTAGATCGAGGCTGTGAGTCCTTTTGTCCTGCGCACCAAGGGGCGACTGACGGCCATTTCCTAATAAAAAATTGTGCTGGAAATCCGTCAGGCAACGGAAGCGGACCACGACGGGATTTGGAATATTTTTCATGCTGTAATCACTCCGGGGGACACGTACGCGCTCGATCCACAAATGTCGCGTGAAGAGGGTCTGGCTTATTGGTTTCGAGCCGATACGCGTACTTACGTTGCAGAAAACGATGGGCGCGTTGTCGGCACTTACATCCTAAAGCCGAATCAAGCTGCAGCCGGTTCTCACGTTGCGAACGCCGCCTTCATGGTTGCGCCTGACACGCGCGGACTTCGAGTAGGCCGAAAGATGGGCGAGCATTGTCTGGGCGAGGCGCAGCGACTTGGCTTTCGCGCGATGCAATTCAATTTTGTTGTCTCGACGAATGAAGCAGCCATTCGTCTCTGGAAGCGGCTTGGGTTTAACATCGTCGGTACCATGCCATGCGCTTTTC
>Ga0209378_1002772_pt1 | contig 12016 bp, 11 predicted proteins | sample GraSoiAngelo_156_FD_186170 | JGI IMG/M metagenome (GOLD analysis project Ga0209378, IMG submission 186170) | Grasslands soil microbial communities from the Angelo Coastal Reserve, California, USA - 14_1009_13_40cm (SPAdes) (version 2) | ecosystem: Environmental > Terrestrial > Soil > Grasslands ... | reverse complement strand
GAAGAACATGATCGTCGTCACGAACACGACCGCCGCGGGGGATATCACGGGCGAGGTCGCGTCCCTCACCGCGGCCCTCGCTCGGAAAGGGGACAAGAAAGAGTGACGCGTGGTGCGGCGAGGCGGGCCCGCGTCGTCCTACTGATCGCGCTCCTGGCGATGCTCCTCGCCTGCGCGGTGCCCGCGGTCCGGGGCCAGGGGCCTCGGATCCTCCTCGCCGAGGTGACCGGCGCCATCGATCGTTCCACCGTTGACTATCTGCAAGAGGCGGTGGGTGAAGCGCGGAGTGGCGGATACACCGCGCTCATGGTCCGGTTCGACACACCAGGTGGAGGCCTTGCGGAGACGGTGGCAATCGCGGAGATGTTCAACAACGCCCGCGATGTGCCGATCCTCGGCTGGGTCGGTCCAGTCGGGGCGCATGCATGGAGCGCGGGGACCATCCTCCTCGTGTCCACCGATCTCGCTGCGATGGCTCCTGGCACGACGATCGGTTCCGTTCAGCCGGTCGAGGTCGGGCCCGGCGGCGTCGTGCCGGTAACAGACCCGAAGATCATCAACGCGGTCGTGACCGCGATTTCTGAGGAACTGGCCCTGCACAACCGGCCGATCGACCTCGCCTCCGCGTTCGTCGTAGACAACCTCAACCTGAACGCGACACAAGCCCAGAGCCGGGGCGCGACGGAACTCGTCGCACCGAGTGCGCAGGAGTTCGCTTCGCTCGCGAGCGGCCGTCGGGTAGTCGTGCAAAGCAACGGAACGGTCTACAAGGACTTCACGCTGAAGACCGCCGGCGCGGAGATCGTTCCATTCAGCTCGTCCAGCCGCGTCTCGCTCCTCCGGGTGTTATCCGACCCGCTCGTGTCGTCGCTCCTCCTGATCCTCGGGATCTATCTCGTGATCTTCGGGATATCCGCGCCAGGACACGGTGCCGAGATTGCCGGGGTCATCGTCCTGCTCCTCGCTCTGATCGGCCTTGGATTCAGCGTCGACCCGATCGCTCTCCTCCTGTTCATCGTCGGCGTCGTCTTGATCATCGTCGAAGTGAAGACGCCGGGACACGGGGTGTTCGGCATCGGGGGCATCATCGCGATCATCCTCGCCGCCGCGTTCCTCGCCCCACTTCGTCCCCCGCGGTTCGTCGTCTCACCGGATTATCAACTGTACTTCCTTGCGGCCTTGCTCACGCCGACCGGATTCTTCGGCGGCTTTCTGCTGTTCGCCATGTACAAAGTCCAGCAGGTCCGCCATCGGACCCCGATCGTGGGAGAGATGGTCGGACTGCCTGCCATCGTCAAAGACGGGCTCCGGCCTGGGGAGAAAGGCTACGTGACGCATCGCGGCGAGCTCTGGCAGGCGGTCTCGGACGAAAACCTGCCGGCCGAATCGAAGGCGTACATCCGTGCGGTGGATGGGATCGTCCTGCGGGTGGCGTCCGCTCCCCCGGCCTCGGCCGCGCCCGCACAGTCCGCGAGAAATTGGCTCGCCTCCCTTCTGCGTCGAAAAGCCGCGTGAGCCGCAAATCCTTAAGACACTCACCGGGTTCGCCTCGCCGATGGAACAGGACGTCACCTTGTGCAAGGTCGAGGAAATCCCCGATGGTGCCCTGAAGCACTTCGAGATCATGGGGTATGACGTCATGGTCGTGCGGCTCGGGGACCACTTCTACTGCGTGGACGAGGCGTGCACGTACAAATGGGCCATGCTGACGGATGGCCACGTGGACCGGGAAAGAGTCGCCGTCGTGTGCAAGGATTGCAACGGCGCCTGGGATCTTCAGACAGGCCAGCCGAAGGATCTTCCCGCGAAATTTCCGCTGAACGTGTACCGAATCGAAACGGTCGGTGACGACGTGATCGTCACCTTCACATACTGAGCTCCGAGTCGGCAACGAGAAAAGGCTTATGAACGAGGTTCTCCTCGCTCCTGTTGTCCTCCGCGACCGGAAGAACCGATTGGCCATCTTGCACTCCGACCGTGTTCCCACCGAGCCTCGGGGCGGTGCCATCGATGGTCGAAGATTTCAAGAACCAGCAGTTCACGCGCATGTGGAATGAGGAGAACAAGTCGAAGCGGGAGAAGTTTCGCAACCTCATGAAATCGAAGCTGGACTTGCTTCACGTCGAAGTCACCGAGGAGAACGCCCGCGCCTTCTACAACGGGCGGCTCGAGTCCCGGCAGCCCGAGCGAATTTATCAGACGCCGGAGCGGTTCGAGGACCGGCGGCCTCCGCGACGCCGCTAAGCTGGGTCGATCTAGAAACTCCATCCAACCGAACGGATGAGAGCCACGGCTCGACCGCGTAAAATAAATGGGAAAAACCTGGCCCGAAGGCCAGGGCGTTGAATCTGGTTTAGAACCGTCGCCGGCCGCGGTCGCGACGATCCCGGTCGCGTCCACCGCCGCCGCTGCCGCCGCCACCACGGCCGCCGCCGAAGGTCCCGAACTCGAATTGCCGGTCCCCTCCGCCGCTGCCGCTGCGTCGCTCGCCGCTGTAGCCGCCGCTTCGATAGCGGGGCTCGCGCTCGTACTCGACCGCGCTGACGTCGAGGGCGGTGTTCACCGTCTCGATCGTCTGATCCGACTTCGTCATCGACCCATACTTGCCGACGTTCAGCCGGATGTGGCCTCGCACGAGGGTCACGTAGCCGTTGTCGACCAGGACCGTCTCATCCTTCTGGACCTGACCGATCTGGTCGTTCCAGAGGGTGAGCAGGACCGTGGCGGTCTCGTCCCCAACCGTCGCCTCGACGAGCTTTCTCGCTTCGCCGAACTTCGACGTGATCTCTCGCTCTTCACTCAACCCGACGACCTTCACCAAGACATTTACCTGCTTGGATGCGGGGGTCAGGTCTTTCACTTTCGTCATTGTCTTTTCGTCCATGCTTTCACTTCTGCCGACACAAGCCGCCGAGTCGCAAAGGGTCGGGAAAAACCTACCACCAGGCGAATTCAGACGATGTGGGCTAACTGTCCTGACGAACCGCTGCTATAAAAACATTCGGAGGCCAATCGAAATCGGGAGCGGAGGACTGACTCCGATTCCTCGTGATGGTGGGGGACGGGCGGAAGCCTCGTCGCGCCACGAGCCTGCCGGTCGCTCCCGCCGACGGGTTGGTGAGTTCGTCGGGGTCCTATCGGGCCATGCCACCCGCGGCGCTGGAAGGCTCCACCTCGGCGGACGCCGTCTTCGGCACGAGTTTGGGCGGTCGGACAATGACCGGGATGACAGCCCCCGCGAGCAAGATGCCCCCGATGATGTACAGGGCATTCGTGTAGGTCCCAGTGGTTTCCCGGATGTAGGCGATCAGCAGGGGTCCGAGGACGCTGGCGGCGCCCCAGGCCGTCAGCATGAGGCCATAGATCGGGCCCACCCGTTTAGACCCGAAGTAATCGGCCGTAAAAGCGGGCATGGTGCCGAAGCCGCCGCCGTAGCAGAGGAGGATCACGAACCCGAGGGCCGTGAACACCACGAAGGAATTGGTCAGGGTCAGGCTGAAGAACAGGACAGCCTGGAGGAGGTACATGATGAGGAACACCCACTTCCGGCCCACGAGGTCCGAAAGCCACGCCCACACGAGACGCCCGAGGCCATTGGCGATCGCGAAGATGCCGACGAGTCCCGCGGCCACGAGCGCCGTTACTCCGGTAATCTCCTGGGCCATGGGTGCCGCCTGGGAGAGGACAGCGATGCCGGCAGTTACGTTCAGGAACAAGAGCGCCCACAGCCCGTACCACTGCCAAGCCTTGATCGCCTCCTTGAGTTCGTAGTCCTTCGGCGCCCTTTGAGCGGTTTGGGCCTTCGTGGGCGCCCAACCGGACGGCTTCCATCCATCCGGAGGGTTTCTCATGACCGAGCCGGCCGCCACGACGGCGATGAGGTACACGAAGCCCAGGATTAGGAACGTAGTCAAGACAGACGTCGACTGGATCAGGATCGTCGCGACGGGGGCCGTGATCAGGGCCCCGCCTCCGAAACCGGTGACTGCCATGCCGGTCGCCAGGCCTCGCTTGTCCGGGAACCACTTAAGCAGGGTGGCCACGGGCACGATGTAGCCAAGGCCCGTCCCGGTCCCCGCGATGACACCGTAGGTGATGTACAACACTTCCAGTCGATTCGCGGACAGGCTGGCGAGCATGACCCCGACGCCGTAAAGGACCCCCGCCACCATCGCGACCCGCCGAGGACCCCGTTTCGCCATCCAGAGACCTCCGAAGAAGGCCGTGACCCCCAGCGTGAAGATCGTGATCGTGAAGGTCAGCGTTACTTGCGATATCGACCAACCGAAGGTTTTCGTCAACGGAATCCGGAAGACACTCCATGCATAGACCGCGCCCAGGGACAGCTGCATGACAATCCCCGCGGCTGCGATCGCCCACCTGTTAGACACACGCGCTGGTTTCGTCTCCATTCAACAACGCCCCCATGTACCAACCGATCCGCTCATTCCCACCGCCTTTCAGCCGCCCCCTGAGCCCTCGGTCCGTCGGCCCGAGGAAGCGCGTCATCACGAGGCATCGACACCATCTCCCCGCGTTTCCATGGCAACCATGGGACGCTTTTTGTCGCCGTCCCCGGCCCTCTCGGGCGGTGGGATGTCGATGAGGCGGTGGCCACCCGCATAGATGTTGAAGCTGTCCCCATGGGCGAAGCCCACGAGGGTCATGCCGAACTCCTTGGCCACCTCGACCGCCAGGTTTGATGGAGCCCCCACCGCGACCACGACGGGCACGCCCGCCACGGCGGCCTTTTGGAGAATCTCGAAGCTCGCGCGGCCGCTGACCATGAGCACCGTGTCGGACAAAGGAAGCCGATCCGCCAGCAGTTGCTGGCCGATGACCTTGTCCACGGCGTTGTGCCGACCGACATCCTCCCGCAGACTCAACAGTGTTCCCTCGGCGTCGAACAGCCCGGCGGCGTGGAGACTGCCCGTCCGAGCGAAGATCCGCTGGCTCTCCCGCAGCTGATTCCCCAGGTTGCGGATGACTCGATGGGAGACCAGAGGGCGGTCGGCGGGGATCTTCGGGGTGTGGCGCACCCGCACGGATTCGATCGTGGCCTTCCCACAGACGCCGCAAGAGGAGGTCGTGTAGAAGTGCCGCTCCACGAGCGCGGGATCGAACGCCGTCCCCGGCCGTAGATCGACGCTCACGATGTTGAACTCCTGCTCGATGTTGGGGTCGACGCAATACGCGATCTGCTCGATGTCCTCCCGTCCTCGGACGATCCCTTCCGTGAGGAGGAAGCCGGCGGCCAGTTCGAAGTCGTTCCCCGGCGTCCGCATCGTGACCGAGAGGCTCATGGGACGGGAGCCCCTTTCCGATGGAAGCATGAGGCGGATTTCCATGGGCTCCTCGGACGTGAGGACGTCGTCCTCCTCGAAGACCCGGCCCGGCCGAACCTTTCGGACCCTCGTCGTCTCCGTGCTCCCCGGACGGGTCATGGGGACACCGCGGTCGCGGGGACGATCTGGACCATCGCGTTGTAGTCGGGGATCCGCGACCCCGGTTCGATAATCCCGCGAGGAATGAGGACGTTCCCCTCGGGCCAATATAACTCAACGTTGCCGGGACGCATCGCGGCGATATGGCACCGGCCCGCGAGTCTCCCCGTCTCGTTCTTGATGATCACGGGGTCGCCCTCCCGGAGCCCGAGAGCCGCCGCATCCGCGGAACTCATCAGCACGTCGTCCCGGCGAGCTCCGACGAGGGGGTCGAATTCGTTCTGCACCATCGAGTTGAACTGCTTCCCCCTCCGGGTGCTCAAGAGGAACCATCCCGGGGGAACGTCGATGGATGGCGGCCGCACGGCGGTGAAGCGCGCCCGTCCGTCCGGATTCGGGAAACGTCCGCCTTCGCACAGACGGGGGCCGCCCCATTGGATCGCGTCCCCCTTCGTCTTGAGCCGCTGGATTCCCTCGTACAGCGGAAGGACCTTCGCGATCTCCTCCCGGATCTCCTGGGCGTCGTCGAAGTGGATTTGTCCCTTGGAATCGGGACGGACCCGTTCGGCCAAATCCATGAGAATCTCCCACTCGGACCGGCTTTCGCCGACCTGGTGGCCTTGGATTTCCGGCGAGAAATAGATCCGACGTTCGGTCGAGGTCTCGGTCCCTCCACCCCGTTGCTCATACCGGGTCTGGCCCGGGAGGATGACCACGAGGTCGGCCGGGTCCAAGAGCATGGGCGGAGCGAGGACCAAGTCCTGGTGGACGCGCACGGGCACCCGTTCCAGGGCCTCTCGCACATAGGCGGGCTCCGGCAACGTCTCCATGAAATTGCCGCCACACATGTACATCACGTCGATCTTCCGTTCATGGGCCGCGTCGACCATTTCGACCGCGGAAAGGCCCTTCGCCGTAGGCGGTCGGAAGCCCCACATCTGGCCGATTTGGTCGGCGGCCTTGTCCCCGACCGGTTGTCCGGCGACGTACAGGTTCGGCACCGCCCCCACCTCGGCGCCACCCTGGACTCCGCTGTGGCCGCGAACCGGCATGAGGCCGCACTTCTCCCGCCCCACCATGCCCCGGGCCAAGGCCAGGTTCGTGATCGCCTTCACGTTGTCGGCGCCGAAGACGTGCTGCGTGATGCCCATGCTCCAGACGAAGACCGCGGTCTTCGACTTTCCGTACATCTCGGCGAAGGCGTGCATCTCCTCCTTGGAGCAGCCCGATTGCTTCTCGAGGACGTCCCACGGTTGCTTGTCCAAGGCATCACGTAGGGCCTCGAAGCCGGTCGTGTGCTCCGCGATGAACGTCTCGTCGATCCAGCCCTCGGCGATCAGGTGCTTCATGACCCCGTTCAGGAAGGCGATGTCGCCGCCCGTGTGAATCTGGAAGAAGGCGTCCGCGAGGCGGGTGCCGAAGAAGGCGCTGTCGAAGACGGACGGAACCCAATACCGTTCCAGTCCCGGCTCCCGGAACGGATTCACGACCGCCACCTTCGTCCCGTGTTTCTTCGCGTAGTACAGGTACTTCGTCGTCACGGGCTGGTTATTGGGCACGTCGCTCCCGAAGAACACGACCAGGTCGCTCCCGATCCAGTCGGAGTACGAGCAGGTGGATGCCGCCACGCCCAACGTTTCTTTCATCGCCGTCGTGCTCGGGGCGTGGCAGAGGCGAGCCGAGTTATCGACGTTGTTCGTCCCCAGGAATCGGGCGACCTTGGCCGCGACATAATAGACTTCGTTCGTGATGCCCCTCGAGGTGAGATAGAACGCCACACGGTCTGGCGGCGTAGCTCGGAGGCGTCCGGCCACCAGGTCGAGGGCCTCGTCCCAGCTGACCCGGCGGAAGCCGCGGTCGCCCCGGTGGCGGACCATCGGGTAGGGCAGGCGGCCCAGGTGGCGAAGATCCCGGGCCGGCCGGCCGACCAGGGGAGCCACATCCGCGAGGACGCGGGTGTCCATGGCGCCCATCGTGTTCAAGGGCAGGAGGTTGAGTCGGACGGTGCACAGGTGGACGCCCTCCATCGTGAAATCCTTGAGTCCCGTCGTCCCCAGGGCACATCCGTCACAGACGCCGTCCCGGAGGACTCGCCAGGTGAAGAGCGGGGCGCGTTTGTTGTGCCATATTGTCTTCAAAATTTCCGAGTAGTGATGGGGCTTCGTCTGCCCCATTCCAAAGGGCACCAAGCCTGCCCGCTCGACCTTAGGGACCGAGCCCTCCATACGCCTCGGCGCTGGTACCGTCGTGCCCTATCATATAGGCTATGCTTACCCCTCGTCCGCGGAACTCCGACCCCCGGGTGCGCACAGGTTTTTAGCGCCTCGCGGAGATAACGCACTCGGATGCTCGTCGACGGATTCGGGCGGGAGGTGACGGACATCCGAATCAGCGTGACGAAGCGCTGCAACTTCGGATGCATCTATTGCCACGATGAGGGCCTAGGCCCGATCCTCGCTCCCCGCATGCCGCACGACGACGAGATGTCGATCGCGGAGATCGATCGGATTGTCCGCGTCGCGCGGGAGTTCGGCATTACGTCGGTGAAGTACACCGGCGGCGAGCCGCTCGTCCGCCTCGACATGGAGGACGTCATCGACCGGACCGTCCGCCAAATCCCGGACGTTTCGATGACGACGAACGGTTCGATGCTTGCCGGCCGCGCCGAGGCCCTGCGGAATGCCGGCCTGAAGCGCGTGAACGTGTCGATTGACGCGCTGGAACCGAAGGTGTTCCAGGAGATTCGGCGGGGTGATTTGCGGCCCGTTCTGCGCGGGATCCAAGAAGCCCTACGCGTTGGCCTCAAGCCGGTGAAGCTGAACATGGTTGTCTTCAAACACACGCTGCCGCACATCCCCGCGATGATCGAATACATCGGTCACGGCGACGGCCTAAAACTCCAGCTCATCCAGTTCATGCCCGAGCTCGTGGGCCAACAGGAATGGATGGTTGACATCGATTCCTTGAAGAAATGGCTCGAGCTGCGCGCTGATAAGGTGTTGGTCCGGGAGATGCACCACCGTCGGATCTATCTCTTCAACGGCGCCGAAGTCGAGGTCGTAGATCCGGTGTACAACGCCGAGTTCTGCATGAATTGCCACCGGATTCGGGTGACCCACCAAGGCGAGTTGAAAGGGTGCTTGAACCGGAACGATGACCTCATCGCGACCCGCGGCCTCGATGACGACGGCGTGAGGGACGCATTCCGGAAGGTCGTGGCGAACCGTGTCCCGTACTACGGAGCCTATGTGAAGGACTTCCCGCGCCGCGCCGGGGCGGCGGCCCCTATCGAATTCCCCGAGATATCGGCGGCTTGAGGTCTCGGTCAGAATCCTAAAATAGCCCTGCGGGATGCGTCGCGCTCGTGAAAGTTTTCAGGGGCCTCGACGTGATCGCCGCCGAGTACAAGGCGACCGACCAGGTACCGACAGAGGCCCGCAAGTTCACGGGATGGGATCAGTTCACCCTCTGGTTCGCCGCGGCGTCGTTGCCCGCGGCATGGCTCTACGGCGGCTACATGACCGGCGCATACGGCCTGCCGGGAGCCTTCGCTCTGATTTTCCTCGCGTCCACGATCACGTTCATCCCGTGGGCCCTGATCGGCTACATTGCCGCGGACAAAGGTGCGTCGTCCGTCTCCCTGCTCCGACCGGCGTTCGGTTTGCGGGGGAGCAAGTTGCCCTCCGTCTTCTACCTCTTTTTTGGCTACGGTTGGGCCGCGGTGAACGTCTTCATCGCCGCGATCTCGATGTCGTTTGTCTTCAATCTCACGCTCGGGTGGCCGGATGCGTTCCACACGCCGGCTGGCTCGCCGATCAATTACTACCTCGTTCCATCGATCCTTTTGATCTGCTTCCTGCAAGGGCTGTTCGCCACGGCCGGCCATCGGGCGATACGATATCTGAATTGGGCATCCACCGTGGCCCTCGTCGGATTGGGAGCCTATGCGTCGTACATCGTCCTGAAGGATTTCGACTTCGGACAGCTCTGGGCGTGGCGGCCGACGCGACCCCTCTCGTTCACGTTCACGGCCGGCGCCCTTGGGAATGGGTTTACCTACACCCTGACGCTCCCGCTCCTGCTCGACCTGCTCATCGCCTACAACTGGACCTGGGAGTTCATCGGCGATTTCAGCCGGTTCGCTCGGTCGAAGCGGGCAGGGACGTGGGGGCCGTTCGCGGGCGCGTCCCTCGCCGAGTACTGGTTCTTCTCCGTCGGCGCGTTGATGACCGTCGCGTTCCTGGTCACTGCCTCTCCAGGCTCGGTGAATTTCGCGGCAATCTCGGACCCGAGCTTCAAGGCCACCCAGCTCGGCTTCGGTCTCGGTGCTTATCTGATCATCCTATTCGCGACGATCTCTACGAATGCGGGCAACATCTACGCCTCCGCACTCGGGATCACCAACATCGCAACACGGTGGAAGATGTCGATGCGGAGGCTCCTCCTCGTGTCCTCCGCGATTGTCGTCCCGCTCGCGATCCTCCCGCTGTTCGAGACGAACTTTGTGTTCACCTACATTTTTTTCCTCGACTTCCTCGGGGCGATTGTCGTGCCTCTGTGGACCCTCACCCTCGTCGATTACTTCCTCGTGAAGGCGCGGCGGTACACGGATGACCTCTTTGCGAGCGAGGGGGGGCACTACTGGTACCGCGGCGGATGGAACTGGCCCGCCGTCGTCACGCTCCTCGGCGGGACCGCGCTGTACTGGACCATCGCGTTTGGCTTCCCGGCCTTGCGGGAGACGACCTCGGCGGCGTTGCCGACGATCGCCTTCGTGGTCGCCCTGTACTACTTGTGGGGTCGGTCGGCCTGGCAGAAGCACCTCCGCGCTCTCCGGGAGGCGCGACTCGTTGAGGCGTCCGGATAGGCCAACGTGGGGACATACAAAACCTATATTCCCTTCTCCCCTTTCCTTCCTGGAACCGAGCCGGACAGGTTCTCCAGGGTGCACGATCCGATGACGAAACGCAACTCGAAGGGTCCTCGCGGACCGAAGATTGTCGCGATCCCTCCGGGACCCAAGTCGAAAGCGGCGCTGAGCCGCAAGGAGAAATTCATCACGAACGGTGTGCGGGTCGCCCTTCCGATCGACGTCACCTGGGCGGAAGGCCCCTTCGTGCGCGACTCGGACGGGAACGTCTATGTGGACCTAGGCGGCGGGATCGGCGTCCAGACCGTCGGGCATCGGCCCCGATCCGTGATCCGAGCGGCGAAGGCCCAGTTGGACCGCCTCACCCACATCAGCTTCATGGTGGCGACCTACGGGCCTGTCCTGGACCTCGCGGAGCGCATGGCCGACATCGCGCCACCCGGCCTCACGAAGTCGATCTTCCTGAACTCGGGCTCCGAGGCCATCGAGAATGCGGTGAAGGTTGCTCGCGCGGCGACGAAGAAGGCGTGGCTCGTGTCCTTCAAGACCGCCTTCCACGGTCGCACGTTGCTCGACATCAGCCTCACGGGGAAGGAGAAGCCGTATCGGGAGGGTTTCGGCCCCCTCGTTCGGGAGGTCCTCCTCGCCGACTACGCCGACCCGTATCGCGATCCTCAAGGGCGGGCTCCCGCGGACGTCGCAAAGGCCCGCGTCGAGGAACTCGATCGGCTGATTAACCAGCCCGAGGTCGCCGGCCGCGTGGCCGCGATCCTGGCGGAGCCGGTCCAGGGAGAGGGAGGCATGATCGTCCCCCCGAAGGAATTTTTCCCGCTCCTGCGTCGCCTGTGCGATCAGTACGGCATCGTCCTCATCGATGACGAGGTCCAGGCGGGGGCCGGGCGCACGGGGAAAATGTGGGCGATCGAGAACTGGAGCACGGTTCCCGACGTCCTCGTGAGCGGCAAGGCGATCGGCGGGGGTCTGCCCTTCGGCGGCGTGACCGGCAAGCCGGCGGTGATGGACGCGCCCGGCCCGGGGGGCCTGGGGGGCACGTTCGGCGGCAACCCGGTCGTGTGCGCCGCGGCCCTCGAGGCCGTCGACGAAATCGAGAAGGCCCTCCCCGGGACGAAGCGCCTGGAGGCCCGGATCCGCAAGCGCCTGGACGAGATGGCCGAGGGCCACGAGCGGATCGGAGAGGCCCGCGGGATCGGGGCCATGTGGGCCCTCGAATTCGTCAAGGATCCCCGGACGAAAGAGCCCGATGTGGATCTGGCACTGGCGGTCCAAACGGCGGGGCTCAAGAACGGCCTCATCCTGCTCACCGCAGGGTTCTACAACAATTGCATCCGACTCCTTCCCCCGATCAACATCCCGATCCCTCTGATGGACACGGCCCTGGACCTGCTCGCGGACAGCCTGGACATGGCCGTCGCGGGCAAGGGCCGCTAGCCATCCGATGGCCGGAGCCATTCCGAGAGGGGAGGAGTCCGGCTTCCCGTTTCTAAGCAGAACCAGGTTCTCACCTGAAACGTGGTACGAAAACGAAACTATTTATACGGCGGGCACCCCATATACTAGTGCGAGAACGAAATACCATGACCGAGGAACAAAGTCCCTGTTCGGGACCGGGGTGCGGAGCCATGTTCGCCATCGAGGTGATCGGCTCCGAGCTCAAATTGACGGTCCTGCACAGCCTCCTTTC
>Ga0209378_1002771_pt1 | contig 12016 bp, 5 predicted proteins | sample GraSoiAngelo_156_FD_186170 | JGI IMG/M metagenome (GOLD analysis project Ga0209378, IMG submission 186170) | Grasslands soil microbial communities from the Angelo Coastal Reserve, California, USA - 14_1009_13_40cm (SPAdes) (version 2) | ecosystem: Environmental > Terrestrial > Soil > Grasslands ... | reverse complement strand
GGATTCTGCCTGACATCAGTTGCAGCGCGACCACGCCTTGAACGCGGCCGTCATCTACCAACAGCTTGGTTACAAACCATTCGTCGTAGCGGGTGACGGCCTTGAATTTGAGTGTGGTCTGAAACAGCGTATGCAGTAGGTGGAACCCGGTCTTATCGGCGGCAAACCAGGTGCGCATCTTCTTCATGCCGCCAAACGCGCGGACGGCGATGTGTCCATCTGCGTCCCGGCTCCAGGGGCAGCCCCAGTGCTCCAGCCGCAACAACTCTTCTGGCGCCTCTTTTACGAAAATTTCGACGGCATCCTGGTCGCAGAGCCAGTCGCCGCCCGAGATAGTGTCGTAAGCGTGGTCATCCAGTGTGTCTCCCGGTTTGATTACCGCGGCAGCGCCACCCTCGGCAGAAACGGTGTGGCTACGCATCGGGTAAACCTTGGAGACGACCGCTACGCTGAGATTGGGGCTAGTCTCGGCCACAGCAATGGCAGCTCGAAGGCCGGCCCCACCGCCGCCGACTAGAAGAACGTCGTGATGGGAGATGTCCATAAGCCGCGAGACTCGCTGCTCAGATAATTCAGGCTGCTTTCTATAGCCTGAGACCCGGTAAAGAACGAAGAGGGCACATTCTGCAACTAATCAGGAGCGCGTGCAACCTAAAATTGCGCTCTGCCGCGGCAAAAAATAACCGGAGGCCACAGTGCCCCCGGTTGATCCGTATATCAAAAACTAAATCTTCTTCTCACCCACAGCTTTTCCCTGCGTGAACAAGTACAGATAATCCGGCCCACCGGATTTCGAATCTGTGCCCGACATGTTGAATCCGCCAAACGGATGGCATCCTACCGTTGCACCCGTGCATTTGCGATTGATGTAGAGATTGCCGACATGGAACTCACGGATCGCGCGCTCAATCTTTTCACGTGAGCGCGTGTAGACCGCCCCAGTCAGGCCAAATTCGGTGTCATTCGCGATCTGCAGCGCATGGTCGTAGTTTTTAGACTTGATGACCGTCAGCACGGGCCCAAAGATTTCTTCCTGCTCCAGCTTCGACTTTGGCGGAATGTCAGCAACGACCGTCGGCTGAATGAAATATCCTTCACCGCCATTCGTGGCGCGAGCGCCGCCGGTGATCACCCGTCCGTCTTTCTTTCCTTGCTCGATGTAGCCCATGATCGTCTTCATCGAGCCTTCGTTAATTACCGCGCCCATGTTGGCGTTTTCGGCGGGATCTCCAACGTTGATTTTTTCTACGCGAGCCTTCAATTTCTCCAGGAACTTGTCGTAAATGCGTTCATCAATAATCGCTCGCGAGCAAGCCGAGCACTTCTGGCCCTGGAAACCGAAAGCAGAAACAGCTACGCCTTCAACGGCTGAGTCGATGTCGGCGTCAGCGTCGACGATGATCGCGTCCTTGCCGCCCATTTCGAGAATCGTGCGCTTGATCCAGATCTGCCCAGGCGCCTGGTCGGCGGCGACTTTGTTGATCCGCAATCCTACTTCGCGCGAACCCGTAAAGGCGATGTAGCGAGTCTTGGGATGGGCCACAACCGCGTCCCCAAAGCTTGCGCCCGCCCCGGGGCAGAAGTTGACGACGCCCTCGGGCATATCGGCTTCCTCGAGCAATTCGACAAATTTCGCAGCGATAGTCGGCGAGTCGCTCGACGGTTTCAAAATCACGGTGTTGCCGGAAACTATCGAAGCCAGCGTCATCCCAGCCATAATCGCGCAGGGGAAATTCCATGGCGGAATCACCGCGCCTACGCCTAACGGAATGTACAACAGGGTGTCATGCTCGCCGGTCATCTGCACCGGGAGCTCAGTCTTGGCGAGCCGCAGTGCTTCACGGCTGTAGTATTCGCAAAAATCGATGGTCTCAGCGACGTCTGCGTCCGCCTCCGCCCAATTCTTGCTGACTTCAAAGACCATCCAGGCGCCAAACTCGAACTTGCGCTCGCGCAGCAGATCGCCTACGCGGAACAAAAGGCTGGCGCGCTCCTCAAATGATGTCTGGCTCCAGCTCTCAAAGGCCGCCTGCGCGGCTTTCATCGCGGGTTCGACGTGCTCTTTTCCGGCCTTCTGGTGAATGCCCACGATCTGAGAAGGCTTGGAGGGATTGAGGGATTTAATTTTGTCCGTCGTCTTCACCCGCCTGCCGCCAATAATCAAGTCATACTCACGGCCAAGCTGCCCGCGCACTTTCTCAATAGCGGCACGCATTTTGCGCGCGTTTTCTTCTTTCGTGAAGTCGGTGAGCGGCTCGTTTACGAACGGTCTTTCATGTATACGAATCTTCGGACGAGTAGGGGCTTCAACGGTTGCCATGAGTGCACCTCAGGGAGATATGAGTCGTACAGGACGATTCGGCGACAGTCAATTCTAGCACCGTGCGGACGAGGACGTCCGCCGCATACTATGGGACCTTGACCGACTCGCGCTGTTCTGCGGGCCGGTAGCTCATCTTCGCCGTGCGCTCCAGCTTGTCCCAGGCGAAACGCTGGCCCTCAATCGCGCGCTTCAAGGTTTTGAGCAGCACCACCGAGAATAACTGGCGATACGCAAATCGTTGCAGCCAAACCTGGCTGAGAAGCCAAACATCCTCGCGCCCTTCCGGTTCGCGGCGTTCGAGCGCGAAGGCAATGGCCGAAGCAAGAAAATCGATCACCAGGAAAGCTGCGAAGAACAGCACCAATCGCTGAAAGCTGGCCGGGTCGGTAGATTCCGGGTGATAGAACTTCTGAATGAAATACCAAACCGTGCCGACGGAAAACATCAAATCAATAAATGGCGAGACCAGCGGCAGAACAATCTGGAAAATGAAGATATTCGGCAAAGCTATCCAGCCCAGCACGCCCTTGCGGCCGAATGCTGAGCGATGCTTCCAGACCGACTGCAGAATTCCAAACGACCAGCGGAACCGCTGTCGCATAAGCCCATTCGCATTGACCGGCGCCTCGGTATAAGCGAGCGCCCGGTCTTCATATTCCACGCGATATCCACGCTCTAGCAGCGCCATGGTCAAATCGGCGTCTTCGGCAACAGTATCGGTATGATACGCGCCAGCCTCACGCACGGCGGAGGTGCGCCATGCGCCGATCGCTCCCGGAACCACGCTCACCGCACCCAACGTGTTCAGCGCTCGCCGCTCAAAGTTCTGGCTGGTGATGTACTCTAGCGCCTGCCAGCGTGTCCACAGATTCACCCGATTGCCAACCTTGGCATTTCCCGCCACGGCGCCTACCTGCGGATCGAGAAAATGCGGCACCAGCCGGGAGATGGCATCGCGCGCAATCATCGTATCCGCATCGATGCCGACGAAAATTTCTTCATCACGCAGATGCTCGAGCCCAAAATTCAGCGCGTCGGCTTTGCCCGAATTAGGTTTAGTCAAAATAAGAACTTGGCCCCTCATTTCCTCGCGTGCAAACGCGGCGTGGGCAACTTCCAACGTCTTGTCCTTCGACCCATCATCAATAACGATGACTCGCAAATTTGGATAGTCTGACGCCAGCGCCGCCCGCACCGTTCGCTCAATGACTTTCTCTTCGTTGTACGCAGGAATTAACACCGCGACGTCGGGTTTGTACGAATCTGCGTCCCGCCCATACTGGCGTGCGCGCAGGCGATCGTAAATGGCGAATGCACCAATGATCAGCAGACGCCCCGTCATGAGCACATCGCCGATGAGGAAAATCCAAGTGATTGCCTTAATGCTGAAGTCGAACAGCCAGAATCCGACAAAATTCAGCCGCGCTGCCCAGCGCTCGTTCGCCGGCAGAGGCGGCATCACATCGGCTCGCGTTTTTCCGAGCAGTTGATAAACGGGAACAATTTGGTATCCGCGGGCGCGAATGCCATCAATAATCATCGGCAGCGCGCGGACTGTCTCCTGCCTGTCGCCGCCGCCATCGTGCAACAAAATGATATTGCCGCAGCGCTGATCGTTTGGCGCACACGGCGGCAAGTGTGCCAACACATCGGCAGAGATTTGCTCGGCTGAGCGATGCGGATTCTCCCGCCAATCGCTCGGATCAATCTTGTTGCCGACCGTCGTGTACCCCATGTCTTGCGTAATTTCGAGCGGCCGCACCTGATCTTCGGTGTCAGGCTCCTGATCAATGGAATAAGGAGGTCGGAAGAGAATGGTCCGCATTCCCAGCCGGCTGGCAAACAGCCGCTCCGTCAAATTCAGCTCCAGTTGCATAAAACGATGCGAGATATTGCTGATATCCGGATGGGTGAAGGTGTGATTGCCGATCTCGTGGCCCTCGCGGTAAATTCGCTGCGTGAGATCAGAAAATTTATCGGCTTGGATTCCGATTAAGAAGAACGTCGCCGGAGCTTGCTTCTCTTTCAAAACATCGAGAATCTTCGGCGTCCACTCGGGATCCGGTCCATCGTCAAATGTGATCGCCAATCGATTCTTGCTCGATCCATAACGTCCCACCCTGTAAGGTTCTGGCAGTGATTCGAAACTCTCATCGGTGATTTGTCCCGACGCGGAATCTATCGTGATCGCGCGTGCTCCGTCGGTGGGCCGAGCTTCGATCCGCAGAATTTCCCCATCGCCCTCCATATCGACATCCTGTCCGGGGGGGACATCCTTCAACTTCTCCGGAGCCGCAGTTTCGCCTGGCACATCCCACACTCGCCATAGAGACCGGTCTTCCGCCCCCAGCCGCCAGAGCGCGAACGTCTTGATTCCAAGAAGCTGTGCCGCGCGCATTTCGTTGAGAGCAGTGACCGCATCCAGAAACCAAACTTCATGTTGCCGATTGTTTTCGTCCAGATAACTGATATGCGGATTCAGAGCGTCGCCATCGAAATCCATGTCCGCTTCCGAATCACGCGCTGTGAGCCACGCATCCTGAACCGAAACGTTTGTATCTTTCGCGCCCGGCGGCAGAGCTCCATGTTTCGGCTTTTGCACCCAGTCGTAACCGTAGTTGCCGATCGCGCAAATCAGCTTGTCCTGCGGCACAACTTTCTTGATCGCGGTTAGGTTCCGCACGAACCAGTCTTGTGACGCCACCGGTCCCGGCGCCGCTCCCGGATAATGCTCGTCATAGTTCATGACAATGACGCCATCCGCCAAGGCAGCAACAGCGGGATAGTCGAAATCTGCGTTGCCCGCCTGCACGCTGACGTAGAGCTTCATGCCCTTGGCATGCAGATCGCCTGAAAGCTCGCTCAGCAGCGCCATGTAGCCGGGCTGGGCTTTTTGCGGAAAGTCTTCAAAGTCAATCATCAAACCGCGAAATTTGTCGCTCGCAAGAAAAGCATCACCTTGTCCGCGAAAACGCGCCCGTGCATCCGGATCATTGAGAAATGCGCTGATGTCAATCCAATCCGTTCCATCGAAATTCTGCACCACCGGGAAAACTTCCATTCCCGTGTCTTCCGATTTCACGAACGGCATGACCTTGTCATCCACAGAACGAACCGTGACACCCTGCACTACATTGAACAGCTTGTTGGTTTGCTCATCGACGGATTGCAGCCTGCCATCCGGCGTAAGCACCTGCAGCCATGTTGGAAAAAGCAGGTCGATCTGGCGCGCGTATTCACGCAGCGAGGAGAAGCTGGCTGCGTCCCAGGGAACGTAAAACGCAGCGCGGATGCCTTCCTCGGCATTCAGCTTCACTTGCGACGGGGCTGATTTCGATTTGCGATGGCCGCGGTGCAAGGCCGCCAGCCTGCGATGTTCCTTGGCCTTCTCTTTTTCTTTTTCTTTCAGCGCGTGGTATGGCCGCTTCTGAATTGGCAGCAGCAGATCGGGCAAACGCTCGCTGCGCAGAGCGGTATAAATGAAGAAGATGACTAAGAAGGTAAACGCCAGTGCCGCCAGGTCAAAAATCCGCCGCAGCCGCTTCCAGCGGGCTTGCCGGGGATCGTAAAAGACAGGCTGTTGCGCCATTTGCTCAAGGCCATTTCCATCCTAAGCTGCTGCTGTGGGAGGGTCAAACGGCAGGTTAATCAATTAGATGCGATGCGCGCCGCGTGAGTTGCGGACGTGGCGATTGCCACAAAACGCGTTATATTCGCAGCGTGCGCGAGCTCGTGCGCCAAAATTTCCGCTACTTCCTCCTTGCAATTCTCGCTGGGATTGCGCTGCGGTTGTTCTTTATTTTTCGTTTTCCAGGAGTCACTACGGATTCGTTCGTTTACGGCGACATTGCCAAAAACTGGCTGCAGCACGGCATTTACGGCTTGAGCGGGCCGGAAGAAATTTCTCCGACCTACATCCGTCTGCCAGGATATCCAGCATTTCTCGCGTTCATCTTCGCCATCTTCGGCATGGAGCACTATCGCGCGGTCCTCGTCACGCAGATGTTCGTGGATATTGGCACCTGTTTCATCATAGCCGACATGGCGCGGCGCGTTATCTCTCCACGTGCCGCGAAGGCCACGTTCGTGCTGGCTGCGGTATGCCCGTTTCTTGCCAACTATGCTGCCGCCGCTCTGACGGAGACTTTAGAAATTTTCTTCACCGCGTTGGCGCTCGATTTCGCAATCGTTGGGCTGGATGGTCTGGGTTTTAAGCGCATGCTCCCATGGCTCGCCTGTGGTCTTGCCGTGGCCGGCGCAATTCTGCTTCGGCCCGATGGCGGTCTACTTCTGGTCACAATCGGAGTCTACTTAGCACGGCTGATTCTGCGCCACCGCCAACCGATTCTGCCACTTCTTTGGGCCGGAGCCATTGTTGCCACCGTCGCGCTCGCCCCGCTCGTCCCGTGGACGCTGCGAAACCTGCACACCATGCGTGGCTTCGAGCCGCTGGCGCCGCGCTATGCCAACGAGGAAGGCGAATACGTCCCCATGGGATTCAATCACTGGGTAAAGACCTGGATCGCTGATTACGCCTCAGTCGAAGAAATCTACTGGCCGGTTCCCGGAGGAGCCATCGACCCCGCAAAGCTGCCCAGCCGCGCCTTTGACTCGGAACTACAGAAGAAACAAACGTTACAACTGATAAGCGACTACAACCAGATACTCCATATAGATCCCGATCTCGACGCCAGGTTCGAAGCCCTTGCCGCAGCCCGAATCCACGCCGCCCCGCTGCGCTACTATCTCTGGCTGCCGCTCCTGCGCATTACCGACATGTGGCTCCGCCCGCGCACAGAAATGCTCCCCGCCGACAGCCGCTGGTGGGAATTCAACGATGACACCAAGTGGTCAGCAGTCGCCGTTACCTTCGGCGCGATCGGACTTGCCTACGTTCTGGCCGCCCTAGCCGGCCTTGTGCGCGGATACGCAATTCCACATTTGGGCCTCCTGCTGGCGTTTGTGGTGTTGCGATCCGTATTCCTGGGCACGCTCGAGAATCCGGAGCCTCGGTATACGCTGGAGTGTTACCCAGTCCTGTTGTTGCTCGCGAGCGCCTTGGCCCCGGGGGCAGGAGCTTAAAGCTGATGTCGGCCTTTCAAAAACCTGTATCTGATCTCTTGAAATCTGGATTTTTGTCTCATTAAAGCGTTAAATCCCTGAAAATTCAGCTTGCATTGCTTGGCCACGGAATTGCAAAATACCCATCCAAGTCCTCCAGGGTCTCATTCCCTGTGTCAGTAAAGCTGTTTTAGGTTCGACAGCAGCCAGACCACAAATCGTCCAAAGGAGTTGCTATGCGTTCTGCCTCGCAGCTACTGGCTTCACTCTTTGCTTTCCTGCTTGCCCTAAGCACGCTTGCCTCCTCTCAGACGGCGACGACGTCACTGCACGGAAGCGTCACGGACCCCAACGGAGCTGTGATCCGGGGTGCCACGGTAACCTTGAACGACCCGGCGACGGGATTCGCTCGGACCGTTACGACCGACGCGCAAGGGGTCTATCAATTCCTGGAGATACCTCCCTCGACTTACGTGGTCACAGTGGCGGCCAAGGGGTTCGCGACCTCTAAGCAAAATGATCTCAAGGTGTTCGTCAACACTCCCGCCACCCTAGACATTCCCATGCAGATATCCGCAGGGATAGTTGTCGTAGAAGTGAGCGGTGTTGCCCCTCTCGTGAACACGCAGAACGCTACGCTGGGAGATTGCCAGTCTGCCGTTCGAAGGCCGCGATCCCACCGGTATTCTGAGCCTGCAGCCCGGGGTTGTGTTTACGGGGAATAGCACCCACATCAGTTCCGCGTCAGATAGCCGGAGCGGTTCGGTTAATGGTGCGCGTAGCGACCAGACAAATGTCACCTTGGACGGTGTTGACAACAACGACCAACTATTAGGCACAGCTTTTCAAGGTGCACTGCGCGTTCCGCTCGATTCCCTACAGGAATTTCGTGTAACTACGAGTAATTCCGATGCGGATACAGGGCGCTCATCTGGGGGGCAAGTCTCTTTAGTTACGAAGGCCGGAACGAACAAGATTCACGGCGCGGTGTACGCATATCACCGGCCGACATTTACCACTGCGAATGACTGGTTCAACAAGCAGTCGCAATTGCTTGGAGGCCTGCACAATCGTCCTCCCAGGCTGCTCCGCAATACCTTCGGGGCATTTGTAGGCGGACCGATTAAGAAAGATCGACTGTTCTACTTCTTCTCGTATGAAGGCCAGCGTAAGCGTGAAGATTTGCAAGTTACACGCATTGTGCCAAGCGATGATCTGCGCAATGGGATTGTGAGTTATCCGTGCAGCGACGATCCTTCATGCCCCGCTGGCGGCGTGATGACGCTGACAGCGGCTCAGTTGGCCAGCATGGATCCGAACTGCACGGGTTTAGGAACGTGCCCGCTAGGGCCGGGTCCAAACCCAGCGGTAATGGCAATATTCCAACAATATCCGCATCCGAATACGGATTCCGTCGGAGATGGCTTCAATTATCGCGGGTTCACATTTGCATCACCTTTACCCGCTAAGCGGGATTGGTATGTCGGCAAGATTGATTACAACCTCTCAACAAATCATCGCTTTTTCTTGCGCGGCGTGCTCAACAGTGACCGTGTCGCAGACCAATCGAATCCCAGTCCCACTTCACTTACGGGGGATGGCGGCTCGCAATTCCCAGGCCAGCCGGCGGCGGGAACAGACCTCAACAATAGCAAAGGGCTTACTGCCGGTTATACCGCGACCGTCAGCAATAATCTCATAAATGACTTCCGATTCGGTTACATCCGCCAAGGCGTAAGTACTGTCGGCTTGCAGACACAGCACTTCGTGCACTTTCGAGGTATGGATGACGTCAACGCTTTTTCTCCATCGACCCGTACACATGTTCCTGTCTACAATTACGTGGACGATGTCACTTGGGTGAGAGGAAACCACACCTTACATTTCGGCGGCAACCTACGCCAAATTGATAATGTGCGAACCTCGAATTCGACATCGTTCTTTACAGCGTCGACGAATATGTTTTGGCTTTTCGGGTCGTGCATCGCGACTTGTGGCACGAGCTTAGATCCTGGGGCGTTCGGCTTCCCGGCTGTAAACAGCGACTTTTCCTCTAGCTATGACTTTCCGGTCGGCGCAGTGGCCGGAATCATTACCCTAGTCAGCTCCAACTACAACCTTACAAAGGCACTCACGGCGCTGCCCGAAGGTGAGTCCGTGCCCCGGCATTTCCGTAATCACGAAGCAGAGTTCTACGGGCAGGACTCCTGGCGCCTCAAGGCCAACTTCGTTCTGACCTATGGCTTGCGTTACACGCTTTTGCAGCCACCGTACGAGACTACCGGAACACAAGTTGCCCCTGATGTCAGTTTGCATGACTGGTTTATAAATCGCTGGCAGAATATGCTGCAAGGAAAAGTATACGAGCCATTGGTCAGTTTTTCTCTTTCCGGCCAAGCCAATGGAAAGAAACCCTATTGGGATTGGGACTACAAGGACATCGCTCCGCGTATTGCATTCGCCTATTCCCCACGAGGCGAGAGTGGGTTGGCGAAACGGTTGTGGGGCGGAAGCGGGAAAACATCTATTCGCGCAGGCTACGGTATGTACTTCGACCACTTCGGGCAAGGTATTACTAACAGCTTCGACCGCAATGGATCGTTCGGTCTTACTACTCAGATCGAGAACCCTGCCGGCATTCAAACTGTGGACGGCTCGGCGCGGTTCTCTGCGCTGAACACCATCCCCACAACGAGTCAGTCCCCGACCGGCAGTTGCTCAGCGAATTGCCCTATCGTGGAACCACCGCCCAGCGGTTCGTTCCCCGTCACGCCTCCATTCACACTGGATACTGGGGGCTACGCGATTACCTGGGGTCTGGATGACAAGTTGAAGACCCCCTACTCACATCTGGTTGACTTCTCAATCACGCGAGAGCTGCCCAGTAATTTTGTGTTTGAAGCTTCCTACGTCGGTCGTTTTGCGCATCGCCTCCTGCAGGAAGAAGACTTGGCCATGCCGGCGGACATCTTTGACCCTAAGTCGCATATGGACTACTTCACAGCAGCCCAGATGCTGGCAAAGCAATATGAATCCAAGAACCCTACGCCTATCCAGAACGTGGCGCCGATTCCATTCTGGGAGAACATGTACCCTGCTGCAGCAGGTCCAGCTTCTAGTCAGATTTTCGGCTGCTCTAACGGCTCGGGTTCAATCACCAATGTGACGGCCACCCAGGCAATGTACGATCTCTTTGCCTGTTTTGCCGGGAACGAGACCTCTGCGCTCGAGTTCGCTGATGTACCGGGGGTAGTTAGTTCGGGCTGCTTTCCCGCTTGCGCCACGATCAACGGTCAGCAGACACCGTTTGCCTTTTACTCCCCCCAATGGTCCTCATTGTATGGCTGGATGAGCAACGGAAACAGTTCTTACAATGCCGCTCAGTTCAGTCTTCGGCATGCCATGACCCATGGGCTGCAGTTCGACGTAAACTATACTTACTCCCGGTCAATTGATGCCGGTTCTAACGCCGAACGGATCAATCAATACGAGGGTGGTGGGTTCGCAAGCCAAGTCATCAACTCATGGTCGCCGAAGCAACTCCGGGGCGTGTCAGATTTCGACGCGACTCATCAGATCAATTCGAACTGGGTTTGGGAGCTTCCGTTTGGCGTGGGGAAGCGGTACGGCTCGGGCATGGGAAAGTTCCTGAATGCTTTTGTAGGAGGCTGGACGGCGTCAGGCCTGCTCCGCTGGTCTACAGGTTATCCCTTCTCGATTTCCAGCGGCTTTGGTTGGGCCACGAATTTCGAACTGGAATCGTCAGCAGTGCTCGTTGGTAAGAGACCAGAGCTCGGCACCTTCACGGTGACGCAATCTACTGGAAACTCAGGTCCGAACGTGTTCAAGAACCCAGGCATCACCAACTCCTCAGACCCAAATGCTGCGATTAATCAATTTCGGCAGGCTTTCCCGGGTGAGTCTGGACAACGCAACAATCTGCGGGGGCCGGGCACATTCAACATCGACACGGGCTTGAGCAAGAGCTGGAAGACCACCGAATCGCAGTCACTTAAGTTCACGTGGGAGATGTTTAATGTTACCAACACTCCGCGGTTTGATGTGGGGACACTGCAGCTTAATGGCAACAACAGTCTAGCGAACGGAAGCAGCTTTGGAAACTTCAGTTCAACGCTTTCGAACCCACGAGTAATGGAGTTCGCGCTGCGCTACAGCTTCTAACCTGATATTTAGTGGCTTTGTCTCAGGGGCGGGTTTCCGCCCCTTTCTTTTTGTTGTCATCTGCACAAAACTGCTCCGCGAGCCCCGTGGGGCGACCTCTGCTGCTCCGCATGGAAATGTCCTTTGGTGAAGAGATTTTTGGCAGAAAAAGACGAGCTCACATCTGGGACGCTATCCCGAGCACGGGGAAAAAAGGCCTTACCCCAGCGGCGAATCCGTCATCCTGAAGCGCGTCCGCACGTGCTCCGATATCAGTTCGATGGCGCCGCGATTGGACACTGGATCCGACTGCGTCAGATACCTCATAGCTTCCACCAGCAGGCGCTGGCCCTCGACGTAACGCGGATCGGGGCTGCGCTCCCGCCGCTTGCGTCCCATTTTTGGAGGAACCGGAATCGTGAAAACTTTAGCCATGAAGATCGGAGCTGGCGCTGGATTGTCCCGAGGGTT
>Ga0209378_1002770_pt1 | contig 12018 bp, 4 predicted proteins | sample GraSoiAngelo_156_FD_186170 | JGI IMG/M metagenome (GOLD analysis project Ga0209378, IMG submission 186170) | Grasslands soil microbial communities from the Angelo Coastal Reserve, California, USA - 14_1009_13_40cm (SPAdes) (version 2) | ecosystem: Environmental > Terrestrial > Soil > Grasslands ... | reverse complement strand
GTTACCTGCACCGCCGGCGTGATCGTCGAGCCGGCCGCAGCCCCGCTCGGCTGCACGGTGAAGACAAGTGTGCTCGCGGCGGCCGGGACGACGGTAACAGTGTCAGTCTGCGTGACCGCGACGCCGTTGATCATCGCCGAGATGATTTTCTGGCCCACGAGCGTGGCACTCACGCTGCCGGTCGCCGTGCCGCCGCCGTTTGTTCCGCTCGACGGCTCCGTCAGCGCCACCCCGGTTCCCGTCGCCGCGAGGACCGCGGTCGCACCCGCAATCGGGTTGTCGAACCCGTCACGCGCCGTCGCGGTGATCGCCGCAGCACTCCCCCCGCTCGACGCAGTGATGGTGGTCGGCGCGGTGAGAACGGACGAATGCGTCGCGGAGACAGGAGCGGGATTCACGGTGACGGTCGCCGTTTGCGTGACGGCGACACCGCCGATGGTGGCGCTGACCGTCTTCATGTCGGCCACGGTAGACGAAATCGTCCCCGTCGCGACACCCGAGGCGTCTGTCGTCGCCGCCGGCTGCGTCAGCGTATTCCCGGTGCCGGTCGCGGCGAGCACCACGGTAGCGCCCGCGATCGGGTTGCCGCTCGCGTCCTTCGCGGTCACGGTGATGGTCGAGGCAGCCGCGCCGGTCGAGGCGGTGATCGCACCCGGGCTCGCGGACACGGTGGACAGGCTCGGCGAGATCGTGCCCGCCACGATGTTGAAGAGCATGCTCGTCGCGGAGGTGAGGCCGGACGCGGTCGCCGTGAGGGTGTAGCCCGTTCCGACTTTGTCGAGCCGCAAGGTCGAGTAGGTCGCGACGCCCGCGATCGCCGCGATCGACGTCGTACCGGATAGGGTGGCGCCGCCGGGGTTCGCCGCCAGCGCGACCGTCACGGTTGCGACGTAGGCCGTGTCGCGGTTCCCGAACGCATCCTGAGCCGTGACCTGAACCGGGGGGGCGAGCGCTGCGTTGGCAGTGCCCCCGGCCGGCTCGACGGTGAACGCCAGGTGTGTGGCGGCCCCGGGACGAATGTTGAACGCCGTGCTGGCCTGTCCCGACACTCCGGTCGCGGCGGCCGTGAGCGTGTACCCCGTGCCGCTCTTGTCGATGGACAGGTTGGAGAAGGTCGCAATCCCCGCGGTCGCCGCGACCGTGAGGGTGCCCGAGAGCGCGCCGCCCGCCGGGTTCGTCCCGATCGCGACAGTGACGGTTCCCGTGAACCCCGTCGCTGTGTTGCCAAAGGCGTCGCGCGCGGTGACCTGCACGGCGGGCGTGATCGCGGTGCCCGCGGTGGTCGCAACCGGTTGCACGGTGAAGACCAGCTGCGCGGCGCTGGCGGGCGTGATGTTGAACGCAGTGCTCGCCGCAGCCCCGGTGCCGCTGGCCGTAGCACTGAGCGTGTATCCCACCCCCGCCTTGTCGACGCTCAAGCCCGGGAAGCCGGCCACGCCCGCGACGGCCGCGCGCGACACGGTCCCCGACAGCGACCCGCCGCCCGCGTTGTTGCCGATGGCGATGGTCACGGTCCCCGTGAAGGTCGTGACCGTATTGCCGAGGTTGTCCTGCGCCGTCACCTGCACGGCGGGGGTGATCGCGCTGCCGGCCGCCGTGTTCCCGGGCTGGACGGTGAACACGAGTCGCGTGGCCGCTGCGGCCGTCACAGCGAACCCGATGCTCGTCGTCACCGCGAGCCCTGTGCTCGACGCGGTCAGCGTGTACCCGGTCCCCGTCTTGTCGATGTTCAGCGTGCCGAACGTCGCGACGCCACTTACCGCGGCCTGCGTCGTGGTGCCCGACAGCGTACCGCCACCCGCATTGTTGCCGATCGCCACCGTGACATTGCCCGTAAACCCGCTTGCCGTGTTGCCAAATTGGTCGCGCGCGGTGATCTGCACGGCCGGTGTGATGGGCGCACCCGCCGGCACGTCGGTCGGTTGCACCGTGAAGGCGAGCTGCTTCGCCGCGGCGGGCGTGATCGCGAACGGCCCGCTCGTGGTGGTCAGCCCCGTGGCCGATGCGGTGAGCGTGTACCCGCTCCCCACCTTATCAATGCTCAACGTGGAGAACGACGCCACGCCGTTCACGGCAGCGATGGTCACGGTGCCGGAGAGCGTGCCGCCGCCCGCGTTGTTGGCGATGGAGACCGTCACGTTGCCGGTGAAGCTCGTGATCGTGTTGCCGAGCGCGTCCTGCGCGCTCACCTGCACCGCCGGCGTGATGGCGGCGCCGGCCACGGCGTTACTCGGCTGACCCGTGAAGGCGAGTTGCGTGACGGCGACGGCCACGCGGAAGTCCGTCGCCGTTTCTGCATTGTTGCCGAACGAGGCCCAGCCGCTGGCCCGGCCGGTTTGATCGACCGCCCGAGCCTGCCAGTGGTAGGCGGTGTTGTCGCTCAATCCCGCCAGGGTCGCCGTGGCGATCCCGCCGTTCGCGACGGGCGCACCCGAGCCACTCGGGCTGTTCTTGAACGCCGTGCCGACCGGTTGGGCCTCGACATCGAGCCGCAGCTGATCGCCGGGATTGGAATCCGTCACGGTCGCCTTGAGGATCACCGACCGGCCCGTGGTCGCTCCACCCACTGCGATCGCCGTGTTGCCGTCGCTCTGGAACTGCCCCAAACCAGTCGGCGCATTGGGCGGGACGGGAATCGAGGTGCTGAAGTCGGGTGCCGATTCCGCGTTCCCCCCGAAGGCCGTCCAGGGACCCGCCCGGCCGGTCTGATCGAGCGTGCGCGCCTGCCAGTGATATGCCGAGTTGTTCGCGAGCCCGGTCGCCGCGACGAACGCGGTCTGGCCGTTCGCCACTCGTGCGCCCGTAGCCGTGGGCGTGCCGGTGAAGGCCGTCCCCACGGGCTCGAGCTCCACCTGCAACCGCAGCGAATCAGCGGCGTCCGGATCGGTCACGACGCCGCGCAGCACGACCGTCGCCTGATCGGTCGTACCGCCGGTGGGGACGGCCGTTACGGAGTCACCGCGCAGCTGCGCCAGCGACTGGGTGGCGTCCGGCGAGCGCGGGCGCGTGACGCTCAGCGTGAACGCGCCGGTCTGTGCTGCGCCGGCCGACGTCGCCTCGATGCGATACGTCCCGCCGACGGGCAACAGCTGGTAGCGAAGGCAGGCGTCGTTCCCGCCCGTGCAGCTGTCATTGGTGGCGAGCGGGGTAACGGCATCGTTCGCCGAGCTGTCGAGGGTCACGAAGGCATCGAACACAGTCGACGCCATCGCGATGGAAATAGAGTCGCCCTTGGCGCCGGTGAAGCTGTAGACGCGGGCGAAACTCTTGGAGCGATGGGGTGCCGAGCAGTCGGCGGTGGTGAGCGAGTCCTGCAGGGCAGCGGCGTTCGGCACCACCGACGTGGGTTGGCACGGATGCACCATGAATTCGACGGGCACGCGCCCCGGGCTGTCGGCGGCGTTTTCGGCGTCCACGATTACGGTGTCGCGATACACGCCCATGGGCAGCCCGGCGGGGTTGAATGCGATCCGCAGGGTCGCGGGCGCCGTGCCGCTGTTCGGACCCACGAATGCGAGCCACGCATCGCCACGGACGAAGTGCGCCACCCAGGAGAGCGTCCCAGGTCCACCGTTCGCCACTGACAGGCTGTCGGCGGGCGCCGCCATGCTTCCAACCGGCGCCGAGTCGCGTACCTGCCTCGGCGCGAGCATCAGCCGGGCAATTGGGGGGGGGTTGTTGGTGAGCTTATCGACCTGGCAAGTGGCGAGGAGAAGGAGGAGGGGGACCAGGGCGGCGCGCGGGGCCCCCCGATCCGGGGCGGATGCCCTGCGCGATCCCCGACTGAACCAGGAGCCCCCCACGACCTCGCCCTAGTGGTGTGAACACCAGGGATTGAGCAAGGCCTATACCCGCCTAAAGCTAGGCAGGGGCGCGCAGTTGGGGGCTGAGTGTATCAAAACTGCCACAAAAGGGGGGGGCGTGGGGGAGAGGGGAGGACTAGCTTAGTGGGCGGTACAGGACTCGAACCTGTGACCTCCGGTATGTGAGACCGGCGCTCTAACCAGCTGAGCTAACCACCCTTTGTAAGGCTAGCGAACAGTAAACAGGTACAGACGCACAGACGCACAGATGGAAAACAGTTATCAGTAAACGGGGAGGCCATGCGGGCTGTACCCGTTCTCTGGGTCGTGCCTGTTCTCCCGTGTGCGTCTATGCGTCTGTTACTGTTCGCTGTTTTCCAGCCGTTCAGCGTGGGCCCTCCAGGATTTGAACCTGGGACCTACGGATTATGAGTCCGCTGCTCTAACCGCTGAGCTAAGGGCCCGCGAGGAGAGAGAATATAATGCGGAGTGCGGAATGTGGAGTGCGGAGTGGTAAATGGCAGGCCGTTTGCGCATGAGTCCTCCTCATATACTCCGCACTCCGCACTCGCCATTCCGCATTTGACTCTCATGCGTCGCATTCTCATCATCTCGCACGTCTACGTCCCGCCCTCCAACCGAGGGAAGCTGCGCGCGCTCGCCGCGCGCGGGCTCGACGTGACCGTCGGCGTGCCGCAGCGCTGGCGCGAAACGGTGCTGGGTCACACGACCGAGGCGGCGTGGGAGCGACAGCACGGGGTGGAAGTGTTTCCGATTCCGGCTCGACGCCACGGCGACCCCGCCACCCTCAAGTTCGCGAGACGGGCGCTGCACGCGTTGGTGCGGGACAAGCGACCCGATCTGATCCAGATAGAGGAAGAGGTGACGGCGCCGGCCGCGCGGCAGGCGGTGCGGGCGGCGCGGCAGCTCGCGCTTCCGGCGGTGCTGCTCACGCATCAGAACGTCCCGATCGCCCTGCCGATGCTCATGCGCTGGCGCCGCACCCGCACCCTGCGCCGCCTCCGAGGCGCGATCGCCGGGAGCGAAGGCGCCGCGGCGCTGGTCCGCGGCATCGTCCCCGGGCTCAAGGTCGCCGTAATTCCGCAGCTCGGCGTCCACGTCCCGACGGAGCCGCACCACGCCCACCACGAGGGTCTGGCCATCGGGTGTGTAGGCCGCTTGGTCCCCGAGAAGGGAATCGATAGTTTGCTGCAGGCGCTGGCGGAGAACCGCGCCCATCGGTGGCAGCTGACGGTCGTCGGCGACGGGCCGGATCGGGAACGGCTCGAGCGACTGGCCTCGGACCTGCGGCTCGCGGCCCGCGTGCGCTGGACCGGTGCGCTGCCGCCCGACGAAATGACGAAGCTCTGGCCCGAGCTCGACGTGGTCGTGCTGCCGGCGCGCGCGCTGCCCACGTGGGCCGAGCCCGCGGCGCACGTCCTGGCGGAGGCGATGGCCCACGAAGTCGCGGTCGTGGGCACCAGCGCCGGCGCCACACCGGAAGTGATCGGGAACGCGGGGCTCGTGGTGCCGCCCGACGATCCGCTCGCGCTCTCCGCCGCGCTGCGTCGCCTGGCTGCGCCGGAGCAGCGGCGGCCGCTCGCGCAGGCCGGCCGGGCGCGGGCGATGCAGTACTTCTCGGACGATGCCGTTGCGGAACGGACCCTCGTCTTCTGGAAGGAGCTGCTCGGTGGAGGTTGAGAAGGGCGTTCCCGAGTCAGGCGTTGCCGAAAAGAGCGTTGCCGGATGGTGCGTCACGCCTTACCCGGCAACGCCTCAACCGACTACGCCTCACCTGGCAACGCCTCATCCCGCATGACCCGCGTCCTCCTCGTCCCCGATCTTCCGCTCGAGCGCTGGCCCTCCATGGACCGCTACGCGCACCGCCTGCACGACTGGTTGGAGAGCACCGATCCGGGCTTCGAGGTGCGGCTCGCGGCCTCGATCGGCGACCTCACGCGCGATCGGGCCGATGGACGGAGCTCGGGCGGTTATCCGCGTTGGTGGGCGCAGGACGTGGATCCCACCAAGGTCGTGCTGCCGGGGCCGTTGTACGAGCCGCAGCGCTACGTGGCGCGCTACTTCCTCTACCCGTGGTGGCTCCGGAGCGAGGCGAAGCGCGCGCAGCTGGTCCACATCCTCGATCACAGCTACGCGCATATGGTGACGCGCGTGCACCGACGGCCCGCGATCGTGACCGTCCACGACCTGATGCCGGTGATCGTGCTACGCTCGCCGACCGACGGTTGGCGCGAGGGCGTGCGCAACCGATTTCTGCGCGGCACGTTGAAGGCGCTGCGGCTGGCGCGCGCCTTTGTCGTAGGCACGGAGTGGCTGAAGCACGAGCTCGCCACGTGGTTGGGCGATGACCGACGCATCACCGTCGTTCCCTTCGGCGTAGACCGCGCATTCTTCTCCGAAGCGCCCAATGCACGCGTGCGCGGCCGCGCCGACTGGCGCATCCCCAATGACGCCTTCGTGGTGCTCCACGTCGGCAGCACCGTGGAGCGAAAGAACGTGCCCCTGGTGATCCATACCGTCGCGCGGCTGCGCGCCCAGGCGGACACCTACTTGCTGCAGGTGGGCGGGCGGTTCACCGGCGATCAGCAGCAGCTGCTCGAGCGGTTAGGGCTGCGCCGCTACGTGCGCGCGGTACCCTTTGCCGACGAGAGCACGCTGCGACGCGCCTACCGCGTGGCGGATGTGCTGCTGTTCCCGTCGCTGTACGAAGGCTTCGGCTATCCGGTGATCGAAGCGTTCGCGTCGGGGCTGCCGGTCGTCACCTCCGGTGCCGGCGGGCTGAAGGAAGTGGGCGGCGACGGGATCGTCGTTGTGGAAGGGCGCGACCCGGGCGCGTACGTGCAGGCGCTCGAGCGCCTCTCGGACGATGCGCTCCTGCGCGAGGAGCTGGTCGAACGGGGACGCGCGCGGGCCCGCACGTTCACGTGGCAACGGACGGCGGAGCAGACCGCGGCGGTGTACCGGGGCCTGCTCTGAGCTGCGTCCTCGCGGCCGGCTCGGTCTCCATCACGCCCGACCGCCCCCTCCCGCTCGCCGGCTTTACGGACCGCCTGGAGCCGAGCAGCGCCGTCGCCGATCCGCTGGAGCTGAACGCCCTGCTGCTGCGGACACCGCAGGCCACGCTCGCGATCCTCACCGCCGACCTGCTCTTCGTCACCGAAGACCTGAAGCGACGAATCGCGGCGGCAGCCCGTCCGGACCTCCCGCTCGACGACGCGTCGTTTCTGTTCGCCGCATCCCACACCCACTTCGCGCCCAGCGTGGATCCGTCGAAGCCGCTGCTCGGCATGGCGGATCCGGCGTACCTGGATCTCGTGGTCGAGCGTGGCGCGGCGCTCCTGCGGGGCTTGGCCGGGAGTACGGGGCGCCCCGATCGTGACCCGGGAGAAGCGTGCATCGAGTACCGCAGCGGCAGCGCGGCGCATGCGATCAACCGGCGTCGCATGGGCTGGCACCTGTCGCTCCGCCCTCTTCGCCTGCCCCGCCGCGCCGCGCTGCGCGCGCCCGACGCCGCCGGCCCGCGCGACGAGACGGTGCACGTGATCACCCTCTCCGATTCCGGTCGTCCGGTGGCCGCGCTGTGGTCCTACCCCTGCCATCCGGTGAGCTTCGCCGAGCCGCGGCAGGTGAGCGCGGACTATCCGGGAGTGGTGCGGCGCGCGTTGCGCGCCGCGCTCGGCAACGACGTCCCGGTGCTCTTTCTCCAGGGCTGCGCGGGCGACATCCGGCCTCGCGAGCTGGGCCGCCCGCGCGCACTTAGCCGCCAGCTCGCGGAGCTCGTGGTCGGGAAACTGTTCACGCCGTTCACCCAGGCCGAGTACACGGCGTGGGCGGATTCCCTCGCCGCCCGCGTGGTCGAGGTCGCGCGCGGCCCCGCCAGGGCGTTTCCCCTGACGTCCCCCTTCCGGACCGCGCAGACCAGAGTACCGCTCTCCGACTTGCTCGACGGCGCGTCCTCCTCCGACCGGAGCGTCACGTTCCAGCGACTCACGATGTCACCTGGGCTCGCGATCGCGGCGATGTCTGCGGAGCCGGTGGCGGAGTATGGGTTGGCGCTGCGTGCGGCCGAGCCTGAGGGGCGGATCGTAATCCCCGCCGGTTACACGGATACGGTGTTCGGCTATCTCCCGACGGCTCGGATGCTCGGTCAGCACGGCTACGAAGATGAAGGCTTCATGGAGGCGTTCGGCATCACGGGGCGGTTCCGGCCGGACATCGAGCGGGTGGTGCGGCAGGCGTGGCAACGGCTGGCGGAGGCATAGCGCGCCGGTCACACCTGTTGCGTCCGCTCTGCAGCGTAGGTCACATCTACGCCAATCGTTAGCGTGCCCGAGGCTAGCCCCGCCGGGTGCGTTGCTTGCACGCCGCGCCTGGCGATGAAGCCGATCCACGCTGTGCACGCTTGGGCGGCCCTCGCCTTGATCGCCGCCTGCCACCTCGACCAACTGGTAAACGGCCCAGGCGGAAGCGGTGGTGGGGGAGGTGGATCTCCGCCCCCTCCCACATCAGGCAATCTCAAGGTCACCACGAGCACGACCGGCTCCAATCTTGACCCCGACGGCTACACGGTCACGGTGGACGGGACGCATGGCCAGTCGATCGCTACCAACAACAGCACCGGTGTCACCTTCACCGGCCTCGGCGCCGGGAGTCACGACGTCGTACTCTCCGGGGTAGCGGCCAACTGCACCGTGAGTGGCGGCGCGACGCAGACGGCAACGGTCACCGCCAGCCAGACCGCGACCCTCCCATTCTCCGTGTCGTGCTCGGCGACCACAGGGGACCTTACGGTCACGACCAGCACGACCGGCTCGGACCTCGATCCCGACGGCTACACGGTCACGATCGACGGAACAAATAGCCAACCGATCGGCAGCAACAACAGCACCGGCGTCACGTTCACGGGTGTCGCGACCGGAAGTCGCAGCGTCGCACTCTCCGGGGTCGCGGCGAACTGTACAGTGAGCGGCGGCGCGACGCAGACCGTGACAGTCACCGCGGGTCAGACCGCGACTCTCCCATTCTCCGTGTCGTGCTCGGCGACCACGGGGAACCTTACGGTCACGACCAGCACGACCGGTTCGGACCTCGACCCCGATGGCTACACGGTCACGGTGGACGGGACGAATAGCCAGCCGATCGCTACCAACAACAGCAACGGTGTCACCTTCACCGGCCTCGCCGCCGGGAGTCGCAGCGTCGCACTCTCCGGAGTAGCGGGCAACTGCACGGTGAGTGGGGGTGCTACCCAGACGGTGACGGTCACCGCCGGTCAGACCGCGACCCTCCCGTTCTCCGTGACCTGCGCAGCGATCACTGGAAACCTGACCGTAACGACTAACACAAGCGGCTCGAATCCACCGAGCGGCTACACCGTCACCGTGGACGGAGGCCAGAGCAAGAACATCCCGGCGAGTGGCACCGCGAGCTACTCCGGGCTCACGGCGACCACTCACTCGGTGCAGCTCAATGGCGTGCCGTCGAACTGCACGGTGAGCGAGGCGAATCCGCAGACGGCGAGCGTACCCGCGAACGGGACCGGCCAGGCGAACTTCACCATCACCTGTACCGCGCCGACCGGGAGCCTCACGGTCACGACGACGACCTCTGGCTCGAGCCAGCCGAGCGGCTACACCGTCACCGTGGACGGGGGCCAGAGCAAGAATATCCCGGCGAGTGGCACCGCGAGCTACTCCGGACTCACCGCCACGAGTCACTCGGTGCAGCTCAATGGCGTGCCGTCGAACTGCACGGTGAGCGAGGCGAATCCGCAGACGGTGAGCGTGCCGGCCAACGGGACCGGCCAGGCGAGCTTCACCATCACCTGTACGGCGCCGCCCAACCAGCCGCCAGTCGTGAATGCCGGGCCGGACGCCAACCCCCTGGTCGGCGTGCTATACACCGAAAACGCGTCGTTCACCGACCCCGACCACAACGGGCCATGGTCCTGGACGATCGACTGGGGCGACGGTAACTCTTCGAGCGGGAACGCGACGAGCGAGGGCAGCTTCAGCGCGACGCATACGTACCCTCTGCCGAACAGCTACACAATCACGGTGACCGTAACCGACGCCGCGGGCGGTCAGGGGTCCGATCAGAAGGTGGTGACAGTCACTCTGTAGACGGAGCGGAGAGTCAGAACGGATATCCGAGGTCCACGTCCACCGTCGGCCACTGCGAGTGCGCGTTGCCGGTCGCGGTAAGGCTCAGCCGACCCGCGAACGTCCTGACACCGAGCTCGACGCCCACGCCATCCACCCAGTGGGCGGGGTCCCAGGTCCAGCGATCCAGCACCGTGCCCGCATTCCAGCCCAGCCGACCGAACCAGTCCGGCAGGAACTCCCATTGCACGCCGAGCTCCGTCTTTTGCAGGTGCCGGCCGCGCAGCTCCTGGGTGTTCAGTCCGGAAAACGCGATGTCACGGTCGGGAAACAGGTAATAGGGCCGGGCGCCGCCGAGCGAAAACAGGTAGTGGGGCGGCGGGCTGCCGCCCGTGGCGCCCAGCGTGGCTCCCGCCCACAGGGACACCGTCGGCAGGAGCGGCACATAGACGCGCAGGTCGCCGAGCTGGTGCGAGAAAGCGGTCCCCTGCCCGACCAGCCGGTTGCCCCATTCGGACACCCCTCGGAAACCGAAGCCGCGGCGCGGGTACAGGCCCCGGTCATACGTATCGGCCTCGAGCACGGCTGCCGCGGTGTAGAACGTCCGGTTGATCGGCGCGGAGTCGATCGCCGACACCGACTCCCCCCAGTGGGCGTGCTCGGCCTTGACCCGCACCGCGGCGAGCCCGCCGGCGCCGAAGTTTGTCGACAACGACGTGGTGACCGCCCCCAGGTCCACGCGGGCCTCGGCGACTTGATGACCCGCGGCATAGAGATCGAAAGGACTCCGCACATAATCGACGCGGGCGCCCAACGCGACCGGCCGGCTGCTGCCGGCGGTCTGCGAGCCGCCGATACCCACCCGGATCTGCTGGCCGAGGCGGGCATCGACTTGAGCGTTGGAGCCGAACCCCGGCACCCCGAAGGCACCCGATAAGAGCAGTGACGCCTTGTACCGACTATCGTAGCGCAGCCCGAGCCCGAACCGGCCGCCCGCGCGCTCACGCACCAGCAGCGTCAGCTCGCGCTCGTCCGGTCCCCCCTCCGGGGCGGGATCGAGACGATACCGCACGCTTTCGAATAATCCGGTCGCGTAGAGGCGGTCGATGCGATGATCGAGCACCCGCGGCGTCACCCACGTCCGGTCCCGCACGCCGAACACGCGCCTGAGAAATTCCGGTGTGACGCCCGCCATCGAGTCAAACCTTACGTGGGTCACCAGCACGGACTCGGGCTCCACGAGCGGCGGCCGCTCGACGCGCGTCCGAGGCGAACGAGGAGCGAGCCGCGCCAGCACCGAGTCGATGCGCGGGAGTGCTGCGCGCGCGGCGGCCTCGCCCCGGGCGATCAGCTCCCGCGCGCGTGTGAAGCCGGCACTCGAGAACCCCCGTACCTCGGGCAGGATGAGCACGTCGCACTGGGCGCGCTCGAACTTCTGGGAATCCCAGATCCGGAACGACACCGACTGCAGCAGGACGTCTGCGAACGAACGGAGACTGTCGCGCGGCTCGAGCGGGTCGGTCACGTCGCTGCAGATCAGGACGTCGGCACCGAGCGCACGGGCGTCCTGGGCCGGCAGGTTCCGGATCACCCCGCCGTCGATCAGCACACTGTCGTCGATCTCGACGGGCGAGAACACGCTCGGCAAGGCCATGCTGGCGCGGAGCGCGTCCGGGAGGAAGCCGTGATCGAGCACCTTGGCGGTGCCCGTTTCGAGATTGGTCGCTACCGCCGTGAACGGGAGGGACAGCTGGCGGAAGTCGCGCACGCCATGCACCGACCAGGTGAGCCGAGTCAACAGCTGGAAGATGCGCTGCCCGGGTACGACGCTCTGGGGCAGCTTGATCGAGCCGCGGGCGATCGGCAGCGTGAGGACATAGTGGTCTTCCGTGTACTTGCGATCGACCGGCAGATCACGGCGGTCCACGGGATCGGTGAGCAACCGCGACCAGTCTACTGACGTAATGATGCTGTCGAGCTGCGCCGGCGTGTATCCCACGGCGTAGAGCCCGCCGATGACGCTCCCCATGCTCGTGCCCGCCACGACGTCCACCCGTACGCCCGCATCCGCGAGCACCTTGAGGACGCCGATG
>Ga0209378_1002748_pt1 | contig 12060 bp, 10 predicted proteins | sample GraSoiAngelo_156_FD_186170 | JGI IMG/M metagenome (GOLD analysis project Ga0209378, IMG submission 186170) | Grasslands soil microbial communities from the Angelo Coastal Reserve, California, USA - 14_1009_13_40cm (SPAdes) (version 2) | ecosystem: Environmental > Terrestrial > Soil > Grasslands ... | reverse complement strand
AGATTCCCGGGAATAGTTTTCTGGAGCCAAAGCTATCTACCCCCGACACCCGCCAGCATTCTGGCTGGTAGAACACGGGTTTGAAGGTCGGAGTACACGTCTCCATTTCAGGTTCCATCGACCAGGCCGTCGACCGGGCCAAAGAAGAGGGCTGCGACACATTCCAAGTCTTCACTCGAAACCCTCGCGGCTGGAAATTCTCCGACCTAGACCCTGACGAAGTCAAGAATTTCAAGGAAAAACTGGCACAGTCCCATCTAGGGCCAGTCGTCGACCACATGCCCTACCTCCCAAACCTGTCCTGTCCAGAAGACGAACTCTACGAGAAGTCCACAGCGACACTCATGGCCGAAGTAGACAGATGTGGGACTCTCGGAATATCCTACCTCGTCATCCACCTTGGAAGCCACTTGGGGATGGGGAGAGATGTTGGCCTGCAAAGACTCACCGACGCGCTCAACATGGCTGTTAAACGCGTCAAGAAAGATCCCTGGATACTTCTGGAAAACATGGCGGGGCAGAGGAACAGCATGGGCTCTAACTTTCCCGACGTCCGAGAGATCATAGACGGAGTGAAAAAGAAAGAACGACTAGGCGTCTGTTTCGACACTTGTCTTCCTCCTGGTTCGTTGGTGTTCAGCAATGAATTGCCGACGCCGGTTGAGGAGGTAATCCCATTTGATACTGTGCTAGGTTCAGACGGACGGCTTGACCGTGTCGTTACGGTGTTGCAGCGACACTATTCAGGGAACCTCGTCTCAATCAAGCCGGAAGGATTGCCCTGGACCCGAATGACCTCGGAACATCCTGTTCTATGTCTCCGACCAAATGGCTGGCGATACTTAGATTCGAAACCGTGGAGGGTCAGACTTGTCAGTGAACCTGCGTGGGTCTACGCCCAAGAAGTCAAGCCAGGGTACTTTGTAGTCATGCCGAAGCTCGCATCCTGTGACACAATTCAAGTAGACTTTCGTCAATACATAGGAGCAGCGACTCGACGGTTCAGCTTTCCCACCGTTCTGCCACTCACGGACGCCTTTGCCGAACTATTGGGACTCTACTTAGCAGAGGGCTTCACTTTCATGGGGCACGGTGATAGGGGAGACAATGGAAAAGTGTTCTTTGCCTTTGGTCGGCACGAGACCACTCTCATAGAGCGTGTCGAAAACCTCGTTGAAGAACTGTTTTCCCTGAAAACTTGGATCGACGACAGCGGAACTGCGACGAAAGTCTGCCTTTGCTCGAACATCTTGACCCGGTTCTTCAGGGACAACTTTGGGACTAAGGCCTCCTTGAAGAAAATTCCAAGTCTTATCCTGCGATCACCTCCAAACTGCATCAAAGCTTTCCTTCACGGCTATCTGATGGGCGATGGGTGTAAAGACCGGCGAGGGGTACGCTACACTACCAGCTCAAAGACCGTCGCATACCAGCTGATACATCTTTTGGCGAAAATTGATGTCCGAGGAACTGTCTCTAAGCATAGGCCTACCCAGGGCTCGATTGGAAGCAGGATTCTAAGATCTCTAGGATGGTATACGGTCCACGTGGGGAGCCATGAAGCACGGAAACTAGGATTTGACTATGAATTTCCCGGAGCAGCCCCCCGTCGAATCATAAGGGATGCGAGGCATTTCTACATGCCTGTCAGAGAAGTGAAAACTGAAAGGTACCGAGGGACGGTCCACAATCTAACAACCGAGAATGGAACCTTCACTGCTCCTTTCGTGGTAACGCACAACTGTCATGCCTATGCCGCGGGGATGGACCTTCACACTGACAAAGGCGTGGATCAGACTATGACGAGCTTCGAAAAGGATATTGGGTTTGACAAGTTGAAAGTTGTTCATCTGAATGATTCCCGTGGCGGGCAGGGGTCCGGACTTGATCGCCACGAGCATATCGGCATGGGCTATATCGGCGCGAAGGGGTTCAAGGCGATTCTACACCACCAGGTAATCAGGGATCTGCCCTGGATCTTGGAAACGCCTGAGGATGAACGGCGGGATGATAAGGGTAACTTGGAAATGGTTCGAAAGCTGGCAAAATGAGAACCTCATTTGATCTCCAATCGGCTGGGGCGATTCATCGAATCATCCAGGATGCTGCGGGAGCAGTTGACAAGGCCCGAAAGGATGATCCCACGGCTTTGCAGGAGATTAGCGATTCGACTGACGGTGATCCGTTCAGAGTCTTGATCGCGACCGTGCTGTCTCATCGAACCAAGGACCCTGTTACAGCTCTCGCTTCCTCCAGGCTCTTCGCCCGGTTCCCCAACGTCAAGAGCTTGGCCGCTGCAAATACCAGGACTGTCGCACGACTCATCAAGCCAGTGGGCTTCTACAATACGAAAGCACGGACTGTCAAGAAGATCTCCAGGATCTTGCTCGACAAGTATGCTGGCAAGGTTCCTGAGAATATGGATCAATTGCTTGAGCTCCCCTCTGTGGGGCGTAAGACTGCTAACTGTGTCTTTGTCTACGGGTTCAAGACACCAGCGATTCCGGTCGATACTCATGTTCATCGGATCTTCAACCGTATTGGAGTAGTTGGGACTAAGACGCCAGAGGATACTGAGAAGGAGCTTACTCGGCTAGCGAATCGTAGAGATTGGCTTCCTCTCAACGAGGTATTCGTAAGATTTGGCCAGCTTGTCTGCAGGCCTATCGGGCCGCATTGCGCGGACTGTCCGCTGAACGACAGGTGCAAGTATTACAAGACTGACTTTCTCCCTCGCATCAAGAAAAAGCAACGACAAAACTAGCGGAATTCTATTCCTCTATCGCTCATACCACCACTTGGCGATCCGCTTGGCAGACCGCTTGGATCTTGTTATCCGATTGCTTGGATGGCGAGTCTTAGACCGGGCGAGCTATGTGTCGGCTGTATCTTCTCGACATCGAATGTCATATGACAGAGGCCGCAGGTGTGGTCGTGACCGCCTGGGTCGTAACACTTGTCAAGTCGTGCGCAGAAAGGACATTTCACACGATTGCTTGAGTCATACGTTTTCATCGTCGTTGCTCCTATGGATCAAAGGATTGGCATAATCCAATGGTTTTGACCGCTTGTTCAGGGGAATTTACGGGCTTGTTCAGCCTTCTTGAATGGCAGACGCCGGGGAGTTCGAGCAACTGGAACGTAAGAATTTCGAGTAATCCTCGCTTTCAGGTCTTCAACTGGCTCTCGACCGGTCCGTCATGGTTTTAGACTAGATTCCGTTAACTATTGTCGGATGCCTCTCTGACGTATATGGAAGGTTTTGGTTCTTGTTGTTCGCTTGTTAGCTGTCAAGTCCGTCTGGCAACATTATGCTCCGACACGGGATCTTATGGAATTACTGGGATTGTTCAAGAGGATGGTAAACGAATCCATCCGGATAGGTGTAGCCAACAGTGCCTTTTCGCTTAGGCGGCTCTCACTACTCTCCTACAACCAGCTTTCCTGTTATGATTCTCCTGGCTGTTACAAGCTCTGCGCCATCTCGAGAGCAGCAGGAATACTGGCTTCTAGGAAGAAGTCTTTGAAGAGAGGCTTTCCCACCAGGACTCCTTACGCTGTGAGACCATTGTTGGTCTCTTGTTACAATTTCAGAGTAAAGAACGGAGGTCTGGAGGTTCCGATCGCAAGAGGGAAGCGCCTCAGCATATCGCTAACCAAACATACGTTAGATGTCATCTCCCAGCCAGGGGTCAAGGTTCGCTCTTTCACTCTCACACAGAACAAGCTCTGCCTCTGCATCGCCCTAGACGTTCCCATGATAGAATGTATCTCCACTGTCGGCGTAGACCGTAATCTGTGCAATCTAACGGTTGGAAACGACCAAGAGACACGTCACTACGACCTCTCAGAAACCGTAAGAATAGCCAGCACAACAGTGCACATAGTCAGGTCTTTCAAACGCGACGATGCTAGGACAAAAGCGGGTATAGCGTCGAAGTACGGGCGACGAAGGACCGCGCGGACGAGACATCTGCTCCATAATGCCACCAAGACAATCGTCGCCCTAGCAGTCCAACGGCGAACGGCAATCGTTTTGGAAAACATTCAGGGCATACGTGCTCTTTACCGCAAGGGTAACGGGCAGGGAAGAAAGTATCGGGGTAGAATGAACGGGTGGAGCTTCGGGGAAGCTCAGCGACAGATCGAATACAAGGCGCGCTGGGTCGGACTACCGGTTATCCGTTTGTCGAGGCGTGAGACCAGAGGTTCCAGTGTGACTTGTCCGAGATGCGGGGAGAGACTCCAATCGGACAAGAGACTGGAACGTAAGCTCTGGTGCAGTAAGTGTAGAATAATGATGGACCGAGACATGGTGGCAGCGGTTAACTTGTCTCGGCGGGGACGGGTGAGGTTCGCACGTTCCCGGCCTCCCATAACCATCGAGGCGCAAGGCGGAGCAGTTGAAGCAATGATGGGGAACCCGACGCCTACGGTAATCCCCGGAGTCGATGCCCCGAAGCTAACTCAACAAAACAAGAGTTAACAGAACGAGACGGAACCTGTAAATAGCCCAGTATAACATACGTCATAAAAGAGAGAACGAAGCGATGGCTAACAAGAGTTACCTAGACTTAGATTATGCGAAGTACGACTTCAAGGATACTCAGAAGCCCATCTTCAAGTCCGAGAAGGGACTCTCTCGCCAGACAGTCGAGCAAATTTCTGATATGAAGAAAGAGCCTGAATGGATGAAGAAATTCAGGCTGCGAGCCTACGAGCATTTCATCCAGAGGCCCATGCCCACCTGGGGTGGTAACCTCTCCCACATCGACTTCAACGACATTTACTACTACCTAAAACCCACCGACAAGGTGGAGAAGAGCTGGGACGATGTTCCCGAGAAGATCAAGAAGACTTTCGACAGGCTAGGCATACCTGAGGCCGAGAAGAAGTTCCTTGCAGGAGTAGGCGCTCAATACGAATCAGAGGTTGTCTATCACAGCCTCCTGAAACATTTGGAGGACAAGGGTGTAATCTTCTGCGACACTGATACCGCTCTCAAACTACACCCAGAGATTGTCAAGAAGTATTTCGGAACAATCATTCCACCAGAGGATAACAAGATGGCCGCGCTCAACAGCGCTGTCTGGAGCGGCGGCAGCTTCATCTACATTCCCCAAGGAGTCAAGGTCGATCTTCCACTACAGGCATATTTCAGAATTAACGCGGCAAACATGGGACAGTTCGAGAGAACCCTAATCATTGCAGACGACTACGCAGACGTGCAGTACATCGAAGGCTGCACAGCTCCCGTCTATTCCACAGACTCCCTCCACTCGGCGGTGGTCGAGATAATCGCGAAGAAAGGAGCCAGGGTTCGGTACACAACCCTCCAGAACTGGTCGTCCGACGTCTACAATCTCGTCACGAAGAGGGCTTACGCTTACGAAGACGCCAGCGTCGAATGGATCGATGCAAACGTCGGCAGTAAACTTACGATGAAGTATCCTTCCGTCTATCTCGTCGGACCAAGAGCGAAAGCCGAGATAGTCTCGGTAGCATTCGCAGGCAAAGACCGTCACCAAGATACAGGCGCGAAGGCGGTCCACCTCGCTCCGTACACAAGTTCCAGAATCACCGCAAAATCCGTCAGCAAAGACGGAGGACTAACCACCTATCGAGGACTAGTGCATGTGGCTAAGGGAGCAGTCGGAGTAAAATCCAGCGTTCGATGCGACGCCCTGTTGATGGACGCACAGTCAAAAACATCAACCTACCCCTACATGGAAGTCAACGAAGACGACGCAACAATAACCCACGAAGCAACAGTTGGACGGATAAACGAAGACCAGCTGTTCTATCTCATGACCAGAGGCTTGACCGAAACCCAAGCGCTCAGCATGATAGTCACTGGATTCATGGAACCATTCACCAGAGTACTACCAATGGAATACGCGGTCGAGTTTAACCGACTAATCGAGATGGAAATGGAAGGCGCCGTCGGCTAGCCACCGAAGAAAACCAAAGCTTCTAACAGGCCCAGCAATCAATAGGGTACCCAGCCATGGGCAAGTCCCTCGCCAGCCCCACAGAAAGCATGATCAAAGAGGTCTCAGCGTCATTCTCTGAACCACAAGAACTCAGCAGAGAAAGATTCGCTGCTCTCGACTACTTCAACAAGCTACCACTCGAAAAATCTACGCTCTACACGAAGTACGTGGACATTCTATCAGGGCTTACACTGGACTCATTCGAACCTGGTCTACCCTCTCACATCAAATCGATACCGCACGAGATCGCCCACCTCGTCAAGGAGAAAGAGGAGCCGACTCTATCCCTCCAAGTCGACTCTCAGATGGTCCGCACAGAGGTCCACGGGACCCTTGAGAAAGAGGGGATCATATTCTCAAACATACAGTCAGCCCTCGCCAACAATCCAGAACTGGCCCGGAGCCACTTTACGAAAGCGATCCCCCCTGACGACGATAAGTTTGCAGCACTAAACAACGCTTTCTTCACCGCAGGCACATTCCTATACGTTCCAAAAGGGCTCAACATCAAAATCCCCTTTCGAAACATCGTCCTCCTCAAGAGCCGCCACCAGGCTGCATTCACCCACAACATCATCATAGCCGAAGAAAACAGCAAACTGAATTTTCTACAGGAAGCCTACTCAAAGCTTGATTCCGGCCAACAGGGGCCCGCTCTGTACAGCGAGGTAACGGAAGTCTACGTCGGCGAGGATGCGGAGGTCAACTTCGCTAGCCTACAGAACTTCGAAGGCGACGTTCATTCAACACTCAATAGACGATGCGTCGCTCAAAAAGACGCTCGCATGAACTGGACTATAGGCCACATTGGTGGAGGAACCACCCGATCCCGAGTGGAGAGCGTCCTAAACGGACCCGGTGCCGCCGCGGAGGATGTCGAAATCGTCTTTGGCTCAGAGTCACAGCGAGTTGACGCAGTCACCGATCTCACACACAGATCCACCAACACAACCGGACACGTGCTAGCACGGGGGGTCTTGAGAGACTCAGCACGTACCATATTCAAGGGCATGATACGAATCGAAGAAGGGGCGAAAAATTCAAACTCATACCTCGCAGAACATGCAATGATCTTCAGCAAGAAGGCTAGAGCCGACGCAATACCAGGGCTTGAGATCATGACGAATGAGGTGAAGGCCACTCATTCGGGATCAGTTAGCCAGGTGGATGAGGAACAGATTTTCTATCTCATGTCGCGAGGCTTGTCCCAGAGCGAAGCCCAGAGAATGATCATCATTGGATTCTTGCATCCCGCTGTTCAACGTATACCTCTCAGAACGGTCAGAGCTGCGATACAGTACCTGATTGAAGAGAAGTGGCTGGGAAGGGGAGGACAGATCCCTCCAAGCCCTGAACAATTACCGGAATTCGAGGAAGAGCCGGAGAAAGAAAGCGTGTCGTCCGATCTATTCGAGAGACATTACAAGTACCGGTAGCCATTCTTGGGAACTCTCATCAAGGTGTGTTCCATCTCCGAGCTTCCCCCGGGGGCGATGAAGGGAATAGAACACGATGGCAAGAGGATACTCGTTGTCAATCTTGAAGGGACCGTATACGCGTGGGACGGAACCTGTACTCACGAAGAGTATGACTTGTCGATGGGATTTCTGACCGGGGACAGCGTCACATGTGCACTGCACCTTTCGCGGTTCAATCTACTCACGGGGGAAGCAGTCAATCCACCTGCGGAGAAACCGCTGGGCAAGCATCAGGTAAAGGTAGCTGACGGAGACATCTTCGTGGAAGTGGGATGAGGCTGCGGCAAGCCTAGGTCGATCTTCCTCACAACGATTTCCTTCACGTTTTCCATTCTTACCCTCACACACAATTTCAAGTTACATGGCCCTTTAGTCAGTTCGCTCCTTTCTCACTTCGCCTTACCCATAGGCGTTCGAAGTGGACTGCTATGCGCGACGTGAGAAAAGGATAGGGATGGGATTCGTTCCAGCACAGAGGATACGTCCTTCTCTCCCTCCTATCATTGCTCTTGTTTGTAACCACATTCAACGCGCCGGTTCACGCGGTGGGCGAGACTTATGCTCTAACGGAGTCAGTCTCGCGATTGCAGGAAAGTAGTACTGCGAGTGTTTTGTTAATCTTAAACGTGTCCAATGCCAACACGGTCGCAAACTATGCTTTCACCTGGAGTGTGAAGGATCCTAGTGGGAGCGTCCATAAGGCCACCAACGCAACTAATGTGCCTCACGCAGTATCGTTTGTGGAGAGTGTCGCCTACCCAGGCAAATTCGGTTCCAGCCCCAGCTTAGCCTATACGGGTGTCTATGCGGTGTGGGTCAATCAGACCCAACCTCTGTTATTGGGTTCGACTGGGGTCGCTAACGGCCAGTTTCAAGTAGGTCTCACCGACAGTCTAAGTTACTCGCGTACTCTTCCCGTCGGAATCAGAGCTTCTGGGTATGCACCCAACCTGAATGTGACCATCGCGATATCCGGCTCTGGCGGACTCTCACCAGGTTTCCCGTTAAACCAGTTAGCCGATAGTAATGGAGATCTCTCCTACGTCTGGCCGTCGATACCCGCTTCAATTTCCCTTGGCAACTACACGCTGACTCTCACAGGGAGCCCGACGAAGACTCCGCCTGATATCCAGTCATTTACCGTCACAGCAACAAACGTGACGATTTCTCCACTTACGATCAGCCTGAGCTACCTGCAGAGGTCCCAGACTGATGATTTTCGTTTCTCCGCCTCGTATCCAAACGGGGCGCAGGTCAAAACAGGTTCCGCTAATCTGCGTCTAGTGGAAGCTGATGGCTTAACATCGCATTATGTTGCGATGGCTTACAAATCAACTCTGGGGGTGTTCCGCGGAACACTCCAAATCCCTCTCAGTAGCGAAGTTGGTCCTTGGGTCGCCACAGTCGAGGTTAGCAGCTTCGATGATGGTTATGGGAACAAGGGACCGATCTCGAGCGTATTGAAGCCCTTTACTGTATCGCCAGCGATACTCACTGTCTCCGCCACTACCAACTACAACAACTACACCATCGGGGGTATCGTGGTAATCTACGCCTCAGTGGTGACCCCTGGAGGGTACAACTTCACCAGCGGGACTGTCACCGCTACAACATATCATTCGTCGAGCCAGATTGGTAGCCCATTAGTTTTGTTCTATGACCAGAGCCGGGCAAAGTGGGTCGGTAGCTACACAGTAAACTCAACCGACCCATATGGAATCTGGCAAATACAAGTCAGTGCCAATGATAGTTACGGAAACATGGGGCAAGGCTCCACGTCGACTCTGGTTAGCATCCCTGCTCCACCACAGCAAAGTTCAACATTCGACTATCTTCTAGTCGTAGTGATAGCGCTACTAGGTGGGCTCGCAGTTGTGGGTTCTTGGATCATCTTTGGACGGCGAAGAGTCCTGAGAAGAGTGTTGAAGGTGGATCTTGAAGCGATCCACGCGGAAGCAAAGAAGGTTGAGAACCAGGATTTCTTCAGGAAGATTCAGGACCAATTGAGGCAGCAGAGAAAGGAGAACGACGGCACCCACAGTGGATAAGACATGTTGCTGACTTCTCTTCTACAGGATTAGAGGCCTGACAATTCTTCGTTCGTAGCATCGGTGGAACCGATGTAGTTGTAGACCCCTGTCTTCAGTACCTTTAGAGACAACAGCGCGCATTTTAGCCTCACTGCTGTAAGCTGTCCACCTATCAGTGAGAGAACGTCTTCCTTGGAGATCTTGCGGACGTCATCGACGGTCTTTCCCTTTACGAGTTCGGTTAGCATTGAGGCTGATGCTTGGCTTATGGCGCAACCTTGCCCGTTAAATTTCACATCCTTTACCGTGTTCTTCTCATCTAGCTCAAGCTGCATCTCCACGATGTCGCCGCAGAGCGGGTTCGAGTCTCTGGCTTGGATCTGAGGGTGTGGGAGGCTCCCCTTGTTTCGAGGATAGCGGTAGTAGTCGAGGATTATTTCGGAGTATATGGAACTCATAACTTGAATATTCTTCCCGCTCGTTCCAAGGATTCTGTAAGCCGATCGATTTCATCTTCAGTGTTGTAGACGTAGACGCTCGCCCGGGTCGTAGATGAGACCCCAAGCCGTTCCATAAGGGGCTGCGCGCAGTGATGACCGGACCGTACCGCTATCCCATCTTCGTCCAGGAGAGTCGCCATGTCGTGAGCGTGAACGTCTCCCATGTTGAAACTTATCACTCCCGACTTCGTCCTCGGATTCTCGGGACCATAGATTCGGATGCCCTTGACCTTACCGAGTCTGTCATGCGCGTATTCTGTCAATTCCTGTTCGTGCTCTTGTATATTGCGTAGTCCTAGCCCTGACACATAATCCACGGCTTTCCCTAAACCAATCGCTCCTGCTATGTTGGTGGTTCCCGCTTCGAATCTGTATGGCGGGTCCTTCCATGTTGATTCGTAAAGGTGGACTTCTCGGATCATTTCTCCACCTCCATGATAGGGAGGCATTGCTTGGAGTATCGACTTCTTGGCGTATAGTATGCCAATGCCCGTTGGCCCGCACATCTTGTGGCCTGAGAAAGCGAGAAAGTCACAATCTAGATCTTGGACATCTACTGGCATGTGGGGGACAGATTGGGCCGCATCGACAAGGACTGGACAGCCTTGCTTGTGCGCTTCTCTGATATACTCACGAACAGGATTGATCGTTCCCAGAACGTTCGACACGTGAGTCATAGTGACGAGTTTGATCCCCCCCGATTCCAAGTGTTGGCGAAAATCCTCGTGGACCAGATGGCCATCATCGGTTAACCCCACGTACTTCAGATGCGCACCCTTCTCCTTGGCGAGTAGTTGCCAGGGGACAATGTTGCTGTGGTGCTCCATCTCGGTAAGAATAATTCCATCTCCAAGACCAACATTTGTCCGGCCCCAGGACTGGGCGACTAGGTTGATTGCCTCTGTCGTCCCGCGTACAAAGACGATCTCGCTCGGACTGTTCGCGTTTATCAGCCGAGCAATCTTAGCTCGTGCCTCTTCATAGGCAGCAGTCGCCTCTTCGCTGATCTTGTAGACTCCACGGTGAACGTTCGCATTGTACTCGTTGTAGAAGCGGGTTAGCTCATCGATTACGTCTCGAGGTTTCTGGGTCGTGGCCGCGCTGTCCAGATATGCCAGCGGTTTTCCATTGATAACGCGTTTGAGGATTGGAAAATCATGTCTGACCTTTTCGACATCGTACGGTTTTTTCTCGTGAATGTATGCTGTCGCTTGTTTTTGCGTGGCGTATCCCCTGACAGTGCTCAGGGCAAGCTGTCCGGGAAAAGTTAGGGGAGGCCTAGTAGTGGGCGTGGTGTTCTTCGGGACTGCGGGCCCCGGTAGCTTGTTCCTTGCCTTTCGGTACGAAGCTGTGGCCGCAGCCGCAGGTGAGGTAGCTTTCTGGGAAGTTGAATTTGAAGCCGCCGCCCATCTCTGTCTCGACATAGTCGATCTCGGCGTCTCCGAGAAGGTCTGCGCTCTTCGGGTCGGCTACGATGTTGACCCCGTTCTTGTGTTCGATGACGTCGCTGTCGCTGGTCTTGTCGAGCTTCAGGCCGAACTGGTATCCTGCGCATCCTCCTGCTTTGACGAAGATGCGTAGGGCGAGGGACGGGTCGCTGACCTGTTTCAGGTAGTCTTGGACCTTGACCGCTGCCTTTTCGGTTATACTAATTGCCATATTCTCTACCTAATCCTATCTCAGGGCTCCCTTTTTAACCTAGGCGTTACTTCACACGAGTTCTTGGCCATTTAGGGCCATGCGGCAACACTGAAGTTTGGTTCGCTACTTAAGAAGGAATCGGCACGCAATGACTGTAGGGTCTCAACGTCTTTCGATTTACAGTACTCAACAGGGCCGCCTGTGCTCCATTAACGTTCCCGGAGAGGCTTGATTATGGTCGGTTACCTCTTCGGGTCAAATTATCAGGGACATCTCTTCTCGTGTGCAAGCTGTAAAGTCGGTTTGGCAAAACTATGCCCCAACACGAGACGTTCTAGGGTTGTTGGATATGTTCAGGAGAATGGTCAACGATTCTATAAGGGTGGGTCTATCTAACGACGCGTTTGCGCCGAGAAGG